>Ga0181529_10005264_pt1 | contig 13610 bp, 15 predicted proteins | sample PEATcosm2014_Bin_36_FD_119763 | JGI IMG/M metagenome (GOLD analysis project Ga0181529, IMG submission 119763) | Peatland microbial communities from MTU Mesocosm Facility, Houghton, MI, USA - PEATcosm2014_Bin10_30_metaG | ecosystem: Environmental > Terrestrial > Soil > Wetlands > Peat | place... | reverse complement strand
GTAGCCTTCCTCATTCGTCCTTACCTCTTCCCCGACCCTGATCGCAATCGTCTTTCCCCCCACCGGGCCGCCTCCGAAATCATCCGCGATCACTGAGATGATGCGCCGGTCGATTTCGTCAAGCCCGAGCTCATCGATCTGGAGCAGTTCAAGACCACCCTTTGCTATATCAGCGGTGATCGTCCCGTCGCCTCTCACCACAGCAAAGTCCCGGACCCGGCGCAGGAGCCGGTTTCCTATCCTCGGGGTACCCCGGCTCCGGGCGGCAATCTCTGCCGCACCTTCCGGGGTGATCGGGATCTTTAAGATTGCAGCGCTCCGTGTCACAATCCGGACAAGATCATCCGTGGAGTACAGGTTCAGGCGCACAAGGATCCCGAACCGGTCCCGGAACGGCGAGCTTAATAGACCCTGCCGTGTCGTCGCCCCGATCAGCGTGAAATGTTCGAGCGTCAGCTTGATCGAGCGGGCGCTGGGGCCCTCCCCGATCATCACATCGATAAAGAAATCCTCCATCGCCGGGTAGAGGATCTCCTCGACCACCGGGTTCATGCGGTGGATCTCGTCGATGAAGAGCACGTCACCCTTCTGGAGCGCGGTCACGAGGGCGGCAATGTCCCCGGGTTTTTCCAGCACCGGGCCGGTCGTGGTCCTTATCGCTGCCCCCATCTCGCGTGCGATGATATGTGCGAGCGTGGTCTTCCCGAGGCCCGGCGGCCCGGCGAACAAAATGTGGTCGATCGGTTCGCCTCGCTGCTGCGCTGCCGCAATTGCGATCCGGAGCGCATTCTTTGCCGGCTCCTGCCCGACAAATGCATCGAGTGTTGCCGGCCGGAGCGTAAGATCATCCTGCTCGTCTGGCGTGGGTTCCGGGGAGATGATCCGCTCGCTCATCGCCGCTCACTCTCCTTTAACGTCACGAGTGCAGCCTTGATGAGGTCCTGGATGGTGGGCATCGTCATCTCCTTTGCCGCCGCTTTCACCGCATCATACGACGCCTGCCCGGCAAACCCGAGTGAGACAAGAGCGCTCGCGGCATCCCTGACAACCCGGTCTGATTTCCCGGCCGGGGAAATCGCCATTGCGTCCTGCACTTTTTTCATTTTGTCCCGGAGTTCGAGGATCAGCCGCTGTGCGCTTTTTGGCCCGATGCCTGAGATCCGGGTCAGGCAGGTTTCATCCCCGGAAAGGATCGCAAGGACAAAGTCTTCAAGGGATATCTGGGAGAGGATATTGAGCGCGATCTGCGGCCCGATACCCGAGACCCCGATGAGAATGGTGAAGAGTTCGAGTTCGCTTGTGTGCAGGAACCCGTACAGGGTAATTGCGTCCTCGCGCACGGCCATGTACGTGTGGAGTTTTACCTTCCCGGGAGCACGGGCGATCTCACGAACCCCGGGCTCCGGTACGTGCACCCGGTACCCGATACCATTGACCTCCAGCACCACCCACCGGTCACCGGTTGCGACCGGCGTTCCGTCCAGATACGCGATCATTCTTACTATCTCATGACGTGGATATGACATAAGGCAATCGAAAGGCCGTCTGCGGCGTCGTCCGGCGTGGGGACCTCGTCCAGCCGGAGGAGCCGTTGTATCATCTGCTGCACCTGCGCCTTGTCCGCCCGGCCCGACCCGGTGACCGCCTGTTTCACCTGGTTTGGCGTGTACTCCGTCACCGGGATCTTCCGCAGCTCTGCCGCGAGGAGGACGACACCCCTGACCTCGCTGACACCCATCGCAGAAGTAATATTTTTGGAAAAAAAGAGTTTTTCCATCGCGAGGGCATCCGGGGGATAACGATCGAAGAGGGACTGTAAACTGGTGTAGATCTCCAGCAGGCGCTCTGCCGGCCGGGTCCCGGCCCGGGTCTCGATACACCCGTAGCAGACCGGCGCTACTGTGCCCCGGTCGACCCTGATCACCCCGTACCCGAGCCGTGCGAGCCCGGGATCAATCCCTGTTACAATCATGAACTGCACATCCCTGACAGTACCTAGTGTTACGACACCCGCCCATAAAATCCTCTGTCCGTAGGTCCAGCCCGGGATAACGGTTTTCGGCCTCTCCGGACCCCCTGAATGTCGCAGGAGGGATAAATTCTATCTAGAGTGGCGTATAATATGGGGATAAGGTGAAGTATGAAAAATGTTAGACGTCCGACTTACTCGTTCCTCATCCTTGTGATCGGGCTTATTCTCATTAACTCGCTGCTGGCATGGCTTTCCCTTCTGGTTTCCCATATCATCAGTCCGTCTCTTCCTGTCGGTGTCGCGATGATCTCTATTGCCGCTGCGTTCATGCTGGTCTTTACTCTCTGGTATGGCATGTACGGAGCAATTGCCGCGTATATCGGCTGTTTTATCGGATCCGGTCTTCTTTCTGGGATGCCGGCAGCCGTTGCGATCTACTTCTCGCTCGCGGGTCTCTGGCAGGTTCTCATCCCACTTACGGCATTCCGGATCTTTGACGTCAATGTTGGCATGGAATCCAACCGTGATCTTTTCCACCTTGTTTTATTCGGGGTGATCCTTAACAACGTCATCGGAGCGGCGTGGGGATCCGTTGCGCTGGCGATCGGAGGGGTTATGGAGTGGTCACAGGTCCTGTCCGTATTTACCTCATGGCTTGTCGGAACTGCAGTTGTAACGATCATTATCGTCCCGCTGGTGCTCCGCCGCTACACACCCCGGGTCGGGAAATCGAAAGTTTTTGTAAAGAATTACTGGTTTTAACCGGTTTTTCCTTTTTTATAACAGGATACGGGGATCCCTTCAGGCAGTTTGTTCCTGTCCTGACCGGAATGGCCGGGAGCGGGGATTAAAAACCCATATGAGGATCCGCATGATGACAGGGACGAACAGGTATGCAAGCATGGAGTACTGGGAAGACATAAGAGAGAGTACAATCCCCACGCATGCAGCAATAATGATGATGATCCGTTCCAGTGCAAAATCCAGTGCACGATTGGGATGAACCGGCCCGATTAGGAGGGCAGGGCAGCGGATAATATACTGCCACTGGATAAAAAAGAGGAGACCGAGGATCAGCATATTGGCATGGAAAACGAGAGTCGCGATCTGGACATGCGAATAATCCCCGGAAAGGTTGGTCGAAAACGGCACCAGCACCACAAAGATCAGGATCAGGATGTTGAGCCAGAGGTCCAGCTTATTGACCGAATGGAGGAAATGGAACTGTTCGTGATGGACTATCCAGAAACTTGCAAGGATAAAAAATGCGATCAGAAAACTGAGGAACTCCGGGTACATTGTGGCAAGGTACTTCGGCAGTTCGGTTGCGGCGTCCGCTTTAGGGATGGAAGGGACGGCGAGACCCACGACAAGAAGGGTCATGGCAAACGCAAATACCCCGTCAACAAGTGCCTCGAGCCGGTTCTTCGAGATAAAATTACTTTCAGCAGATTCCTGTGCGTCCATACTCATAGTACTTAAGTGAATGGATTTTACGTAAACCTTTTTAGTTTTCATTTCGATTCTTATCGCGAGCTCAACGCATTCATTCCCTGACTGTCGCACATCTTTATGATACCCTAGGCATACCACTACTCTGGTGAACACTCACATGAAGATCATCGGTATCAACGGGAGCCCGAAAGGGGAAAAGAGCCAGACACGCCGGCTGGTCCTTGGCGTGCTCGAAGGAGCACGTGCAACGGGAGCGGATGTGACGTTTGTGGATGTCTGCGCATTAAAGATTAAATACTGCACAGCCTGCATGACCTGTTATGCAAAAGGCGAGTGCATCCACGACGACGATATGCCGGCCCTGTACGAGAAACTGCTTGATGCCGACGGTATCATGCTTGGCTCGCCGGTCTACATCAATTCGGTCACGGCGCAGCTCAAAACCGTGCTCGACCGGATGGCAGACGGCGTCCACTGCCTGCATTTTACCGGGAAATACGGCTGCGCCGTTTCCACGGCCGGCGGGGCAATGGCTGAAGAGACTGCCGAGTACATGAACGCTTCGATGCGGATGCTTGGAGCCACCACGGTCGGCACGGTTGGCGTGAACTTCATGGGTAACCCGGATGCGATCCTGCCCGCGGAAAAGAAGGCAAAAGAACTGGGCAGGAAACTGGCAGAAGCCATCCGGACGGAATGGAAGGATCCGGTCCAGCAAGCCTATTATGCAGACAGGAAGGCCCACATGAAGCAGCTCGTGCTGGCGAACAAAGATGTGTGGACGCACGAGTTCGATCACTGGAAGGCGATGGGCTGGGTGTAATCTTTTTTTATTTCTCCGTGCGTTTGCCGGAACACCGTAAAAAAAAGATGAAATTTATTGTGGATTTCTTTTCTTGATCATTTCAAGAGCTTCAAATGCTTCGCGCCGTACGGAAACATTCTCATCTGATAAGAGACCGGTGAGGTGGTCGGCAGCCTTCTGGTCGCCAATCTCTCCAAGAAGCAGGGCCGCACGCTTCCGCACGTCGCTCTGGTCGTCCTTGAGGACCATGATAAGCGGCGTTGTTGCCGGCTGGCCGAGCATCCAGAGCGCCTCCATCGCACCCGTTCTTGTGCGGATATCTCCCTCGCGGAAGACCTGCATGAGCGGAGCAATTGCGGGCACGCCAAGCGCTGCAAGCGCTTTGACAACGTCTATCCTGACTGCCCTGTCTGGATCTGCGAGCGTCTCGATGAGTGAGGGAATTGCCTTTGTGTTTCCGATCTGGCCCAGCACCGCTGCCGCCTCTTTGCGGATACCCGGGTTCTGGTTTGAAAGGGCATTGATGAGCGGCTCGACCGAAGGCTCACCGATGGTAGCCAGTGCCAGTGCAGCCCTGCGGGAAATATCTTCGTTTTTATCGACAAGGGCCTGGATGAGGGGTGAAATCGATGCCTGCCCCAGTGAGCAGAGCGTCGCCATGGCAGACATCCGCACATGCTCCAGGGGATCGTTAAGACTCTCAATCAAGGAGGCCACAGCACGCGGGTCGCCAATCCTGCCCAGCGCGACAGCCGCCTCATGACGGACCCACGGGTCGGCATCCTTGAGGGCTTCGGTGAGGTTTGCCACCGCACGGCCCTCTCCCATGACCCCGAGAGCCTGCACTGCACCACGGCGGATGAACGGGTGATTGTGCTTGAGTGACTGGATAAGCGGGGTGACCGCAGGTTCACCAATGAGCTGGAGTGCCCGGATCGTCTCCTGCCGGACATCCTCGCCCGGATCGGAGAGGGCACCGATCAACGGTACTACCGCCGGTGCACCGATCTTGCCCAGCGTATCTGCAGAGCCCCGCCGGATGATCCAGAACTCGTCTTTGAGTCCGCTGATGAGCGGCTCGATGAATGGCTCCCCAAGATCGCCGACAGAACGTACAGCGTTCCAGCGGGTGTCAAGATCGCCGCTCGTAAGTGCCTTGAGGAAATTCTCGTAGCGTTCCCGCTGGGCACGCAGTCGTGCTTCCTCCTCCTCTCGGCTTCCGGACTTGAAAATGTTGAGAATTTTTTTAATGATTGCCATCGATTCTCTCCCTTTGGTTCATTGTTTGTATAAATCCTTCAAATAGGTATCGCATGCCCATTATAAAGTCAGATTGCCCTTCTGGGGAAAAATATCAGGGCGCTTCCCGATTATCGCGGCCATGAAATTTTTCAACAAAAATTACCGGGGGATTTTTCGTCTTTCCTGATATTCGCGCTGCCCCTCTAGCCATTATTCAGGGTAATTACTACGGTAGACGACGCGGTGTTTTGTGCATCCTCAGCCGTCATGGTATACGATCCCAGCGGTTTTGCCAGGTCAAATTTGTATTTATACGACCATGAGTTATCCGCATTGAGAGGCAGTGTTGCGATCTCTGCACCATTGGCATATTGCCCGGGGCCGTATAATGTCAGGGTAACACTTTTCGCGCCGGTTGTACAGAGTCCGGAATACGTTACTGTATCTCCCAGGCTTACGACAAAATTGCTTGCGGTTATACTGACCGTTCCCCCACCAACAACGGAGAACGTCACTTTTTCTGAGGTGGTTTTCTCCTTGTCAGTGACAATCATGGTATACGACCCTGACATCAGAGAATACCCCGGGTTCCACGTGTAACTCCACGAATTATCTCCGCCGACCAACGGCTGGGCCACAATGACGCCATTCGTGTAGGCACCCGGCCCATAGAGCGTCAGTACTACGGCATCACTTCCTATGCAGGTGCCGGAGAAGGTCTGCGATTGACCAATGACCATGATATTCTGGCCAGCCGTGATCGTTACGGTGGCCTGTGTGGCCGGCGCTGTTGTTGTGACGGCCTGTCCCTGTGTGGATATTCCTCCCGGTGTCTGGACAGGCTGGGTCGTTGTCTGGGATACAAGCGGCGTCAGTGCCGCAGAATATGTCGAGGTCGCTGCTGTCACCGTGATATTGGCATACCAGCTCTGGTAACCGGAATAACGGAATTCAAGGGTATGAGCACCGGTCGATACCCCGGGAAGGGTACTGGGGGTGGTCCCGTAGTACTGGTTATCGAGATATATCTGCGCACCTTCCGGTGTGGTTGAAAACTGGAGTGTTCCAGATGGTTTACCGGATGTCTGGGTCGATGTGCACCCGGAGATTATGACACAGAGTATTAATGCCGAAATAATGAGAATCCGCTTCATTCCGTATCCCTTATAGTGGAGAGGTTATCATGATTATCAATTAAAATACTTGTGCAATGGTTCTTTTACCGGATGACGGGAATACACAGCTCTATCTCCTGAAAATGAGCACGGGAAAAATCAGTTCGTGTGTGCGAGGTGCAGAATTTTCTCTGCAAGTTCAATGCTTTTTTCTTCCCCGGTCATCAGCGTATCCAGCCGTATCGCGTCTTTTACCTCGACGGGATCGCGGATGTCCTGAATAAAGAGATCGACGATATCCTTGTAGCATCCTGCGGTGCCTGCCGATGTCGCTTCAAAGCCCGAGGCCTTCATAAGTTCGGCGGCAGGGCCGCTCACCGGGGCATTCCCGATAAACGGGCTCACGGCAATCACAAATTTATTTCTCAAAGCGTCTTTGAGACCCTTACATTCGAGGATCGGGGTGATGCTCGTGATCGGGTTTGAAGGCCCTATGATCACGACATCGCTTGCACCAACCGCCTGAATTACCTCCTCTGTACTTTCCGGGGGCTCCTTTGAACAGCGGACGACGCCTTGGATCGGGATCTTGCCTTTGCTCCGCACCCAGTATTCCTGGTAGTGGATGAGGCCCAATTCGGTTTTTACCCGGGTCGTCACTTCGGCATCCGACATCGGCAGGACATTCTCCCGTACGCCGAAACGATCGCAGAGGTTTTTTGTGATATTGGTCAGCCTCATACCGTCCCGGAGCATGTTTCCCCGCGCGATATGAACCGCCCGGTCGTGATCCCCGATCACGATAAATTCATCGAGGCCTATCCGGGTGATCTCGTCGTGCGTCGTGAATGTGTCGTTCCGCATACCCCACCATGTGTCGGTATTGAGCACACCGGCAAAAAGGTACATGACGGTATCGAGGTCCGGCGATATGTGGTTACCGGAGATCCAGATATCCTCGGCCGTGTTTACCACCACCGAGATCTCGTGCCTGTCCATCACTTTCTGCATCCCGCGCAGCAGCTTCGGGGTGCCGGTCCCGCCCGAAAGGAACGTAATCATTACTAGAATACTTTTATGCGATGTATATGAAGATTCTTTAGAGTGAATCCCAAGATCATCAAGGACCCGGTCCATGGCTATGTGGAGATCGATGAAGAGATTCTGCCGCTCCTTGATTCCCCTGCCGTTCAGCGATTGCGCTATATACGGCAGCTCGGGTTCTCCTACCTGGTGTATCCCGGGGCCAACCACACCCGTTTTGAACACTCTGTGGGTACGATGCACCTGGCCGGTGTCGCATGCCGGCAGTTTGATCTCTGTAAAGAAGACCGGATGCTCGTGCTCGTGGCGGCGCTCCTCCATGATGTGGGGCACGGGCCGTTCTCCCATGCAAGCGAACCCTTAATGGAAGCCCGGCTTGGCCGTACCCATGACGATATTGCCGGGATCGTGGACGCGCAGTTCAGAACGCTGCTGGAGCCACTGGGGATAATGCCTTCTGACCTGTGCGCAGTCGTAAAAGGCCGCCACCCCCTTTCTGGAATCATTCATGGCGATCTTGATGTGGACCGGATGGATTACCTGCTCCGGGACGCGTACTATACCGGCGCGCCGTACGGCACGGTCGATGCGCACCGCCTCATCAGGAATCTCCACATGACTCATGAGGGGGTCGCACTCGACGAGAACGGGATCAATGCGGCAGAATCGCTGCTCATCGCACGGACCCTGATGCGCCCGACTGTTTACTACCACCATGTGAGCCGGATCGGGGAGTGCATGTTCCAGATTGCGATGCTCGATCATCTGGCAACACATCCGCGCGGGGGTATTGAGCGGATCTGTACACTCGACGATGCGGAGTGCATGCATGTGCTCAAAAACTCAAAAAGTTCCCTTTCCCGCGAGATGGCAGAGCGACTCTATGAACGGCGACTCTACAAGCGGGCCATCTATGCCGGGCAGGATCAGGTCAATGCAGTGGCGTTCCAGACCGGCTGGTCGCTTGAGCGATCGCGGGAGGTTGCAGGTGATATTGCCGGCATGGCCGGGTGCCGGGCAGTTGATGTGCTCGTGGATATCCCTCCGGTTCCCGGGGATATGTCCTTGGAAGTTCAGGTAAAAAACCGGCATGCTCTCGTCGGTTTTGCCGAGTTGTCCCCCCGGCTCCAGACACTCAACCAGACCCGGCGCGAGCAGTGGCGGTTAGGGGTGTATACTCTCCCGGAGTACCGCGATGCGGTTGCCGATGCAGCCGCAGAGATCCTGCACATAAAAAAGCCGACCCGCCAGAACACACTCTTCTAATCCGATCCGGCCCGTGTTGGCAGGCTGTACCAAAAATCCTGGCGACAGGATAAAAAACTCTAATAAGTGGCATTTCCAACATTCACCCCTATGAAAAAATACCTGGTCGCGGGTATGTTCCTGATTCTCGCGGGTGTTGTTGTTGCAGGATGCACGACCGGCGGTACAGGGGGGTCGAATGCGATTATTACCCCTGCACCCTCCACGGGGGGAGTCCAGGAAACCACGGTGGCTGTGACCGCAACCCAACCGCTCCTTACCTTTGGGGATCACTACCTCCAGAAGTCTTACTCGTTTCACGACACAAATGACAATTATACCGAGCAGGTCAGGATCGCCAACCAGTCATGGGCTCTTGTGTACAAGGTAACACCCTTAAGCGACGATCCACAGACGGGCTGGTTCGAGATGACCATCACAAACGTTGACTCAAAGAAGAGCCAGACTTTTGGCTATGGCCGGACATATGCCTATGACACGTACCAGCAGTATCCGATGTACGGGCAAGGCTCCTTTGAGATCACCATGAAAGGGAACCTGACCAAGATCGATCTGGATATTGCAACGCGTCTCCCCTGAGGTGATAGTGGATGGTTGACATAATCGACGATGTTTTAGTTTTTACCTGCGGTATGGTCATCGTGATCGCGATTGTGACGACAGCATTTATGAAACTCCGCTCCGCGGAGCGCAGGATGCACGAGAGCAGCTACAAACTCAAGGTATATACAGATCTGTTGAATGCCGTGACAGAGATCAACCTCTCAGGTGGTGACAGCTACAAGATGGATATTGCAAAAAAGAATCTTGCCCTCACTCTCAACCGGCTCAACCTTATTGCAAGTTCCGGGGTGCTCAAAAGTGTCAGCGATCTTCTGGATTTCTTCAACGAGCACAAGGACAAGGACTTCGACACGCTCCGGCTCCATAATATCCTCAATACGATTGTCATTGAAGCACGCCGTGATCTCAACCCGACCCATGCCCGCCGGGTCGAGGAATCCCGGGTGCGGTACCGTTTCTTTGCCCCGGCGCGAAAATAAATCCCTTGTTTTTCCCCTTCTTACCGCATTATTTCGGCATAAACACTTTTACCTAGGGGCTCCGACATTGGTATCACAGGAGAGCAGGGTGGCACATATGAAAAAGGAATACGTGGTCGGGGTGACCGGAGCAAGCGGGATCTGCTATGCCAGGCGCCTGCTTGATGTGCTGTGTACGGATGCCCGTGTGCATCTTATCATATCGGATGTCGCGCAGGATATTGCACACCACGAAGGTGTTGATCTTTCAGGCTTTGATGCAACGTACCACGATATCGGTGCGATCAGCGCTGAGATTGCGAGCGGTTCGCACCGGCATGACGGGATGGTTATTGTCCCGTGCAGTTCAAAGACCCTTGCCGCTATCGCGTCCGGCTACGCGGACAACCTTATCACCCGGACTGCGGATGTCTGCTTAAAGGAGCGCCGGAAGTGCATCCTTGTCACCCGCGAGATGCCGCTCTCCCGGATTCATATCACTAACATGCTTGCGGTACACGAGGCCGGGGCAACGATCATGCCTGCCTGCCCGGGGTTCTACCACCACCCGGAACAGATTTCCGATCTGGTGGACATGGTGGTCGGCCGGGTGCTCGATCACCTTGAAGTCGATCATACGCTTACCAAGCGCTGGAGTGGTTACGATGCGTGAATTCATTGAACAGATGCGAAAAGAGGGCCTTGTTGTCGATGTAAAAGAACCATACGCCCCGGATATGGCGGCGGCAAAGCAGGCGGCAGCCACAGACAAGATCATTTTTTTCCACAATATCGGCGGCGCCCGGGCGGTCATGAACCTGACCGCGGACCGGCACGCTCTTTCGCTTGCACTGGGCATCGATGAGAAGAACCTCGTAAAAAAACTCGCCGACTCAAACTTTGACGGGAAGATCATAAACGACGGGAAACTTGCCATGAAAAAACCGGATCTCTCAAAGATCCCGGTCATGCATTTCTTTCCAAAAGACGCCGGGAAATATTTCACGGCAGGTGTTGTCTTCTCGAAATGGGATGGGGTGGAGAATGCGTCCATACACCGCATGCTGGTGCTTGACGACACCAGAGTCGCGGCCCGGCTCGTAGAGGGTCGGCACACGTACGTGATGCACAAAAAGGCGCTTGCCTGCGGGGAACGCCTGCCGGTCGCGATGGCGCTCGGGGCGCACCCGGCCGTGACCTTTGCGAGCTGCACCCGGGTCCCGACGGGAAAAGAGCTGGCCTACGCGGCAGAACTCCTCGGAGGGACGATCCATGTGAAGGAATGCAGCAACGGCGTGCTCGTCCCTGCCGATGCGGAGATCGTGCTTGAAGGCTTCATCGGGCCGGATGTTACAGACGAGGGCCCTTTTGTCGATATCACGGGTACCTACGACCCGGTCCGGCGCCAGCCGGTGATCGAGTTCACCGGCATGTACACAAAACCGGACTTCATCTACCACAGCATCCTGCCCGGTGGCGACGAGCACAAGATCCTGATGGGGTGCCCCTACGAGCCCAAGATCTACCGGGCGGTTGCCGGAGTCACGGAAGTTAAAAATGTCGTGCTCACCAAGGGCGGTTGCGGGTACCTCCATGCGGTCGTCCAGATCAAAAAGAGCACGCAGGGTGACGGGAAGAACGCGATCATGGCGGCATTTGCTGCCCACACTTCCCTCAAGCACGTGGTTGTCGTGGATGAGGACATCGATCCCACGGATTCGTACGACGTCGAGTACGCGATCGCGACCCGGGTGAGCGGGGACAAGGACATCATGGTGATCACCGGTGTCCGCGGTTCTTCGCTTGACCCCTGCCAGAAAGAGGATGGCACGAACGTGAAGATCGGGGTCGATGCGACCATGGTCATCGGCCACGAAGATGAGTTCCGGCGTGCCACATGGTGACCGGCATGCACCTCGACCCGGAAGATGAGCGGATCCTTGCCGGTGAACAAGGCGAGACCCGTCAGAAACTGCTCGAACTCCTTGTCGCGCTCGGGAAGGTGTTCGGGGCAGAACGGCTTGTCCCGATCAAAAGCGCACAGGTAAGCGGGGCGTCCTACAAGACGATTGGAAAATACGGCCTTGAATGGCTGGCAAGCCTCGATGCAAAAGCGGTTGTTCCCGCGGTCTTAAACCCAATCGGCATGGCCCGGACCCGGTGGGAGGAGATGGGAATCTCCCCGGATTTCGCAGAGAATCAGCAGGCCGTTGTCATCGCATACGAGCGGCTCGGGATCCGGCTTGACTGTACCTGCACCCCCTATTACCTGTACGAGACCCGGTACGGCGATCACCTTGCCTGGTCGGAGTCGTCAGCTGTCAGCTATGCGAACTCCGTGATCGGGGCGCGGACGAACCGGGAAGGGGGTCCCTCCGCCCTTGCCGCAGCAATCATCGGAAAGACACCCTGCTACGGGTTGCATCTCGACAAAAACCGAGTGCCGCAGATGGTTATCGATGTCCATGCCGACACGTCCAACTGGACGATCGCTGATTACGGGGCGCTCGGGTACCACACAGGAAAACTCGTCGGCAACCGGATCCCGTACTTCCGGGGCATAACCCCGGGTGCAGACTCGCTCAAGGCCATCGGGGCGGCAATGGCGGCGACCGGGGCAGTTGCGCTCTACCACGTCGAGGGGGTCACTCCCGAGGCACAGAAAAACAGGTACGATCTTTCCGGGATCGAAGCCGTGCCGGTCGAGCAGGCAGAAATCACCCGGCTGTTCACCGATATCCCGGTCGATGCCGTTGCCCTCGGCTGCCCGCACTGCTCCCCGGCAGAACTCGCAGAGATCGCCCGGCTTCTTGTCGGGAACGTCGTGACAAAACCGCTCTACGTCTTTGCCGCGCAGGGTGTGATTGACAAAAACTCAAGAATCGTTGATAATATCGAGAAGAGCGGGGCCCGGGTCTTTGCCGACACCTGCATGGTCGTCTCGCCGGTGATGGAGCAGTACGGTTCAATCATGGTGAACTCCGGCAAGGCGCTGGCCTATGTGCCCAACATGTGTGGGGGAAAGGCCCGGATCGGGACGCTTGAGGACTGCATCAGGGTCGCGACGGAGTAAATTGTACTGTCGTGGCGAACCGGGAAAAAGATAATTTTCAGGTAAGCGCGAGCAGGATTTTTTTGATCTCCCCGACCGCTTCCTGCGTCGGGTTCTTACCCGGCCGCACTCCTTCACCGAACGACAGGATCAAATCGATATCACTTTTTCTGGCATGTGCAAAGGGAATTTTTTCCCAGAGATCCTGATCGATCGTATTCCATGTACACTGTAACAGGTGCCCGAGGATGACGATCTTCTCCCCGGTATAGGACTTCCACTCAGGCCCGAGGCCCTGCTGTATCAGTTTTATCGCCCGCTCGATTTTTTTCTCGCGCTGGACATGATACATCCGCCTTCCGATCTCGGCCTGCGTTGCTTCCGGCATCGAATTCCTCCCGCCCCATGAGGGGATGATGAATGAATCCCGCTGTGCGACTATATACTTTGTGGCAGGCCCGGCAGGAACACTGGGGGAACCGCTCTTCCTGTCCGACCCTTTCCGGACTGGCCCTGCCAGGGAAAATTCTATAAACCGGAACTGAATAATTCCGATACACTACACCTATGTCCCAAACCCGTGATGAGGAACTGGGCCGGCGGCGGTTCCAGCTCGTAAAGGAACAGGCAGTCGAAG
>Ga0181529_10005263_pt1 | contig 13611 bp, 10 predicted proteins | sample PEATcosm2014_Bin_36_FD_119763 | JGI IMG/M metagenome (GOLD analysis project Ga0181529, IMG submission 119763) | Peatland microbial communities from MTU Mesocosm Facility, Houghton, MI, USA - PEATcosm2014_Bin10_30_metaG | ecosystem: Environmental > Terrestrial > Soil > Wetlands > Peat | place... | reverse complement strand
TTGCTCCATTTGAATATCGGCAAAATTTGGGAAGTCTTAAGCAAACGAAAGGTTGGTGGCAGGGCGCAGATGCACTTGACATCAACCAGCGGTGGTGCGTGGGGAGGATTTGGCGAAAAGAAGGGCGGAACCGGTTTCGGCGATTATCTATAAACGATAAAAATAATCAGGTTATAAGACAATATGAGAGATTTTGATTTTGTTCTCAAGAGGACTGTTGCGACAAGGCGATCGGCGGGAGTGTCTCGAGCCCCGGCGGTGAAGGCCTTTTGCCGGGGCGCGAGAGAAGGAATAGTTCAGCGCGGCTTTTGGCCCAGGCGGGCGGCATCGCGCTTTTGCGCTTGCCAGCGCAGTCCGAGAAAGGCGAGATAGCCCAGTTGGATGACCCAGGTGACGACATAAGCGGCAATGCGGAATTGGTGGTCGAGAATCGCTGCTTGATCCATTTCCCCTCGCATTTCACTGATACTGGTGTGGATTTTTGGCGGAATCAGGCGTCAAGCGCCTGTTGAGCTTCAGCGGCCGCAATCTTCTGGTGCTGTCGCTCGACATGGTAGCGGACTCCGAGGATCAGGATTCCCCAGCAGAGCCAGGCGAGCATATTCCACATCAGAGCGCCAACCATCGACGGGTCCATGCCGGAGCCTTGTCCGCCGCCGAAGACCGGAGCGGGGTGCTGCGTGCGCCACCAGCGGTTCGACATGTAGACGATGGGCACGTCAAGAGCGCCGAAGATGCCGAGGACGGCGGCCAGCGTTTGCACCTGGGGGCCGGCGGCGAAGCGGCGCAACAGTAAGTAGCTGACGTAAATGAGCCACAGGACGAGGGTGGTGGTCAGGCGCGCGTCCCATGTCCACCAGATGCCCCAGGCGCGGCGTCCCCACAAGGGTCCGGTGGTGAGAACTACGGTACAGAAGACCACGCCCACTTCAGCGCCGGAGAGCGCCCAGGCGTCAGAGATTTGCGCCCACCTCGGACGGTTGCGGCGGAAGCTGAGGTAGCAAATGGAGCCAGCCAGCGAAATGGCGAAGAAGAGGAAGGCGACCGTGGCCGAAGGGACGTGGTAGTAAATGATGCGAAAGATGTCGCCCTGCATGGCGTCGTTGGGCGCGACATAGACGGCCTGATAAAAGCCCCAGACCATGAGGGCGAGGGTTACGGCGGCGTATATGCCTATGGCGAATTTCTTCATGGGAATCCTGTTGGAACGATATCAGTGTACTAGGGCAATGGCGGGGCGGTCTCAACCGGGAGATGGAGGCTGATTTGTTGGTCCGGTCGATGAGGGTTCGAGGTATCCCACCCATTTCGCTCAGCCACCCCACGGACGAAGACCTGTCCCTTCACCCCATCGAGCAAAGGCCGCTCGATGGGGACCCCGAGTCCGTGGGGACCCCAACAGCGCGAAATGGATGGGGCACGGAGATTGTGGCTGGGGTTATTCGTAGGCCAGGGCGTCGATGGGGTCCTTACGGGCTCCCATCCAAGCCGGGTAGAGGGCGCCGCAGATAGCTCCGACAAAAGCAATGGCAGAACCTTTGGCGATCCAGATGCCTGTGACCTCGAAGCGCTGCATGGGAAACAGGTGGACCATCAGGAGCTTTACGCCGAAGGTGCCCACAATTCCCAACAACACTCCTACCACGGCCATCACCGCAGTCTCTCTCAGCACAACGTCCACGATGGTCAGCTTGGATGCGCCCATCGACTTGAGAATTCCAATCTCCCGCGTCCGCTCGAGGACCGCCGTATACATTGACTGGAAGATGGCCAGAAATCCAACAATCACAGCGATGAAAGTGACCACACGGAGAGCGATATTGAAGCCGGGAATCTTGTTGGGGGTCATCTCCTCCAGCCATTCGTCAACGGTTTCCACCGGGAAGCCTTCCAGACCGCGCGTCGCATGGATCTCCTGAATGACAGCGCTATCATTGGCCGGATCGTCGCATTTGATGTAAAAGAGGGATGCCTTGCCCTCGGCGTCCATTAACTGGCCCATGGTATCTATCCGCAGCAGCTTGCGCCCGCCCTTGCCGTGCTCCACGATGCCCGAGATGCGAAAGGGATGATCCATGATGGTGAGGATATCGCCCACCTTATGGCCGCCATCGGCGCTGGCGAAGATATCGTCAACTATCACGTCATAAGGCCCCTGGAATGGCCCGCCGGAAACATAGACGAAGGGCTTCAGGGCGTTGAAGCTGGGGTAATCGATGCCGTACAAAACCTCAATCTTGCCGGCGGTGTTGAGCTTTTGAATCACCGCCGAAACCACGGCCACGTGCGGCAGGCGCTGAATGGCCTCGGCGTTCTTGGCGGGCATGGGCGCGCCGCTCACCCCAACCATGATGCTGGCGTTGGAGGGGCGCACCATCAGATCGGCGCCGATGCCGTTGGTGCGCTGCTTTGTATCGTTCAACATGCCCATGAAGATACCCACGATGGACAGAATCATGATTACTTCAATGGCCACGGCGAGGACGCTGATGATTGAGCGGACCGGGCGGTGGAGCAGGTTGGCAAAGATAAGCTTATTCATTCCCGATGATGGCTCCGAGAGGCTGAAAATTGCTGGAAAGGCTCTCGCTTCAAGGGTAACAGCCCCGGGCCAGGCTGAATGCCTGACCTGAGCGCTGGCGAAGCAACAGGAGCGCGCGGCGGCGATAAACTGGCAATTGGGTACTTTCGTAAGGGCAAAAATGCGCGGCGCACTGAAAAGAATCGAGAAAGATGCCGATCACCTTTGACCAATGGTTCAGCCGGGTTTATTGTGGAGTGGTCAATCTCACTTAGTACTTGAAAGTATCGTGGCAAGCAATGAGCACCTTTGGAGAAGACCTGCGCGCAGAGCGGATGTCCCGCGGCATAGCGTTGGAGCACATCACGGCGGTGACCAAGATCAGCCAGCAGCATCTGATTGCGCTGGAGCAGGAGAAGTTTCGCCAGCTTCCCGGCGGCATCCTCAGCAAAGGCATCGTCCGCGGCTACGCGGGAGCGGTGGGCCTGGATGAGGTCGACTGGACTGAGCGGTTCCTGAAGGCATATCGCGCCAGCGGGCAGATGCTGGAAGACGACCGCAGTTGGATGGAGTTTGCCTCGAACGTGGGCAAGGCCCGCATCCTTCGCCGCGACCTGATGGAAAAGCGCCTGCGCCGGGCCGGTGCGATATTGCTGTTGCTGGTGGGCTTGGCGGGCGTTTTCCTGGCTGTGCGCTACTTTGGCCTGCGCGGCGGCTGGTGGCCCAATCTGCTGCCGTGAAGCTCTTCTGACGAGCAGATTTCTCTGTTTACCACCTGAAAGCTGAGAAAACAATTTCTGTACGGTCTTCTCTCGCGTATGCAAGAATCTTTGCACGGAGACAAACCATGAAGCCAGCCGTACTGTACGCCTCGCTGCTCCTCGCCGTCGCCTCCACTTCACTCTTCGCCCAGACCACGGTCACCCCGCCGCCCCGTCCCACTGGTAGCGGGACAGCATCAGGCCCCACGCTCGAAGTCACCATGAAGTTCATCTATGACAAGCTCAGCGACATGGGCACCGTCAGCTATGTCCTCTTTGCGCAGGACACGAAAGACGGCCAGACCTGGTCCAACTCCAACTCCTACACGGTGACCAACGTGCGCGCCGACGCCGCCTCCTGCTACATTGGCTACCACGGCAGGGGTATGCGCGATGGCGCGGTCGTCTCCGAACAGGACTCGGGCTTCTATCTCAAGGACGTGCTGGACGTAGTCATCGAGCCCGAGCCTCAATACTTCACGGAACAAAGCGCAGGGCAGGGGAATCCCAACATTATTACCAACTCCACCAACCCCACGCTCACCGCGCTCATCGTGCGCCGCCCAAAGAATGTGCTGAACTCCTTCCCCATTGTTGACCCCACGCTTGCTGACCGACTAGCCAAAGCCATCACCCACGCAGTAGAACTATGCGGCGGCGGAAACAAAGAACCGTTCTAGCTCGGGAGCTGATTTTGAGATGACGCACCGGCGCGGCCTGCCAGTCGCGGTTCACCGTGCGTACAACCCCTTTGAGGGCATGGTTCTCGCCGTTCAATGCGAGTAATTGCCCTCGGACACTCGCGGCAATTACCATAGAGCAATGCATCCCAAGGCTCAGGCCCGACGGTGCTGGCGTGTCTTGTGCGGGAGTGGGTCCGACGGGAGAGAGCAAGTGCTTGTTCTCCGTGACGGTGATCCAGCATGAACCGGTCCTCGCTCCAGGATACCCAAATTGAAATCCCTGAAATGGGAGGAGTTTTTACATTGAGCGACCGTTTCTTGTTTACCTCTGAGTGCGTCACCGAAGGCCATCCGGATAAGATGGCGGACCAGATCTCCGACGCTATTCTAGACGCGTGCCTGGAGCAAGACCCCTACAGCCGCGTCGCAGCCGAGACGCTTACGGCCACCGGCCTGGTGGTCATCGCCGGCGAAATCACCACCAAAGCCTACGTTGATTTCCAAACCCTGGTGCGCGGCGTTGTGTCCTCCATCGGCTACGACAACGCCCTCTATGGCTTCGACGCCAACACCTGCGCGGTGATTTCTACCATCAACAAGCAGTCGGGCGACATTGCCCAGGGCGTGGACACCGGCGGCGCCGGCGACCAGGGCATGATGTTCGGGTACGCGTCGAACGAAACCCCCGAGCTGATGCCGGCGCCCATCTCGCTGGCTCACAAACTCACCCGCCAGCTTACTGCCGTGCGCAAGTCCGGCAAGCTGCCCTATCTGCGCCCCGACGGCAAGAGCCAGGTCACAGTCGAGTACGACGAAAACGGCAAGCCCGCACGCATTGACGCCGTGGTCATCAGCAGCCAGCACGCGGATACGGTCAGCAATGAAGAGTTGCACGCCGACATTCTCAAGCACGTGATTCAGGCTGTGCTGCCCGCCAAGTGGCTTGACGAGCACACCAAGTATCACATCAACCCGACCGGCCGCTTTGTCATCGGCGGGCCGATGGGCGACACCGGCCTTACCGGCCGCAAGATCATCGTGGACACCTACGGCGGCGCGGGCCGTCACGGCGGTGGCGCTTTCAGCGGTAAGGACCCGACGAAGGTGGATCGCAGCGCGGCTTACATGGCCCGTTACATCGCCAAGAACATTGTGGCTGCTGGGCTGGCCGATCGCGCCGAGGTGCAGCTTGCTTACGCCATCGGCGTCGCCGAGCCGGTCAGCGTGCGCGTGGATACCTTCGGCACCGGCAAAATCGGCGAGGCTGTTCTCACCGAGCTGGTGCGCAAGAACTTCTCGCTCACTCCCAAGGGCATCATCGAGAGCCTGAACCTGCGCCGGCCCATCTACCAGAAGACCGCGGCGTATGGACATTTTGGCCGCACCGAGCCCGAGTTCACCTGGGAGGCCACCGACAAGGCCGCAGCCCTGGCCGAACAAGCTGGATTGAAGGCCGTAGCCAAGTAGCCCGCTCACAGCACCATCGCAACACCAAGGGACCCTTCGCCAGAAGGGCCCCTTTTGCATTCATGTCTTTTACGGATGTGTCATCGCTCAGAATCCACGGATAAATATCAGTCATCTTATAGCAATCAGGGCACGACCGAAGTCGTGCCCTGAATGCAATCTCGATTGGTTGAGAGGATCTCCAGTAGGAATTGATCCCACCGGAGAACGCCCGGCCTCAGAAAGAAAGCTTGAGCGCCAGTTGGATAAGGCGCGGATTGTTGACGGTGGAGTTTACGGCGCCGAACCCTGCCGCGTTGATATCGCTAACCGGCATGCCGTACTGTGTGTGATTAAAGAGGTTGAAGAACTCGGCGCGGAAGTCCAAACCCATGTCTTTGCGAGGCAGCATGATCTTCTTGATGAGGGAGAAGTCGGTGTTGACGAAATCGGGCCCGACGACCGGGACGCGCGATGCATTCCCCAACTTGCCGGGAACAATCAGCACACCGCTGCTGTTAAATACCTGAGCCTGAGGCGCTGTAAAGCAGGCTTTGTTGATCCACTGATGTTTGCTGTGATCCGCGGCGTAAGGGTTGCAGCCTGCGACCTGGTCCGGCCGGTTGTAGTTGTAGTCGTCGCCGCCGGAATTGAAGGTTGTGCCCGACCCATTAAAGCTGTCGACAAGTGGCACGGGGAAACCAGAAGAAATTCTTTCGATCAGAGTCAATTGGAAGTTGCCGAGAATGGCGTTGGTCATGTCATTCCAGCCGTTCCCAAACTGCTTCCCGTGGCCAAAGGGCAAATCGTAAATGACACTGCCGGTGAAGCTTTGATCGAGATTGATCTGCGACAAGGCCCAATCCAGGTTTTGCCAGTTGGGAAGCGGGAAATAGGGGGCGCTCAGCTCGGAACCCAGGCCGTCCGACAACCCGTTGTCATATGTTTTGGAGTAGGTGTAGGCGACCAGCGCGTAAAGGCCATACTTTGGCGTCTTGGTCTCTGCTTTGAGCTGAATCGAGTTGTAGTGCGTCTTGCCCACATCGCCGAAGAGTAAGACTGCGTTGTAGTTCGGAGGGTTGTAGGGATACACGTAGGGAGCGCCGTTGGGCAGGCAGCCGAGCGTGTAGCCGGACACGACTCCGCAAGCCGAGGGGCTGCCAACATTGAGGTCGTTGCCGATCACCAGAATATGGCCGCCGACCGAACCGGCATAGCCGGCGGTGAGCAGAACATTTGCCGGCAACTGACGTTCGACGTTCGCGTTATATTGGTGAACCCTGCCTGGCTGGAAGTTGGTCGGCTGGTAGTAGTACGTGCCGACGAAGCTGGCCACATTTTGCGGCGTGGGAAGGGCCAAAAACCCGCCGGAGGCGGTAGGGGGATTCTCGACTGTCTGCCCGGGCAAGGAGGCGCAGTATGAAGTCGAAAAGGCGCAGCCTGCAGAGAAGGTAGCGGGGAATTGATCGGACTCGCCGAGGTTGGGCGGGTTTTGCCAGAGGCCCTGCGCGCCCTGGTTCCAAGAGGAATCGTGATAGATGCCAAAGCCGAGGCGCAGAACGGTCTTGTCGCTGCCGCGAACCTTCCAGGTGAGGCCAACGCGGGGTTCGTATGCGTCCTTGAACATGTTGATGCCCGCCGATTTGCTTACCCCGTTCTGGCCCGCAATCAGCAACTGTCCTCCCGTGGCTGAGGGGATATAGTCCGACATGCGGTTATGGACCTCGCTGATGGGAGTGGTCAAGTCCCATGCCAGGCCGAGATTGAGGGTGAGCGACGAGGTAGCGCGCCAGTCATCCTCGACGAAGGGCCGGTAGATATTCCAGCGGCGTCCGGTGACGGCGCCGTTGTATGTCTGGTCGTGGATTGCCCCTCCTACAATTCCCATCAGCAGGTCCGCCTCGGGATTGCCGGGTGCGACGCCTGCACCGCTGAAGTTTCCGAAGGTACCGACGAGCCAGAAGCCAGCTCCAAAGGCTGCTGTGCCGACGTTCATCTGATTGGCACGGAGATCGAGGCCGGCGTGAATTTCATGCTTGCCGCGAATCAGGTCGAGATCGTCTTTGAACGAGTAGATGTTCGTACCACCCTGGAAGGGAGAGTAGCCGCGATCGCCGAGGGCCCAATAGCCGCTGGTAACTTCAGCGGAAACCAAGCCTTCACTATATGGAGCCTTGGAGTTGGGGGTACCGCTGACTGAACAGCCCAAATCGGCGTTGGGAATTCCCAGGACGGCCGATTCGCAGGTGTAGTTACCCGTCGAAGCGATGTAGTCGAAGATGCGGTCGTAGCCGAGGGTGGCCTGGTTGAGCGCGCGGGGCGAGAACACGTGGTTCCAGCCAATGCCGATGTTGCGCGCGTGGTTGATCAGGTTCTCATTGCTGCCGAAGGCGTTTGCTTCGGCAAGTCCCGGCGCGCCGCCGGGGACAAAAGAGCCCGCCTGGTCGTAGCTGAAACGGCCGAAGAGATTGTCCTTGCTGGAGAGCGTGTGGTCCAGGCGGGCGTCGAACTTGGTTTCGTTCAGGCTGCGTACGGGCTCGCTAACGAAGTTGTATCCGGAGGCAGCGTTGTCGGCGTTCGGATTGGGATAGATATTGATCATCGCCTTGCCGACGCTGCTGATCAGGTTTGAGGGGATCTTGTTACAGTCAGTCACGTGGGCTTGGCTCCCGTCACCGGCGGCGGCTATTGGATTGCCGGAGGAGTCGCATTGGAAGTAAGCATCCGGAGCGCCGACCATATTCGGATTGGCGATGGGATACTGCACGACATTGTTATTGGAATCCAGCACAGGATTGCCAAATGGGTCGTTCGTGAAGTCGCCGCCGCGCATGGCCAGCGAAGGCACCAGACCCGTAAAGGGAATGCCGTGGCGCTGATATTTTTGTTCGGCGTCGGCGAAGAAGAAGGTCTTGTTCTTGCGAATCGGCCCGCCGACGGAGCCGCCAAACTGGTTTAGGTTGAACTTTTCCACGCCGGATGCAAAATAGCTTTTGGCATCGAGATCGGTATTGCGCACAAACTCAAAGAGAGACCCGTGAATGTCGTTGGTGCCGGATTTTGTGCTGACCAGGACGGTGGGGCCGGCGCGGGAGCCGAATTCGGCAGAGTAGGTGTAGGTTAAAACCTTGAATTCTTGAATGTCATCGATTGAAGAAAAGATGCCAATGCCACCCGCGGTCAGTTCGTTATTGTCGACTCCATCCAGCAGCCAGTCCGTGCTGTTGGGACGAGAGCCGCCAACTGACAGAGAGAAGGAGCCGCGAGCGGCCACTTCGCTGTCAGCGCCTTGGGTGAAAAAGCTGTTGGGATTCGTCTCTGCCGTGGCGCCGGCGGTGAGGGTGGCAAGCTGAACGAAATCGCGGCCATTGAGAGGCAGGTCCGTCACCTCCTGCGACGTGATTACCTGGCCGAGAGAGGGACTTGCCGTCTCGACGGCGACCGCTTCAGCAGAAACCGCGACATTAGTCACCACAGTTGCCGGCACGAGCGTAAAGTCCAGTTCCCTCGCTTCGTCAACCTGCAGGCGCAAGTCTTTTGCTTCAGCGCTCCTGAAGTTTGCCGCATCCACACGCACGGTGTACATGCCAACGGGAAGCAACGGAACCAGATAATGCCCCGCATCGTCTGATTTCACAGTACGAACCAGGCCCGTTGCCGGGGATGTGACCGTCACGGTTGCGGCAGGAATCGCCGATCCGGATTTGTCGATAACATTCCCGGAAAAACTTCCCGTCGCCTGGCCATGAATGGCCGGAGAGATCATCAGCGTTAGAACGCAGACAACCACGAGGAGAAGCACGTTGAGGAATTTTGTACCGGCTGAGTTTCTCGTCGATCTCAGACAGTTTGCGTCATGCATCTGGCTTTTCAAGGTTAATCTCCTTATTCAAATCAGCCAATGTGCTTTTGCGTTGACTACGCAGCGCTTAGCTGAAAACTTAGTTCATCGAATCTAAGGGATGCCCCGTCGAAAGTCAACACAAGTTTTGGCCGAGACACAAGTACAACAGTGGAAAAACGGTACATTAAACATCGCACTCAAGCGCGTGAACAAGAATGAGGAGCGCCCCAGAGTTCATTGACCGATAAAGCGCCTCGAATATCGGCTGTTCAGGAAATTGCAACGCTCCATCTCATTCCTCTTTACCTTCTCCGCGTCCATCCCCTGTCTCGCTCTCCCGAAGTTGCACTGCCGTACCCGGAGAACGTTTTTTCCTTGGCCCATCTACCAGAAGACCGCGGCGTATGGCCACTTTGGCCGCATCGAGCCCGAGTTCACCTGGGAGGCAACCGACAAGGCCGCCGCCCTGGCCGAACAAGCTGGGTTGAAGGCAGTAGCCAAGTAACTCAACAGCACCTACGCAACACCAAGGGACCCTTTGCCAGAAGGGTCCCTTTTCGCAGGATTGCGGTTTCCGGTTGGCCGGTCGCGACGGTTCGAATCGCCGTGTCGTTGCGATTCCCGTCTCTTCCGATCGCCGGTTCCAGTTGTTGCGACCATCCTTCCTGCGGTTCAAAGCAGCTGATTCCATTTGAGCTAGGCCACTTGCGAGGTTGGCTAAGCCACGGACTTGGCCGAGTCCCAAGGCAGGTAGAATTCGACGAAAGTGCTCAATCCGGCTCAACAATTTTCGATAGCTTATTGCATGATCGAGGATGCAGCCATAGCGGAACCAATGACGCTGCATCCCGAATCCATTGCCCTCAAGTTGACGGGACAAAAAGGGAACGACTTAATCGATTCAGCAGGACAAAGCAACTCTCGTTCCGATCTGACCAAGGGCTTCCATGAGAAGGCCTGGACACCCCGAGAACGAATCTGCCCACTTGCGAGTAGCAACCGTTGAAGAATTCGACTCTTGGTTTAACTCTGTATTACGGATATACGCAATTTTCAATGCTCTCAGGAGTCGCTCGCGAAAACAGGTTCCAGAAGAAAGAGGCTTTTGGATCAGCATTGGAGTTGAAATGAAGTCTACGTCGTTCTCCGAGCGGAAGGTACAACTCACCCTCGGGTCCGCCATTCTTTGTTTAGTGGTCGTGGCAGTCGTCTCCTTTCACGGTATGGCTGTATCCGATGAGAGCGGATTGTCGGTGCGCCATACTCACAAGGTTCTTCAAACCCTACAGGATTTAGTCCTGGCAGCGGACGGAGTCGATTCGAACTCCCGGGAATACGGGTTGACGGGTCAGGCTTCTTATCTTCAGTCCTACAACTCCAGAAAACAATCTGTTGAACAGGACCAGGCAGCTCTTCGCGAATTGACGGCGGATAACCCAGGTCAGCTGCTCCGCCTTGCAGGCCTCGAGTGGCTGACGTCCCAGAAAATACTGCGCGCTGAGACAATCATCAATCTACAGAACGCCCACAGTCTTGACGCGGCATCGGAAGCCGGCAGAAGCGGGGCGGACGATGTGCTCGACGATCAGTTTCAAAAGTCAGTCCGCGACCTGCGGGGCGAAGAGCTTCGATTGCTGGTGGTGCGGGACGCGGACGCGAAATGGCGCCTGAGCCTGGTTAAGGGTCTGCTGATCGCTGCCACCTGCATGGGCCTGCTGATCGCAGCGCTCGCCGTGTGGAGTCTTTATCGTGACGCAGTCAAACACCAAACGATAGGGGTTGCGCTCCGCAACAGTGAGGAGAAATTTCGATCGCTCCTCGACGGAATTCAGGACTACATGGTTGTCATGTTGGATGCGGCAGGCACGATTGTCAGCTGGAATGCCGGCGCCAAGCGTATGCATGGATACACAGCGGAAGAGATCGTGGGCCAGAACTTCTCAAGCTTGTTTCCTCCGGAAGATGTCCAGAGGCGGCGGCCGCAGGAGATTCTTCGTCTGGCTGACAAGGACGAAAGGTATCAGGAAGAGATTCCCCGCGTGCGGCAAGATGGTTCAAGATTCATCGCGGAGGTCGCGTTGACGGCGTTGCGCGACTCGAGTGGAAGGCTGCGTGGATTCACTAAAATCAGCCGCGACCTCACCAGCCGCAAAGATGCCGAGAACCATCTGGTCCGCGTCAACAAGCAATTGGTGCATTTAGCCCATTCGGCCGAGCATGACCCCCTCACCGGTTTACCCAACAGGCTCTTGCTCTGCGACCGCATTGATCAGGCGATCTCGTTGGCGCGCCGGCACGGGGGCAAGGTCGCGGTGCTTTTTCTGGATTTGGATGGCTTCAAGAACATCAACGATTCCCTGGGTCACTCGGTTGGCGATAGGCTCCTTCGATCAGTGGCAAAGCGGTTACTCGCCTGTGTACGTTCTCCAGACACTGTATGCCGAAATGGAGGCGATGAATTCGTCATTGTGCTTCAAGAAATGGATCAACCGAATCAAGCTGCCATCACCGCGAGAAGAGTGCTAAAGGCGGTGGCGGATCCGCACAAAGCCGGCGAACACGATCTTCATGTGACGGCAAGCATGGGAGTGAGCATCTATCCCGACGACGGCCCGGATGCGGAGACTCTGATCAAGAACGCTGATACCGCGATGTACCAGGCCAAGGCAAGCGGGCGCAAAACGTTTCAGTTCTTCACGCCGGAGATGAATGTTAGCGCGGTCGAGCGGCAATCCGTCGAGGAGGGCCTGCGCAATGCATTGGAAGACCGTGAGTTTGTGCTTCACTACCAACCGATAATCAATGTAAAAACCGGGGCGGTGGCAGGGGCGGAAGCGCTGATCCGGTGGAATCATCCAACTCGAGGATTGGTCTCTCCCATGACGTTCATCCCGGTGGCCGAAGAGACGGGCCTCATTCTGCCCATTGGCGCCTGGGTCATGCGTGAAGCGTGCCGGCAAGCCCAATCCTGGAAGCATACGGGCCTGAACTCCGGAAGCATGGCCGTGAACGTCTCAGCGATCCAGTTCCGCGACGGCAATTTTCTCGAAGACGTGTTTTCAATCCTCAGGGAGACCGGCCTGGACCCGCACTCTCTTGAACTGGAAGTGACTGAAGGTGTTCTTATGAAGAATGCCGAAGTCGCAGCATCCACGCTCAAGGCGGTTAGAGATATCGGGATTAGTGTGTCTGTCGATGACTTCGGAACGGGCTACTCCAGCTTGAGTTATCTCCGAAAATTCCCTCTTGACGTGCTTAAGATCGACCAGTCGTTTCTACGCAAGATCCACGCTGCTCCTGACGACTCGATCATCGTGAGCGCAATCATCGGCATGGGACGGGCCATCGGCTTGCGGGTCGTTGCCGAAGGAGTTGAAACCGCCGAAGCATTGGAATTTCTGAAAGCAAACGATTGTGACGATGCGCAAGGCTACTATTTCAGCCGGCCAGTCCCAGCCGAAGAGTTCGTCAAACTTCTCGTTGCGGCATGACTTGTCTTCAATCGAATCCGCGAAGAAGACTCCAGAAAGTGTCGAGTCGCATAGAGCAGTCTTGAACATACTCGCGGTCGATTATGCGAAATACTGGCTTTAACGTGAAGGGGTTTTCGCCGGTCTGTCGGAGAGTTCCAAATGTCACCCAAATACGATGTCGCAACCGTCCTGGAGCGTGAAACGCAGACCACGATCGATAAATGGTATGACCGCGTGGAGGCGGAGGCGGACGTAGTTACAGTCCCATTGAGCCGCACCGATCGATGCGCTCACCTGCCGGAGATGTTCCGCGACCTGGTGGGCCGTCTTCGGAACCCGCTCCCCTTGGGCACACGTGCCCTGACCTCATCGGCTGCCCACAGTCATGGGAGCCTGAGACGTGACCAGGGCTACTCCGCTGCGATGATGGTTGAAGAATCGCGTATGCTGCAGGTTTCCATATTCCAGACGCTCCAACTGCACGTGGAGGACACTGAACCTGGAGTGCTGCTGCTCTACGTGATGGCCATCGCCGATGAAGTTGACTCGCAACTGGCTCAGGCGATGTCAAGCTACATCTCCGAGGCAGCCTTTGACGCTAAGCCCATGGAAGCATAATGCTTCGGCAAACGCATCAACGCTGCCCCAACCCGTTTTGCAGATCATTACGATCCGGCAACGCATAATGACCGCATGTCCAGTCTCCGCAAATTCGATCTCCGCCGCCGTGGGCTTTTCCTATTCCCTATTCCCTGAGCGGTGAACAGCCGGGCACATAACTGACATTTCAGACCGGGCACATCTCCGACACTTTTTCCTTATCAGGAAGGTTTTGTTTTTCCGTTTCAGGGGCAGCTGCCCCTGAAACGGAAGGCCTCGTTTG
>Ga0181529_10005261_pt1 | contig 13613 bp, 12 predicted proteins | sample PEATcosm2014_Bin_36_FD_119763 | JGI IMG/M metagenome (GOLD analysis project Ga0181529, IMG submission 119763) | Peatland microbial communities from MTU Mesocosm Facility, Houghton, MI, USA - PEATcosm2014_Bin10_30_metaG | ecosystem: Environmental > Terrestrial > Soil > Wetlands > Peat | place... | reverse complement strand
GCCAAGATGGAAGTCGAAGCGACGGACAGCGGAAGGCTGTCGCGGATCGTGCTGCCCGATGGAGGCACGATCGCCGTCCTGCAGCCGGTGGCCTATCTCGCCGACAACGATTCCGACGTCGATGCTTTCATCGCCTCGCAAGGCGGCGTTTCAGCCGCTGCGGCTGCCGCTCCCGAGGCGGCCCGCGAGTCGTCCGGCCCCGCGGCTGCGGCCACCCTGCCCGCCAATCCGGCCGTCGTTGAGAACGGGCGCGCGAAGGCCTCGCCGGCCGCGCGCAAGATCGCGGGCGAGCGCGGAATCGACCTCACCCGCCTGCCGGCCGGCAGCGGTCCCGGAGGACGCATCCTCTCGACGGACGTGCCGCTGAAAACCCCGGCAGCCCGCCCGGTCGCAACCGGCGGAACCCGCCGGAAGATGAGCCAGATGGCCAAGGCGATCGCCAGGAATCTTTCGCTCTCCAAACAGACGATCCCCCACTTCTACGTGCGGCTCACGATCAACGCAGAGCCGCTCTTTGCATTCTACCAAGGCGAGAAGGCCAAGTATCCGGTGACTCTCAACGATGTTGTCGTCCTGGCATGCGCCAAAACGATCCTGGAATTTCCCGCTTTTCGCAGCCAGATCGCCGGCGACGAGGTGATCGAGTTTCAAACGGCTAACATCGGCGTGGCCGTGGCGCTGGACGAGGGACTTGTTGTACCCGTGCTGGCATCCGCCGAGCAGATGCCCCTGGCCAGGATCTCGAGTGAAACCAAGCGCATCGCCACCGCGGCGCGCGCGGGCAAGATCGAGGGAATGGGCACCGGGGTGTTCACGATCACCAACCTCGGAATGTTCGGCGTAGAAGAGTTTGCGGCCATCATCAATCCGCCGGAGTCTGCGATTCTGGCGGTCGGAGCCGCCCGGGAAGGAGTCGTCGTGAAGGACGGCGCGATGCGGCCCGGCCGTGTCATGACCGTGACCCTCAGCGCCGACCACCGCCTGATCAACGGAGCCGTGGCAGCCAAATTCCTCGCCCGGCTGAAAGAAATCCTTGAAGCGCCGGCGGTCCTGGCCTGATTCCAGCCAATTACATAAAAATCAAATGAGCAAGCATTTCGATATTGTCGTCGTCGGTGGCGGTCCCGGTGGATACGTGGCCGCGCTCAAGGCCGGCCAAATGGGCGCCCGCACCGCAATCGTCGAGAAAAGTCATCTGGGCGGAACGTGCCTGAACAATGGCTGCATCCCCTCCAAGGCGATCCTCGCATCGGCGGAGCTTCTGCACCACTTCCAGCACGCGGCAGACCTGGGCATTACACTGGAGGGAAAGGTTAGCGCCAATTGGACAACCATCCAGGCCCGCAAAGACACCATTCTTCAGACCCTGCGCGGCGGCATCAAAGGACTCCTGTCGGCCCGCAAAGTGACCCTGTTTCAGGGCCGGGCGAGCTTGTCGGGACCGGGGCAGATCGCAATCGAACAGAACGGAGCCACCCAGACCATCACTGCCGGAAAGACGATTCTCGCGGTGGGCTCGGTTCCGTCCCGCATTCCGGGCTGGCCGGCCGACCCCAACATCGTATGCACGAGCGATGAGGCGCTGCACTGGAAGACTCTTCCGAAAAAGCTGTTGATTGTCGGCGGAGGCGTCATCGGCTGCGAGTTCGCCTGCATGATGCAGCCTCTTGGGGTCGAAGTGACCATCGTCGAGATGCTGCCTCAACTGCTTCCCAACATGGACGGACAGGTCGCCGAGCTATTGACCAAGATTTTCAAAAAGCGCGGCATCCAGTCGCATATAGCGACGAAGATCGAAAGCCTGTCGATCGCCGGCCAGAATGCCGTGGCCAAACTGAGCAACGGCACAACGCTGGAAGCCGACCGAGTGCTTGTGGCGACCGGCCGCAAACCCAATACCGCCGAGGTCGGACTTTCGGCGATCGGGCTGACGGCCGATCGCGGATTTGTCCGCGTCAACGATCGCATGGAGACCTCCGTCAAAGACTGCTACTGCATCGGCGACGCCAACGGCCGGTGCCTCCTGGCGCATGCAGCGTCGGCGCAGGGTGTCGTGGCCGTCGAAAATGCCCTGGGCCATGACCGATCCGCCGACGCCCCGGTTCCCAGCGCCGTCTACACCTTCCCGGAGATCGCCGCCGTCGGAATGACCGCGGACGAGGCCCGCGCAAAAGGCCGTCCGATATCGATCGGGTTTTTCCCGCTTTCGCATCTCGGCAAGGCGATGGCCGTCGCCGACACCGAGGGATTCGTCAAGGTGATCCGCGATCGCGAGGGCGGGCAGCTGCTGGGCGTGCACATGGTCGGCCACAACGCGACCGAATGCATAGGCACGGCCACGGCGCTGCTGCATAAGAAGGCCAGCGTGCAGGACGTGGCGGAAATGGTCCTCGCGCATCCGACCATCTCCGAATCTCTGAAGGAAGCGGCGGAGGACGCACTGTCCGCCGGTTTGCACCTGCCGCCCCGAAAAGTGCTTCGCATTGCGAGCGCCGAAGCATAACATAGCCTGCATTACAGCTCAGGAGAAAAAATATGGCCGTTACGGACGTCCTCACCCAACTCAAGCGGCTTGGAACCGCCGCAGCCTCGCAGACAGCAAAGGCATTCGACGCCAGGATCAATGCCCACATCCACCTGCCGCCCAATTTCTCGGCCTTTGAAACGGTCGGGCAGGCCGTGGACCTGGCGAGCCTCCAGAAGATCGGGGTTCTTGGCGCGAGCAACTACTACGATTACGAAGTCTATGGCGATTTCGGAGCGCTGGCCCTGAAAAGCGGCATCTATCCGCTGTTCGGCCTGGAGATCATCGCCATGTCCGAATCTCTCCGGCTCGCCGGAGCGAAGGTGAACGACCCGGGGAACCCCGGCAAAATCTACATCTGCGGCAAAGCGATTACGCGATTCGATCCGATGAGCGCCGAGGCGGCTCGGCTGCTGGGCGTCATCCGAGACAACGATTCGCGCCGGATGGCGACGATGACCGAGCGCCTGGCCGGTGTATTCCAGCGCAACAAAGTCATCACCGGGCTCGATTCCAACGCGATCATCGACCGCGTGGTCCGGCGGCACCAATGCCCGCGCAACCGCGTCTATCTGCAGGAGCGGCACGTCTGCCAGGCCTTCCAAGAGCGGCTTTTCGAAATCGTTCCCGGAGCCAGCCGGCCGGCCAAGCTTTTGGAAATCTTCGGAACGGATTCGAAATGCCGGCCTGACGACGCCGTGGGCATCCAGAATGAAATCCGCTCCCACCTGATGAAGACCGGCAAGCCGGCATTTGTGGCGGAATCGTTCGTTTCGCTCGAGGACGCCTATCGGCTGATCTGCGAGCTGGGCGGCATCCCCTGCTATCCTATTCTCGCCGACGGCCAGAATCCAGTCAGCGCATTTGAGGCGCCGGTCGAGAAACTGATCGAGAATCTCCGGTCGGCCGGCGTCTGGATGGCGGAGTTCATTCCCCTGCGAAATTCGGTGGAGACGCTCGAAAAATACGTTCCCGCCCTAAGGGCGGCGGGCATCGCGGTCACAGCCGGCACCGAGCACAACACCCTCGACATGCTGCCGATCGAGCCGGCTTGCCTGAAGGGACAGCCCGTTCCGCCCGCGATCATGGCGATTTTCCGCGAGGGCGCCTGCGTGGCGGCGGCGCACCAGCAATTGGTGCTAAACGGCCAATGCGGGTTCACCGACACCCAGGGCCGGTTGAACCCGAATTTCCCGACCGGCGATTTGCGAATCAGGGAACTGGCGCGAATCGGGGAGGCGGCGATCGCCCAGGTCCGCACCCGCTGAATCGTCCGACAATTCCTGCCCGACCAGAATCGAATCCATGACGCAGACACAAGCCCACCCCACCCTCTTCAACCCGCGCGACATCGACGCATTGATCGAAGTCTCGCGCCACTACGGCAGCGACGCGGAATTCTGCCTGGCCGGCGGAGGCAACACATCCCTGAAGGCAGGCGATCGCCTGCTGGTCAAGGCCAGCGGTTTTTCCCTGGCCACGATCACGCTCGATGGATTCGTGGAGATGGACCGGAGGGCGCTTTCCGCCCTTCTGGCGAGCGAACTGCCGTCCGAATCCAACGCCCGCGAAGAGGCGTTCAAACAGGCGGTGATGGCCGCCCGCGTATCTCCCGGAAAAGGCCAGCGCCCGTCGGTCGAATGCGTCCTTCACAGCCTCCTTCCCCGGCCGCTCGTGGTGCACAGCCATTCCACGTACGTGAACATGATCACGTGCGCGAACGGCGGCGAGGAGCTCGCGAAGAAACTTTTCGGCCAGGACGTGCTTTGGATCCCGTATGTCGATCCCGGCTACATCCTGGCGAGGACCCTCGACGAATTGCTCCGGCAATACGCCAAGTCCACCGGCCGCGATTGCCCGACGGCGGTGTTCATGCAAAACCACGGTCTAATCATCTGCGGCAACACGGCCCAGGAGGTCCACCAGCAGACCGAGCAGATCGTCGGCGCGATCCGCAAGCATCTGGCGGCCGCTCCCGCGGCCGCCCCGTTCGGCCCCGTTTCGCGACTGAGCGCCCCGTCGGCCCGCGCGCTGGTCATGCAGATCGGCCCGGCGCTGCGCGGACTCCTGGCGACCTCGGAAGCCCTGAAGATCGTCACTTTCCGCGATAACGACGAAGTCATGAATCTGGCGGGCGGCAGCGAAGGCCAAGCCGTCGTTTCGGCAGGTCCGATCACTCCCGATCAGATCGTGTACTGCACCTCTTTCCCGCTCTGGTTCGAGCCCGGGGAAGGCGAGCCCGCCGCGCAATTGGTGGACCGGCTCAAGGCGGCGGTAGCCGACCACCAGGCCAAGCGCCGGGCGCTTCCGGGAATCGTGTTTGTGAAGGGCTTGGGGATGTTTTCGGCCGGCAACGATTTTGCCGCCGCGGATGTCGCGGGCAGGGTCTATCTCGACGCGATCAAGGTGATGGCCGGCGCGCAACGGCTGGGCGGAGTCCATCCGCTCGCGATCGAGCAGTATCGGTTCATCGAGAATTGGGAAGTCGAGTCGTACCGGAAGAAGGTCTCCACCGCGTCTTCCGCCGCCGGCCGGGCGGTCGGACGGGTCGCCTTGGTGACTGGTGCGGCACAGGGCTTCGGATTCGAAATCTCCCAAGACCTTGCCGCGCAGGGCGCCCATGTCGTCCTGACGGACATGAATGTCGAGGGAGTGAAGAAGGCAGCCGAAGAGATCGCCTCGCGCGCAGGCGCGGGCCGCGCGATCGGGCTGGCGGTCAACGTCACCGAGGGCGTCTCGGTGGAGGAAGCCGTTTACAAGGCCGTTCGAGTATTCGGCGGATTTGATCTGCTGGTCTCCAACGCCGGCGTTCTGCGGGCGGGCAGCGTCAAGACGCAGGCCGAGCGCGAATTCGACATGGTGACGGCCGTCAACTACAAGGGCTATTTCGTCTGCGTGAAGGTCGCCTCCCAGATTCTGTCCATCCAGCACATGGCCCGCCGTGATTACTGGAGCGACATCATCCAGATCAATTCCAAGAGCGGCCTGGTCGGGTCCAACCGCAACGGCGCATACGCGGGCAGCAAGTTCGGAGGCATCGGCCTCACCCAGTCATTCGCGCTGGAGCTGGTCGAGGACGGCATCAAGGTCAACTCGATCTGCCCCGGCAATTTCTTCGACGGCCCGCTCTGGAGCGATCCGAACAACGGGCTTTTCGTGCAGTACCTGCGAAGCGGCAAAGTGCCCGGAGCAAAGACCATCGAAGACGTGAAAAGATCGTATGAATCCAAGGTGCCGATGAATCGCGGCTGCACGACGGCCGACGTGATGAAGGCGATCTATTACCTCATCGACCAGAAATACGAGACCGGCCAGGCGGTTCCTGTGACCGGCGGACAAGTGATGTTGAGTTGAGCCCAAAGACCCAATGACCAAGACAATCAAAATCCCCAAGACACAGCACGCCATCCAGCTGGTCGGCCCGAGCCAACTGAGGGTGAATCCCTCCAAGGCGGTCGCCAAGCCGGGCGGGCACCAGATTCTGGCCAAGGTCGAATGCGTCGGCCTGTGCTTTTCGGACCTCAAATTGCTGAAGCAGTTCTCGCAGCACGCGCGCAAGAGCGAGGTCACCTCCGGCCTGGACGCAGGCGTTCTTGCGGAAATCCCCAGCTATGTTCCCGGTGACAAGCCCACCGTCCCGGGCCACGAAGTCACCTGCCGGATCGTCGCCGTCGGCGACAAGGTTTCGCATTACAAGGTCGGCGAACGATGCCTCGTCCAGACGGACTACCGCGATCTGCCCACGGCCAATTCCAACGCCGCCTTCGGCTACAACTTCGAAGGCGGTCTGCAGGAGTACGTGCTGATGGATGAACGCGTGGTGATTGATTCCAGCGGCGAGCGTTTCCTTATCGCCGCCCCGGAGGACCTCAGCGCCTCGTCGATCGCATTGGTCGAGCCCTGGGCCTGCGTCGAGGATTCATATGTGAATTCCGAGCGCCAGTCGCTCAAGGCCGGAGGCCGGCTTCTGGTGGTTGCCGAGGCGGGGCACGCCGTCGAAGGGCTGGGTGAACTTGTCGGAGGACATCCGCCTGCGTCAATCACGGCGATCCTCGCGGAAGATTCGCAGAAGACAGCGATGAAGTCGCTGATTCCTGCGCCGTCCTTCCTGCCCGACCTGGCCGCCCTTCCGGCCGCGGAATTCGACGACATCATCTACTTCGGCGCCCGCAAGGGAACGATCGAGCTTCTCAACGACAAACTGGCGCCGCGGGCCTTCCTCAATGTCGTCCTCGGCGGACAGAAGATCGGCCAGCCGGTCTCCGTGGGAATCGGCCGCGTTCACTATGGGATGACGCGCTGGATCGGCACGGTCGGCACCCATGCGGCCGATTCCTACAGGCACATTCCCGCAACCGGCGAAATCCGGCCCGGTGAGACAATTTTGGTCGTTGGCGCCGGAGGACCCATGGGGCAGATGCACGTCATCCGCACGGCATGCTCCGGGATCAAGGACGTTTCAATCGTCGGAACCGACGTCGATGACGCGCGGATCGAGTCTCTCACGAGGAAAGCCGAGCCGCTCGCAAGGGCCAATCACGTCGCTCTGAGGCTTGTGAATTCACAGAAGCATCCGGTGACGGAGAAATTCAGCTATTTCGCGCTGATGGCACCGGTCGGCGCCTTGGTGGCGAACAGCGTCCGCGACAGCAAGCCGGGGTGCCTGATCAATATCTTCGCGGGAATTCCCGCTCCGACCAAACAGGAATTGGACCTCGACACCTACATCGCCAACCGCTGCTACATGTTCGGCACCAGCGGGTCGGTGATCCGCGACATGAAGATCGTCCTGCAGAAGGTGATCGACCGGCAGTTGGACACCAACCGATCGGTTGACGCGATCTCCGGAATCGCCGGCGCGGCCGATGGAATCGCAGCGGTGGAAAATCGCACGCTGGCCGGGAAGATCGTCGTCTATCCCATGCTGCACGACGTCGGACTGATTCCCCTTTCGGAATTGCCCAAGCACTATCCGACCGTGGCTGAAAAGCTTGAGGGTGGAGCCTGGTGCCTGGCCGCCGAGCAGGAGCTTCTCAAGGTCGCCGCGGCTCCAGCCAAGGCTTGATCGAACTCGCCCTTTTCGGGACTCAAAAGCGAGCGTACTCTTCCAAGGCGCTCGCGGTTCAATTTTCTATTGCCTCTTCCGCCAAACGCCGAGCAGATGGAACATCAACCGAGCACCCGTAGCTCAATTGGATAGAGCATCTGACTTCGGATCAGAGGGTTGGGGGTTCGAGTCCCTCCGGGTGCGCCACGTTTTATTGCCGCCTATGCCAGTTAGTGTCGGTTTTTCAGATCACTTCCACCAGGCGGTGGCCCTGCCCGATAAGTTCCACGATGCCCGGCAGTCGCGGCTCAAACCAAGCACGCAACACCGGGTTGGTTGTGTTGCCGATGCGCAGCCAAACGATGACAGGCGGCTCGGGCGCGCGTTTTGCCCGCGCCACGCGCTCGGCAAAATCTTCGTCCTTCGTGATGATCGCCGCCGCGGTCTGCAAGGCGTGCTCCCATATCGGACCGTCCTCGGCCTCGCGCAGGCCGGCGTCCTCGACGTGGGCGGCCTCATGTCCGGCCTCCCGTATCCAGCCGGCCAGCGCCGGAGGCAATTGGGCATCTACCAAAAACTTCACTTGGCCAACGAAAGGACGGCGTGATCGACCTGGGCCGCGGCATATTCCAAGCTTGCCTGGATGTCCTCACGCTCAAGGTACGGATAACTTTCGAGGATTGCCGCCTCGGTCGCACCGTTAGCCAGCATATCCAGCACGTCCTTGACCCGGATGCGCATGCCCCGGATGCACGGCCGACCACCGCATTGATTCGGGTTAAACGTGATCCGTTGCATCTGACTCATGGCCCCAGGCTACGCGGTGAGATGTTTTCTGCAAGCTCGGCATTTCTGGGCAATTCCCGGCCGTCAGTCGTTTTGGCGGCCGGACAAACGAAAAATGTTCGCGCCACGAACTCCAGTTTTCCCGGGTGAGGAGTGTTCCGAGGGGGCTATGTGTAGCGGAGAGTCAGGGCTTGCCTCGAAAAGGGTCCAGGGCAATACCCCAAAAGGAAAGCGCAAGCTCCGGGAGAAAAATTCACCAATGCCCTTCCTTACCGCCAACCCAGGTAAATACATCGGAAACGACGCGAAACAAACACGGCGCACGGCGGAAGCGGGTGACCGCACCGTCCGCCCCACCCAGCTGCTCGTTTCCGAGCTCGGTTGGAAGCCATAGTCCGACTTTTCATTGCTATGCCCCCAGAGCAGCGAATTCTCATCATCGAAGACGAGCCATCGATAGCCGACACGCTTGTCTATGCTCTTCGAACCGAAGGCTTCACGCCGGAGTGGTGCACGACGGGCCAGGCGGGCTTGGCCGCGCTGTCAGCAAGACCGGCGGCTTTGGTAGTGCTCGACGTGGGTCTGCCCGACAGCAGCGGCTTTGAAGTATGCAAACACATACGCACCACCTCGTCTGTCCCTGTGATATTCCTGACGGCCCGCTCGGCCGAAATCGATCGGGTGCTTGGGCTCGAGTTGGGCGGTGACGATTACCTTGTAAAGCCCTTCAGTCCCCGGGAACTCACTTCGAGGATCCGGGCTGTACTCCGACGCACCAATGGTGGTCCAACTCCGAATATCCGAACGGACCTGTCCGACTTTGTGGTGGATGAGGACCGTTTCGTCATCGCATATTGCGGAACTGAACTGTCGTTGACGCGTTACGAGTTTCGTCTGCTTAGAACGCTGGTCGCCCATCCAGGCCGGGTATATTCCCGTGAGCAGTTGATGACTAGCGCGTGGGAGGAGCCAGAAGCGAGCTTAGAGAGAACGGTGGACGCCCACATCAAGACCCTGCGGGCCAAGCTCCGGACAGTGAGAGCGGAACCTGATCCCATCCAGACCCACCGAGGGTTGGGCTACTCATTGCGGCCTTCCCATCCGAAAACGTGAAGATCCGCACCGCGATATTTGGCACTTATGCCGCGGTGTCAGCCGTCGGGTTTGCGGCCCTCATGACCATTCTGCTGGCCGATGTGCGCCCCCGCTATACGGAGTCGGTGCAACGCACGCTGCGTGAAAGCGCAAGCCTGTTGGCTGCGGTGCTGGCCGTTCAGCCGCCTGACGCTCGCTCATTAGACAGTCCAGAGTGGTCAGCGCGTTTCGCGGCTCTGCGCACGGGCCGGGGCGCCCTGCGCGTCCGCGTGAGTGATGCGGCGGGGAGCATGAAATTCGATTCAGACCCCTCTGCTTTGCCCGACAACGGCGAATTGACAGCTTCCGAGCCGATCCGCGTAGCCGGGCGCGAACTGGGTTGGATCGCAGTCTCTCAACCGGCGCCTACGGTGAACGCGTTTGTCCGATTGGAACGCCGCAAGCTTGTGGCCGTGGCATCGCTGATCGCCCTCGCGTCGTTGGTCGCCGGCTGGTGGATCTCCGCCAAGCTCACCCACTCGATCGAACGCCTCATTGCGTATGCCAACGCAGTCCGGGATGGGCGGCCGGCTTCGCCGCCAATGTCCCGCGCCACAGAGATCGCTGCGCTCAGCCGTGCATTCGAGGAGATGCGGGCCACAATCGAGGGAAAGGCCTACGTTGAGCACTACACGCAAACGCTGACGCACGAGATCAAGGCTCCGCTCTCGGCCATTCGCGGGGCAGTGGAATTGCTCAGCGAAGATCTTCCAGCGACCGACCGCGACCGCTTTCTGTTAAATCTGCGTACGGAGACCGCTCGCATTCAACACATCGTTGATCGGTTGCTGGAACTGGCTTCGATCGAGGCGCGGCATGGACGCGTGGAGCTCACGAGTTTCGACATGCGGGCGTTGGTAACTGAAGTGCTTGCCGCCTCGGACGGCTCCGCCACGGCAAAGGGCATCACCCTAAAGCTTCAGGGAGGTCCCGGCCAACCCATGCGAGGAGAGCGATTCTTGCTCACTCAAGCCGTTACAAATCTGGTCCAAAACGCGCTTGAGTTCACTCCCCGAGGCGGAGAGGTCTGTGTTTCGCTCGGGACGGAACAAGGTCGAATTAGGGTCACCGTGGAGGACTCCGGCGTCGGAGTGCCGGATTACGCGCTGTCGCGCCTGTTCGAGCGGTTTTACTCCCTGCCGCGGCCCGATACAGGGCGCAAGAGCACCGGGCTCGGCCTCAGTATCGTGCGTGAAATCGCCCGGCTTCATGGCGGAGAAGTTACCCTTGACAATCGCAGCCAAGGCGGCGCCCGGGCCGCGCTGACGCTGCCCTTGGCGGCATCCTAACGCGTCCGCAGGGCCGTTGACGGCGCTTTTCATCGCGAATTCATCATGCCTTCACACGCGCTTCTCAAAGCAAGTTCAGGATGGTGGCGATGCAAAACCCTCCACCTTCTCCTCCTGTACTCGGAAAAAGCGACCGCCACGCGGTAACCTTCAAGCTTCTCTTCATCGTCGCCCTGGTACTCCTGCTCCAAATCCCCTTGGTCTTCGTGAATTCGCTGAGGCACACGCGAATTCATGACCGAGGGATGGACGTTGCCACCAGTTATGAGGAGCGATCTCCTGCGGCCGGCATCCTGGAAGGCTACCGGATGGTCGAGAGATCGGTCAAATACGGCGTGCTGATCCTGACCCTGGTTTTTGCCGCTTTCTTTCCTTTCGAGATACTCGCGGACCTGCGGTTGCACGCGGTGCACTACGGCCTGGTTGGAATGGCGCTGTGCCTGTTCTACCTCATGTTGCTCGCGCTCGGCGAAGTCATCGATCCAGCCAAGGCCTACATCAGCGCTGCCGCCGGCTCGTCATTGCTCATCAGCCTTTACAGCGCCGCAATTCTTCGCAGCCGCAGCCGGGCACTGCTGATTGCGGGCCTTCTTACGGCGGTCTACGGAGTCCTCTACATCGTCCTGCGCATGGAACAGTATGCCCTGCTGGCAGGGACCGCCTCGCTATTCGTTTCACTGGCGGCCATGATGTTTTTCACCCGCAACGTGGACTGGTATGCGCTTGAGATGGGCAGGAAGGAGCGAGCGTGAGACCAAAGAACCTTCCAAGGCTTTGGTGCACCTTGCAGGGGCTGCTGCCTCTCGAAAGACACCCGGACCAGCATAATGACAGGCTCCCTCCCATTTCCCCTCAATCCGGCCCAAACGGACCAGCCAAGATGACCTTGGGTGTCCCGAGCCGCTATTGGCCGCGCCGAAGGCTGTTTTAGCGTCGCCCAAAACACGAACGCTATTGACGAAAACTCCGCCAAGTGTACATCGGCGTCATTGCCCGTCGGCCAAGTTGCTAATTGACCGGCCGCCAGACCGACGGGGTCCACTTCACTCGCATGCCTAAGCAACGGTCGTACAGTCAGGTCTTGCGCGTCCGCAGGAGCTTCTCTCGACCGACAAAGTAAAGGAGGATGACCAGCGCGGCAAAGGGTAAGCGCTCAATAAACGCCGGACGATGCGGGAATAGATCGCCTGCTTCCGAACAGTCAATTTTTCGTCCATGCCTCGACCACTTTCGTCGTCCGTCCAAATGGCGACACCGATATCACGCACGGCGTTCTGCCCGACTACGATGTCCACCAGACGTTCGAAGATTCGGCCCGTAACATCGATACGGTGCTAAAGTACACGCTCAGCCTGATTGAAGAACAATGACGACAGAACCCTGCAGCTGCCCGAGTCTCCCGATAAAGACATTTACCTTTAAGAAAATGGACGCCTTCGCCACCGCTACGTCCGGCGGCAACCCTGCAGCCGCTGTCTACTTGGACGCCATGGAGTCCATCACGGAATCGGAGATGCAGCGGATCGCCAGTGAACTGAAAGGATTCGTCAGCGAAGTCGGCTACATCGCCCGCATCGCCCCCGACGCCTTCAAGATCCGCTACTTCTCCTCCGAAAAAGAGGTGCAGTTCTGCGGCCATGCCACCATCGCCATCATGCATGACCTAGTTACCCAGGATCCAAGCCTGGCTTTGCTGGAGCAGATTCTGCTACACACCAACAAGGGCGTCCTGGCCGTGCAGAAACGGGATGGCGCGGTCTTCATCCAGGCGCCGGAGCCGGTATTCACGGAGTGCCATATCGAGCGTTCCGGGATCTGCAAGGCTCTGGGCATTCCGGAATCGGTCCTGGACGCCAGCATCGAGACCGGCATCGTGAACGCGGGCAACCAGACCCTGTGCCTGGCGCTGAAGACCTGCCAGGACGTGGTTGGCGTGGCTCCGGATTACCAGACCGTGCTGGTCTTCTGCGAGCGCCACCAACTGGATGTGATCACCATCTTTAGCAGACACGCGGCGCACCCTGGAAACCATTTCCGGACCCGAGTCTTCGCCGCTCCTTTCGGTTACCTGGAAGACCCCGCCACCGGCTCCGGCAACGCAGCCCTGGGCTATCACCTCCATCGGTGTGGCCACTGGGATGGCTCCCCCATCCGGCTCGAGCAGAATGCGGACCTCGAGAACCCGAACATCGTCCGGCTGAGTTCCATTGCCGACGCAAAGCATGGCATCCGCGTCATCTTCGGCGGAGGGGCAATTGTACGGATCGAAGGCAGGTATTGTCTATATATAGGCAAAGGCGCCTGGTGACGATGCTCGAGGTGCGCGGACGCTGGCGCGGTATGGCATGTGTTGCTGCCGCGGCCCTGCTGCTGAGTTCTGCGGAGCTATTCATCAAGGTATCGAACCTGGGTGCCTTCCAGATCAATTTCTGCCGCTCTGTGGCGGCTGCCTTGACCATCGTGGTGGACACTGTCTGTTGAACAGCGGATCGGGTGCGAATCGATGGCCACCGGCAGACCGCCGCGAGCCAATCAGGGCTTTATGCTTTCAAATCCGGTTCAAGTGGAATTAACCGGCTACGGCTGGCCGGCCCTCGATCTGTCGGATGGGGTTGAGGCTTGCAGAGTTCGATCGGCACGATTCGCTCCCATCCGCGATCAACTGCCGGGCGGAAATAGCTTTGGAAAATAGGTGTCCAGCACCTTGACTGGGAGCGCCAAGCTTACCGGCCCTCGCGGGCCTCTTGCCTTGAGCACACCGTGATCGAGCAAATGCGACAGGATGTACCGCCCCTGCCGCTCCTTGGAGCCGATGATGCGGGCCGCCTCGCCG
>Ga0181529_10005259_pt1 | contig 13616 bp, 12 predicted proteins | sample PEATcosm2014_Bin_36_FD_119763 | JGI IMG/M metagenome (GOLD analysis project Ga0181529, IMG submission 119763) | Peatland microbial communities from MTU Mesocosm Facility, Houghton, MI, USA - PEATcosm2014_Bin10_30_metaG | ecosystem: Environmental > Terrestrial > Soil > Wetlands > Peat | place... | reverse complement strand
TAAAAATCTTTTCAAAATTATACTGAAAATTAAGATGAGATATTCTTCTAATCAATGCAATTTTTATGGAATAATTAATGACATGATCTTTCTAAATACTTCATTCCTGACCGCGCCAATATTATAATTGTCTTTTCTACTAACTTGACGTCCTTTTGGGGCTTCTTGATTTCCTATATCTGACATTGTTATTAACGTATTATTCCGCTTTCAGCTGAGTTTTGTAAAGTCCATCAAGGTTGATATTCGAAGCCACAGGGAAGCGATATTTTAGTAACCATGCGGAGAAAAATAAAATTAAAACCCAATCAGCGTGACAAAGTGAATTGATCAATAATTTACAATGCTGCATTTTGTGCAATATAGAAAGATAGATGTAATTTGTAATTTGACTCAAACAAAATTCTTGCCTATTTTAAATAAGTAAATATTTGGTGTTATAGATCAGCTAAGAGAGTGTGCCGGTAGTAATCGGGAAGATCAAAGAGCAGAAAGCTTTTGAAAAGAAAGAACTGTTCGCAGCAATCGGAATTATTGAAATTGGGGCTATAGCTCAGCTGGGAGAGCGCTTGAATGGCATTCAAGAGGTCAGCGGTTCGATCCCGCTTAGCTCCACTTATAAAAAGCGGAATGTACTTTTCTCTTACCATTCGAAAAATACAAATGGTGAAAATTTTTTAATTTGAAAGAATTCTGAAATGTCCCAAAAACATTCGTCCAAAATTACAATTCTGGAGTGCATATTAATTTGTATTGCAGTTTGTTTTCCTTCTGTTGCACAAAAGAATTATAAGAATATACCCGAAAAAGTTATAGTACTTACATTCGACGATGCAATAGCTACGCAGTACAGTATAGTAAGGCCTCTATTAAAAAAATATGGATTCGGGGCTACTTTTTTTATTTGTGAATTTCCACCCGACTTTAATGATAAAACCAAATACATGTCGTGGGAACAAATTGCAGAACTGAATAAAGAAGGATTTGAAATTGGAAACCATACCCAAACCCATACTTCCGTTAAAGCATATGGGGATGAAATGGAAAAGAAATTTACTGCCGATATTGACAGCATAGAACAAAAGTGCGAAAAATACGGGATACCTAAGCCTATCAATTTTGCTTATCCTGGTTGTATAACAGATTCAGCCGCTGCTGAAGTACTAAAAAAGAAGGGGTATGTTTGGGCAAGAACCTGTGAAAATAAAACCTGGAATCCCGCTGACTGCGACCCTATGTTAATACCCGGTTTCAGTACAAATGGAGAAGATAGCGCAAAAATATTCAATTTTATTCGTCAAGCTAAAAAGGGAGAAATAATTGTTCTGCTGTTTCACGGAGTGCCGGATAATGTACATCCTTGGGTAAATTTAAAACTTGAACTATTTGAAGCATATATGAAATACTTGTATGATAACAACTATAAAGTGATTGCCCTTAGAGATGTTTTGAAGTGGAAATGATGAAAAGAATCGATTTATTATTAAAGCTTTATTGATGTAGAATTGCTCAGCACGAAATCTTTGACCTCTTGAAAACCGGTCGAGAGATTTTCCAACCGAACTAAAGCCCCGATAATTTTATTAATCTAAAATATACAAGAATATAACTTGAGTTAAATAGTAATTTATTATCGGAGTAATTGAATTTATTTTAATACAATATAATATTAAAAACAATCAGCGAAGTCAGAAAGATATGATAGAACGCGATAATTATTCCCTATCTTTTATTTAATTCACTTTAAAATTATATCCGGCGAAACATCTCATGCAAATAAATAAACAAAATCTAATTTATCCCAAATTCTAATTTTACCGTTATTGATGCAGTTTTATCTTTAGAAGTAGTATTAAATACTCCACCGTATGTAAAGTTTTCTGACGAATTTTGAGCAGTTATTTGAAATACGCCCATATTTGCACTCTTTAAACTGTTTAATTTACTCCCTGCATTCTGTGCAATTTGCTCAGCTCTGATACGTGCATCTGAAGTAGCCTTTGCCACCATTTCTATCTTTAATTCCGCTAACTTTGTATAAAAGTATTGAGGTGGCATTGAATTTAATTCAATATCCTTATCAATTAATTCTGTAATTGATCTTGAAACAGCTTCAATTTTATCTACATCTTTAGATTGAATATCAATATTTTGCACTAATCTATATCCGTCAAAAACTTCAGTCCGGACTTTTCCACACAATCAAGTCAGATGAGAAATTCTTTTCTGCAAGTCCGGTTACATAAATTAAATTTGATGAAGATTTGTGAGATTTTGTCCAGGCATTACCAAGAATAATAGCTACAATTATTATAGCCACCGCAATAAATAATGTACCGGTTCTTTCCTTCATATTTCTCCCCTAAAAAGATTAATTTACTTATCCGGATTTTATATATTGTAAATTATTTTAGTATTCGTCAGGTAAATTTTTTAATTGGCTGTAAGTAAATACAGGACCGTCTTTGCAGACGTAAACGCTGCCTACATTACACCTGCCGCACTTGCCAAGTCCGCATTTCATCTTGTTTTCGAGAGTTGTGATAATGTTCTCTTCCTTAAAACCAAGCTTTTGTAACACCGGTAATGTAAATTTAATCATTATAGGAGGACCGCAAATAATTGCAACCGTGTTCTCACTAACGGGAGCTGTCTTTTCTACAATTGTAGGTACGAAACCGATATCGCCTTTCCAATCAGGAGTTTCACCGCCGGGGTCGACTGTAACAATAGTCTTTATTCCATCAGTCGACTTCCATTCGTTCAGCTCATTTTTATATACAAGATCGGCAACTGTTCTTGCGCCGTAAATAATGGTTATATCTTTAAATTGATTGCGCAGGTCAAGTGCGTTCCAAATTATACAGCGTACGGGAGCCAGCCCGATTCCGCCGGCTATAAAAACGAGGTTTTTTCCTGCCATATCTTCAATAGGGAAATTGTTTCCATAAGGGCCCCGTAATCCGATAATATCGCCGACATTTAATTTCCTCATAGCCGAAGTAACCTTACCTGCTTGTTTAAAAGAACATTCAAGGTAATCCATTCGTGTAGGGGAGGATGCTATACAGAAAGTACATTCACCTTCACCGAAAACGGAGTATTCCGCAAACTGCCCGGCTTTAAAATTAAAGTTTTTCTGAACGTCCGGGTTTTTAAATTGAAGTTTAAAAGTCTTAACGTCAGGCGTCTCATCAATAATATCTTTTATGACCATTAATTCCGGTTTGTAAATATTCATTTTAATCCTTTCAACTCAATACCTAACCCCCCTCTCTTAAAGATAAGAGAGGAGGAAGAGGAAAAAATTCATATATTATTCAGGGAGCTGTTCGATCTCTTCTAAAATACCGGCTATATCAATACCGGCTTCACATCCACGGGAACATCTTCCGCAGCCTGTGCATAATATTTCTTCAAATTTATCATTATAATATTTGAACTTATGCATTATTCGCTGTCTGTATCGTTTGTTTTGATTATCGCGGGGATTATGCCCGGATGTGTGTTTGGTGAAAATACTAAACTGACAGCTATCCCAGTTCTTAGCCCTTCTTCCGCAATTTAAACCGCAGTTTTCATCAACTATATCAAAGCAATGACAGGTGGGGCAGACAAATGCACATTGTGCGCAGCCCAAACAAAGCTCGCCGGCAGTATTCCAGAAACCGTCGGCAAAATTTTTATCTAACCGTTTTTTTATACTTTGATAATCAAACTTTCTTGATTGTGCCAGCGATTCTTTCTCAGGAGATTTCATGCAGCCCGCCGATTCCGGGAATTCATTCATTCGGGAAAAAAATACTTTGAACGCCGCTACAAAATCGTTTCCTTTCTGCGTTACTATCTTTGCAAGAAAAGAATCGTCATTCTGTCGTGTCAGAAAAATATCGGAGCCTTTTTCAGCATTCTGACTTAAACCAACCGAATTACAGAAACAATATTCGTCGGAATACTCGCATGCAAGCCCGATTATAAATGTATTAGCAACCCGGGTATTAAAAAAATCATCGTGATAATCCCAGTTAAAAACTTTTTCCAGCGCAGGTACAGAAGCCGCATCGCATGGCTTTGCACCAAATATAACGGTTTTTTTATCTGTTAATTTTGAATCAGAAAGTTCTACGTCATTCTGATTCTGCTTAAAGTAAAATAAAGTTTCACTCTTGGGCAAGAAATATTCCTTAAATGAAATCTTAGTTGGCGCAGCTTTACTATTTAGGTTGATTTTATCTGCTTCCATAACTTTTTGATATTGCAGACCGTCTTCGGAAACGGAAATCAAATTCCAACTTGCTTCTCCTTTATTTGATTCCAGTATTAACAAATTTTCGGCAAGTTTTTTTAAGTTACTTCCTGTTAAAATATATTGTTCCATAAAATTTCTTTTCTACTTTATAAAGTCTTCTTTGTCATCAGTATTAAAATTGCCGACTAAAGTTGGAGCGTCAGTGCTTATTCCATGCTGATAATTAAATTTGGCTCCTGCGATCATGCCCATTTTAACATTAAGCAATGAGAGAGGTATATCCATTGGGCAGGCTCGTTCACATTCGTTGCAGCCTATGCATCTGCCGCTTTGGTGGAATGCTCTTATTAAGTTCCATGCAAAATTTCCGCGTGTTGTGGCGCTGCTGTCAATCCACGCAGGCATAGTTTTTTCTGCCACGCATTGTTCACAATAGCAGAGCGGGCAAACCTGACGGCAGGCATAGCATTTTATACATTTGCTAAACTGTTCTTCCCAAAAATCCCATTTTTCTTCAGTAGTCATTGTTCCTAACTTCTGAATGAATGTAAGCTTGTCTGAAGGTGGAAATGTAATATCTTCTAATTTGCCGATTAATGCATCATACATATTGGGCAGCCTAAGCTGACATGTACGGCATTTGCTTTGCGAACTTTCGGGAGTCCATTTATCGTCATAATTAAGCACAACACTGTTGCAGTTTGCCCCGATGATGAAAACATCTTCGCGTTTAATCTGATTTTCCTGTATCAAGGCAATAATAGCTCTTATATCGCATCCTTTTGCAACAATCCCGATTTTACCCTTGGTAAGTTTTTTCAAATTTTTAAGATAAACCGCAAGATTGTTAACCGCATAATGATTGAAGACAAGCTTTTCGGATTCTTCCGGCTTCCTTATAATCACCGGTTTTATGCGCTTTGTTATTTTATCTTCCGTATATCCGAGAATAACAGAAACCTTCCCGGATGTAAGCATTTCTTTTGACAACTCGATTAAATCATTCATTATTAAGCTCAATTTCTTTAGTAAGGTTTTTATATTTTAAAAAGGGTCCTTCGCTTTTTGCGGAATCGATAACACCGTTAACAATGTCAACCCATTTTTTACCTTCTGAAGCTGAAACCCATGAAAAATATAAACGCTTGGAATCAATTCCCACAAAATCTAATAGTTCTTTAAAAAATATCCATCTTCGGCGTGCATGGAAGTTACCGCTGTTGTAGTGGCAGTCGCCGGGGTGGCATCCGGAAATCAATACTGCATCGGCGCCGCCCTCAAAAGCTTTTATAATGAACAGGGGATCGATCCTGCCTGTACATGGAACTCTAATCAAACGGGCATTACTTTGCTGTTTCATCCTTGATGTACCGGCAAGGTCTGCGCCTGTGTACGTGCACCAGTTACAAACAAACGCTGTTACTTTTGGTTCCCAATTTTTATCTTCCACGTTACACCTCGGCTAATGCTAAAATTTCCGCAAATATTTGATCATCTTTAAATCCTATCAATTCTACCGATTTAGAAGGGCACGTTGCATTGCAAGTACCGCAGCCCTGGCAAAGGCTTGAATTAACATATGCGACTTCCTTAATAAAATTGCCGTTTCTATTTTTAAGAACTTTTCTTTCAATCGCACTGTAAGCGCAAACTTTTTGGCAATAAAAGCATCCGGCGCAAGTAGTTTCATTTACTTTTGCAACAACCGGTTCGCGTTCAAGAACATCGGAGCCAAAAAGCACTAGCGCCTTTGCAGCGGCTGCAGAAGCCATCGCAACCGATTCGGGAATGTCCCGCGGGGAATGACAAGCACCCGCAAGGAAAATACCTCCGGTACTTGTTTCTACAGGCCTTAATTTCGGATGGACTTCCTGAAAAAAGCCATGCTTATCGTAAGGAACGCCGAGAAGCTGTGCAAGCTGTGAGGCATTTTCCTGGGGAATCATTGCAGTTGCAAGTACTACCATATCGGCATCAATTTCAACAGCTTCACCTGCAATTGTGTCCTCGCCTTTTATAATTAATTTACCGCAGTCTTCATAAATTCTTGAAACGCGCCCGCGAATATACTTAACGCCGTCTTCTTCAATTGCCCTTCTTACAAACTCCTCGTACATTTTTCCGCCTGCGCGTATATCCATATAAAAAACATAAGCTTCGCCGTCATGTACTTTGTGCTTATACAGCATTGCATGCTTTGCAGTATACATACAGCATATTTTACTGCAATATGAAAACCCTTTTGATTCATCTCTTGAGCCGACACACTGGATAAAGACAATTTTTTTAGGCGGTTTTTTATCCGAAGGTCTTAATATTTCTCCGGCTGTAGGCCCGGAAGCGCTTGCAAGCCTTTCAAACTGAAGTCCATTTACAACATCTTTATATTGTCCATATCCATATTCTCCATATCCTTTATAAATGTAGTCGTCGGGTTTTTTATCTATTGAATAAAGCTTATAGCCCGTGGCTATAATAATAGCGCCTACTTCTTCTTCGACAAGCCTGTCTTCCTGCTTAAAATCAATTGCCCCTCTGCCGCAAACTTTTACGCACATCTGGCATTTACCCGATTTGAAATATGTACATACTGAAGTATCAATCACAGGGATATTTGGAACAGCTTGCGGGAAGGGGACATAAATTGCAGGACGTTTAGCAAGTCCTTCATCAAATTCGCTTGAGGCATTTTTCTTGATAGGGCATTTTTGGATGCAGTCCCCGCACCCGGTACAAAGTTCTTCATTAACATGGCGTGTTTTTTTTCTGATAGTAACTTTGAAATTTCCAATAAAGCCTTCAACGTTTTGAACTTCAGAATAAGTCATTAGCTTTATATTCGGGTGTTGATATACTTCAACCATTCTGGGAGTCAAAATACACTGTGAGCAGTCGAGCGTAGGAAAAGTCTCGGATAGCTGGCTCATGTGTCCGCCTATAGACGGTTCTTTTTCAACTAATATGACCTGGTAGCCAGCGCCGGCAATATCCAGAGCCGCCTGAATACCGGAAATGCCTCCTCCTATTACGAGAGCTTTTTTTGTAACAGGAACGCGGATTGGAATAAGCGGTTCGTTGAATTTTACTTTTTCAACGGCAATACGGATAAGGTCAATTGCTTTAGATGTAGCGGAATTTATATCATTATGAATCCAAGAACAATGTTCACGCAGGTTTGCAATCTCAACCATAAATGGATTTACTCCTGCCGAACTGCAAGCTTTTCTGAAAGTTTTTTCGTGCATGTGAGGTGAGCAAGAGCCGACAACAACCGCATCAAGCTCTTTTTCCTTTATAGCCTGCTTAATCAAATTTTGTCCCGGGTCGGAGCACATATATTTATAATCTTCAGCATAAACCACTCCAGGCATCAAAGCGCTTGCACGTGCAACTTTGGGGCAGTCGACTGTTTTGCCTATATTTTCGCCGCAATGACAAATAAAAACTCCTATCTTCATACGGCAGCCTCAATTTTTAACTTTGACTTTAGTAAAGGCATTGGATCAATAAAGTGTAAATTCAAACCGAGTTTTTTTTCTTCAATTCCTAATGCTAAACCAACAAGCTGAGTTAAGTATAAAACCGGAATTAGCTTAATCCCAGGGTTATGTTTCTTTATATTCAACTGGCGCATGTCAAGGTTTGAATGACACATAGGGCAGGCAACAATAATTAAATCAGCGCCATTTTTTTCAGCGTCATCAATAATTTTTTTTGAGAGTTTCTCAACAATATCCGTATGAGCTATAGAATGTGAAGCCCCGCAGCATTCTGTTTTGAAATTCCATTTAACTGTTTTTGCACCTGCGGCAGAAACCACTTTTTCCATCGTTGTCGGTTCTTCATTATCATCTGTGCCGTTAATATCATTTGGTCTTACTAACAGGCACCCGTAATAACATGCGGCTTTGAGCCCGCTTAAATCGACATGCTTCTGTGCAGTAATTTCATTAAGTCCGATATTGTGGAAAAGCTGCACAATATTTAAGATTTCGGGGGATGAAGAATATTTCTCTTCGAGCAGATCCTCAATTTTGGATCTTATATTTTTATTGGTATCAATTTCGTGTTTTGATGATATTAGCTTGTTAAAGCAGGCTGCGCAGGGAGCAAAGACTTTTTCAAATCCCTGTTGTTTTGCTAAAAACAAATTTTTTGCAGGCAGCGCTACGGAAAGCAAATGATTAGTTGCATGAGCCGAAGAAGCGCCGCAGCATGACCAATCATTTATCTCATCAAACCGTACATTAAATTTGGAAAGCACCACCCGAACGGATGAGTCAAACTCCTTTGCAGTTCCTGTAAGGGAACAGCCGGGATAATAACCGTAGTTCATTGTTGTTCCTATTTTATATTATTAAAGATCTTTTGGATCTTTTCTTTTCCTTTTACCTTGTGAGGGAACAACCCTATTTTCCCTTTCATAAACATTGACGGAGCAACATCCATATCCTGGAAAAGTTGTCCTGATTTTAATTTGTAATCTCTGATAAAGCCAAATTCAAAAGCTCTGCCGAACTTTTTAACCTGGTTTAAAAATGTTTGATGAAATGCGACAGATTTTTTATCGCCGGATTGAATTCCTTCTTTAATAGCAATCTCTCTAAGAGCGTCCATAAAATTAGAGAGTTTAAAATTTTTCGGACACCGGCTGGTGCAAGTCATACAGCCGGCACACAGCCAAATAGTAGGGGAGCTAAAGGCTTTCTCATACATACCAAGTTGAAAATACCTTACAACCCTGTTGGGCGGAGTGAGTGTAAATTCTCTTACCGGGCATCCTGCGGAACACTTACCGCACTGGTAGCACATAGAAGAATTTTGCCCGGTTATATCTTCAACTAATTTTTCGTAATCAGGTTTATCTGTTTGATTTTTCAATTTTGCCTCCGGAAAGAAGCGGATATGTAGGTGACCACCATTAAAACTCAATTTATTCAATAAAAGTAAAAAAACGCTTATGAAAAATAAATATATAAAACAACATTAAAAATAATTAAAAAAAATATTTTATATTATCGATTGTTATTAGGCAATTATTATATAATTTCATTAATAATTCATAATCGTTCATTTCTGTTTAAATTAAACATTAAAAATACATGCAAAATGATTTTTATTCAAAATCAATAAATAAAACATTACAAAAGACAACATTTTACTACCGGGATTAACCCCCATACCGAAGTCGGGGCAGGCTTGTCAGGTTATATCTTTTCCAGACATCAGCACTTTGATCGTTTTAATATGGCTTCGTTACAGGAAGTTCCACTTTTGGGATTTGTCTATCCTCCAATTTGATTCCATTCGTAAAGTGCACATAACTTCAATAGTATTAAATTGCAAATATTTCTCATTTTTTGCCTTCTTTTAATATCATTAATCTCAATTTTTTATCAAAAACCCCCCTATTTATCACACAAAATATAGCATAACTACTTATAATATATAAAACTAACCTATACCCCCCCCCCCCGATAAACTATTACTTCGATTAAATTAAAAGACATGGACTTACCCCTGCATGCGGGTAAGCACGCCCTTTGCCAATCTGTTAAAAAAGAGAAGAAAAGAATTTTCATATAAATTGTTCAACTCCTTAACTAAATTACAATACTATAACTTGGGCAGTGGTTGTAAATATCAATTTCCACAAAGTTATTATTAAGATAAACGGCGCAAAATTGTGTAATGTTTCTTCCTAGCAATAATAGAGACGGGGAATGCCCCATCTTTACGATTGTCAACGCTGGAGAGAAATTAATTATTATAAACATTAAAGAATGCTCCAATTCATGATTCAAAAGTATATAATTTAAATTTTTAAATCTTCTGTTTTTTTTACCAGAGTTTTGGATTACATATTTAAGTCAGTCTGCCTATAACCCTTTGGCGCGGAATGGATTTTTATGAGTCCATTTTCATAGTATATCACTACTGGATTGTTAAATTTCTTAAAAATTCCCTTTGGGTGTCCCGATGCTTAAGACGTGAGAGTGTGCAGGATGGATTCATTAGTGATTCGAATGAATTCATGTAGATTGAATTTGCAAAAAGAGGAGTGAAATATTATCTTTACCATATATTTATTAATTACCCTGATTTTTGGCATTTCCATTACTATGTCATAAGCCGGGCAATTTACAAGACCTTGAAAAGGCTGATTAGCCTCCGGCTGAAGTTATTTAAGCGCCGGTTAAAATGTTTGAAACAATAGATTAAGGGCTCGTAGCTCAGTTGGTTAGAGCAGCTGACTCATAATCAGCGGGTCGGAGGTTCAAGTCCTTCCGAGCCCACGAGAAGACCCCCCAAAACAAAGCGTTTTGAGGGGTTATTTATATCTAACTCCCCATCTTTCATAACTAATTTCGTCAACTTTGTTCAATTCCTCTACCATTTGCAGAGATTAGGAGACAGAACAAAAGTAATGGGCATTAACCTAAAAATCCAATACATCATTACGGACGCGGGGCTGATTAAAAGTAGCTTTATAAAGCTGCCTCAGAATTAATATCTCACCTTACGTAGATTTAAATAACTACACTCTAAAGAGTATAGTTATTAATATTTATCCATATTTCAGGGAAAGCTGAAAAGCACACGAGCAATACTGCACGGCGGAAGCTTGAGCGCCGCCTTTTTACCATCAATGACAGACACCTTAAACTCACGCTGGTCAAACTTTCCACCGGTTTCGAGCGTGAGTGGAACCATGAGTTTAGCCGAGGCATTGACAGGTATGGGAAAGTTTTTCAGAGACAATTCCAAAATGCGATCACAGCCGGTGTTCCGGTTAACAACCGTGACAAATACTTGCCTGCCATTGGGAGTTATCGAAGCGCATAGGTCGATGTCGGCATCGGCAGCCACCCGGGTTGTTTTCAGCAAATGGTTTCCCTGGTGCGCGCTAAATAAGACGAAGACCTGTCCATCGGATTCAAGTTCGCAGGTTAATGGATAAACGTTGATGGCGCCTTCAGTGACAGGCTGGAAATAGCCCGTGAACACAAGATCCAACTGCGTTGCTTCGCGGCAAAACATATTGAGCATCCCTGCGGCGAATACGCCGCTGACAACGTCTGCCGGGCGGTCCCACATGACATTCCATTCGTAAAGAACAATACCAACGCGCTTCTTTCCGTAGTTTGCTTTATCCAATATCTGCCGATCCGATATTAAAAACGGCAGGATTTCCATTGTAGGCACCTTGACCATTTCATTCATACCTGCATTAAAAGGGCCATAATAGCCGTCCTGGATCAACTCCGGAAATGCGGGCGATTCTGCCATTTGTCTTAGTATCAATGCCTGCCAGACAGAATCGCGAAACGGCGCACAGCGAATGGGAGTAATACCGGGGTCTGCTTTCATCATTGCTTCGGTGAACCGGCTGCTCAATGCGGTGCAGACCTTTGGATCTTTATCCTTAACAAGGCTCAAGCCCCAGATTTCGTTTCCGATGAACCAATATCTGACCCGGTATGGTTCGGGGTAGCCTCTTCCGGCCCGGATTTTGCCCCATTGAGTTTCAGACCCGCCGTTGCAGTACTCAACCCAGGCAGCCGCTTCTTCAGGAGAACCTTCGCCATAACGTATGGTGATAACAGGCGCACAGTTCAACTCCCGACAGAGGGCTATATATTCATCTGTGCCAATCTCGTGATTGTCGTATCCATAACTATCGGGCAGCAATCCCACCCATTGCTCCGGCCCGATGGGAGGTCGTTTGTCGACTGGTAAAAGACCGTCCTTCCAGTAGTAATACTCGGAAAAACATCCACCGGGCCAGCGCAGACAGCCCGGCTTAATCTTCTTCAACAAATCTATCACGTCGCGGCGCATACCGTGGAAGTTGTCGGCAGGCATCAAGGAAATGGCGCCAATCCAGAGCGGACCTGTCGTTTTCAGGTGAATTTCGAACCGACAGTCCCTCACGGGCACGGGCGATACAAACTCACCGCTCCAGAGCTGCCAGTCACCGGATTTTGCTGTAGTTTCACCTGAGAAAACGGTATGGAAGCCCCACCTGTCCATGATTTGCAGTTGAAGTGTTTGGTTAGCGTTTGATTTCATCCAGACCCGGAAGGCATACTTCACATCTTTTCGGAATGCCAGCCAATCATGCTGCTGCCATATGCCGCAGTCTATACCCTTACTGTTTTCCAAACGCACTGAATGTTTGCCGGCATAAGCCACGCTGTCGTCAATCGATACGCCACTGCCGTTAAGCGTCGTCCATCCCATTGGCAGCCCGCCGTCAACGGCGGCAAATTTCCTGTTCGCAATCATCTCAGCACTAATGCCCTGCCAGACAGCTCTGCGTGTGTGTTCAAGATTCTGACCAAACAACATCGGTGAAATTACTCCGCCTTGATTTTTAGCGTCAATTGTTAGGCTAATTGTCCTGTTCTCAGGTATTTTTTTTGTTATTGACCGAGCATTTGAAGAAACAAGCAGACAGCAGCTCAGAATAATTAAAAGAAGCAGCGGTTTCATTTTATTTTCTTTTCATTAGTTATTACTTTCCTAAATATACATTTATAGAGCACCTCTAAAAACTAAATAAAAATAACGGAAAAAGCCAGGAACCCCAAATGAATTCATCCGAACTATTCATCATAATATGCAGGTAATATTGAATATTAAAAACCGAATCAATTATTTAATGGATGGATCAATATTCTCAAGAATTAGGCGAAAGCCTTAAAACCGGAGGCGGAGCGGAGATTCTCACAAAATGATGCCATTAGTAAAGTCCTTCCGAGCTCACCAAAAATAAACTCTATCGTGAACAAATCGAGGTTTTTTATTTTCTATCTTCTCACTTATTTCAATAATTTCATACACTTCATTAGATTTTATATAAATTTTTACTTTCTTATTAATTCCGAAATGCTCTAAAGTTAATATTAATTATCTCCGAAAGTTTAAATTATCTTAATTTTTTCTTCATTAGTCCAGTCTCAAATAAATATTGATATAACCGGCGACTGTATTATACTGTGATATATTATAAGGATAAAGCCTTAAATAATTATCAATCGGGGAACTATTTAACAGACACTTTATTTGATTTTACAGCAAATCTTTTGGATGTCAGAAACATATATTTAAACAGTATTACATTATTTTATATTACATCAACTTTTGAATTCTTTTAATTCTGGAATATATAGCATTGTATGCACCGATTTTATAAACGATTCATGCAGGATCACTAACCTGTTTTGGTCCGAGCCGGAAAACGCGTATAAACTCTCTCCGAAGTTAAGAGAATCGATATTTATCGATTAATAATTCAAAATTTGCCTAAAAACTAATAAAAACAAATAAATAAAGGATATAATTAGTTAAATAAAAAAAATTC
>Ga0181529_10005257_pt1 | contig 13622 bp, 4 predicted proteins | sample PEATcosm2014_Bin_36_FD_119763 | JGI IMG/M metagenome (GOLD analysis project Ga0181529, IMG submission 119763) | Peatland microbial communities from MTU Mesocosm Facility, Houghton, MI, USA - PEATcosm2014_Bin10_30_metaG | ecosystem: Environmental > Terrestrial > Soil > Wetlands > Peat | place... | reverse complement strand
GTTGGGGACTGGTTGAAAGGCAAGGTAAGGACGCCGGTGTAGGTGCCCGGGTTGGCGTTGTTCAGTCCCTGAAACTGATAGGTGATGCCAAAGGTGAACTGATGCTTGTCCTTGAGCCACTGCAGGTTGTCGACCAGGGAGTAGTTGTTGGGAATGGTAAGTTGAGTTGAATGTTGATTGCCATTGGGTCCCCATTGATTGGGACTCGTGGTTGCAGCCTTGGACGTGCCAAACGCACTACCGGTACCGTTTCCCCCCACGTCGGGGAACTCCGTGTCCGCTTGAGCGCCGTTGCCGGGTAGATTGGTGACACCAAAGGCCCCGATGGTCTTCGATGTGCTGCCATAGCCATGCGCTGTATCGCTGGCACTGGTGATGGGCATATAGAACCGCGTATATCCCCACTTGAACTGATTGGTCATATGTTCCGTGATGGTATAGGTGTCCTCAACGTCGTACTGCTTGGGAACGATGGTTGCATAATCGCCAATCGTATAGGGAGCTGGGAGATACGGCGCGCTGAAGTTGTTGGCATATACAAATTGACCCATCGCTCCAACCGCGGAGACCCTATTCCTGGGGCTGATGTCATAGTCCACGCGAAAGTCGTATAGGTGGCTGTCGCGTCCGCCGATACCGGTACTGAGATAGTTGTTGGAAATAGTCGCAGGGTTGTAGTTGGCGGCCGACGCATTGTTGTAGTTGGGCCAGAAGGATTCCATCTGCTTCGTGATGGGCGAGATATCGCTGGCCGGGATCACGTTGTTGGTGGGCACACCGTTCTTGATGCCCTGGAAAGGCTGCCGTGTGCAACCCAAGATGGTGCAACTGTTGGTCATCGGATCGAAGAGGAATGCCGCATTGCCTGTGTTCCCGGTGATACCGGTTCCCGGCGATCCGTTGAACTCCGTGAAGTCACCGTTCATCATCAAGGTGCTGGGGATAGTGGTGAGCGCCGGGTTCTGGTCAAAGCGGGAGTGGTATTTGTCATACGCGAAGAAGAAGAAGACCTTGTGCCCGGTGTGGGGAACAAACCCGCCAACCGAGGCGGAGATCTCACTGGGATGTTCGGTGTTCTTGGGCGCGGGCACGTTTGCACCAAGAGAGTTCTTGACCAACGCTTCTTTTTGCGAGAAGGTCCACGCTGAGAATATGGTGTTACGGATGAAGGCCGATGCCTGGCCGTGATACTTCAATCCGCCTGACTTCATGGTGAAGTTCATGGAACCGGCTCCCATGTACTCCGCGGGAGGAACGCTGGTGTTCACCTGGAACTGATCGACGGCTTCCGGGCTCATATTCAGCGCGACCGTGCGGTTGTCGCCCTGCTGGTTGATGGTCTCCGACGGCACTCCGTCCATGTAGAGATAGCCGTTATAGTTCGCCGTGCCGCCAATGACGGGTGTGCGGGAGCCGGGTTGAGAACCGGGAACCAGCGTGGCAAAGGCAGTTGGATCGCGCTGCTGCGTGGTGGATTGAAAGAGAGGCAGATTGGAGTAGACCTGGTTCTCCATGACCGCGCCCAAGATCGCGCTGTCGGTGTCCAGCACAGGCGGAGCTGTGGTTACATCGACCGTTTCGGATGTGGCCCCGATGGACAGGGCCGGGTTGAAGGCCAACTCGGCCAATCCCACAACATCGAGATTCTCCTGCTTCAACGTCTTGAAGCCCTTGGCCTCTACAGTCACCGTATAGGTACCTGGCGGCAGGGGAGCAATGGTGTACAACCCCGCGGAGGAGGTGGTGCGGCTGGTGGATACATTGGTTGACGCGTTGGTAGCCGTCACCGTAGCCTCGCCGACGACAGCTCCCGTGCTGTCCGTCACCGTACCCGTGATGGTGCCTTCGCCCGCGGTCTGCGCTCGCAGGGTTGCTGGATGAGCGCCGACAAGTAGGACCAGCACTGCCAGGACGATGTATCGCACACACGTGGCGCGAACGAGGCAAGTTATCAACTGCCGCATGATGATACCTCCGACTGAATGTTGTGGAAGGGCAGCGCAAGGAGGACCGCAAGCGCCTGTTCCACGGGGGGGCCCGTGTTAATTTGGTGTTAAGTTTTTTGCAATTTATCGTTGCGGACTTGGCGCTGTCAAGGAAAAAGCGCATCGATAACTTTATCGATAACTATCCCAGTATTTTCAAGAACATAACTCCGCGGGCCTAGGCCTGAAATGGCTTGTTGCGGTGGAATTCAACAGCCGATGAATTCAATGGCGAGAAGTGCTGTCGTTTTTTACGGCCCGGCGTTGGGAAGACTCCCGAATCACCAGCGAAGGCTGCAACACCACGCGCTGGCCGGCCTTGACGGCCTTGTTCTTCAACAGGCGCAGCAGCATCTTGGCTGCGCGCACGCCAATCTCACTGCTGTGGTGGTCCATGCTGGAAAGCGGCGCCTTCAGGCTGGCGCCGTAGTGCAGGTTGTCGCATCCGATGAAGGCGATGTCCTTGGGGATGCGCAAACCTGCTTGTAGGACCACATCGATGGCGGCGATCGCCATGGGATCGTTGTAGCAAAAGACGCCATCGGGCGGCTTTCCCGCGAGCAGGTTGTGCATGGCGATGAAGCTCTGCTGCCAGTCCAGCCCGTCGGCGGTCATGTAGGGACTCACAAGGCCGGGATTGACCCGCATGCCATGTTGCTCGAGGGCCTGCTTGTAGCCTTCGAAACGGCCAACTCCGGTGGTGAACTCCAGGCCGCGAATATGCGCGATCCGCTTGCATCCCATGGCGATGAGATGCTCGGTCGCCATCCGTCCCACAACCCGATCATCCACGCCCACATAGTTAGTCCGGAAACCGGGAAAGTAACGATCGATCAGAACAAAGGGAATCCCTTGCGATGTAAGCTGCTGGAACTTTGCTGGAGATGTGCTACAGGAGGCGACGATCAATCCATCCATACGATGGCCCAGGAGCTGCTCGATTGCCGCCTCTTCGATCACTGGGTCCTCCATCGAGGATGAGATCATGACGGCATATCCATTTTCCTTCATGGTGGAAGAGAGCGCCTGTAGCACATCGGCAAAAAACGGATGCAACAGAGTGGGCACGATGACCCCTACCTGACGGCTCTCTCCGGTGACCAGGCTGCGCGCAGTGAGGTTCGGCCTGTAACTCAGTTCCTCCGCTTTGGCCAGCACTCGCTTGCGCGTCTGCGCGCCAATGTCAGTGTGACCGCGCATGACCTTGGAAACCGTCACAACGGAGACCCCCAACACCTGCGCAATATTCTTCATCGTGACTGCCATTGCTAATCCCCGAAATAAGAAATAAAAAAATGCCGAGAACTCGACTTGCGCGGGAGGTATCGAGCGCTTCGATAGTAACATTGTGCTGCATCTGTCAAATTTGCGCGTGGCGCGAGTCGTCGAGTCCTCGTAGTGTTCTGACGATGCGCCAGCTGGTGACTCTGACATTGGCATAGCGTTAATGCAACGGTCGCAATATAGTCTCGTCATTCGACATAAGGCCGGGCTCATGCGGTTAGACCGCCGGCCAGCCTGAGCTACAGTAAGTGCAGTCAGCACGACATCGTTATTGCACCGTAAGATTCAGAGCCACTTGGTGCGTGATTCCCGCGGAGACGCCTGAGACTACAATGCTGTAACTCCCTGCCGGCGCATTTGTGCTTTGTGTACGGGAGGATGTGGAGCTCGCGCCACCACCGCAGCCAGTAGTGAGAGCCATTGCGGCATAGAAGGCCAACAGCATGGACATCTTGAGACGCTTACGGGTTGGCAGCAGCAGCAGGAAGACGAGCGCAATGGCCACAGCGTTTCCGGAAGCAACCCTGCCTCTATCGCGTCCCGAGACATGCGAGATGGCGGCCACATTGGTTATGGCGAATGCGTTGATGGTGAGGCTTGCGGTCCCGGTCCCCGTGAAGTTTGCAGAACCAGGGCTTATTGAGCAACTAATGCCGGCTGACGAAGGAAGACAAGTCAATCCCACTGTGACGCCGGCGGAAGAAGGGCCGCCCAAGGAAACAGGCACTGTGAGTGACTGGCCGGAAGGGACCGCGAGGTTCTTGCCTGCCACGCTGAGGGAAAAATCGGTTGCGGTCACGGTGAGCGGGACCGGGCTGCTGACAGAGGGGTCGAAGCCGGGGAAGCCGCCGGTATATTCGGCAATCACCTGAAGCGATCCATACGGAATCTCCGATGCCGGGATGGTCTCGACGCCCGAGGCGGTGAGTCCGGAACCGGTGGCCAGTTCAATCTCCCCGAATACCGTCCCATTTGCATAAAGAAGCACATTGCCCGCGGGCGCACCATTCAAGCTTGAGGGTACCTGGACCGTGACGTTGAAGGTCACGCTACCTGAACTAACCACGCTGGATGGCGTTATCGCCAGCGCGGTGGTGGTTGCAAGAGCGCCTGCATTGGCATAGGTCAACTGCGAAAAATAGGTATAGGTTGCGGAGTTCCAGTTGGAGTCGCCGGAATAACTTGCATTCAACGAATAGGTGCCAGCTGCAATATTGGTAAAGGTGATAAACGCGGTAGACAGATTCTCGTTCAGATAGGCATTGGGTGTAACCGCAACTGTTTGCTGGAGAGCGCCAAAGTTGACGGTCACGGTACCGCTGGGCGCCGTACCCGTACCGGGAGTGCCGAGCAGGACATGCACGATCAGATTAGTGCCGACCTGAAAGACCTCACCGGAGGAATTAAAGTTTGCCGGGCTTACCTCCGGGACAGCGGTGAAGGACGGGGACCCCTTAACCACAGTCAAGGCGAGGGGTGTGCTGGTGGAGGTCTTATAGCTGGCATCGCCCGAGTAGGACGCCGTAATCGAGTGCGCGCCGATGGCCAGGTTCTGCGGATTCCAGGCGGCGATGCCATTGCTATCCAGAGCAGACGTTGCCGTTGCACTGCTAGCGGTATCGGTAAAGGTCACCGTTCCGGTGGCAAGGCCTGTGGTCTTTGTCGCCAAGCTGGCAGGCGTCGCTGTAACGATCACATTGCCACCGAAGGGAACTTGACCTTTAGGAAGCTGGCTCAAAGACGAATAGGTATACGACAACGCGGTCGAACTCGCCTCGGGGCTAACCGTCAATGAGATGGGGGCAGAGCTGCTGGAGGCAAAGCTGCCGTCGCCGCTGTACTGCGCGGTCAACGGGTAGCTTCCGCCGGGAAGGTTGGTCAGGCTGGCCGAGGACGAACCGCCAGTGAGGGTGAGGGGAGAGTTGACCGGAATGGTGGTTGCCGCACCGGCCTCAAGCACCACATTGCCAGTGGGAGTGGCGGATCCTGAACTCGCCTTCACAGCAACGTTGACTGTTAGTACGGTCCCGTGGACGATGCTCGACGGCGTGGCTTGCAAGGTTGTGGAACTGGGCTCGAACGTTACATTGTCCCAGTTGCTCACTAGCTGATTCACGTCCACGGACCCCAAACCGCTGGCCATGTCGTAGCCCGGTCCGGCGGCATATTTGCCATAGGAATCGAAAGCATGATCGGCCGCGACAAGAACATTACAATCCGGATAGGTATTCGGCGGGCATGCAATGTCGTTGGTGCCCAGAGTGATGTCGTGAAAGACATTTGGAAACTGCCGGGCCAGAGTGTAGAGGGTGAAATTCGCCTGTCCCTGACGACCGTATTTCTGATTGACAAGAGCCAAGATACCGGCCATGGCGGGAGACGAGGCGGAGGTGCCACCCACCAGCGTGACCTGCGGATATCCACTAGCGACCGCAGCGCAGTCTCCTGGCTCGCCGCAGACGGGAGCAGCGCTCAGGTTGACACCGTTAGAGGCAAACAGCGAGACGTCGGGCAGGTCGCGCACCTGATCGTTGGGAACTCCCGGAGCATACTGCCACGACGGCTTGGGGTAGCCGGCGATACAGGTTGGAAGCGCTCCCGAGAGGGGAACCGTCGTCTGCGAGCAGTTGCTGGGTCCGCCGCCACCTGCGGCAGAATCTTCATATGCACCGGACACGTCCAATCCTAACGAGTTGTCCCATGGCTGCTCGGTCAGCGGCGCCTTCAATGAGCCGTTCGAACTGTCGTTGGTCTGGTTCCAATAGGAAGCTGAGCTGAGCGCTCCCGTGGCATAGTCCGAGTAGAAAAAGTCCGTGCCGCCCACCGAGACATTCCACGGGGTAGAACTGAAACCATTCACATTCACGGTGTTCGTGAACTGATACGTTCCGGAGATGAGCGCAGAGGGCTGGCAGGTTGTTGGGCCGCTGTCTCCGCTGGAGACGAAGACGGTCTGTCCCTGCGCTGCCGCCTGTTGCCATAAACCAGCCCATAGCCGATTGCCAGCTTCACCAAGTTCCTGCTCGCACTCACCGAAGCTCAAACTCAACACCGAGGCCTGATTGTCCTCGACCGCCCGCAAGGCGGCGAGCGACAGTGGGTCTTCAAACGGATCCCCCCCGGCGATGTAGAAGTTTACCGTGGCATTGGGCGCAACAGCTCCGCTGACCTCCGCATCGAGGTAGCCTTCAATGTTAGGGAGCATCGGATCGCCGGGATCCTGACCGTCAATGATGACCTGCGTATGATCGGCGGGAAGGCTGAAGAGTTGGCGATAGGCAGCCAACATCGCAAGATTGATGTTGGCAGTCTCGATGACGCCAATAGTTTGTCCGCTGCCATTGATTCCCGACGCGTATACGGGTATCACATCGTACTGCGTGGCGAAGTCCTCCGGGCCAAAGGCATAAAAGGGCTCTTTGTTCTCTTTGATGGTGAACTGCGGTGCGACGCGATGGTTGGCGGGATTCATGGCACCGCCTCCCAGCAGCCTCACATAGCTGTCGAATGGGAAGCTATTGAGAGGAGCGAAGCCGCTGATTCGGGAGGAGATCTCTTCCGGGACGGAGATATCGCTGGAATTTGCGTAATAAGCGGTCCCTTGAATGTTGTACTGGTGCATCTCGGTGTGCAGCGCTTCGCGTATCTGCCCTGCTGTCCCCGAGAACTCGATGATGGACTTATTCCTGGCTATACGCGCGACTGAAAAGCCGTGCGATTGAAGCCAGTCCGATACAACCTGTATATCGACGTCCACAGCGCCGAATCGTGTTCCATATTCATCCGGAGTGAGCCACTTGTGATAGTTCGGGGAGCCCGGCGAATGGACATCTTGAAGGAACTGCTGGAGATCTTTTTCTCGATCGGCTGGGCGCGCCAGGGTAAGCAGCAACCGCTGCATAGGGAGGCCATCGGAGACCGTTCCCTGGTCATACTGGGGCTGCGCCAGGGGATGCACGGTCCCGTGCAGCGCCACCAGCTTCTTTTCATCGACGGTCTGGGCCATCAGCTGCGTTGACTGGTTCTGGCAAATAATCGATACGGAGAGCACAGCGCCAACCACCACCACGAGCTTCTTCCAGTTCACGGGAACTCCTCTGCGTCGGTAATAGCCGATTAGGATACTCCCGGATGCACAGCAACAATGTGACGACGGCCACACTGAGAGTTTGAATAGTTTAGGTTAGATTCGGTCTCGCAACGATCAACATAACCGTGTGAGACCATGGGCCCCGCCAGGTGTCAACTGGACCATGCCAAAGCTTTGCCGGCTGCGATGACACGCCGATGCGCACTGCGATCTCAGCACAACTATTTCCCCATCAATCTGATATGGCATCACGGGTTTCGCACGGCTACTAAGGTTACGTCGCCGAGCAATCCCGACTCCGGCGGAATCTGCGGGCCGAAGCCGAAGCCTGTCGGCGCAGCGGGAGCGCCCGGCACGCCTGGCTGAGCCAGTATCCGCTTCTCCACTGGCAGCAGACGGTCGCCAATCTGCCGGTTGGTCCACTCATTAGTCACCGCGATCTCCAGCTTGTTTGCGCCCAGTTTCAACGCGGCGGATACATCGAGGCGGTATGGAGGAGCCCAGGTCAAGCCCACAGACTTTCCGTTCACTTTCACTTCTGCGATGTCGCGCACCTTGTCCAGATCGATCAGGATGTGTTGACCCGGTTTGAACCACGAAGCCGGTGCCTGCACCGTCTTGCTGTAGGTTGCGGTGCCGGAGAAGTACTTGACGCCGGGATCGGAGCTATCGGTCCATGACGCGAGTTGTTGCATTTGGATGCTGGACGGCGCACCCCAGTTTGGAGGGAAGTTGAGCGTCCACGGGCCGCTGAGGGCGGCTAGCTTTGTCTCGACCGGTGTAATGGCAGCACGCGAAGGCGCAGGCGCAGCGTTGCGGAAGATGACGAATACCGACTCGCGCTCGGCGAGGTTGAGCGGCACAACGGTATAGCCAGACTCCGTTGCATACACAGCGGGCTGAATGCCCGGCTGGCGGTTTCCGGTGCGCTGGTCGATGCGTGCGACAGAGGTGTACCCGGCGACGTTACTACCCTTGTCGGCGGTCATCTCACCATCCATCGGTCGCCAGATCTGCACGTCTTTTCCAGTGACGCGGAAGCGCGCGTTGAGATGCACGGGTGCGTCGGCCTGGTTGGCGACGAAATAGATCTCAGCGTCCGGAGCATGGCGATGGACCCAGGCCGGAGGATTGTCCAGCGATCCGCTGGATGCAAAGTCCCGCGGAGTCTTCAGGCGCGTGAGTACCTCATCCAACGTGATGCCCCAGTAGGTCATGCCCTTGCCAAAGGCGTGCTGGTTGAGGGTGACGCGTCCATATCGCCCCACAGATCGGTGGCCAGCGAATGGACTTCGGAGTCGGCATCGGGGTAGTGCAGCAGGCTCGGCGAACTGACGGGACGCGGGCCGACAATCGTCGCGCCGGCCGCAACCAGATCGTGCAGCTTATGCAGCACATCCGGCGTCATCTGCGTGGACGGCGGCAGCACTAGCACGCGATAGCTCATACCATCCGTCATCTCCGTACTGCCTGCAACGTGGACGCGGTCGTCCGCCGCTACGCTGGTGCGGTTCAACAGCACGTCGGTATTCATCACGTCGTAGTCATAACCCGCGGGCGGCGCGGGCTGCAGGCCATCGCCCCAGAAGGGCATCGTGGAAGGCGCGCCCTCCGGCAGCAGATAGGCCAGGTCGGCCACCGGAGTCCCCTGTTGCAGCATGTACGAGACGCGCGTCACGTAGGTCATGAACGGCTTCGCCAGCTCGGCCCAGGTAATGTTGCGGTTGATGTGTGTGCCGACCATGATGTTACCCGGCTTGGTGTCCAGCGGCTGCTCCGCAGACGTATGGAAGACTAGCCGATTGACGCCCTGGGTGAACCAGTAATCCGCAATCTTCTTCAGCGTGTACGGCGATTCATATCCTCCGCCGGTGAACGTTTCGGTGGCCACTAGCGGCTTGCCATACACATGTGCGGCAGAGGCTGCTCCGCGCACATCGACGTAGTACATCGACTCCGGATGCAACGCATGCACCCAAAACTCGGCCATCGGTATGTCGATATGGCTCTTGTTCAGCAGCGTGTCTTCGGGAATCTCCAGCGCAACACCGGAGGCCTCGGAGTACGCCTTCATGCCAAGCTTGTGCAGTTCGCTGTCCATGGTTCCATAAAAGTCGCCGGCGTACAGATCGGCGAGAGTGCGGCGAAAGTCCCACAGAAAACGGTCACTGACGTCCGCATTCTGCACCACGCGCCCGGCCAGCACCGGCAGATACGGCGTGGGGTCGTAGCCGCGGCGCTGCTGGAACTCAGGGATCATCTGGTCGGTCCAGTTCTGCATCCCCGCCTCCCAACTGTCCATCGTCATGTACTGGACCGTCGAGCCGATCAGATCGCCCAGGTGCGCCTTCATCGGGTTCATGTATCCCGCGAAGTACTGCTGCACATACTTTGAACTGAGCTTGTCCACCTCGAGGCCACTGCCGGCTGGAACGGAGGGACGGTTACGCGCACCGGTTAACGAGTAGCCCATACGCAGAATGGTCCAGCGGCCCTCGGGCACATCCCAGTGCAGGGTGCCGTCCTTGTCCATCTTGCCGGTCAGGTCGACAATGTTGGCGCGCGAGATCTCCGCCGCAGCAGGCGCGTCTGGCGTCGGAACGACGTCGTAGACATCCATGAGGCTGCCGAAAGCACCCTTGTCTTCCCAGCGATTGACGCGCGCGTCGGAGTAGAAGATTGCCTCGCTGATTCCGTAGCTCGCAGGACCAGCGGCGAAACCGCCGCGCGGCGGTGCCGCATCGTCCTCACCGTGGATCACCTCCGCCGGCAATAGACCCCGGCGGTCGAACTCAATGCGAAAGATCTTCGCCGTCACGGCGGGAAATGCAAACGTACGAATTTGCGCGCCGTGATACCCCTGCGGCCCCGGCATATCTTCGATCGGGCGGAAGTCCACGCCGTCATCGCTGGCCAGAATCTTCCCGATCGGGATTACTCCGCGCACTCCCAGTGACAGGGCCCGCGCCGTAAACGGCTTGTCAAACTCATACTGCAACCACGCTGGCCCACCTTCTTTCGCAGGAGAAATCGTCACCGACGTCTGCAGGCTGTCGTCCATTAGAGCTTTGTCATCCACCGGGCCGCCGCTCGACGTCACTTTGGGATGCAGTGACGCCATGGGCGCTTCCTGCGCGGGCGTGCGGTAGGCAACGACGGCACTGTCCGCATAAAACGGCGGATCGCTGGATGTTCCACCCGAGGTCGAATCCCGCACCAACCCTTCTTTCGATGGCGGCTCTGCTAGCTTGCTGGAATATTGGGTGGGCCCGGTGATATCGGTCTCGCTCCACACTAGCCTCTTCATGGCCATCTGCTGCGTCACCCACGGACCGCCGGCCTCGCTCCATCCAGCGCAACTGAAGATGGACATCTCCAGGCTGAGCTGCTTGGCAAGCTGTGCGGAGTGCAGCACGGCGTGATACCACTCCTCCGTGCCAAAGTTGATCTTCGGTTCCACCACCTGACCGTTGCCCTGCGCCACATCGACCAATTGGAAGCCGCCGATGCCGACGCGGTTCATCCACTCCAGGTCCTTGGTAATACCGCTCTCGGTGACGTTGCCATTGGTCCAGTGCCACCAGGTGCGCGGCTTGGCGGAATCGGGCGGTGCGAGGAATTTCTGCGCCAGAGGATCTTTCGCCTGGGCAGTATTCATCGCGGAGTTTGAAGCGCTCTGCGCAAAGCCCATACTCACGGTTGTAAGCACAGCCACTGCGACGGTCATCAACAGAATTGCCTTGCGCGTATGCGTCATAGGGTCCTCTCAGTTGTTCTCCGCAGCAATCGGCGTGTTGTGGTGTCGCAACGAGGCAACGGACGTTGCCTACTGCTCCGGGTGAAGATTCGTCTTCAGAAACTGGATGTAGATGTCCCAGTCCGAAGACACCATGCCATGCCCGCCCTCGTGCATGTAATAGTTGAGGCCATTGCTGAAGATGGGCGTCTTCGCCGCGGGCCACACATCGGTGCCCAGGTCCTGCTTGCCCAGCAGCTTATACACCGGCCCAGCCGCCACAGCCGCCAGAAACTCGCCCTTAGGGTCGGACCCGATGTCCGTGCTACCGGTCTGCAACAGCAGCGGGCGCGGAGCAATCAGCGCCACCAGGAGGTTTGCGTCCATCGGAGCAGTATCGGGAAAGCCGCCGTACTTCGCGTAGTTGGCGGCGAACTGGTACGGGTAACGCGATGATGCCATCAGGTGCGCGATGGTTTCGCCGTAGTCGCGCCGGCTGAGCGCCGCGCCTCCCTCGCCGGAGCAGCTTGCAATCACCGCGGCGAAGCGCGGATCGTGCGCACCGGCCCACATCACGGTCTTGCCCAGCCGCGAGACACCATGAATCGCCACGCGCTTTGCATCGATTCCCTTGTCCGTCTCGAAGTAGTCTTCGACCCGGCTCAGGCCCCAGGCCCATGCTGAGATCGATCCCCAGGCGTCGGGCGCGCGATCGTCCTCGCCTGCCTGCCCGGGTTTCATGTACTTTGCGCGAATGCCATAGGGAAATCCTGTCGGCGAGTCGGGATCGATATTGCCATAGTCGAAGGTGGCAACGCCGATTCCCGCGTCCATGAATGATTCAACCGGAATCCGGCCGATGCTGAAGATTGCGCTCACCACGGGCGGCATCACCTTGGTATACGTCTTCAGGTCCCACACCATCTGGGGGGCAATGCCGGGGTCGTTCACCGCGCTTTGCACTGGGCCGAAGCTGATGTTCAGGAAGATCGGCACGGGCTTATTAGCCGCAGCTGGCAGATAGACCACCAGATTGATGCTGGGCCAGCTCTTGTCTTTGGAGAAAGAGATGGTGAGCTGCTTACGGATGGCCTTGCCGTTGAACGCAGGCGTTCCCTTGTCGAAGACGTCGAAGCTCTCGTCGGCGGGCCGGCCCGGCGCAATCCCATATTGCTGCGTCTCGAATAGTTCGAGAATCTCCGGACGCCGTGTCTCATCCCAAGTCTTCGCGTTATTTACCAGTTCGCCGTTGTCCAGCTTCAGCGCGTCGGGCAGCGTGTAGGTGCCAACCTTCGATTCGTCATAGTTCACGGGGATTCCGGCGATCATGGTCGCAGGCCCCGGCACCGCAGTTCGGGCAGCGGCAATCCTGTCACGGTCAGATTGACGACGCTGCTCCGGCGCTGTCTGTGGTGTCGCCGGAGCAGTAGGAGTCGCCGGAGGTGCTTGCGCGGATGCGGCAAGCCACGAACCAGAGGCCAGCAACGCGAGCAAGCACACGGTCGATGCGTTCTTGATTGTCATGGTGAAATGCTCCTGAGGAGCTAAGGCTCTCCGCTTGATAGAGGAAACAGATTGCCTAGCACAACCTAGATTTGCGCTGTGAACATTGTCAAGGAAATCCGCAGTGGCAGAACACAGGTTAGACGTCACACTTGCGACGCACTGGAATACTTGAGAGTATGGCTGGCATGATCGAGTCCGTTTCTTCGCGGCTTCATCTTCGGTTTCGCAGACACATCTACCTCCTCGCAGCAGTATTTGGAATTGTGGTCTCCGCGGGCGCGCTCGCCGCGCAGAGCAGCGCGCCGCATCCTCTGATCATCGATGCTTCGACGCCCACGACCGATACGCCCGCCCCCGCACACTATTCATATGACCCGGCGGACGCTCTTTCGCCCGACGGACATCTATTAGGATTGAACTCGCAATATCTCACACTGGACGGCAAGCCATGGCTCCCCGTGATGGGCGAGATGCACTACTCCCGCGTGCCCGAAGCCGAGTGGGAGACCGAAATCCTCAAGATGAAAAGCGCAGGTGTGCAAATCATCGCCGCCTACATCATCTGGATCCACCATGAGGAGGTCGAGGGCCAATGGGAGTGGTCTGGCAACAAGGACCTCCGCCACTTCGTCCAGCTCTGCGCCAAGCATGGCATGTACGTCGTCCCGCGTATTGGCCCATGGTCGCACGCTGAAGTGCGCAACGGAGGATTTCCCGACTGGCTGCTGGCTAAGACCACGCAGCAGCGCTCCAACGATCCGGCATATCTGAGCTATGTCGATCTCTACTACAAGCAGATCGGCGAGCAACTCAAGGGATTGATGTGGAGTCAGGGCGGACCGGTCATCGCGATCCAACTGGAGAATGAGTACAACAAACGCTGCGCACTGTGCGGCATCCAGCACATTCTGCGGCTGAAGCAGATGGCGCGCGACGCCGGTCTGCGCGTTCCCTTCTATACGGAGACAAGCTGGGACGGCGCGGCGATCCCGAAGGGCGACGTGCTGCCGGTGGATGGTGG
>Ga0181529_10005256_pt1 | contig 13623 bp, 24 predicted proteins | sample PEATcosm2014_Bin_36_FD_119763 | JGI IMG/M metagenome (GOLD analysis project Ga0181529, IMG submission 119763) | Peatland microbial communities from MTU Mesocosm Facility, Houghton, MI, USA - PEATcosm2014_Bin10_30_metaG | ecosystem: Environmental > Terrestrial > Soil > Wetlands > Peat | place... | reverse complement strand
CAGGGAACCATCGGTCGTGGTGCTCAGACGCAACAGCAAGCCCCGCAAGCGCAGCAGAAGCCACAATACGGCAGCGGTGGAACCATCGGGCGTGGAGCGCCTTCGGCCGCACCGGCCCCGGCAGCTTCATCCAAACCGAATTACGGCAGCGGTGGCAGCATCGGGCGCTCTGCTCCTACATCGTCATCGAAACCTGCATTCAGTTCCAGCGGCAGCATGGGCCGTCGCAAGTAGATCGAAATAGGCCATCCTGTACCCAACGGCTAGAGTGTGGTTAATGCTACCACGAGCGGGATGGCCTTCCTGAGAATCGTCATGTGGAAAGAAGAAACAGAACGTCAGCGCATCGAAAAAGAGCGCAAGATTATCCAGCGCCGCCGAAGCCGGATTCATTGGTCTTTCGGAACGATCTCTCTATTTTTCGCCTTGACGCCGACGTGGATCGCAATCCTGCTTTACCACTTCACTGGTCCGGGTGGCTTCATGGAGAAGCTGGCGTTCATTGGCGTGGCATTTTACATTGCCGGTGGATTCCAACTTTTCTTGTTGGGCCTGTGGATTTGGTTCATGCTTGCCATCGTGCTTGACATGTGAGCAAAGCCGTGGTATGCTGGTTTTAGTTGCTTGTTGTTTGTTACCTGGGAGGCCGCTTTCGTGTGTGGGAGCGGCCTTCAAAAAAGACTTGACAAGCACAGTCGAAACGTTGTATAAATAAAATGAAAGGGAGAAAAGCAATGAACATCACGTTCACATTATCGCCATCGTCATCGCTACCGAGCCTTAGCTTGGTGGAGTTGCCGGTGCTCCCGTCATCCCTACCTAGTTCGCTGTTGTCCTAATCCGGGACAAACAGCTAACAACTCCACCAAAAAATTTAATTCTCTAATCGGGACGTGGGCCAGTCTGGTTTAAGCCGCTTGCCTTGGGCGCAAGAAACTTCGCAGGTTCAAATCCTGCCGTCCCGACCAAATCTTTTCTTTTCTGTTAGATACAAGTCAAGCCGAAAAGGATTGATATATAGCTCACATGAACTATGTGAGTGTTTTATGTGGGTGGTGTGATAAAGAGTTTCAGCAGTCGATCCGGCGCTGGAATGAGTACGAAAAGCGGCAATGGAAGCATTATTGCAGTAAGGAATGTTCGTGGCAAGCCAAGGTAACTTCCGTTTCGGCAAGTTGTAGCGAATGCGGAGATCCAGTTACAAGGATGCGGGCGCAAGTGAAGCGAAGTAAGTCTGGGAATTTGTTTTGTTCACGAAGTTGTGCTACATCATTCAGGAATCGGTTGAGGATTGGTGAAGATCATCCTAATTATCGAAACGGATCTGGATCATATCGGGATCGTGCATTGAAGCAGTATGGATGTGTTTGTTGTGATTGTGGAGAACAGCGTTTGTTTTTGTTGGCAGCACATCATATAGACGGTGATCGTGAGGGTGGCAATGGTATTGAGAATCTTGAAATTGTTTGTTGCAACTGCCATGTGAAGAGGCATCTGAAGTTATTAAATGAAATATGGGTAGTGGATTGGTCAGCTTTGACGCCTAGACATCTATTGCCTACGTTGTGAAGTATCAGGGATTGGGCTAATTGGGAAGCCGCCTCATTCGGATTGAGGACATACATGAGGGTTCGAGTCCCTTGTCCCTGACCAGATTTGGTGAAGTCATGAAGAGAATGAGCATTGTCGAATACGTGAAACGCAATTACACGAAGCTGCCGAAGTCCAGCTTCAATACCGAAGAAGTGGTTGTGGTCCTGGAAATGAGGTTAGAGTGGATTGGCGGCGTGAACGCTGTAATGGACTGTGGGAACCGCCATTGATTTTTGACAATTGAATAGTAGCAATATAATCGCCGGGTGGAGTAATTGGTAGCCTCGCAGTACTCAGAATGCTGTGTGAAATTTAGTAGCGTGTGGGTTCGAGTCCCACCCCGGCGACCATACGGAAGCGCACACCGATTGGCGACGGGAACTGTCTTGAAAACAGTTGCACTCTGCACAAACAGGGGCTTGCAGGTTCGACTCCATGCCGCTTCCGCCATTTGTCCTATCGAGTTGTAGCCCAAAACCGCTAAGTCTTAGGGACGTTGAGTCTGATGACGGTGAGGCAGCGCCATTGAGGGCGTAAAGATGGAAACTAGCGTTCTCCCGACTCGACCAAGTTTTGTAGTGTTATTGCCACGTAGACCAATTTGGCAGAGTCAGTAGGCCTATACAGTGTGGGTTCGACTCCCATCGTGGCAACCAAATTTCAGGAATTGGGGAAGTCTAGCCGTTCCCGTCGCTTTTGGAAAGCGAAGATCGCTGGTGCGAATCCAGCATTCCTGACCAAATTTTTTGTGGGTGATAAATGGCTGTATGCCGAAGTCGCCCGCCGCTGTTAAAAGACGCTCTGAGAAGCGTTCAGAGGTCCGTGGCTGGATCGCTGACTACAAGCGCACCCTTTCATGTGGGCGATGCGGATTCAAGCATCCAGCGGCCTTACAGTTCCATCATGTCGATCAGAATACGAAGAAATTTGAGATCGGTTCTGCGGTGGCTTTACAGAAATCGTTGAAGCAGGTTCAAGAGGAAATTGCAAAATGTGAATGCATTTGCGCTAATTGTCACGCCGTACACCATTACGAAGAGCGCATCCTGTTGGAAGCCGATAGACAATTTGAGGAACTGGAGTATAATGAATTATTAGCTGAAAAAGCTGAACCAGACCTGTGAATAGAAAGAGAAAAGCCTGCACATACAAGAAGTACATGACCGAGGATCAAGCGTGGGCCGCTAGTCGGCGTCTCTGGTCCACGTTGCAATTGAAGCCGTACAAATGTTGTTATTGTCACGGCTGGCACGTCGCCAAGCATAAGCCGAAGCGAATGGAGTTTCTGTTCTCTCAGGTAGAACAACAGTTGGGTAGAACAACAGTTGGGTATCGCATAAGTTTGGCGGAATGGCGTAACTGGTAGCCGCACTCCGTTTAGAGCGGAGCGTCGAAAGGCGTAAGAGTTCGAATCTCTTTTCCGCCACCAAATTTCAAACTGGCATACATACTTGCATGGGAAATTGCAAGTATACCAGAGAAATGTTAGCACCCATTGTAGCAGAAAGTCGAACATGGGTGGAAGTTGCAAAGAAGGTGGGAATCGTTCCGATGACCGGAGCACAGACGCACTTGCGAAATGTTTGTGTGAAGTATGGATTGGATCATTCTCATTTTGTTGGACAGAGATGGAACAAGGGTAGAACTTTTCCTAAAAAGCCTCTGTCGTTTTATTTGTGCAAGGGATCTACAATCAAAAGTGACTTCCTACGAAGGAGATTAGTGGCGGAAGGCATCAAACGACATGAATGTGAGGAGTGTAAGTTGACAGAATGGATGGGAGAGCCGATTGATCTTGAATTGGATCATATCAACAGCGATCATTTTGATAATTGTTTAGTCAACCTCCAATTGCTTTGTCCTAATTGCCATGCTAGAAAAACACGAATGTCGAGAAAAGAACGTCGAGCCGCTTAATGAATGTACGTGCGAAGAAGACGGCGAACAGAACTGTAAGAAGGTCTGGTATTGCTGTGACTGCAAGCGAGAGATGACGGTGACTTGTTTGCACGGTGTCGAGATTGTTGGGGTAGGATTGAGTCGAATTTGTGAGTTTGGGTGAGTGGTGGAATTGGCAGACCGGCAGCACTCAAAATGCTGTGTCCGAAAGGGCGTGAGAGTTCAAGTCTCTCCTCACCCACCAAGTTTTTGCCGTGTAGTCCAATTTGGCAGGAGACAACAGATTCAAAACCTGTACAGTGTGGGTTCGAGTCCCACCACGGCAACCAGTTTTTAGCCCCGTACTCCAATTGGCAGAGGGAACCGGCTTAAACCCGGCACAGTGTGGGTTCGACGCCCACCGGGGCTACCAAGTTATTATGCGAAATCCTCAAAAGGGTAACAGAGTCGAAATCATGACCGGCAAGCACCAAGGCCAGATAGGAACTGTCATTGGCCTGGAAGCGAATGGAAGGGCGCTTGTTCAACTTCCAGGACTGCCGTATGAACGCTCTTATGCAAAAGAGCACTTAGAATTCAGAGGTCGTGGCGAACAGCAATTGTCCACGGGTGAGTCGAGACGAAAGCGGATGCAAGCAATGGTAGCGCAAGGTAAGATGTGTCCTTCGTATCCTCACTCATGCAGCGGCGAATGCGGGATTAAACAAGATGACTAGGAAAGAAATGGTTCGCACACTTCTCAGGTTGCGTGACCCGGCGAATGAACAGGCAGTACTTGATGATTGCGGCCATTACAACTGCAAGTATCACGGGCTGTGCGCTGTGGTTGAATTGACGAACATTCTCAAGATGGAATTGAAATATTTGGAAGATCAGGACGACGACAATGTTTTGGGTAGTGCAGGAAAATATCAAAGACGAAGCGACATACGACCATTTCATCCAGGCACTCTATGCGTTGAACATAGAGCACACACTGGTGAAGGTAGTACCGTTCTCGCATGATGTTATTCCTGATGTGAATCCTACAGGCCGAGTGATGGTATGGGGGTTCGACTACATTGGATCTTGTTGCCAAGAACAAGGGTTGGAAACCTGGGACATTTTTGAACGAGAATTTCGATCAGCGTATCTGGAGAACGAAGTATCCGACGTTGAACGATGACGCTGAGATCCATGAGTTTGGTTCCATTCCGGCATTCGAGGGAACGAGATTTATCCGGCCCGTGCATGACATGAAAGTGTTCGCCGGGATGGTGATCCACAACGTTGAATTGGAGCAGTGGAAGGAAACCATTCAGCGATATTCGGATGGCTACATTACGTTGCGCCCGGAGACGCCTGTGAGCATTTCCAGCGTCAAGGACATTGAGATGGAGTGGCGCTTCTTTGTGGTGTCTGGCAAGGTCGTGGCTGGCTCCAGGTACCGGCAGTGGGGATTGTCGGACCATCGACGGATTTATGCAGCATCGGAGCCGTGGAAGTTTGCACAGGAAATGGTAGATCGCTGGCAACCAAGCGAAGCGTTCGTAATTGACTTGGCAAAGGAACACAATGATCCTTCATTCAAGGTGATCGAAGTGAATTGTATCAACTCAGCCGGGTTCTACGAATGTGACATGAAGGCTGTAATCGAGGCAATTGAGAGGTTATGATTGCTCGTATAATAGGTGTGGATGGAACAGTGGCACCAAAGTCGGAAGCGGAGAAAGAAGAAGAGGCATATTGGACGCCCGACGAGCCAATGAGTCCTGAACTGGCAGTGCGTGCTAGTCAAGAATGCCACACAGCAGGTTGCCTGGATACCGGAGGAATTTGCTGTGGTTGGTAAATATGTTAGACTGAAAGAGGACGACGGTTGGAAAGTGACCAACACGAGCGAACATCGTCAGAGTGAAGAGTACGTACAGGCGCATGAGCGAGATCACATGGGGCATCGTTCGAGAACGGACATTTAAGATTACGGAAGGTTGGCAGAGTCAGGTATTGCACCAGTTTGCTAAACTGCGGTCAACCTCTAAAGGGTTGCGGGCGTTCAAATCGCTCACCTTCCGCCATTTTCCGCCAATGTATAAATATTGGCATGAGTTTGAAATCTGAACGCAACAAGTCCACTCAACTTGGCATGTCAATGGGAACGGCCAGTGGACGGCTGAAAAAATTGTTGATGTTTAACATGGCGCAGCGATTGGGTGAAGATGTTTGTTACCGCTGCACTAACAAGATCGAATCGGTTGATGACTTCACGATTGACCATAAGAAGGATTGGTTGAATGCGGACGCCGGGTTGTTTTGGGATCTGGACAACATTGCTTTTTCCCATAGTAAGTGCAATGTGCCTGGGACGAGACACGGTGGGTATTTCAAGCGAAAGATCGGGCCTGTTGGCACTTCGTGGTGCGCTGGTCATAAGAACTTTCTTTTAGTTGAGAACTTTCGGTCGCACGCAGGAATGTTTAACCAACTTTATCGGTATTGTAAGGAATGCGAGGCGGCGAAGAGAAAGAAGTACGAAGGTAGATAGAGGATTGACAGAGTGGTAATGTGCCCGCTTGGAAAGCGGAGTCCTGGGTCAAAAGTCCAGCGGGGGTTCAATTCCCTCATCCTCTGCCAAATTTTATGAAGTACAACTGCCGGGAATGCAAGAAAGAGTGGGACACGGTGCAGTCGAACTTACGATGCACTTGTGGGGCGTCTCTGGACGAATCCATTCGCATTGCCGACAAGTTGTGGATGGAAGAACAAATGGATCTCCAGGCCGATAAAGCACGCCGGGGATTGGTTTGGAACGAAAGGCGATCAAGTCGTAATGCCTGAACTTAGGATTGCCGGATACATTGGTGCGTGGCTGTATTTTGTCCAGATCGCACGTGCGGCGCATCCTGAAGCGTTGTTGTCTGCTATGTTCATCATGTTTGTTGGCATAGCAATGGCGGCATTCAGCATAGAGATGTTGATTGCTCCGAAGAAAGAACTGACACGTCAAGAGCAATATGAAGGCGACATGTGGGAGCTTTTCGGAATGGATGTAAGAGATAGAGGGCTGACCGAGCGGAAAGGTACCCGCCTCGAAAGCGGTGGTCTAGGTGAGAATCTAGCGGGGGTTCAATCCCCTCGCCCTCTGCCATATAAGTAATACCATGAAACGCCTACTTTTCGCTTTGCTTCTCTGCTTGCCGGTCTTTGCACAGTCTAGGCCGAATACCTACGTCTTCCTCGAAACTCATCACGCTCCCTACGTCAAAAATTTCGGACAGGTTGAGCGTGGTGTCCTTTATCGTGGCGCACAGCCTGATGGCATTGGTCTCTACGATCTCAAAGAGCTTGGTATCAAAACCGTGCTTGATCTTCGTGGTGACAGGACTGTAGAACGTGAAGGGTTGGAAGTTGAATCCTTGGGAATGAACTTCGTCAGCTTCCCGCTCAATGGTCTGAAGGCCCCGACTGACCTCCAGGTGAAGCAGTTGATGTTTTTGTTGGAGACTCTTCCCCGGCCAATCTTCATTCACTGTCAGCACGGCGAGGATCGCACCGGCACGATAGTTGCGTGCTGGCGCATGAATCACAACTGGTCGTCAATGATGGCGATGGCCGAAGCCGGATGTAGAATCCGTCGAACGAAATGCCGATGGTCGCATTCATCGTTCACAGACTGCTAAGAACAGATTCAAGCATGAGCATCCCTGTCCTGCGAATGGACATAAGAGCGGCCCGTGCCCTGGTTATGTGATTGACCATGTGCGTCCGTTGGCGTGCGGTGGTGCCGACGATCCGAGTAACATGCAGTGGCAGACGATTGAAGAAGGTAAAGCAAAGGACAAGTGGGAATTGAAGGTGTATTGTGGGAAATAGAACGCTGGAACAAGAACGAGAATGGTTGTTGCGGATGGCCGCTGCCGAAGAAGAAGCCTTGGCAAATTGCACTAGCGGTGTCCTAGCGTGTTCCCCGGAATTGTACCGTTTGATGATGGAAGACTCCCAGGTGGAAGAAGACGATGGACGTTAGGGCTGCAATTATCGCTTGCTTGATCTATTTTGGCGGGCCGCTCCTGTTGGCCGCAATCGTGCTCCCGTGGTTTATAAACTGCTTCAACGGCTTTGGGTACTGGCATAATGCCCTCACCCTTTTCGGTGAAGCCACGGGGCTGGAAAAGCGAATAGAGAGGCATCGTAGGGCAAAGTACGAAGCCGAGCGGATGAAGTGGGAAGCGAAACGTCGTTGGGAAGAAGATTGACATCGCCAGATCTGGTGTGGTAGACTTTAGATGTATGAAGATTCGCACTGGTTTTGTAAGCAACACCAAGAGCTACACCGTGAAGCAGATTGTGTTCCTGGTGGTGTAGACGCCGGGATTACCATGTTGATAGTTGCGACTACGCCGTCCGAATAGACATTGTTAGAGACAGTCAAAGGAACCGTCGAAGACAAGCCTGTCACCAAGCACATGCTGTTTGATGTATTGCAGAACACGCTCTTAGTCGCTGCATTGCTGGCCGCACCTGGGGCGAGAGTCAATGTTGAATTCGGAACCAACGCATGAGTCCATTGAATTCCTGCGATATTGAGTCCAGCAGAGCCAGACAAGTTAATGTTCAATGCGACAGTCGAGCCAGGATACACAGCCAATGGGTTAGGCTGATTGACAGAAAGCTGCGCCTGTCCGAAGAGTAAGCTAGAGAAGAGTAAAGCAAGAATCGTCAGTTTCATTTTGGGTTCCCTTAAGGCCACGTCACGTCGCCTTGTGATTTCATTTTTGTGGTCGTGATGACTCCATTCACTCGCACGTTTTCCGACACTGAGAAATGTACCAGCTTCGGATTTTTCGCATCGTAGTTGAAAAGCCAGCACAAATCGCCGTCCGACACCCACACAGTCTCTTCAATGAGAGTGGACGTGAACTTAGTCGAGCCACTACGCCGACACGTGAGAGTAAATTCCACCGTGGCTTTCTCTGCTACAGCGACACAGTAAGTCAGATCGCCGTCTGTAGCGAACACACTAAGACTAGCTGGTACAGGTGGATTGGTCTGCTTGATCGTCTGTCCCATTACCGGGAGCAGCAAAAATAGGAACAATAGGAGTTTTCGCACAACGGTATTTAGGCCGTCAAAAGTGACCAATCCCAGGCCGGTCCAATGTCAAATTTATCTGGTCTGTAGTTTTGGTGCGAAGCTACACCTTTCCAAGTGTCGAAGAAGTCCAGATCGCAAATTGTGCGCTTGTCAGTTGGCGGCAGTACAATCGGAATGCTGAATGTCGTGGAAATGTACTTCACCAATTCAACAATCGCTTGTTTCTGTACAACAGGAAATGCTTGGAAGTAATCGAAGCCACGATACGATGCTTTCACGTATCTGTCCGTTTCTGATACGTCGCAGAACTTCTGTGTGTAGTTTCCCGGCCACGACATGAGTGTGTTGCCGACTAACTTCAACGGACCCATGTTGATTGTCTCGATTGCAACGCTGCGCTTGTCATGTTTGTGATTCTGAGCTTTCGGCCCGACCACACCCAGGTTGTATGCCCAATACTTTGGATCGAAAAACTCGTAGACAGTTCCATCGGAGTCTACGACATAAGGTGTGCCGATTTGAATGCTCTGCTGCATCCAACTGTTGTAAGCTCCATCCACACGTGACCCGGCAGTGAAGTGAAGCATAATCATGTCCTTGGGTACAACGTCGTGGAAGTACTTGTTTTCTGGAAGGCGATATTTGGTATTGTTGAGGTTCATGGCGTCAGTATTTACGCCACGAAAAAACTAAGGGCGGCAACCCCGGTAGCGAAGAGGATTGCCGCCCCATTTTCTCTATTTTCAAAACACACATTTTTGCTGAATACGAAGACCTATTCAGCGGCATTGCAATAAAGTATCCTAATAATATTAGATGACCGTCGCCCTGTTTGTAATCACTGTTAGCCCGGTAACGGATACACCCATTGTAGCCCGACTATGCCAGCGTGGACGTTTCTAAAATTCGGACATCTTTGCCAGAAGATCCCGACATATGAGTCAGGAAAGCCTCGCATCATCCCGAATTGGCTGAACCACGAAACGGCCAACCACGAGTTCAACTCTGATCCCATCGTACCATGATCGGACGGAACCGTCAATATTTAGCCTCTTGACAGTTGATGTATCTGTGTGGTAGCCTGAAGTTTGATGGAAGAAAAATACAAGACGCTCACGCACGAAGAATACCTCGCTTGGCAGACGATCCTCCAATTGACGCCATACGAAGTGGAACAGGTGGACACCATCTGCACGTGCCTGATAAACTTGGGTATGGACGCCAAGTACGCCAGAAAACAGGCGTTGTTCATGAACCGGGTCGCAAAGGATTCCGCCCAATATCATTAAAGCGAAGCTCTCACATCCTCGAAAGCCGGATTATACCGACAAATTTTTCGAGTTGGCAAGCCCCACGACTGCCTGATGCATCCGTGGTATCAACTCGGTGGCCGCTACGCCAACTGGTATTACATCAACTCCGCTGGCTGCGCTCAGATCTATGACGTAGACCGTCCTCCGTCCAAACACCCGGAACCGGCCCGTCTGATCGTCGCTCCGATAATCAGCGAAGGGTCCGGTACTTTCGCATATTGCGTAATTATGTACGCTATTTGCGTAAATGTCAACCCCGTGCCATCGACGGCGTAATCCAACGCAATGCTGGCGGGCAGTTCCACAATCAGCCCGAAAGAAGACGCCGCATCGTGCCATGTTCCAGGATGTGCTTTTCGTGATTGACGAACTCCAGGGACCGCTGCACGAGGTCATTTACGCCGCATTAGAGGCCGCTGGTAAGGCCGGATACACCACGGTGAGCCTTCCGGCCATCCGCACGGGCGTGATGCTTGGTGTGGTCGAAAAGGACGCAAGACAGGCAGTGGCCGAATTGCTCTTGAAACGCTACTACGAGGCATCCGACGAGACGGATGGGCGTGTCCTGGTTGCGGCTGGAGTCAGGACGAATAACATGAATCCAATTCTCGTTTTCCATTTCGAGGATGCGCCGCCGATCTTACAGATGATGGCTTTCAAACCCGAAGAGAAAAAGTACATCATCCTGGTTCCCACCGGCATCACCATCGGGCAACAGTTTGAACGGCAACTCAACATCGTCAAGGCGCAGGACGTTCTCAACCTGTTGGGCGTGACCACACAGAGTTACGCCGGTCAGACCACACACTGCGATGGCATTCATCTTTATCGTCTGAATTTCTGGACTTTGTAAATAGTATAGCGGCGCTCTCCAGAAACTATGAGAATATTGCTTGCCTCTCGAATTCATAGCCGGTGTGCTATAATAAAAGAGTAGTAAGAGTAATCGGCGTGTAGCTCAGTCGGCAGAGCGCCCTATTGTGCGGCAGACCCTATCACAAATGGGGATTCTACGTCAACGATCATAAGTGGCGTCCGCTTCGCTACTTCAGTAAGTTCGGGATCATTCAGGACGAGAACTACCAATAACTGAATCTTTTTCGGCGCATTTTCATCTAATGTGCATGAAAAATCTACCTACACAAGAGCAAATTGCCGCTCGTGCCTATGAACTATGGCACGCCCATGGATGCCAGCATGGAAATCACGAACAAGATTGGCACGATGCCGAAGCTGAGTTGATCGCAGAGCACCAATCACACCAATGGGACGACGACGGCGGAACACAGCCGGTCATCTTTGACGAAAACGCCCCGGTCTAAACCTTCAACATATCATCTCGAAAGTCACGAATGTGCTCTTTCAATTGAATTTGTGATTGGATGAGTGTATTCAGAATTTCTTGGTTTGTCTTTATCACAGCCTGATTAGCCAGGATAGCTTCCTGGTTGGCGATAATCACGTGTTGGTCAACTTGATTCTTCTGAAGTTCTTTCAGTGCGGCAAGTACAGCCTCTAATTCACTCATACAAATTCTACCTCGTTGACATGCACAAAGGTAGGAAACGTCAAGTGAGGGAACTGGACAGCAACGGCCTTCGATCCTACCTTTGCTTGAATTCCGGGCCAGACTCTTTGGACTCTTTCATCGGTAGCTTCCAATACATCAAGCACTGTCCCTTTGGGGAAGAATACACCAGCCATTGTTAGTCCGTACTTAAGTCGTACTCGCATTTTGCACCATCGAGATGTGTGCATTCCGCAAGATGCTAAGAGCCTCGCCGTCAGTAAGATCGTTTTTGAAATGGTTATACCAAGCTACAACAATCTGAAAATTTTCTGACGTGTAGCCCAATCCTGCAACCAAAAATCGTTGCGTGTGAGTGTTCAAAATCCGATAGACACCACTTGAATTTTCTTTTGGGACTTCCATTCACCTATTTATCAATGCACGCTTCTTCATTTGGTGCGTTCGGCTTCGATTATGTCGTGCGCTCGTTAAAAATATTCTATCTTATCCATGAATTCCTGGAACGTGGCGCAAGTCTTCAACGCCGTGAAGGTGCGCTCTAATGCGGCCTTGTAATTTTCAGCATCAACTTGAAGAGTGGCAGACTCGACCATTTCGGTACGAGCACTTACAGGGGCCGTGCGGATGGTGAGTTCGATGTCAAATTTCATAGTAGGTCGATCACGAATCTTACTGCCATCGCTGCGATTTGGATTGCTTCTTCCCGCATGTCCTTTTTCTTTCGCAGCTTTTCCTTTAATCTTACGTGCTCCCACAGTTCATCCATTTCTTCGAGAATGACAGCATAGCCTTCGTGCATTGACTTCATCGGGCCGTGTGCTTTGACGGCGCTACGAAGTTCGTTCTCGACTGCTGTCATCACTTCGGCAATCTTGTCGTCTTCGTCTCCTGAAGCTACACTTGCACAGTATTCCGGCTCGAATTGAAATTGCCCGTCTGGATACAACTTTGCCAACTTCGCTTTTTTGGTTTGTTTCTTTTTGTTGACTGCGCCCATTAGTCCTCTTTCTTCGTATTGATGATAATGCCGAAGTACATACCAGCCAGGAATGCTGCCGATGCTGGCATTACAGCCGGAAATCCTACGTTGATGACCGCCAGAACTGCGGCCACGCCCATCAAAATGAATCCTGTCACTTGGGTTTTCATAATAGTTTCAACTCTCCTGTAATCTTGTCGATCTTATCTGCTCGATCCGGCCCGATGGAAAGACAAGTATAAGTTGGTTCCTTGAACTCTGTGAGACCGGCATCTTTGATGAGATGCACTTCAAGACCGGCGTCATACGCTTTCTTGTTGATCTCCATCAATTCCAATTCGGAGTCAACACGCACACAGATCTTCGTCATGCCTTCGGTAAGCCACGTCACCAGGAGCTTCGTCGGTCCTACATCATACAAAACGGAGTCTAACAAAGCATGAATGGAAGCGTGCGCCGCCTGTGCAGCCATCTTGCCTTTCCGCATGTTCAAGTCATTTCGCATGACGATGCACTGTTTTATTGACCTATTGACTTTCGTAGTTTCCACCATTCTCTTCTCGCCTTGCTTAGATTTGCACAATGCTGCTGACTTTTTGGCTTTCCCTTTGCTGCTTTACTCAAATTCTTTCGGTGCTCTTTGCTTTTTGGTTTTCCTTGTAATGATTTTGAGCGCCGGGTCTTTTCTTCCGCTGTCTGCACCCTACCTTGGTTAGCCTTATGTGCGGCCAGCAAACAGTTTTTCATAACTTCTGGTGATCGCTTGATTCCTCTACCGGGAGCGTTCCCACCAGCCAAAATGTTCAACTCATTAACTGTACCAAGAGTTTGTATCCAGTAAGTTTCTCGTTGATCCAAATCATCACAGCATTCCAAAATTCTCCACCGAAATGCTAATGCCCCATACTTTCGGATCGCATTCGCCAGCTTGGTCTTTCCGTTGCGTTTGACTGCGTAATACACATGATCGGTCCATCGGTATTCGACTTTCTTTTTGCTGGTCTGCCCCACATAGCGTTTGCCTGTCGGTACACAAGTTATTTCGTAGATGAATCCCATTGTGGTTATTTATACCACAACAATGACCTACTTGATATCTGGTATGTATCTGGACTGTTCTTGCTCACCTAGTTTGGCATAACACTCTTCACAGATCGAATAGAAGAGCAACATCCATCCTTCACCACGTTTTGCCGCTTCTACGTCGCATCCACACCGGCTTCGTGCATTTTCTG
>Ga0181529_10005254_pt1 | contig 13624 bp, 9 predicted proteins | sample PEATcosm2014_Bin_36_FD_119763 | JGI IMG/M metagenome (GOLD analysis project Ga0181529, IMG submission 119763) | Peatland microbial communities from MTU Mesocosm Facility, Houghton, MI, USA - PEATcosm2014_Bin10_30_metaG | ecosystem: Environmental > Terrestrial > Soil > Wetlands > Peat | place... | reverse complement strand
CGGACGCTGAGCGATCAGGCCGACGTGCTCTTGGTCGTCGGCAGCCCGAACAGTTCGAACAGCCGCCGGCTAGCGGAGTTGGGCAAAGCGCGGCATGTGCCCACGCACCTCATCGATGGTCCAGACGACATTGACCTGGCCTGGTTCACAGGCGACGACACCGTGCTGATCACGGCCGGGGCGAGCGCTCCGGAATCGGTGGTCCAGGAGTGTGTCGATATGCTTCGCTGGCGGTTCGGCGGTTCGGTGGAGTTGCAGTCGGTCCGCGAGGAGCAGATCCGCTTCACGCTGCCCATGCCGCTGTGAGAGACTTTGCCCGGAAACAGCGCGATCGGTCGATGCGGATCCCAGCGATTTGGAACTCTAGTTGGAATACGGCGGGAACTTGCCGAAGTCCCACGAGCTTCGTGGCATCGGGCTCCAACCGGCGCCGGGGGAGACAGCCGTCGTCGGCATGTACGTCCCGGTTCTTGGCGCGGAGACAGCCGCGCCGGCGGCATTCTCGCCGATCACCGGCTTCGCCGCCAGGTAGACAGTTGGGCCGGGCGTCGAAACCGTGGGCTGGACCGCTGCCGGCGCGCTCGCCGTCGAAACCGCAGCCGGAGGACAGGCGGGAGAGTCATAGCGGGCACGCCACCGCCCGAACAGGCCAGCCTCGCTGGCCGAAATCCCCGTCAGCACGATCAACAGGGTTAGCAGGGTCCGTAAGTACGTCGGGTATCGAGTCATAGGAAAAACCTCCTTCATAAGGTATTTTTGACTACTGGAACTGTCAATAATGGATTATTCGGTTCTTACCTCCGCTGGTCAAGCCCGGCCTTCAGCGAAGAGAACGCCTGGAAGCCATCCGCAGTCCAAAAAAACGCCACCGTGGAGGGAGGTTTCCACGGTGGCGGTCAGGATCTTCGGTGCTCGGGCCGTTGGCTCAAGGGGTAATGGCGGTCAAAAGGTTCCGTAGCGGCTGGCCTTGCACGTAGACCTTTTCATGGACCCAGACTTTCGGCCCAGCGGGCGCCGCCGGCAGGACCGGCTGGGCCATGGGCACTTCACATGTTGCCGGGTTGGGCACGCAGGTCGGCGTATAACCGGCGATCACGGGACGATAAGCGGGCGTGTAATAGTAGTTTGCCAGCACGGGCCGGGCCACGAACACGGGTTGGTTGTAGACCACCGGTCGCACGTAAGCCGGCCGAACGTAGGCCGCGGGGGCGTAGGTCACCGGCACGCTGGCCGGCTGGCCGTAGGCAACATAGCTTGGCTGTACATAGCTTGCTTGTGCGTAAGTCGTTTGTGTGTAAGTCGGCTGAACATAGGTCGGTTGGGCATACGTCGGTTGAACATAGGTCGGCTGCAAGTTGATTGCATCGCCGGAGGCCGGTGCGGCATAGGTCGGCTGAGTGTAGTTGGCCTCCACGACGGTCGGCTGCGGCTGCGGGGCCGGGGTGTAGGGAGGCGGGCTATCCGGGGCGTTGTTCCACGGCTGCACGTAGCCGGTCGTCTGGTAGGACGGGGCGTAGGTGGTGACCGTGGTCGTGGTGACCGTCTTGGTGTAGGTTGCTTCCGAGGTCCAGTCCTGGGCGAAGGCCGAGGCGGCGAGGCTGCTCAGAGCAAACATCGCGAACAAGGTGTTTCGAGCGTTCATGATGGATCCTGTCCTTTCTTGGAGGGTCGCTGGCGGGCGTGGCCTGACTTCCTTAGCAGGCCGTTGCGTTTCTGACGCCTGTCATACGGGAGAAAAGGAGATGCAAAGCCCGGGCCAAAATCTCGGTGCGGAGCCGCTAACGCTGGCCGGTTTCGCGGAGGGCAGGGGGGATTCTGGCGTTAAGGCAAAGCCAGAGAAGCAGTTATGATGACGCGCCAGAATCAAGCAGGCATGGAGGCCCGTTTAGCCTATGTGGCGACTGGTTAGCGTAGATAAGATGGGTAGAAAAAGAAGATTTTGCTTACGTCGATTTGATTACAAGCAAATCGATTTGACGACACAATTTTGGCCGGAGAATATGGCTGCTACCTGTCCAACGAAGGCTACGAGGCCCAAGCCGAAATTGTGACCTGTCCCGCATGGCAAACGCCAAAGTGCATGGATTACGTGTAGAGCAGTGCCAAACCGCCGCCGATGCCGATGATCCCAACTGCCCACATCGGAAATACTGTGAGGTGCTCGCCAAACGCCGGGTGCACGAAACGTATGGCGCCCTTGTCGCGATGCATCAGGTCTCGACCGCCGGCGTCGACCGCCGTCGCCGCAAGCGATCCGGCCAGCAGCGAAAAGCCCGCCACAAGCCGGGGATCTTGAAGCAACGGCGCGAGCGCGAACCAAGACGGCATCCCGCCAAGGATTCCCGCGAGCAGGCTGATCTTTGGAACCGCTTTCCAGTGCCGGACGAGCATTCCTTCAACGAGCACGTCAATGAACGTGTAGACTGTGGCCGCAATACCGAATAACCAAGCGTAATAGTCGTACCACTCAGGCTCGCAGGACCAATCGGTGTTCAAAATCCAGATCATGATGGCGACAACAAACGATAAAAAGAGAATCGCTCGCTTTTGAAGGAAAACCCTTCGCTCGACGCGACGAATCCAACGCTCAACGATGAAAGCTGTTGACGCCAGAACCGTCAGCCAAACCGCCAGATCGCCGACGAGGGCCGGCCAATGGAAGCGCCACGCGAGTTGAGAACCCTCGACATAGTATTCCAACGGCCAACCGTATGCGTCGTAATAGTGGATCGCAACGATCGAATAGTGCAAGAAAGGACCGCCAATAGCGCAGACCGCAAGCCCTGTGAGCCAATGGAGCCCAAACCACCGGAATCGTGGCGTGGAACGCGCTGAACGAACGACCAGCCAGTGGGTAGCGGTCAGTACCATGCAGGAAGGAACCACGTACGCGAGCGAAAAGAGCGACGCGATGACAAGGCGCACTGCGAACATATTGAGTCGATCGGCATAGCAACATTTCAGCAGTGCGAGCAGGCAAGCGACGACGGTAGTCAGCACGAAAAGAGTTTGAAGATGGAACTGAACGGGCCTCTGCCGCACCCGCAACCAGTATGCCGGTATGATCGTTGCCAGAACCGTGAGAAGGCCCCCGCACAGAATGTTCAGGAAGAGCAACGCTGGCCGGAACTGCACGATCGGCGGATCGTCAAGCGGCCAAGGCCCATACATAATTGTCAAACCGCCGGGGACTCGTGATTCCCGAACCATGTAAACAAAAGGCCAGCCATGTTGCTGGTCGCGGTGTGGAAAAAGGTTTGCTACGAAGAGCCCACACGCATAGAGGAAGGCAAATCCAATCGCGGCACAGCGCACGAACCAACGTGGGTGTTGATCAGCGGCCGGTTCTTGGCTAGAAACTGGCATGGCAGGAAAACCCGCGCACTCAAGGCGGTCCCAACCCGTCCCACAAGGCTCCCCAAGACGGAAATATTGTGGCTCAACTCGGTCTACTGCAACCCGACGAGGTCGCAAGAGAATTCAATCTCCGCCGCAATTATACCATTTTTGCACCCCGTTTCCACGCGACCACTTCCGCAATTGTTTCCTCCAGTGGGCGGCACGGCCAGGCGCCGATCGTCTCGCGCAGGCGGGTGAGATCGGGCACGCGGCGACGGCAGTCCTCGAAATCGTGGCCGTAGGCGGCGGCATAACTGATGAACTCGATCTTTAGCGCCGGATCGACCGCGGCGATCACCCGCTGGGCCAGATCCAAAATGCTCACCGGCTGGTCGCTGCCGATGTTCAGCACGCGGCCGACGGCCTGGGGGCTCTCCATCAAGGCCAGCACGGCCCGGACGACGTCGCCGACGTGGGCAAAACATCGCTCTTGCCGGCCGTCGTCGTGAACCACCAGCGGCCCGCCGCTCAGCGCGGCGTCGATCAGCCGCGGCAAGACCATGCCATAAGCGCCCGTCTGCCGCGGCCCGATGACGTTGAAGAAGCGGCCCAGCACGGTCGGCAACTGCCGCTCGCGCCAATAGGCCAGGGCGAGGAACTCGTCGATTGCCTTCGACGTGCCGTACGACCAGCGGGGACGCGTGGTGGGCCCAAATACCATGTCGTCGTCCTCACGCCAGACCGGCTTGGGATTCTTGCCGTAGACCTCGCTGGTGCTGGCCAGGAACAAGCGGACGGTCCGTCCGGCGGCCTGCAATCGGCTGAGTTCGTCCAACAGCAGTTCCATCGGATAGACATTTGTCTCGATGGTGTGGATGGGGCTGTCGGCGATCAGTCGCACGCCCACGGCCGCCGCCAGGTGATAGACCGCGTCGACCCCGTCGAGCATGCCGCGGACCAGCTCGCGATCGGCCACGCTGCCTTGGACGTAGTGCAATCGCGGGTGCTCGATCACTGCCGCCAGGTTGGCGCGTGTGCCGGTCGACTCGTCGTCGATGACCGCAACCCGATCGCCGCGGGCCAAGAGCGCCTCGACCAGATGGCTGCCGATGAAGCCCGCTCCGCCGGTCACCAGGGAACACCTCCTAGATTTCAATTTTCAATCCTCCCTTTCCCCGCCAGCAATGAGGCTGTGATCGCCATCCCCAGCAGCGCGGCAATCACCGCCAGTGATGCCCAGGCAGGCATGATGTCCGTGCCGGGCGCGTGCGGCAGCCAGCTTTCGCCCACCATCTTCAGCCCCACGAAGGCCAGCACGGCGGCCAGTCCATAGTGCAAATAACAGAACAGATCCATGACGCCGGCCAGGAGGAAATAGAGGGCCCGCAAGCCCAGGATCGCGAAGACGTTGGACGTGAACATGATGAAGGGATCGCGAGTGATGCCGAAGATGGCCGGCACGCTATCGACCGCGAAGAGCACGTCGGTGCTTTCCACGACCAGCAGGACCAGCAGGGGCGGCGCGATCCGCAGCCGACCTGCTTGCCGCACGAGGAAGCGGCCGCCGTAATTCACCGTCGACAACAGTCCTTGTTCCGCCACGGCCGGCTCCGACTTGTCCGGCTGCCGGCGGCTGGCGTCGTTTAAGCCGGAGCCGGGGCACCCGGGGTACCCGCTTGCGGGGCGCGGGTCGGCGACGGCGCTCGTGCCGGGAACACCGGACTCCTCGGCCAGCGGCAACCAGCGACGCGCGAGGCGGAAGACGAGATTCCGCCGCGGATCGACACGGGCGGATGAGTGCCATGCCAGCCGGAAGGCCGCATAGAGCAAGAAGAAGCCGAGCAGCGGCAGGATGAACTCAAACCGCGAGATCAGCGCCGCCCCGGCCAGAATGAACGTCAGCCGCATTACGATTGCACCCAAAATGCCCCAGTAAAGAATGCGGTACTGATGAATCTTGGGAACCTGGAAGCAACGGAAGATCACGGCGAAGACAAAGACGTTGTCCATCGATAGCGACCATTCCAGCAGATAACCGGTTGAAAACTGCAGGCCGGCCGTGCTGCCCTTCCAGCATGCGATGAGGCCGTTGAAGGCCAGTGCCAAAAGGCACCAGACGACGACGGTGACGGCCGACTCCACCAGGGTAGGATCTCGCTGTCGCCGGTGGAGGGTAAGCATTGATTGAAATGGGCAGTAAATTGGTGTGAATACTCAATATAGATCGATTTCATTGCCAGGACAACTCAGGCTTTTTCCCGCAGGAGAGCTGCGAGGGTCCGACGCGAGCATGCCTAGGCACCAGCGGCTGTGCGGCGGGGAACTATCCTTATTGGCGATTGGTGGAGAGTGTGCGATAATAGCGGAGAACGGCAAAGGCGATTGTGGCCCCCGCCGTTAGGCGGTCGGAATACGGCGATTCCACCTAAGGTTGGCGGGACTTTGAGCGCAAAATCCAGGAAAAGGCGGGGCTGCGAACGCATTTTCCGCCAAAAGGTGGTACTGCAAGCGCCTGGGGACTATTCGCTCGGTCCGATTCTGGTATTATAAGGGGAAGCGGCGGATGAATTATTGGAAGGGAACTTGGATGAAGGCATTGGCGAGGGCCGGTTGGGCCGGCGTGCTGGGGGCGCTGCTTTTCCTCAGCGCCCCTCTCTACGGCGACGACAGCGAGGCCGCGATCCGTCAATACAAGGTGGCCGTCAGCCTTCAGAATCGCGAGGCCTACGACCTTGCCATCGAGGCCTGGGGCAGTTTCATCAAGGCCTACCCCACGGACCCGCGTGTTACCCAGGCACGGCACTACCAGGGCGTCTGCTATTTTTTTGCGGCGGAAGGCGCGGTGGATGCCAAGCAACCCGATGCGGCCCTCAAATCATTCGACGCGGCGGAGCAGAATTTTGACGCGGTCGTCAAGGCGGCGCCGAAATTCGAGTTGCTGGAGGACACATATTTATATCTCGGACTCTCCCAGTTCAAGCACGGCGAAAACGGACCGATCGATCAGGCGGGCAAGCACTACGCGGCCGCCGCGGCCACGCTCGACATGCTGCTGAAGGGCTATCCGCAGAGCAAGTATCTGGCTCAAGTGCTCTACACTCGGGGCGACTGCGCGTATCACGCCGGCCAGAAAGCCGAGGCGGTGCGGTTCTACAGTCAGGCCCTGCAGGCCCTGACCAAATCGCCGAACGAAAAGCTCGAGCCGGCGATCATGTACGCGCTGGGAACTGCTCAGGAAGAACTCAAGCAGTGGGATGCCGCCGGCAAGACCTACGACGATTTCTTGAAGAAGTACGTGGACCATCGCAATGCCGCCGAAGTCATTTTTCGGCGGGGAGAAACGTTGTTCCAGATCGGCCAGTATCAGGGCGCTGCCGATTGGCTTGCGGCGGCCGCCGCCCGGCCCGGTTTTGAATCAGCCGATTTTGCCACCATGCGGCAGGCGGTGGCCCTGGCCCAGCTTGGCAAGCACAGCGAAGCGGGCGATATTCTGGCCGGAATCTTCACGAAGTTTCCCAACTCGACGCGGTTTTCCCTCGTGCTGAGAACGGGCCATGCCTTGGCCCGCGGCCTGATCCGTGACAATAAGCCGGCGGAGGCGGTGGCCCTGGTCGAGAAGCTGCTGCCGCGTGCCGAAGGGCGGGAAGGGGCGGCCGCGCTGGCCATGGATCGCGCCGACGCCGTGGCTGCCATTCCCGCGCGTCGGGCGGAATCGATTGCCTTGTATGGGGCCGTGGCCGGCAAGTTCCCCAAAGACGCGGTTGCTCCCCAGGCCCTTTATCTGGCCGGCTACGGGGCGATGACCCAGGGTGATTTTGCCGGCACGGTGCAATATACCGATGCCTTCCTGGCCGCCTATCCGAGCCACGAATTGGTGCCCGACGTCCGCTACGTGGCCGCCGAAAGCCGGCTGCAACTGGGCAAATTCAACGAGGCGGAAAAGCTGTACGCCGAGCTGCTGCAAAAGTATCCGCAGCATCCCGACGCCGAAAGCTGGCGGGTCCGGCAGGGTACCGCACTCAGTTTGCAGAAGAAGTTTCCCGAAGTGGTAGCGCTCTTGCAGCCGCTGGCCGGCGGACTGAAGAATGCCGAGGCCCGGGCCGAGGCCCTCTTCCTCGTCGGCAGCAGTCTGACCGAGCAGAAGCAGTTTGCCGCGGCCGTGCCGCCGCTGGAAGCCGCGCTTGCCGCCTCGCCCCGCTGGCGTCAGGCCGATGAGACGCTGCTGTTGCTGGGGCAGGCCTATTACCAGCGGAAGGACCCGGCCAAGGCCAATCAAACCCTGAAAAAACTGGTTGCCGATTTCCCTCAGAGCAAGGTCCTCGATCGGGCCCATTTCCGCCTGGGGCAGTACGCTACCGAGGCCAACGATCTGAAGACGGCCGAGGCCGAGTATCGGCTGGTCGTGGAAAAATGGCCGGCGAGTCCCTTGCTGCCGTATGCCTTGCGCGGGCTGGGCTGGGCGCTTTTCGATCAGAAAGAGTTTGCCAAGGCCGAGGATGCGTTCAACACGCTGGTCGGAAAATATCCCGATCAGAGGCTGAAGCTTCGCAGCCTGTATGCCCGCGGCCTGGCACGGCATCATTTGGACAAGTTCAGCGAGGCGGCTGCCGACTTGCAGGCGTTTCTGGCCGCCGGTGGAATCGAAGTGGTCGAGAAGTCCGACGCCCGTTACGTGCTGGGCCTGAGTCTGGTCGGCCAGAAGAAGCCCGCTGAAGCGGTCGCCACGTTCCGGGCGCTGTTGCGTGAAGATCCGAAGTATGCGGCGGTCGATAAGGTCTATTACGAGTTGGCCTGGGCCTTGCGGTCCGCCGGCCAGGAAAAAGAATCGGTCGAGGCCTTCGCCGAGTTGATCAAGCAGTGTCCCCAGAGCCCCTATGTGGGCGAGGGCCAGTTCTGCGTGGGTGAAGTGGCCTACAAGGAGGGCAAGTACAAGGAGGCCGCCACGGCCTATGCGGCGGCGCTGGACAAGGCCGGCAAGACCGACCTGGGCGAGAAGTCGGCGCATAAGCTGGGCTGGGCCTACTATCGCACGGACAGCGCGGCGGAGGCCCAGCAGGCCTTCGCCTATCAGCGCGCCACCTGGCCCAGGGGCCCCCTGGCCGCCGACGCGGCGTTCATGGAGGCGGAATGCCTCTTCAAACAGAAGAAATTCGCCGAGGCCCTGGCGGCCTACGAGCACGTGAAAGACACGTCCTCGAAGGACTTCCAGGTCCTCACGCTGCTGCACGGCGCCCAGGCGCAGGATACCCTGGCCCTGGCCATGCTTCGTCCCGATCAGGAGAGTCAGCGCAAGGAAACCTGGCAGAAGGGGCTGGCGCTTCTCGACCGCCTGGTCAAGGAGAGTCCCGACACGGTCTATCTGCCCGAGGCCTTGTACGAGCGCGGCTGGGTTTTGCAGAATCTCGGCCGTTTTGACGAGGCCATGGGCGAGTATCAACAGGTGCTGGCCAAGAGCAATGCCGAGCCCGCCGCGCGAGCGCAGTTCATGATCGGCCAGATCCAATTCCAGCAGAAGAAACACGCCGAAGCCGTCAAGAGCTTCTACCTGGTCCTATATGGATATTCCTACCCGCAATGGCAGGCCGACGCGGCCTTCGAGGCCGCCAAGTGTTTTGAAGCCCTGCACAAGAGATCGCAGGCCATCAAGCAGTATCAGGAGTTGATGGAGAAGTTTCCCCAGAGCGACAAAGTGGCTGCGGCCAAGTCGCGGATTGAAGCACTCCAGAGAGATTGACCGCCTACCCCGCCTATCCCACCTTAACCCTTCGCGGCACAAGCGCCGCGGCTAAATTTCCGAATAGCGCCGCGTGATTTCGGCGCAGAAGGATGCCCGCATGTCTCAAAGCAATCATCTTATCCGCTGGACCGTCGCCGGTCGTTGGATCGCCACGGTGGGCATTGGCCTGGTCGTGGCCTTGGGCTATGGTCTCTTCCGGCCGGCCCACGCCCAGGACCACGGGCCGAAAGCGCCCGGCAAATCGACGGCCGCGGCATCCAAGGCCGACGGCGGCAGCCGCTTGACCCCGCAGGAGATCGCCGCCAAGGCTGCCGGCGACACCAGCGGCAGCGAGCCGGAGAAGAAAGAAAGTCCGCCGGCCAAGGAAGCCGACTCGGCATCGATCCTTCGCGATATCAAGTGGCTCAGCCCGCACATGTGGGCCTTCTATGCCATCTGGTTCGTTTCGGTCATTGCCGTCGCCTTTGCCGTGGAACGATTTCTGGGACTGCGGCGGAGCAAGATCCTGCCCTCCGATCTGGCCGCCGGCCTGCGGGCCCTGCCCAGCCGCAAGGGCGAGCTCGATCTCCGCCACGCCCAGCGGTTATGCAAGCAATATCCGTCCTCGATGGCCGTGGTTGTGCGGGCGATGTTGGCCAAGGTGGGCCGGCCGCTTCCCGAGGTCGAGCAGGCCATGACGGATGCCTGCGAACACGAGGCCACGCGGCTTTACGCCAACGTCCGCGTGCAGAACCTGGCGTTCAACGTGGCCCCCATGCTGGGCCTGGCCGGTACCGTACACGGCATGATCCTGTGTTTCTATACCACGGCCCACATGCCGGTGGGAACGAACAAGATGGACGAGTTGGCGACCGGCATTTACGCGGCCTTGATCTGCACGCTGGCCGGCCTGATCGTGGCCATTCCGGCCGGCATTCTGGCCCACTATTTCGAAGGCCGGATCCTCAAGATGTTCCAGAAGGTCGAGGAATTGGCCCGCCTCTTGGTGCCGCACCTCGAACGTTTCGAGGGGCGTCCCCGCCAGTTGGCATCCAGCGACAAGCCGTCGCATGCCGCCGCGATCATCGAGATGCCCCGCGACGAAGACGATGACCTGGATGACGACGATGACCCCTTGCCCGCCCCCATGCCGAAGAAGATGGAGGGGCGGTCATGAGCACCAACCCACGAACCAGGAGCGTCCAGCCATGGCGGTGAAGATCAAAAAGGGCAGTGAAATGATGCAGATCCCCGTGGTCCCGCTGGTCGACACGGTGTTCAATCTGCTGATCTTTTTTCTGGTGGCCACGAAGGTTGCCGAGGCCGAACGAGAATTGCCCGTCTCGTTGCCCTATGCCGGCGAGGCCCAGGCGATCACCGTGCGGCCGACGGAGATGATCATCAACATCGATCAGAAAGGTCATTACTTCATCGGCGACCTGCCCGCATCGTTGCACGAACTGAACCTCGCGCTGCACAATGCCTGGCTCACCAGCCGTGGCCGCACGCCCGTCACGTTGCGCGCCGATGAACGCTGCCCTTGGAAGTTCGTCGTGCAAGTCATCGACTGCTGCAAGAAGAACAAGGTGCGCGATTATCACGTGACCACGAAGAACGCGCCGACGGATGGCAAAACGTAGGGCTCGATACCACCCCGCATAAGGTCGCTCCATGGCAGAAAGAACATCTCCTTCGGAACCGGTATCCCGCGGCCGGCGGGCCGGTATCGACGAGCAGCTTTGGCCGATCGTCTGCACGACGATGGTCCTGGCGGGAATCCTGGGCGTGATCGTCACCGCCAACAGCGATTTTGACGAGGATCTCCTGCTTTTGAACGGCTATACGCATCTTGCCGGACTGGGGGTCGCGGCGGCACTCTTGATCTTTATCGCCTCGCGGCTGAAGGGTGCGGCCCGTCGCACGGCCGAACTGGCCATCCTGCTCAGCCTCGCCTGGCATGCCATCGGCGGAGTGGGCGCCTTTTATCTCTTTTCCAGTCCCGTGAGCAGATCGACCTTGCTGGAGGCGGCCCGCGATGCGAGGCCGGACGCCGACGAGGCACCGCCTCCGCCCGACTATCATTGGGCCCAGAATGACGAGCAGGAGGCCGAGCAGGCCTTCGAAAAAGTGGTGGCCACGACCCTTCGCGAGCAAGCCCCGCCGGCCGCTCAACTTCAGCCGCGGGATATGGGGCGGTCCGCGCCCGTGGCGGAAATCTCTCGTGCCGCCAAGGTTGAGATCGCGCCGCCAGGCGGGGCTGAGTCGCCCAAGCTCAGCGGGCCGTTGGACATCCGCCGGCCGGACGCCGCGACGATCAAGGAAGCCAGGCCGCCGGAGGCCCTGGCCATGGTCCGGCAAAGGGGCGACGAGTTGCCGTTGCCCAAGACCGATGCGCCCGTTCCGGTCGCCATGCCCCAGGCCCCGAAAGAGCCGCGCCGAACCCCGGAGCCCGCCGCACTCCAAGCGGACAAGATGGACTGGACTTCCGCGGGCCAAAAGTCGCCCTCGCCGAGCGACGAACCGTTCCCGCCGCGCAAGATGGCACGCGTCGAGGTCCAGCCGGGCGAATCGCTGCCCGCGCCGAAGCTTGTCGCCCGGCTTCCCGTTCAGGCCCCGCCGCAAACCTCCAACATCCTATCGGGCCCCGAAGCGGCGGACCGGATCACGGAGCAAGGCAACACACTGGAGCGATCCCATCGCGATGGGCCCCTGGCGCCCTCGGCCGTCATCGCGGATGCCGGCCTGCCAGCCCAATCCCCCGCCGCTGGCGGCGTTTCGCTTCCCAGCCGCTTGGAGGCCGTTTCGACCAACCCGGTGGAGAAGTCGGATACTTCGCGGGCCGGGCTTGGTTCCACGGTTGCCGCGTCGCGGCGGGGCGCGATCGACGGGCGCGGCACGGCCGATCCCGCGATCGACGGCGGCTCGCCCGGGGACCCGGCCGAACTCCGCTCCGGGGCCCCCGGATCTGATCGAAGCAACGGTCCAGCCCTGCCGTCAGCGCCGGCCCGGTCGGCGATCGCATCGCAGAGGGAAGACGGCGGTTCCGACGCCAATGCCAGCCAGGGGGCCAGGCTGCCGCGGACCCAGGGAGAGATGGGATTGAGTTTTCCCGCAGCCGCGAAGATCGTGGAGGACGCCGCTTTTGCCGGAACGGGCAGAGCCGGATCCGGTTCCGGCGGACAGGGCAGTATGCTCGATGTCGGCCAGCGGATTGCCATACGACGCTCCGCAGGCAGCGGCACGGTATACGGCAGTTCGCACAACGTCGGCCCGGCCGCTACGGGCATAGGCGACGCGCTGCCCGGCAACGACGCGATCGCCCGCGGCGGCGTTTCAGCGGTCGTGGGCCGTGGATCCAGCGGGCCGCGGCGCATCGAGCAAGGAACCCCTGAGGGCGACGACAACGGCGTCGTCGGCGTTCCCCGCGCCCGAACGGGGGCCTTCGATCTGCATGCGCCGGCAGCTCCGTTAGGATCCATTGCCGGTACGGCGAACGGGACCAGCGGACCGGGGGCCGGCGGCACGTCGCAGGGCTTTGGCGGTGAGGCCATTGGACCCAACGCGGGGCTGGGCGGCATCGGGCGACGGGAGATTGGCGGCCAGGGCGTCGGCCCGCGTCCTTCCAGCCAGGTCGGGCCGTCGGAAATCGCCTTGCAAATTGGCGGCACGTCGCTGCGGCCTTCGGGGGTCAGCGGCCGCGGCAGTCGAGGCGACGGACCGTTGGATCAAATCCTCTCGGGCGATGGATCGGGCATCGGCCGTCTGGGGCGCGGCAGCAGCCAGGTGGCCGTCAGCGGCCTGGTACACGAGCCGATGGAGCCTTTCCGCCGCGGCGCCATCCACGGTGGCCTGGCGGTGGGCGATTCCGCCGGGGGACAACTCACCGAGCCGGCCATCGAAAATGGATTGGAGTACTTCTCGCACTCTCAGTTCAACGACGGACATTGGAGCCTTCACGAGTTGCCCGAGGGTGTCGCCGCGGATCCGGCCTCGCTGGGCTCCTTGCACGCCGACACGGCGGCCACGGGCTTGGCCCTCTTGACCTATCTCGGCGCCGGCTATACGCACCAGGACGAGAAATATCGCGATGTCGTTCGCCGCGGCCTGGATTGGCTGGTGAAGCATCAGCAGCCCGACGGCAATCTGTCGTATCACGGTTCCGACCCCGCGTACAACGCCGCGAACGACCCCACGCAATATTACAGTCACGGCATTGCCACGATGGCCCTCTGCGAGATGTACGGCATGACCCAGGACCGCGAGCTCCGCGAACCGGCCCAGAAAGCGATCGATTTCATCGTCCAGTCGCAGGATCCCCGTCGCGGCGGCTGGCGCTATAAGCCGCAGGACGGCAGCGACACCTCGGTCACCGGTTGGCAACTCATGGCCTTGAAGAGCGCCCAGATGGCCGGATTGGACGTGCCCGAGGAGACCTTGCGCAAGGTGGGCCGCTGGCTCGATCTGGCGCAGGTGCCCGACCGCGGCACTTACGTCTACAACCCTTGGAATTCCGATGGCGAGAATCCACTGGGCCGCGCCCCCAACCCCACCATGACCGCCCAGGCGATG
>Ga0181529_10005253_pt1 | contig 13627 bp, 9 predicted proteins | sample PEATcosm2014_Bin_36_FD_119763 | JGI IMG/M metagenome (GOLD analysis project Ga0181529, IMG submission 119763) | Peatland microbial communities from MTU Mesocosm Facility, Houghton, MI, USA - PEATcosm2014_Bin10_30_metaG | ecosystem: Environmental > Terrestrial > Soil > Wetlands > Peat | place... | reverse complement strand
CCAGCACCAGCGCGCCGGCGTCGTGGGCGCGGCCAGTGATCTCGGCGATCGGGTTCACGGTGCCCAGCACATTGGAGACGGCCGTCACCGAAACCAGCTTGGTCCGCTTTGTCAGGAGCGTGTCCAAAGTGTCGAGCCGCAACCGCCCATCGTCGGTCAAGGGGATATGGCGCACCACCGCGCCCGTCCGCTCGGCCAGTTGGTACCAGGGCACGAGGTTCGAGTGGTGCTCCATTTCCGTCAGCAGGATCTCATCGCCGGCGCGGATATTGGCGTCGCCCCAGCTCCGCGCGACGAGGTTAATCGAGTGGGTTGTGCCCGAGGTAAAGATGACTTGCTCGGTGGTGGCCGGACTATCGCCCTCCGGCGGCTCACTGGGGGCGTTGATGAAGGCGCGGACCTTTTCCCGGGCGGTCTCGTACAGCTCGTCGATCTCTTCGGAGAGCACGTGGATGCCGCGATGGACGTTGGCGTAGTGTTGCTCGTAGGCCCCCACGATCGCGTCGATCACCTGCCGCGGCCGCTGGCTGGTGGCCGCGTTGTCGAAGTATACCAGCGGCACGCCATCGTGGACGGTGCGAGCGAGAATGGGAAAATCCGGCCGAAATCGTGCGGGGTCGAAGGTCTTTGTCCCAGTCGCCTCGGTGCCGATGGTCATGAAGTCTTCTCCACGCGCGTGCCACTGGCTGAGCCAGTGCCACCGGCCGGATCGCGAGCGGCCCCATTGCCCCGAACGGGCGAATAGATCGCCGCCTGCAACACGCGCCACGAGAGCAAGCAACATTTCTGCCGGTTGGGCGTCAAGCGGACGCCGAACAGTTCGAGCATATCCTTCGCGGTGAACTTCTTCACCTCTTCGATGCGCTTGCCATTGAACTTTTCGACCAGCATGGAGGCCGCGGCCTGAGAGATGCAGCAGCCGTCGCCGTTAAAGTACACTTCCTTGAGCGTGCCCTGGTCATCGACTTGCAACTCCAGGCGAACCACGTCGCCACACAACGGGTTGGTGTCCTGATGTGCGTGGGTGCAGCAGGGGCACTGGCCTCGATGGTAAGGCTCTTCGTAGTGATCCTGAATCCGCTCCTGGTACAGTTCTTCTTGGTCAGCGGGCATGGCATCCCCGGAATGTCGATGTCGTTTCTCTATAATAGTTTACGACACCAGACCACCCCCGGGCAAGGGGGACGGACAAGAGCCAAGAGCGAGACATGCCCAGCAGTCCGTTACTTTCGCTACCGTGCATTGGTCGTGGCCGTCTTCCTAACATCCCAGCATTTTTGCCGTCACCAGCCATTGCAGTTCGCCGCCGGCGAGCGTGGCCGGCCCATCGAAACGAATGGCGGCAGCGGCCCCCTTGGCAAAGCGAACCAGCGCATCGCTCTGACCAATCAGGGCCGCGGCCAACCGGTCCACGTCGGGAGCGTGGCCTACCCAGGCGATGCCCTCGTGTTTTTGCGACTGCGCGGCGGTCCAACGCAGCAAGCCGTCCAAGTCGCTGCCCGGCCGCAACTCGTCCAGTTCGACCATTTTGGCTTTGTCGGCGGCGGCCGCCAATAGCTGCGCGGTCTCGACGCAGCGGACCAAGGGGCTGGTGCCGACGACCTGTACTTTCATGCCCCGGTCGATCAGTTTCGCCGCCACGCGGGCGAACCGCTTCTTGCCTTCTTCCGTAAGTGGCCGCTGGCCGTCATCCGGCCATCGTGCGTCGTCACGATCAGCAGCCCACGCATGACGAACGATGTAGAGATCCATGGAAAGCTCCGCGTTAGGGGACAGGGGTCGGTGGTCAGGGGACAGGGTTCAGAGGGCAGGCTGAAACAAACGGCGCTTCATTCGAGTCCCGAGTCCCCAGCCCCGAGCCCCTATTTCTCCCTCCACAAAATCCGATCCGCGATCTGTAGTTCCGCTTGAGCCGCGGCAATGTCCGTGCGGAATCGACCGGCGTCCTGCGGATATCCGGCCGTCGGTCGCAAGCCCGGCACGCGACGGCACCAGTAGTCGTTCATCGCCCGCATGGCCAACTCGCGCAGGTACTTCGACGCCATCGAAGCCAAGGCCACGGCCAAGCAAGCCTCTCCTTCCGCGCGAAAACAGACCTCGACGCGCCGCTCCGGCGGCCCGAAGCGATAAATGCTCCGTTGCCGCCCTTCGCCGCGGACCTCGATGAGCCATTCGGGAAAATGTGCCGCCAACAACGGCCCATAGCTGTTCCGTCCGCCGTGCTTGTCGCAGACCAGCGAGATCGGGCCAGCGGGCAGGCCGCCGATCATGCGCGCGGCCAGGGCCAGCGTCTGGTGCGATAGCGCCGTTCCTTTTGAACCATAGCGGTCGATTAGATCGTTGAACTCTTCGGGAAAGATCGCCCGGCTCGCGACGGCCACCAATCGCACGCCGGCCGCGGCCATGCCCGTACACAGCAGCGCGACGAGCGGCTCAAAGTCTTCCTCGCGGCAATCCAGCGGCGCCGCACCGTCGTAATCGGCGTGCCAGGGAATCCGCGGCATGACGGCCAGGGCATCCGGCGCCAAAACCTGCCACACGTCGCGCCACGTTCGCGGGCGGCATTGCAAAAGCCCCAGCGCCGCCCACAGCCCGCGTTCCAGATGGCGCAAGCCCTTGCCCGGCGTATAAAGCACTTTCGAATCGGCCATGGCCACCCAGGGGCCGGCGACGGCGGAAACGCCATCCAGCCGGGGAGCGATCAGATGACTCAGGCGGGCGAAGAGGTTTTCGTTGCTCACGCCGTCGGGCGTTTCCCAAACCGTGGCCGAGATCACCAGCGGACCAAGGTTCGGACCGTATCCCGCTTCATCCGTGCCGACGACGTATCCCATGTGGCCCAGCGTAGCAGCCGTGTCCGCGAACCGCAAGCAGGGAGCGATGTTCGCGCGCAGCAACCGATTATGGCGGTGGGCTGCACGACACGATAATTGCCACCCGAGGTCAGCGGCACGCCGACCACCCCCCATCCGCCGTTCCCGATCCGATATGCAGAAACGTCTGCATTTACCGCTTGACAAAAAGCGCGCAATATGCAGAATTACCTGCATGTTCGTAAGCGTCTTTTCTTAAGGAGGCCTCGATGGCACGCTTCACCGCCGGTGAAATGGAAGTCATGCGGATTCTCTGGGAGCACGGCGAGTTAAAGCCGGCGGAAATCCAAAAACACTTTCCCCGCGCGATCAAAAACGCCGCCCTGCGGTCGTATCTCTCCATCCTGGTCGAAAAGGGCCATCTGACACGGCGGGCCAAAGGGAAAGCCTTCTACTATCGGCCCAAGACGAGGCGTGAATCGACGTTTCGTTCGATGCTCGGCGACCTGGTCGACGCCTTTTTCGGCGGCTCGAGCGAGGCCCTGTTGTGCCATCTGTTGGCCAAAGAGAAGCTGTCGGCGGAGGAATTGCTCGAGTTGCAACGCACGGCCCAGCAGCAACCTGTGCTATCCCCAAAACCCTCCGATTCTCCCGGGAGATCGAAGTCATGAACAGTCTGCCGGCGGCTTCTAGCCTATTGCAGCCGATCGTGGACGCGCCACTGTGGATCGTGCTGCTGTTGAAGATCACCGGGGTCTTGTTGGCGACCTGGCTGGCCCATCTGGTGCTGCGGCGGACCAATCCCCGCTGGCGGGTTTTCTTGTGGCGCGTGACGGCGGTCGGACTCATCACTCTGCCGGTCGTTACCTGGCTATTTCCGGCGCTCGAAATCCGCGTGCAACAGCCGCCGGCCGTGGTATCTGAGCCGGTTGCCGTCGATTTGCCCGGCGCCGGCAGTATAGCTGAGGAGCGGTCGAGCTTTCTCCCCTCTCCCGCCGGGAGAGGGGGCGGGGGTGAGGGCGGCGCGGCCGAGCAGGTCGGAAACCTCCTGCCGCCCAAGGCCCTCACCCTAACCCTCTCCCAAAGGGCGAGGGGACTTCTATGCACAAATAACGCCGAGACACTGCTACTTTGCGTCTGGCTCGCGGGGATCGTCGTCTTGGCTTTTCGCCTCTCCGTAGGGCGCTACCAGATTCGCCGCCTGATCGGTCGGACACGGCCGTCGCCGCCAGCGATTCAAACGGAGTGCGCGCGTGTGGCCCAGGCCATCGGCTGTCGCAGTCACGTCGCGGTCGTTCAATCGGACGTCCCCTCGCCGCTGCTTTGCGGACTGTGCCGGCCGCTGCTGCTCCTGCCGCCGCGGATGTGCGACGAGTCGTATGGCAAGGACTTGCCGGGCATTTTGGCCCACGAGTTGACGCACGTCCGCTCGCACGACATTCGTTGGAACCTGGGCTTGCAGTCGATCTCCATCGTGCTCTGGTTCCATCCCCTGGTGTGGCGCATGCGGAAGGCCCATCTGGCGGCCTGCGAATTGGTCTGCGATGCGGCGTCGGCGAGTTTTGTGGGCGACGCGGCCGACTATTGTCGGACGCTGGCCCGGGTGGCCGTCGATGCTTGCGCGTCGCTTCCCGCGGCCGGAATCGCCATGGCCCGGACCTCGGCGATCAGTCATCGCCTGCGCGCGCTGCGGACGCGGGTTTTCCATTTGCCGTTGCGGCGGCGGAGCGTTTTGGGCGTCGGCGTTGCCACACTGCTGGGCGTAACCGTTATCGGCGCGCTACAGTTCGCGCTAACGGATCCGCCAGTTCAGGCAAGTCAGGACCAGTCTCCACGACCATCACCACCCGGGGCGACCGCGTCCAAAACTGACCCGCTACGCGCCCCGGCGGTCGATCCGCAGGATAAGCCGCTGTCGACCGCAAATGCCACTCCGGCGAAGACGGTTCACGGAAAAGTGGTGGATGACAAGGGAAAGCCCATCGCCCATGCGGACGTCTGGATGATGCCGGCATGGAATCCCGCGCATCAGCGCTGGCCCACGCACGCGACCTCGGACGCGGAGGGGCGGTTCAACGTGCCGGTTTCGCCCTTCTCCGATCGGGACGTGAAACGCACGGGACGGCCTTACTTTTTAGACGCCTTGTGGGCCTATGCGGCGGGCCATCAATTGAACTCCGCCAATGCCGCCAATCAGTTATTCGGACGCGATAAATCTGACGTGGTGCTCCAGCTTGCACCGGCCGCCCACACGGCGTTTGTCATCTTGGCGCCGGAGGGAAAGCCGCTGGCGGGGGCGCTGGTCGAGCCAGACTTCGTGAGGTCGCAAACCGCCGCCGGCGGCGAACCGCCTGAGGAAGCGCGATCCGCCGTGGCGGCGCGCACCGATGCCAACGGGCAGGCCATCCTTACGGCGCTGCCGCGCGACGCGCTCAGCTCGATCCGCGTCATTGCTGAAGGTTTCGGGATTCAAACGGAGCAACTCACCGGCCTTGGTCCGGTGCCCGCGGGGCAGCCGATTCGGCTACGTCAAGCGGGGCGAATTGCCGGCCGGGTGACTGCCGCGAGGCCGGAGTGCGCCAGCGGCATCCGTATAGTCTTCCTTACTGGGGTGGCATCCGGTACTCGCGGCTTGGCCGAAGTAAAATCCGACGAGCAGGGGAAATTCGTTGTACCGGCGATCGCCGCCGGCTTTTTGGGCATTATGGCCTTCGTCGATGACAAGCTTCCTATCCTGCCGAGGATCGCTGATTATGGGAAACGTACCATGACGGTGCAGGCCCATGAGACAACGTCCATCGAGATTTCGCTGGAGCCCGTGGTATCGGTGTACGGTACGGTCTGGGCGAGGGATACCGGCAAACCGATCGCCAAGGCCCTGATTCAAGTTCATTATGACGGAGGCAATCTGCTGCAAGACGCTCTCGTATTGAGCGATGGGGAAGGGAAGTTCACGGCCCCCGTGCTGCCCGGGCGAATTCAACTGGAGGTTGTGGGTGTAGCAGGCGAAGCCGTCAACGCGCAGCATCACGTTCTGCAGCGCCCCCTGTCCCGGTATGAGGTGCCCGCCAATGTGAAGGAGTTCCAGCTACCTCCGCTGCAACTCATATTGACCAACGGCTTCCCGCGCGGCCCGTCGCCGGAAAACCGGAAAGGCAACTCGGACGGCTCGATCAAGCCCGGCTTTCGTCCCCTGTCGATCCGCGTGCTGGACTCGGACGGAAAACCCATTCGCAACGCCGGCATTACGGTTCGCGGCATGACAAGCCTGCCTTTCGGCCCCACTCGATATCGAACCAACGCGGAAGGTGGCGCCACCATTGCGGTGCCGAAGGAAGAGGTCAGGGACTATCAGATTCTCGTCATGAAGGATCGTTACGTGACCGCCGGAGCGGTCTGGAAGGGTGATGGCGTGGGGGCCGAAGTCCCGGAGAAGTTCCGATTCCTCTTGGAACGAGGCACGGCGGTCGGTGGAATCGTTCGCGACGCGCAAGGAAAACCCGTGGCCGGAGTGGAGGTGACGGTGGAAGGACGAAAGACGTCGCCCGGCGATCCGCGCTGGACGTCGATCTACGAGACCGTCGGGACCGATGGAGAGGGGAAATGGCGGGCGCATCGTATACCGAAGGACTTGACCGGATTTGAGATCGACGTGCGGCTCAAGCGGCCCGATGTTGCCGGCGTTGAACATTTCGACAAGACAGCACTGCCGCTTGACAAGCTCCAGGCACAGATCGCTGTGATGGTCATGCACAAGGGAGTCGCTCTGGAAGGGACGGTGACTGATCCGCAAGGCAAACCGGCGGTGGGGGCCACGGTGGGACTGATGCCCGAGCTTTTCCGAGGCGATTACCCGCGGGCGAAAGCCGACCAGAAGGGGCATTACCGTTTCGTAGTCTCCGCGCCGGGCGAGTACACCCTGGCAGCCGCGGCCAAGGATTACGCGCCCGATTCGCGGCGCGTCACCGTGGGCACGCGACCGCAAACGGTCGATCTCTAACTTCACAAAGGAGAAATGATTCGCTTGCGGGTGGTCGACAAGCAAGGCAAGCCGATATCCGGAGCGGTTGTCAATACCCTTTTCGACAATGCGTATCGGGACGCGCTGATGCTGGACTATCAAAGCGCCTTCGCACGCGACAACGACCGCCACATGGCCGCAGACACCGAGGGACGCTGGAGCAGGCTTTGGATTTCCGGAGATGCGCTCACTTTGCTCATTTCCAAGCTGGGCTATGGGCAAGTGGAGAAGAAGATCGCCCCCAGTGAGCAAGAACAGGTCGTCACCTTGGAACCTGGCGGCTGGAGCGTTGCTGGCCGCGTGGTGGACCACCAGACGAAGGCCCCCCTGAAGAAGTTTCGTGTCGTTGAAGGCTGTGTTTACGGCCGCGGGGATCAGGATATGACATGGCGCGAGGGCCGGCTCATTGAGAACAAAGACGGCCGCTACCGTGTCGCCTGGAATACGTCGGGCGATTCCCGTCGCATACTGCGCATCGAAGCCGACGGTCATCTGCCCAGCGAACCGCGTCGGTTCAACGCCAATGAGCGACAGGTGACATGGGACTTCGAGCTGAGCAAGGGGCCGGACATTGTAGGGACGGTTCGCTCTCGCGACGGCAAGCCGCTGGCCGATGCGGAGGTGGCCCTCTGCACGGCCACCCGGGGCCTTTACCTCAAGAACGGCCGCCCGCTTCAGGGGCAACCCAATTTCATCGTTCGCACGGGGGCTGACGGTCGCTTCTCGCTGCCGCCACAGCCGGAGCGGTACGCCTTGATCGTGCTGCACGACCGGGGATTCGCACGGATCGAGAACGAACAGAGCGTCAAGGAAGTCACCATCCAGCCGTGGGCCAGGGTAGAGGGTACGCTTCGCATCGACAACAAGCCGGGCGTCAATCAAGCCGTCGTCATCAGTTTTGATCCGGATGAACTGCGCCCGCCGGCTCCGTCGATCTGGGGGCAGATGGCCAAAATGATTGGCAGCGCGCCGCGCGCCGCGCCAAGGATTCTCTTCGATTAGAGGAACGGCACAGCGTATTGCCGCGAACTTCGCACGTGTACCACGCGACGGCATCCAATGGCCTCGGCAACTCGCCGGGCCTCGACCAGAATCTCTTCCGGCACGGCCTGCGATGTTTTGAGCAGCTCGATAATCTTGCGGTAAGCAATCACTATCCGGACCACCAGCAACGCCACGCCGAGGCCCCAGATGCCCAACAGGACAGTATGCCACGACAGGGACGATGCAGCAGGCTCAACCGCTCGGGCAGCTTCGGGGCGAACCTCGACCGAAGTTTGGGGAGCAGTTGCCAACGTCTCCGGCGGAGCAGGGGGGCTGTCGGCGGCAGAGCGGCGTCCATAAGAACGGCCGAGTGCTGGCCCGTAGCGACCGGCTGGTGAAAAGGCGAGGGCAGGGGGGCGACCGGCGCCGCGATGCGAATCTCCAGCCCCGGCACGCCAAGCGTCCAAACGGCCAGCAACGCAAGGCCGATCACGGTGCCGCGCCAGAGCAGGGTTCGCCAGCGAGGATTGGCCCGAGCCCGGCTGAAGTGGACCAGTCAGGCGACTGCCAAGAGGAGAGTGATCTTGGTGAGCAGCAGCGCCCAGGGCGAGATGGCGGAGATTTGGGCAAGGCCGTCGCGCACGAATTCGAGCCCATTCACTGCTATTTCTCCTCTCCGGATGGGTTTAGGGGAGGGCGGCTCTCCTCGGAAAGCCGTTTGAGTTCGAGCAAGTCCGCCTCGGAGAGCTTTTCGGTTCGGATGAGTTGGCAGAGCAGGGTCTCGACGGAGCCGTCGCAGCAGACGCGGGTCAACTCGCGGAGCATGCTGCGGAAGGTCGATTCGCGGCGTGTCTTGGCCCGGTAGTAATAGGCCTTTCCCACTCGGTGGCGCACGACGTGGCCCTTGTCCAGCAGGATGGCCAGATAAGACCGCAGCGAAGGGTTGGTGATTTTTCGCGGGAAGCGGGCGTGGATTTCAGCCGGCTTCAGTTCGCCGTGCTTCCAGAGAATCCGCATCACTTCCAGTTCGCCCCGTGTGAATCGCGGCATGAGACGCCTCCCACGGTTCCGCGTTAGAATAACTGGATCGAGTCCCTACGCTTGCCGAGACGACAAAGGAACACTGATTGTCGCTAATCTGCGCTGATTGTTTCCATAAGTGCAAATCAGCGCGGATTAGTGTTCCCCACGAACGGTCAACTTATTCTGACGCAGCTCCCACGCTGACGTTCTTGCCCATGTGCGGATTATACCGCACGTCGTCGCGGCGGTCAATACAACGTGCGGAGAATTCCGCATAAAAGGGGCGCCCGCGCTTCGGGGAAGCGGAGTATCGAAGCCGCACCATCGGGACGGAGGGGAAACGCGACCGGCAGCGGCCGTCATTCTGAGCGCAGCGTAGAATCGCCGGCTGTTTCCGCGACGAGATCCTTCGCTGCGCTCAGGCTTGATCCGCGGTCGATTTGGCCAAGTTACTCTTTTGCGGCGACTTACTTCAGGCCGGCGTCGCACGTGCCTTTCGGCCCCTTCTGCCCCCATCGTGCGCTCATCCGCCCGTTGCTGCCATCGCAGGCTTTGAGAAAGAAGCGGTCGTAGCCGGCTTCGAGTTTGGCCGGCTTGCGGGCGATGTCGGCGGCCGTGGGCGATTGAAACGCCTCCTCGGCAAGGTGCTGATTGATGTGTTGATAGATGAACTCATGGGAATACGCGGTCCACAGGCCATACGTCGTGCAGACCGCCGGCAGCAGCGTTTGGGCGTCGATGAGCCAGTCACGGATGCCGTAAACCTGGATTCCGAGGGGGGCGCCCTCAAAAACCTGGCCCGCCCAGGAGCGAATGCGGTGGCAACTCCTGCCTTCGCGCGTGACCGTGCCCAGGTATTCCAACTTCAGCAATTCGATCGCCTTCTCCGTCGAGAAGAATTGCTTCGGCCCGAAAGGATCGCAGATCGTAACGGACCGGTCGCGCATGGCGTCGAACGGGTAGACCGTGGATTCCATCTTGTTGGCTTGGAGATTGCGGTATTGGAACCAACACTCCCGGCCGTCGCTGCCGATGCGGAAAGGGAAAGGAGGGGTGCGCGTGGTGAGGCATAGGATGTCCATGATGCTGGTCACGTCGGCATAGAACTGGCGATCTGCTTGAAAGCCGAACCGACCGTAGTTCGTTTCCACATCAGAAAACCAGCCGGGCCGATGGTTCGTATCCTCCCGCAGTCTCGTCACGCGAACCAGTTCTTCCAGCGATTTCATGGCGAGCCGTTTGCCGCGGATCGCATCGATCACCTCGCGCAGCTTGGCCGAGCGTCCTGCCTCCGCGATTCTGGCTTCCTGTTCGGGACGATACAACTTTCCACCGACCCGGTACTCGACGGAAATTGGCTCGGCCTGCCCGCCATCCGCGCCGCGGAAGCCGCGCAGCTCAACTCGGTGCTTGGTCTTGCCGGGAAGCAATGCCGGAAAGGTAAAACAATGCGATGCGGCGTCATACTCGACCGGAAAGGGGACCGAGACTCCCCGCAACATGCCGATCGAGTCGACCAGTTCGAAGGCCTGGGGATTCATGGGGCGATCGAAGCGGACGCGAATCGCCACGACCATGCCCGTCTCTGCGCCGGAGGGCGGATCGACGCCCACTACGCGGGGCTTCGACGCATTGCGATCGGCGATACGTTTACGCGTCGTGAATCGCCAGGAGTAGGGTGCCGCCCGGGCGCCGTCGATCGACCGGAAGTCGACCACGATGGCTCCAGATCGTTCGATGCTGAAGGCGTACTGCCTGCCCGGCTCGAGGAACAGGGGAACGACGAACTCATTGCCCTGCGGATGGTATTGCGGCGAGCCGTTCAGATGGAACGGGTCGGGGGCGTTGCCTTGGCCCGCGTGGAGCCCCATCTTGTTTGGATCCATGGGCCGGTCAAAGCGGATGCGAATCTCGGTGAGGGGATCCACCTCCGTGGCATCGGGGGCCGGAAACACCGAGACCACCTTCGGCCGTTCTTTGGGCGCCGGGACGCCCGGCCGATGTTGCAAGACGCCGCCCGGCGGCGCGGCTGCCTTCGGCCGAGTTCGCAGGCGTTCCAGGGCGGCAGTCAGCACGGGATCGTGCGTGCCGCTGAAATCTTTCGGCTGGGCATCGATCTTCACCCGGGGGGCAACGCCCACGACGTCGATCGGCTTGCCCTGCGGGTCCATGTCGATCCATCGCGGCAGGTTAACGACGATGCCGGCACCGGCGTCCAGGCGGCGCGGATTGCCGCTGGAGCCCGCCGTCCGATCGCCGAGGGTCGTCACTTGCGGGCATTGGGCCAAGGCCAGCGCGAACGACTCGGCCGAACTCATCGTTCTCTGGCCCTGGAGCACTACCACCGGTCCCACGTAGTGCCAGGGGCCGTCCGGTCGGCAGACACGAGTGTTTTTCGGACCCAGGTCGCTATGCTTGGGTCCATTGCGGAACTGAGACTGGCTATAGACGCGCGAGCGATCCAACAGCCGCCCGGTGATCTGACAGCCCAGCAACTCATTGCCGCCGCCGTTGAATCGCAGGTCGAGAATCAGCCCCTTCGTGTCGGCCATCTGGCCGAGCACCTCGTCGAAAGCCTGCGGCAGCGTGTCGTCCGTTAGTTTGTCGATGTTAAGGTAACCGATGCCGTCGCGGGTGCGGCCCCAGTCCAAGTCGTCGTGGGTCGAAGCGATCGATCCGATCAGGCTGGCCCAAGCCGCCGGATTCGCGTTCAGCGGGCGGTCGCGACGGTAGCCGGGCACGTAGGTGCCATCGACTTGAACGTAGACGTGCAGGTCTTCCAGGTGGTCGAGCATCTCGCCGATGATGGTTGCCAATTCCTGGTTGGTTTTCGCGGCTGCCGCGCGGGGGCGATACACCGTGCGGAGCTGGGCCCAGTCAACTTGGGGCTTGATGGCGAACATGGCATACTCGCGATCGAAAGCCTGCCAGACCTTGTCGAACGCCGTGAGGGCGGCCTGCGAATCGAGCGGCTTGACGGCCGGAACCGGCCGCGTGCGAAATGCATCCACATAATTGACTTTCCCCGATTCCGTGTCGGCCGAGTAGTAGAAGCGTCGCTGTCCTTCACGAGTATCGATGTCGAGGTTGATGGTTTTCCGCTGGGGGATCGTAGGCTGGTTGTTGGCTTGCCAGCATCCGTGCATTTTGTGGGCCGCCACGCGCAAGGCCAGCGGCCGCGCCGCGGCGTCGCCTGGTCCCAAAACCCCGGCTGCGGGAAAAAGTTCGCCGACGCGGGCCGGATGGAATCGCAGCCAGATGCTGGTGATGTGCTCGCCCTGGCCGGCCTTGGCCGCCACGATCTCACCCGGCTGGTCGGGAATCACCACGGCCCAGACCACGTTCGTTCCATGGCAGCCGAAGATGACTTGCGCGGGGCCGAGCCGGATGGAGAACTCGTCGCCCAGAGCATAGCGGAACTCTTTCAGTCGCCAGATGTCCTGCGCGGTACAGGTCCATGAGTAACCTTCTGATTGCTCGCTGTACTCAAGCGTCGCCGGATACCGCTGGCCCAGGTCGATGGCGTGGGCCAAAGCGACAGGGCCACCGTGCATAAGCCCGATGAGCACGAGCAACACCAGAATCTTGCGAAGGTTCATGGCGGTCCTCCAAAATGCATCGATCTTCAATGTTAAGGGTGGCAGTCGTGCTGCCACCCGTTCAACCGGAGCACCCGGGAACATTGCCAGAGCGACGTAGAGCCCGGCCTGCCCATGCGGCGCGCGCTTCGCTACTGTTTGCCGGTCTCGAAGACGAGCAAATAGGGGATCGACGATTGACCGCGTGAATCCTTGAAGCCGCCGAACGACGGCGAATTGGCCCACACCACGTAGGTCTTTCCCGGCTCCAGTTTGACCGGCAACACGCACGTCTTGCCATCGGCAAGATAATGCGGCTTGCCCGTTACCCAGGATTCGTCGGCCCCAGCCCAGGACCAGCTTCGGTTCGTCATCTTCTTGCTGAACGTAACCTGGATCTCGGTAGTCGCCGGGTCGACTTCGGTGTCACCGGCTTGCGGAACCGTCTTCACGACCACCGGCGGCAGGGTGGCGACGCTCCGCTGCTTCGGCTCCGCCGCCCGGGCCGAACCATAGCTTGCCAAAACAACGAAGACCGCGAGCATCAATTTCCGCATGACAATCTCCTTCTCCGAGCGATGAAAAAGAAAACGACACATTGACATCGGCTACGGCCGTGTCTTGAATTGCAGCAGATAGGGGATCGCCGGTCGGCCGGCGGAGTCCCTGAAGTTGCGGAAGTCGCCGGCGTTCAGCCGAATGGCATAGCTCTTTCCCGGCTCCAGCTTCACCGGCAGCACGCAGGTCTTCCGGTCGGCTTCGTAGTGAGGGTCGCCGGTGGTTTCCGGATAAAGCGCCGCCTTGTCGCCGCCTTGACACCACGACCAGCTACCGTCCGACATTTCCTTGTCGTAGGTGACGCGGAGTTCCTTCAGCGATGGGTCCACGTCGTTATCGCCGCTTCGGGGCACGGTCTCGGTCACCGTCGGCCCGGCAAGATTGTCCAGGATTTGCGTGATGCGGGCTGTGGCGGCCTCGCTGGCGCGCTGGCCACGATAGAACTCCACGCCCAGAAAAACCACCGCGCCGAGCAAGACCAGGGTCAACACGGTTTGGATCCGCTGCAACATGATTCGCTCTCCCAAAACGATGCGACGGCAGGTTTTGTGGATTTGCTCGAAGTCGCCGAAACGCCGCAGGGCATTCTGCCGGGCTTCGTCCGCCGGCATTCCGGCGCTCTGGTTGTCGAGCGTCCGCATTTCCAGATG
>Ga0181529_10005252_pt1 | contig 13627 bp, 13 predicted proteins | sample PEATcosm2014_Bin_36_FD_119763 | JGI IMG/M metagenome (GOLD analysis project Ga0181529, IMG submission 119763) | Peatland microbial communities from MTU Mesocosm Facility, Houghton, MI, USA - PEATcosm2014_Bin10_30_metaG | ecosystem: Environmental > Terrestrial > Soil > Wetlands > Peat | place... | reverse complement strand
CGACCATGCTCGCGTTCTGCTGAGGACGGGAAAGGCTCTCCGTGCTGGAGAACCTGGTCGGGATCTCCCCATTCCGTGCTCCTGCGTCAAGCTTCAAGGGCGCTTGATCTTGGAGCTTCGCAATCGCCAAGGATGTTGCGAATCATGGGCGCTGACAAGTATATCTGCCGAAGAGGCTCTTCCGCGGGCAGGGAATTTGCCAGCTTCATGATCGTCTCGCGGCTGAGCGCCAGTTGGCGATCCGCCGAATCTTGATCGCCTGAATTCCGGCAGAGTTCAAAGGCGGTCGCGTGAACGCGCCAGGCCGCCAGCGGCAGCTCGAAACCTTCCATCGCCGCCAAAGCTTTGCCGATGCACTGTTGCGCGCGCGCGAGGTCTGGTTCGGCCAGGGCCACGCGGGCATTTGCTTCCCAGGCCAGTGCCTGCCAGGTGTGTTCCGCGGTTGTCAGCGTGAGGCTGAGAAACCGTTCGGCTTGCGGCCGGGCCTGCGTCAGGTTTCCTTCCGCAAGGCTAAGTTCGGTGAGTCCCCATTCCAGCGTCATTCGCCAATACCAGTCGTTCAGCGTTCGCCGGCGATCCATGTCGTCCCATGCCGCGAAGACGTAATCACGCGCACGGTCGAATTGTCCCAAAGCTGCCTCCGCCAAACCTCGCAGAACCAGGGACTGCTGGAGAGGCCAGGGAATCGGGAGTGGGGAGCCAGGCGCAGCACGCAGCCCTGAATCCCGAACCAAAGGAACCGCCGACTCGCAGATCGTCAAGACTCCGTCAAAGTCGCAGGCCATGAGGTGCAGCCAGCCGCGAGCGATGTGCAAGGCGCGCGCCCGGAAAGAATAATCTCCATTCTTGTGTACCACCGTGATCGCTTCCTCGATCTCTCGAGAAGCATCGCCCCACTCACCCAGGAATATAAGATCAAACACATGGAGAAGCTGCCATGGTTCCCAGCCAATGCCGAGCAGAGACGGGTGAACGGTGTCAGCTTCGAGCCACATCTTCAGGCCGTCGGCGTAGCTTCGACACGACTCGCGGTACTCGGACGAATAAAACTGGATGGAACTATGGTTGAGGAGGTGCGGCGCGACCACGTGTGAGTCGCCCATTTTCCGGATCTCACCTATCGCATTCCGGTACTCCTCCGCCTGTTGAGGATTCCATCCGCACAGCCACAAGCAGAGAGAAAGGCAGGACGCATAGGCTGGAAGATGCTTCATCGGATCGGAGGTTCGAACGATGTGGAGTGCCCGTTCCAATAGTTCGAGTCCGCGTTCATAACTCTCCAGTGACGCACCGAGCGCCTGCTCGACGAGCGCACGCACCTGAACGTCAATCAGGCCGTAATGAGCCGCTCTTGCAGCCAGAACCGGGTAGGTTTCGGCGGCGCGGACGTCTCCCAGCGCAGCATACATCCCAGCCAGCTTCTCCAGAATCCCGGCCTCGCTTACGGCGCGCTCCGCATCCTTCAGCTTGGTCACCAGCTCCAGAGCGTGCTCAAGAATCTCTGTGGCTTGCAGGGGTTCAAACCGCCGTGCGGCCGCATCCGCCGCCAGCCGCAGGTACTTGATGGCGCGCTGCCGATCGCCCCCCTGCTCGAAGTGGCCCGCCAGTTCAGCCGCCACCTCGCTTTCATGTTTGGAGAAAAGCTCCTCCAGCCGCTCCCCGATGCGCAGATGCCGTTTCGCCCGGCGCCCAGGCGTCTGGCGGAGGTAGAAGACCTCCCGGTATAGTGCGTGTGTAAACTCGTAGCGCACGGAGACGGTCCCGTCCGGAAACTCACGCGATCCCGCCCAGCGCACGATGTAGTGACGGCGCGCCAATTCGTCGCAAAGTTCTTCAAACTTCTCCTCGTCCAGGCCCGCGGGGATGGCATTGACGGTCGCCGAAAACATGACGCCGTTAATGCCGGCCACTTCCAGCGCCCGCTGCTGTTCGCTGGTAAGATGCTCGATCTGTGCTTCGATTATCTGACGCAGAGTCTCGGGCACATCGAGATCGATTTGTTCGATGGGGACTCGGAGACGCCACTTCCCGTCCTCGCCCGCGATCTGGCCGTGCGCGGCCATGTGCTCCAGGGTGGCTAGCATGAACAGCGGATTACCCTCCGAGTGCCGATGGATCAGCTCGGCAAAACCCTCCCGCAGGCCGCCTACCGGAGACTCCGCGCCCAGGTATTCGGCTACGTCCGCTTTTTCAAGCGGCGCGAGCGTAATTTCCTGACACAGGTGATGCGCCAGCAGATCCTGCTTAAGCCTCTTCAGCGGATGCTCGGGAACCGCCCCGTCCACCGGCCGCATCGTGACGATCACCATAGTCTTCGCCGTCGTCCGATGGCGGGCAAAAGCGGAGATGAGATCGACCGTCGAGGGATCCACCCATTGCAGATCCTCGAACCCGAACAACAGAGGCGCTTCCAAGTTGACCGTGGCGATCGCGTCGCGGATCTCGCGCAACATCCGATCCCGCGTCGCTCCCAGGATCTCCTGCTGTAGTGCCTGCCGCTGTTCGCTCTTCAAAAGTGAAGGAAACTGCACCAGCCAGGTGGGCGCTTGCGCGGCCAGAATCTCAACCACTCGCTTTCCGTCCGAACCATGGCACAACTGACCGAGCGCTTCCAGCATCGGGTAATACGCTTCCGTCCCGCCATAGCCTTCCACGCATTGGCCACGGGCGATGCGCAGGGATGGATGCTCGACGACCACCTGGCGTTGGAATTCGTCCACCAGGGCAGTCTTTCCAATCCCCGGCTCCCCCGTAATGAAGACGATCTGGTGCTGGCCGCTCAAGGCCCTTCGGAGGCAGGCTCGCAACGCGCCAAGCTCGCGGTCCCTGCCTACCAATCTTCCGCGATCCGGGCTTGACGGCGCCAAGGCGCCTGCAGACTCGCTATCCGTCACCGCGGCCACAAATCGATACCCGCGCCGGGGCAGGGTCTCGATAAAAAGAGAATTCCTGGCGCGGTCCCCCAACGTGCTCCGGATGTCGGCGATCTGATACTTCAGCACCTCCGGCTGCACGAAGGTATCGGGCCACACCGCCTCCAGCAGCTCCTCCTGGGTCACCAGCCGGCCTGCGTGCGCCACCAGGTGGCGCAGAACGGCAAAAGCTTTGGGGGTCAGTAGGACGCGTTCGTCGTCCGGGGCATCCCCGCGGCGCCAAAGGCATTGATTGACGGTATCTAGCCGGAATGGGGGAAACTCCTTCATGACCGTAGCTGCCCGCTTTCAGCCAGAATTTCCTTTGAAACTTCGGTATCCTGTTCGATTCTACACCTAGCCGTTATCCTTCGTTCCCGCGGTTGTTTTTGCCCCCAGCTACCTCATTACCTCACTTTTCCTCTATTCGAGTGATCGACGGATGACGCAAACGCCGGGAAGCCGGGACAGCTGGCCCTGAAGCTCCATTCTTGAGCCGTGAGCTCCGCCGATCTTCCCACCCGACCTGCCTTCCTTCCTTCCACCAAAACCTGACCGCTACCTCACTACTGCAACCCACCACTTCCCGTAATCTTGCAACAGGAGAAGAAGCAACAATGACACGAACATTCGACAATCCACTCATCGCGGGCCTGGACGAGGTCCGCAACTCGTGGGGCTGGTTCCTGGCCCTCGGGATCTTACTCACCATCCTCGGGGCGGCCTGTATCGTCTATGACGTAGCCGCCACATTCACCACGGTCTTGGTCTTTGGCTGGCTGCTTCTGATCGGCGGAGTCTTCGCCCTGGTTCAGGCCTTAACTATCGGGTCCTGGGGAGGATTCTTCCTGTATCTGCTGACCGCGCTGTTTCGGGGATTCACCGGATACTTGCTCATTCGCAACCCGGTTATCGGAGCCGAGAGCCTCACCCTGCTACTCGGTTCGTTCTTCATCGTGGGCGGCCTGTTCCGCGCCATCGGGTCCGGGATGGCCAAGTTCCCCAACTGGGGCTGGGCCGTATTCTCCGGAATCGTCTCGGTGGTACTGGGGATCATGGTGATTTGGCAGTGGCCCGTGACCGGCATCTGGTTCATCGGATTCGCCGTCGGCGTTGACCTCATCGTGGACGGTGTAGCGGTGACCAGTTTCGCCTCCGCGCTCCACCATTCCCCCAAAGAAACCGTTTTGGCAGCCGTGTAAACCACGGCGGAAAATTTCAGCAAGGAAAGAGGAATCTCAAATGGAAAGAATGCTAGTTGTAGTTTTTAACGACGAACCGAAAACCTATGAGGGAGCGCATGCCCTCAATCTACTCGATGCCGAAGGAAGCATCGCCATTCACGCAGAAGCCGTGATCAAGAAGAACGCCGATGGCACGGTCACAATCAAGCAGTCGGAAGACGACTTCCCCATTCGCACCTTTGGCGGAACCGCGATCGGCAGTTTGATCGGCCTGCTCGAGGGGCCGGTTGGCTTGGCGGTCGGCGCCACAGCGGGCTTGCTGGCGGGCAGCATCGGCGACTTGCACGCGGCGGGAGTCGACGCGGAGTTCGTCGATGAGGTTACCGCCACCCTGTCACCCGGCAAGTGCGCAGTGATCGCCGACGTCAGCGAGGAGTGGGTCACTCCCGTGGATACCCGGATGGAAGCCTTGGGCGGAACCGTGTTTCGCAAAGCCCGCAAGAACGTCGAGGACGACGAATGGGCCCGCGATGTGGCCGAGCTCCGCGCGGACATCGATCAATTGAAGGCCGAGGTCGCTCACACTCATGGCGAACGCAAGGCCAAGCTCCAGGCCAGGATTGACAAGCTTAATGCCGAGCTCCAGGCCAAGCTGGATCAGGCTAAGCAGCGGGCGGACCAAATCAAGAGCGAGACCGAAGCCAAAGTGAAGGCCTTGCAGAACAAGGCCGAAAAGACCCAGGGTGAGATCAAGGCCACCTTCGATGCGCGCGTTAAACGCATCCGCGATGACCACGAGGAGTCGCAGAAGAAGCTGAAACACTTGCTCGCCGGGCAATTGACGGCAGCGGCGGCGCGGCTGGAGAAGTAAGAACGGGCCGAAGAAAGCAATGCATGGAAGGGATGCAGGTGGAGCATGTCGCAACTGATTGTCGTGGGATTCAAACAGGATGTCTTCCAGGCTTCGGAAGTTCTCAACAAGCTCCGCGAGATGGACCGCGAATGGGTGGTCGACCTTGACGACGCCGTCGCGGTCTATCGCGACCATACAGGCAAACTGAGGGTGGATCAGAGCTACCAACTGACCACGGGAGAGGGGGCCGGGTGGGGAGTATTTTGGGGTTCCCTGATTGGCGCTCTGATAGCGATCCCACTCACGGCCGGCGCCAGCGGCGCGGCTGTGGCAGGCGCCGTCGCCGCCGGAGCCCTGGGCGGCGGCGCCCTCGGCGCGACCGGCGGCGCGCTCGACGCTGGTTGGTGGAAGGACGAGTTCGGCATCCCGGAAGCGTTTGCAAAATGCGTCGGCGGCATGATCCAGCCGCGCGACTCGGCAATCCTGGCGCTGTTACGGACGGTCGACCCGGTGGAAGTGGCTGAGGAGTTCCGCGGTTACGGCGGCACAGTCCTCCAGACGACCCTGACCAACGAGCAGTCCGCCAAGGTGCAGGCCATTCTGGACGGCAGCGACCGCCGGTTCTACGCGAAGGCGAGTTCGCACTCAGCGAAGGCCCGTGAAACCTAAGGATGCCGAAGTGGGCGAGAAGGTTGCCATCCACGGCCGGGTCACCATCGCAACCTCGGGCGAGATGCGCAGAACGCTGGCTGACGCCTTGCGTGCAAAGCCGGTCAACTTGTCCGTCGATTTGTCCGATGTCTCCTACATCGACACTTCCGGATTAGCCACGCTGGTGGAGGCGCTCCGGATTGCACGCAGGCAAGGCACGCGGCTGATCCTGGACGGGATCCACGATCAGCCGCTCGACCTTCTTGAGATCACGCACTTCAATCGTCTGTTCGACATGGCTGGACAGGAGGCAGGGACGTGAACGTCTTGGAAGCTATCGGCGGCGGCGCCCTCCGCGGACTTGCCTACATTGGCGGACTTACCATGCAGGGCTGGGCAGGCCTGCGTGCCACACCCCGCGTGCTTCCGCTCGTGGGCAAGCCTGGGCGCTGGCGAGCGGCATTGCGCCAGATGGCGGCTGTCGGCGTGGATGCGCTGCCGATGGTCGGCACCATGTCCCTGTGCGCCGGCTTCATCCTGGCCATGCAGGCCGGGGCCGAACTGCGCAGGTTCGGAGCGCTGCAGTACGTCATGGACACCGTGGCCGTCGGCTTCACGCGCGAACTGGGTCCGCTGCTAACGGCCTTCGTCGTGAGCGGCCGCTCGGGATCGGCATTTTCAGCCGAAATCGGGACCATGATGGTCACCAGCGAGATCGACGCGCTCCGGACCATGGCTATCGATCCGATCGAGTTCGTGTTGGCGCCGAAGTACCTCGCGGCGATCATTACAATCCCCTGCCTGAGCATCATGAGCAACGCATTCGGCATCCTGGCGGGCTTCGGGTTTATGTTGATCACCACCAGGTACAGGTTCTCCATGTATCTGCGATATGTCGCCAACTCGATTCAGCTGCATGACGTCTTTATCGGGCTGCTGAAAAGTCTGGTATTCGCGGTCATTATCGTCAACGTCGGGTGCCTGGAAGGCTTCCGGACCCGAGGAGGACCGGACGCGGTGGGGCGGTCGGCCACTTCCGCGGTAGTCTGGTCGACCTTTCTTGTGATCCTTGCCGACGTGTTTTTCACGGCGATCTTCTACCTGGTGCATAAGAGTTAGCCTATGGCAGACCCAGTGATCTCCGTGGAGAACTTGACGGTCCAGTACGGCGACCATCGCGTGCTGGATGGCGTGAACCTGAACATCGAAGCGGGTGAAGTGATGGCGCTGCTCGGCGGCAGCGGCTCCGGCAAAACCACCGTCCTGCGGCACATCATCGGACTCGAGCGGCCTACCTCCGGCACAATCCGCATCCGGGGCGTCGATATCAATCGCTGCTCGCCGAAAGAACTCAAGGGTATCCGTCGCACCATGGGCGTCGCCTTCCAGGAGTGTGCGTTGTTCAATGCCATGTCCATCGAAGAAAATGTCGCCCTGCCTCTGCACGAATTGACCACCCTGGCGGATCCCGTCATCGAAATCATGACGTCCATGAAACTCGCGACCGTGGGTCTGAGTCAAGCTGCCAGGCAGATGCCTCAAGAACTGTCGGGGGGCATGAAGAAACGCGCCGCGGTCGCTCGGGCTACCGCACTTGACCCCGAAATTCTGGTCTTCGACGAACCGTCGGCGGGCCTGGATCCTATTGTCGCGGCCGGGCTGGACGAACTGATCCTGCTCTTGAAGCGTGCCTTCCATATGACCATCCTGGTCGTTACCCACGAGTTGGCCAGCGCATTTCGCGTCGCCGATCGTGTGGCCATGTTGGAGCGCGGATCGCTCATCGCGGTCGACGACAAAGATGCGTTCCAGAAGAGCACCCAGCCTCGCATCCGGCAGTTCCTCGACCGTGTTCCCGATCCCATTGCGGAAAGCGCGGACGTTCAGGACCGGTTTCGAGAATTGGCGGGGATCACAGGAGGGCGAGCATGAAAACGGAAGCCAAAGTCGGCGCATTCGTTTTGGTCTGCGCGGTGGTGGTGCTTGCCACCATCTATCACGTAAGCAACGCGCAGTTCAAGGGAGCGCGCACCCCCTACCGGACATACTTGAAGTATGCGGGCGGTCTGGAGCCCGGAGCGGACGTCCTGTTTGGCGGCGTCAAGGCGGGCCAGGTGACCGCGGTACGGCCCGACTCGCAGGACCCCACCCGGATTGAGATCCTGTTGGATGTCCGGGAGGGCACCCCACTTAACGCCAAGTCCGTGGCGAAGCTTGGATCGGTGACCGTGATTACCAGCCCGGTCATCTCCATCAGCATGGGATCGAATGACGCGCCCCGGTTGCCGGCCAATAGCGCGATCCCGTCGCTGGAAACCATCAGCCTTGACGACACTGAGCGCAAGATCGTGGCCCTCGCCGATTCCGCGCAGGGACTGCTGGAGGCGGTGCATACGGACGTGAACGAAGTCACGGGCGACGCCCGACAACTCATGTCGAATCTGAACGGAGTCACGGGCAAACCGAACCAGCAGCACCTATCGGAGATTCTGACGAACGCGGACGCCATGGTGACGCGGATATCGCCGAAAATCGACCAGGTGGCCGACCAAGTCCTGAAGCTCACTAACGACGCCAATGGCGTCATGGCGAAAGTGGGGCCGGTCCTGGACAATGCGAACGCAACCGTGTCCAACGCGAACAACACCATCACTGCGGTCCGCGATCCCCTGCAGACGGACCTTGCCGAAATGCGTAAAGCGCTCGAGCAGACGCGCGGCCTGATAGCGAATCTCCAGACCGCGGTGCGGGCGAAAGATCAGAATATCGCCGACACGATCGAGAACCTTCGTGCGGCGACTGAAAACCTGAACGCGCTGACAGAGTCCGTGAAGGAGCGTCCGTGGAGCCTGATACGGATCAGGCAGCCCGAGGACCGAAAGGTTCCCAAGAAATGAGGACTCCATGACCACCAAGACTCTGATATGCATGAGCGCCTGCATGGTGGCGCTGCTCATGGCTGGTTGCGGGGGCAAGATCCGGTATCCGCACTACTACGCGCTCGACATCCCTCCTGCGCCGAGCCCAGCGGCAACCGATGCGCGCCTGCCGGCCACGCTTGCGGTGCGCCGATTCGAAGCGTTGCCGTACCTGCGACAGGGGCGGATTGTGTACCGTCCAGGCCCGGCGGAAATTGGCTTTTACGATTATCACCGGTGGGCTGCCGATCCCGCGACGACGGTGACGGCGGCAATGATCGATTCACTCCGCTCCTCGCGGCTATTCTCATTCGTGAGGCCGTACGACGGTCAGAGCCGGCAGGACTATCTCATGAGCGGCCGGCTCGAACGGCTGGAAGAGATCGATTCCGCTGGCAATGTCCGCGTGGAAGCCAGGATATCTGCCGAGTTGTTCGATCTCCGGACCGGCGAAACCGTGTGGACCGGCGATGCAGATGAGACTTCCGAAGTAGAAACACGCAACATAAACTCGGTTATCCAGGGAATGACTCATGCTGTGCAAAAGAGCATAAGCCGGCTCGTGGCCAGCCTGGACCGGCAATTCGTTGCGAAATCAAGGGAGGTGCGATGAGCACTCCGAACCCAACCCAGCCTGCTGCCCCATCCGTCGGTTCCCCACCGGTGGCCAGCGGACTGACCTCACAGGAAGCCGAGGCACGACTCGGCCAGTTTGGTCCCAATGATCCCGTCCCTTCCAAACACCAATCGCCCGTTGTCGACTTTCTGCGCCTTTTCTTGAATCCGCTGGTGCTGATACTGCTGATCGCTGCCCTCCTTTCCGCCTTTCTCGGAGACGCTGCGGACTCGGCGATCATTACCGTCATCGTCCTCCTCAGCACCGCGCTCGATTTCACCCAGACCTATCAGTCGCGGCGAGCCATCGAGCAACTGCGGCAACAGGTGGCGCCTACCGCTACCGTGCTGCGCGACGCCAAGTGGCAGGAAATCCGGCGAAGCGACATCGTGCCCGGGGATGTCGTACGGCTGTCGGCCGGAGACCTGGTCCCGGCGGACGCGCGCCTTCTGGAATCGCGCGATCTTTTCGTCCTGCAAGCGTCATTGACAGGCGAATCGCTGCCGGTCGAAAAGCAGGCGCGCGGCGAGGAAGTCTCCACCAAGCCCGACGCGGGGAATATGGTCTTCATGGGTACCTCCGTCGTCAGCGGAACTGCGAGCGCCTTGGTGGTGGCGACCGGCGCCAAGACGTCGTTCGGCGACATTGCCGTCCGCCTCGCCGGCCGCCCCGAGCCAACCGCATTCGACCGCGGCCTGAAGGATTTCAGCCTGCTCCTCACCCGTACCGTGCTCTTCCTGGTCATTTTCCTGGTGGTAATCAGTCTGGTCAGGCATCGGGATCCTTTTCAGTCCCTCTTGTTTGCAGTGGCACTGGCCGTCGGCTTGACGCCGGAATTTCTTCCTATGATCGTCTCCGTGACCCTCTCCAAGGGCGCGCGGGCGATGGCGAAGAAGAAGGTGATCGTCAAACACCTCTCAGCCATCCAGAACCTCGGCGGAATTGACGTGTTGTGCAGTGACAAGACCGGGACGCTCACCAGCGGCAACATGAAGCTCGACCGGTCCCTCGGTCCCTTCGGAGAACCGTCTGAGCGGGCACTGGCTTTGGCGTATAGCAACAGCAAGTTCGAGACGGGAATTCGAAGTCCGCTCGACGTGGCCATTCTGCAAAACCCCGAGCCGGTAGGGACGACTGCCTACGAAAAGCGGGACGAGATCCCCTACGATTTCGAGCGCCGCCGACTCTCGATCGTGGTGGAGCGACAATCAGAGCGGCTTCTGATCACAAAGGGGGCGCCTGAAGGAATCCTCGCCCGATCGGTCACTTATGAATCTGACGGCCGCACCGGACCTTTGGATTCGGCCGCGCTCGATCGCTGCCGGGCGGTTTACGAAGAATTGAGCCGCCAGGGATTTCGGGTTCTCGCCGTGGCTTATACCGAGGTCGAGGCTCGCCCCAACTACTCGGCTGACGACGAACGGAATCTAATCCTGGCAGGTTTTCTGGCCTTTTCCGACCCGCCTTTGCCGGATGCCGCCGAAGCCTTGGCCGCGCTGCGGCGGGACGGAGTGCAAGTGAAGGTCATCACCGGCGATGGGGACCTCGTCACATCTCACGTCTGCAGCCAGGTCGGCCTCGAATCAGGCAAGATCGTGCTCGGCGATGAACTGGAGCGCATGAGCGATGCTGCATTGGCGCACGTCGCCGAGGTGACCACGGTCTTCGCGCGGGTGTCGCCGGCGCAGAAGAACCGCATCATCATGGCGCTGAAACATCGCGGCCACGTCGTGGGATACATGGGCGATGGAATCAACGATGCTCCCTCTCTTCATGCGGCCGACGTGGGCATTTCGGTCGCATCGGCTGTGGACGTGGCCCGTGAAGCCGCCGACATTATCCTCGTCGAGCCAGGCCTGGATGTTCTCGCCAGCGGCATCGTCGAAGGGCGCAAGGCCTTCGGCAACGTAATGAAGTACCTGCTGATGGGTACCAGCTCGAACTTCGGCAACATGTTCAGCATGGCGGGTGCTTCGCTGTTCCTGCCGTTTCTCCCCATGCTGCCCACGCAAATCCTGCTGAACAACTTCATGTACGACCTGTCGCAGCTCAGCATCCCGACCGACAATGTCGACGCCGAATACCTTCGAAAACCGCAACATTGGGATATTAGCCTAATCCGGAAGTTCATGGTGTTCATCGGACCGATCAGCTCGATTTTCGATTTCCTGACCTTCTACGTACTGCTGCATTTCTTCCACGCGGATCAAGTGCTTTTCCACACGGGCTGGTTTGTAGAGTCGCTGGCGACACAAACGCTGGTGCTTTTCGTGATTCGCACCTCGCAGAATCCACTGCGGAGCCGGCCCAGCCGGCCACTCATGGTGACCGTACTGTTGATTGTGGCGGCCGGCAGTCTCCTTCCGTTCAGTCCGCTGGCGGGTCCCCTCGGCTTCGCGCCGCTGCCGGGAATCTACTTCGCCTATCTCGCGACAGCGACCTTCGCTTATCTGGTGCTGGTTGAATTTGGCAAGCGTCTCCTTCTCACTCGCACGCCAGTGGGAACTAATTAAGCGACGAAATGGCGCGGAAATGGAAGCTCCTTATGAAAGTCTTTGAACTGATGGGTCCAAAGGTTGTCACGGTAGGCCCCAAGAGACCGCTACGCGAGATTCTGCAGCTTATGCTCCGCTACCATCTGAATGACATTCTGATCGTAGACAGCGAGCAAAGGCTCGAAGGAATTGTCACATACTCTGATCCATGCCGCAAGTTGCTCCCAACTGAGAGGGAGTTGATGGATCACGAAGAATACCTTACAACTCTTCACTTGATGGAAGATCGCGTTCGAGACATCGCGAGTATTCCGGTCGACGAGATCATGACGAGAAACGTCATTACCGTGTCCCCTGAGCTTGAGGTCCTCAAGGCCGGCGCCACAATGCTTGCCCACCGTGTCAAACAATTGCCGGTTGTCCGAGAAGATAAGGTCAAAGGTCATCGGAATCGTCAGTCATACAGACATTGGTTGGGGCCTGATATGCAAATGTGCTGAATGAATGAAGGGTTGAGGGTGCATCAGCTTCGTTTACGTGGAGCGCGAGACCTCCTGCTAGGCTCAGCGCCGAGCACCGCATTGCCGTACGAGGCGACTGCAATCTTCGCGATCGTTCTGCTTAACTGGTTTTGGATCGTGTCCGCAGATGTTGTCCCGAATCGAGTTGGGTCCCGATGGTCCCGATGACCAAAACCCAACGGCACCTCAAGTTGACAGGAAGCACCTATCCATAGAGCCCGCGGTTCTAATGGTGCCGAGTAGATTGCCGCCAACGGTAAGTTGGTCCGCCGATCCTGGATCCTGGACAAACTCGCCGTTGCCGGAATTTGGGAGGCAGCAAAAAGCCCGGCCTCCTCCGCCAGTTTGGAAACATCGTCTCAGGCATGTTCGCCCACAATCTGGCGAAACTGAGCCTGGCACGCGCCATCGGCGGTGCGGCGGAGAGCTTACCACAATTCCTGAAGCTCCAATGACAGCCGCGCCTTTCCGGCGTTCCGGGACATGGCCTAACGTTCGAGGATCCGTTTACCGAACAGTTTCCGAACATATGCCGGACAATAGCCGGATGAAACCCGGACAGACACCGAACATGAGCCGAGCAAATGCCGAACGAATGACCCGCTCAGCAGGCGCCGTGCCCCTAAGCCGAAGGCTTAGGGATGGTGTCTCTTTCTTAACTTCAGCTTCTCGAACACTGATGAATTCGTTTGGCAATTGCACCTCGATCCTCTTGCACACGCTCGCTCTATCACTCAACTTCGATTTTCCTAGCGACGATCTCACGAATGGACCGCACGCCTGGCCCGGGAAAACGTCCGGACCGCTCGCTGGCCCTCGCGATTCAGCGCGACACGATGGGCAGCGATTGTGCGCACCAGCGGGCGAGGCCGGCGCCAGTCACGATCACATCGTGACTGGCAAAGGCAATCCGCACTTCGTCGTCGCCGTCAGCCTCGACGAACTGATTCCATATGGGTCGGCGCGTTTGGCGCCTACAAACAGCACGAAAACCGATGACGAACTAAGAAAACTGGTGCCCGCAGGTGGACGTGTGCAGCTCCTCGCGTTTCAAATACGAACCGGAGCATCACTATGGCCCAGTCCTCGCGGTTAAGAGCACCCGAAGCGGCCAAACACACTCTGGGAACCATCCCTTGGTGGGAAAAAGTGCTCAGCGTAGTCCGAGAAAAGACGGGGCATTCACGTCTGGATTCCAACCGGATCGCTAGACAGTACTGCGTAGCGCCAGCCGCGTCGCCTGGACGGGTCCAGGGGTGGCGTGACTGTAGTGGTTCTGTAGTGGTTCTCGTGGGCAACGTGGTTCCCGCCCATTGCCGCCCATGGCAACGCCCCCTATCCATCAACTATGTGCCGCCGGGTGCCCATGCCGTTTGGATTGTGGTTCCAGTGGCCGTGGGTTCGAATCCCACCACCCACCCCATCAAGTAGGGGCTCTACGCCAACAACGGGGGCAAACCCCAATCCCAAACCATCT
>Ga0181529_10005251_pt1 | contig 13630 bp, 17 predicted proteins | sample PEATcosm2014_Bin_36_FD_119763 | JGI IMG/M metagenome (GOLD analysis project Ga0181529, IMG submission 119763) | Peatland microbial communities from MTU Mesocosm Facility, Houghton, MI, USA - PEATcosm2014_Bin10_30_metaG | ecosystem: Environmental > Terrestrial > Soil > Wetlands > Peat | place... | reverse complement strand
TAGATCGCCGCGAGGCGGAAGCTCGAAGTGCGAAACAGCCTAGTTTGGGGCACGCAGCGTATATCCGGCGCCGCGCAGGGTGTGGATGAGCGGCGTCGCCTGGCCGCGATCCACTTTCGCCCGTAAGCGGCTGATGTGGGTCTCGACGATATTCGTCTGCGGGTCGAAATGGAACGACCAAACCTTTTCCAGCAGCATGCTGCGCGTCACCACGCGCTCCTCGCTGCGCATCAGGAACTCCAGCAGCTGGAATTCGCGCGGCTGCAGGTCGATCGCCTGTCCGCCGCGCTTCACCGTGCGGCGGATGAGGTCCATTTCGAGATCGCCGACAACCAGCACTGTCGGTTCGGCGCCCAGCGTCGGCCGCCGCGCCAGCGCGGTCACCCGCGCCATCAGCTCGGTGAAGGCGAAAGGCTTGACCAGATAATCGTCGCCGCCCGCATCGAGGCCTTCGACCCGGGCGTCGATGCCGGAGAGAGAGGTCAGAAACAGCGCCGGCGTCGCCGATCCGGCGGCGCGCATCGCCTTGACCAGGCTGAGCCCGTCGAGTTCCGGCAGCATGCGATCGACGATGACGACGTCGTAGCGCTGCCGTCCGGTCGCCATCACCAGCCCGTCGCGGCCGTTGCGGGCGACGTCCGCCTCGTGGCCGCGTTCAGCGATTCCGCTGGCGAGGAACGCCGCGCCGTCCTCGTCGTCTTCGATGATGAGGACCTTCATTCGGCCGGCGCCGTGTGCGTGTGGCGTCGCCGACGAACCCAGAACATGCGCGCGAAGACGCGGTCGCCGCGCGCTTCGTGGAGGAGCGCCGCCAATGCGTGCGCAATCAGATAGGCCCACATCAGGTTTCCAGCCAGCTTGTGCGTCATCAGCACGATGCGCCCAAAGGGTGTGCCGGTAAAGAGGGCGAACCAGAGGGCGCCGCTCATCGCCAGGAAGGTGGCGAGCAGCAACCCGAGGCCGTGCACGGCGCTCGACAGCGCATCGACATGCAGCGGCGGCGCCCGAAGCCGGGCGACCGCCCGGACGATCGCCTCGACGTCGGCTACGACCGCACCGAAAGCCTTGCTCGAAAACCACGGGAAGAGCTGTTGCAGCGGCGTCTCGCGCTCGTCGCGCATCAGCGTCCACAACCAAAACAGCATCAGCACGCAGAGGCCGACCAAACCGACCTGCTCATGGAGCGCAAAAGGCCAGTCGGGATCCTCACCCGGCAACGGGCGTTCCATGATCTGGCTGGTCAACAACTGTTCCACCACGGTCAACAGCACGGCGAGGTGAAGGACGCGGGTCAGGTGGGAGCGGGTGATTGTCATGGGTTCGAGGTTTCGCGCGCGGAGGAAGGACAGCGAGGGGGAGGCGCTTGCCGGCGGGCTCAATTCCTGAGCGCGTCGTGACACGAGCGGCAGTCGCCGGCCACCTGCTGGAACCGCGCTCGTGCGCCGTCGCGCGCCGGAACCGACTGCAGCGTCGCTGCGGCGTCAGCCTCGAACTGCGAGAAGAGACCCTTGACATCGAGCGCCCGCGCGCTGGAGCCGGTTATACCGGCCTCGACATCGCGCGCGTCGCTGACCATCCCTGTCAGGATCTGGCGCAATCGCGCCTCGTTGTAAGGGACCGCGCCGCTTAGCATCAGTTGGGCCTGGTTCGCCTGCGTCTTCCAATCGCGCATAATCGGTTTCAGCCTCGGCGCAGCGGCGGCGCTCGCGACAATGGCAAACGCGCCGGCGGCGAGCAGAAAGACGGTGGGCTTCAATTCGGGCTCCAACAATAGCGGACCTCCGTGGTTTGCCTGCGGCCGGTGGCGGGAACGCGGCGGCGGCTATACGCTTTCGTAATCTCAGAACCCGACCGGCCGCGAGGCGCGAAGCTTGCGGCCGCCGTTGACCGCCATCCGAGGCGAGCCTAGAGACGGCGTGAGACCGGGGGTTCAGCGTGTCATGACCGTCGTCGTCGCCTTCGGCGATTCCAACACTTGGGGCTATGAAGCGGGCGTCGGCGGGCGCCTTGCGCCGGAAATACGATGGACCGGCGTCATGCAGCTCGAGCTCGGGCCGGCGTGGCGCGTGATCGAGGAAGGCCTCAACGGTCGCACCACGGTCTTCGACGACCCGATCGAACCCGATCGGCGCGGCAGCGGCTATTTGCTGCCCTGCCTGCACAGTCATGCGCCGCTCGACCTGCTGATCATCGCGCTCGGCTGCAACGACCTGAAACAGCGGTTTTCGGCTTCGGCAGGCGACATCGCCTACGGCGCCGAGCGACTGATTCAGATGGCGCGGGCCGAACCGGTCGGGCCGCGCGGCGCGCCGCCGGCGATCATCCTCGTCGCGCCGCCGCCGTTGGGGCGGCTAAGCGAGTTCGCCGAAATGTTTTCCGGCGGAACGGAAAAGTCGAAACTGCTGTCGGCCCGCTACGGTGAGGTCGCCAAGCGCAACGGAGTTGGCTTCGTCGACGCCGGCGAGTTCATCGTCTGCTCCGACCGCGACGGCATTCATTACCAGCCTGACCAGCACGCGATCCTCGGCCGCGCCATGGCGGCGGCGGCGCGCGTGGTCCTCGATTGAGCGCGGCGGAAGCCGAAGCGATCCGCACAGCCAAAGCGATGACATCCTCCGCTCAACCCTCGACCGCGTCGCGACGGTGGTTGGCGCGCGAGATCGGCGCGACGCTGGCGCTGAGCGGACCGATCGTGCTTGCCAACATCGCGGTCAATCTGATGACCACCACCGACGTGATGATGCTGGGCTGGTTGTCGCCGCACGCGCTCGCCGCCGGCGCCCTCGGCCAGTCGGTTTACACGACACTGCTGCTGTTCTGCATCGGCGTCGTCGGCGCGCTCGCTCCGCTCGCCGCCAGCCTGGTCGGCGCCGACCGCAAGGACTTCGCTGGCATGCGCGCCGAGCTCCACCAGACGCTGGCGAGCGCCTTCCTGCTGGCCGCGCCGGCCTGGCTTGTGTTGTGGAACGCCGAATCCATTCTGCGCGCGATCGGCGAGCCGCCGGACCTCGCCGCCGACGCCGCGCGCTACTTGCACGCGCTGCAATGGGCGCTCGCCCCTGCCCTGCTCTATTTCGCCACGCGCAGCGCATTCGCCGCGCTCGATCGCGTCGGGCCGACCCTGGTCGCCGGGCTGATCGCTGTGGTCTTCAACGCTGGCGCCAACTACGTCCTCATCTTCGGTAAGCTCGGCCTGCCGGCGCTCGGCGTCGTTGGTTCGGGCCTGGCGACGACGCTGTCGCAGACCGCGATGCTGCTGATCCTGGTCGGCTGGTCGTTCCTCGACCCGCATCTCAGCCGCTATCGGTTGTTCGCCGCCCGGCCGCGCTTCGACGGGCCGGCCTTCGCCGCATTGTGGCGGCTCGGATTCCCGATCGGCGCGACCACCGCGGCGGAGGTTGCTATCTTCGGCGCCGCCGGTCTGGCGATGGGCCTGATTGGCCCGGTATCGCTTGAAGCCCACGCGATCGCGCTGCAGATCGCCTCGGTTGCGTTCATGGTTCCGCTCGGTCTCGGTCAGGCGGCGAGCGTGCGCGTCGGCCATGCCTTCGGCGCGCATGACGCGCGCGCAGTGTCGCGCGCCGGATGGACTGCGCTTGCCGTCACGATGGTCTATGTCGCGGTGTCGGCGACGACGATGCTCGTCTTTCCACGCCTGCTGATCGCGCCTTTCCTTTCGCGCGACGCCGCCAACTTCGACGAAATCGTCGCTCTGGCGCTGTCCTTCTTGCAGATCGCGGCGCTGTTCCAGCTCTTCGACGGAGCGCAGGCGGCGCTCGCCAACATGCTGCGCGGAGTCCACGACTCGCGCTGGCCGGCGGTCATGGCGATCGTCGGCTATTGGGCGATCGGCGCGCCGGTCGGCGTCGGCCTCGCCTTCTTCACGCCCCTGCAAGGCCGCGGCTTATGGATCGGCCTCGCCTGCGGACTCGCTGCGACCTCATTGCTGCTTCTCGTTCGTTGGCGCGGCGCCGAACGAAGCGGATTCCCACACACGACCGGGGCGACGAGCGCGCCAGCCGAACCAAGGCGGTCGACCGTACGCGCGGATTGACGCAGTCGTCGCCGCGGCCGTAACTGTGGCGCCCGCATCTTCGGGACACAGACGCCATGCCCGCACGCGCGACCCCACTTGTCATCGACGTCGACACTGGCATCGACGACGCTTTTGCGCTGCTTTACGCCTGCGCCACCCCGCGTGCGCGGCTCATCGGCGTCTCGACCGTCGTCGGCAACGTCGATCTCGCCAGCGCCACCCGCAACACAGTCGCCGTGCTGGCGCTTGCCCGGCGCGCCGAGGTCCCAGTCTGGCCGGGCTGCGCGGCGCCGCTGTTGCGGTCGCAAAATGACGCCACGCGATTCCACGGCGAGAGCGGCCTCGGCTACGCCGAACTGCCCGAGCCCGCAATGAAACCGTCGCCGACGCATGCGATCGACGCGATCCTCGCCGCAGCGAGCGCCGAGCCCGGCGCGCTGACGCTGGCAGCGACCGGGCCGCTGACCAATGTTGCGGCGGCGCTGCTGCGCGAGCCCGCCCTGCCGCGGCTGCTCGGGCGGCTCGTGCTGATGGGCGGCGCCTATCGCGAAGGGGGCAACGTCACGCCAGCGGCGGAGTTCAATATCTGGCACGATCCGGAAGCGGCGCGCATCGTGTTCCGCGCCTTCGCCGCCGATGACGCGGCGCCGCTCATCGCGGTCGGCCTCGACGTGACGCGACAGGCGCAACTGCGCCCTGCCGACCTCGAAGGTCTCGCGCGACGCTGCTCAGGCCTGCCGCGCGCGCCGGCGCTGCTGCGCTTTCTCGACGATTCGTCGCGCCACTATTTCGAGACAATGGAAAAACTCAGCGGCGCGCGCGTCTTCACCATGCACGATCCGCTCGCCGTCGCGGCGGCGATCGATCCGTCGCTGATTGTCACCCAACGGGTCGCAGTCGACGTCGAGACCACGGGCGCCCTGACCAGCGGCATGACCGTCGCCGATTGGCGCGGGGTCTGGGGTCGGCCGCCCAACGCCCATGTCGCGATCGAAGTCGAGGCGCCGCGCTTCGTCGCCGACTTCCTCGACGCCATGGAGCGGTTGGCGCGCGGATGAGCGTGCCGATCGCCAAGCGAGCGTTCTAACCGGCGAGGGCGACGAAACGCGAATAGTCGCGTACGGTGACATAGCGTTTCGGCCGATCCTCTTCGATCGACGCCGGGACGGCGAGCGGCGGCAGAAAGTAGTTGTCGCTCGCGTCGTCGTTGACCAGCGACACTTCGCCGGCCAGGACCGCGCCGCCCTCGGCCCAGAAGGCGTGGGCGACAAACGGATCGAGCGTCAGACTCTCGCCCGGCTCGATCGCGACGCGATCGCCCGGCCCGAGGTCGAGTGTCTTGACGTCCTTGACCGCTCGAAACCGCTCCTTGAGCGGCGCGCCGCCGCGATCGACCTTGAACACCTCTACGACGAAGCGGCCGCCGCCACGATTGATCACGTCCTTGGTCTTGACGACGTGGTAGTGATGCGGCGTGCGCTGGCCATCTTCGGCGTAGATCGCCTTCTCGGCGTACAGCCGGCCGCGCCCGTCGGTGAGGCGGCGCCAGTCGCCCATGCGCAAGGTGAACACGCTCAGGCCGTCGCTGGCGAAGGCGCCGCGCTTGAACTCGACGATATTCCAGCCGAGCCCACGGTCGGCGATGCGCTGCGCGGCGGCAGGGTCGGCGCGATAATCGTCCTCGCCCCACAAGGCGAACGGCGGTAGGCGCAGCCCGTGCCGCGCGCACGCGCCGAGCATCGTTTCGATCCGCAGATCCACGAACGACCGTTTCATCGACGCGTCCTCTTCACGCCTTGCCGTTGGCCAAGGCGCGGGCGATGCCCTCGGTGACAAGGCGGCGGGCTTCCTCAGCGTCGCCCCAGCGCACGATCTTGACCCATTTGCCCGGCTCGAGATCCTTGTAGTGGGCAAAGAAGTGCTCGATCTGCTTGAGCGTGATCTCCGGCAGGTCGGTGAACGTTTTCACCCGCGCATAGCGCTGCGTGAGCTTGGCGGACGGCACCGCCAGGAGCTTCTCGTCGCCGCCGGCTTCGTCCTCCATCAGCAGCACGCCGACGATTCGGCAACTCATGATCGCGCCCGGAATAATCGCGCGCGTATTGGCGACGATAACGTCGCACGGATCACCGTCGTCCGACAGCGTGTGTGGGATGAAGCCGTAATTGCCGGGATAGCGCATCGACGTATAGAGGAAGCGGTCGACCTTCAGGGCGCCGCTCGCCTTGTCCATTTCGTACTTGATCGGCTCGCCGCCGATCGGCACTTCGATGACGACATTGACTTCCGCCGGCGCGTTTTCGCCGATCGACACCGCTTGCAAATTCACGGGGTAAGCTCCGAGATCGAGAGTGGGGAAACGCGGCCCAGCCGGTTCTCGCGGCGCCGCCGCGACCCACGGTTCAATCGAACCCGAAGGCGACGCGCTCGCAGGTTTCAGCGCCGAACTGCTCGGGCGCCCGCCGCACAATACGCCCGCCAAGGCGGCGATAGAAGCCGACTGCGCGGTCGTTTGCGGCCAACGCCCACACGACAAAAGTCGGATAGCCGTGCGCGGCGAGATCGCGCTGGGCGGCTTCGAACATCCGGCGGCCGAGGCCGCCGCCCTGATATTCGGGAGCGACATAGAGCTCGAAAATCTCGCCGCTGTAGCTCAGCGACGGCATGCGATTGCGGCCGTAGCTGGCGTAGCCGGCGATGGCGTCGGCGAAGTCGAGGACAATGAGCCGCGTGCCGCCGGCAATGGCGCGCCGCCACCAGGCCGGACCGCGACGGACGATCATCCGCTCGAGTTCGCGGCCAGGGATGACGCCGCGATACGCCTCTCGCCAAGCCTCGTCGTGAACGCGCGCAATCCCGGTCTCGTCGCCGAACCGCGCGCCGCGAATGGATATGACCGCCTCGACCATGGAGCGAGGTTACGTCCAGCCGCGCCCGCGCCGCAAGACCCTCTCGCGGGGCCGAGTAAAGAATCGTCGCTCGGCCGCAGGACGCCGCGAAAAAGCCCGTTTCGCCATTTTCATGTCGGAATTTCTCGGCATCCATGTTAACGGGAATCGCATCCCTGGATCGAGAGGCCGCATGTCGCCGCCGCGGTGGATTTTTCGCGCTTCGGGCCGCATCGCGGCCGGCGGAATGCTGTGGTTGTGCGCGCTCGCCGGCGCCCGCGCCGAGATGCTGCATATCACCTACAGCGTGTCGCTGGTCGGGCTGCCGATCGGCGTCGCCAATCTCGACGCCAATCTGACGCAATCGAGCTATACGATCGACGCCCACGCCAAGATCACCGGCCTCGCCTACATGTTCTCGCGTGCGCGCGGTGCCTCCAGCGGACAGGGCGCTATCGTCGACAATCGCGTCGTTCCCGCCACCTTCGCGACGATCGCGACCAATGCGATCATGACCCGCACGATCCGCATGTCGCTTACCGGCAACGCGGTGACTGGCGTCGACATCTCGCCGCCGTTCGACGACAAGCCCGATCGCGTGCCGCTTACCGATCGCGACAAGCAAGGCATCGTCGATCCGGTTGGCGCGGTCGTCGTGCCGGTCCCCGCCAAGGGTCCGCTGGTCGGTCCGGCCTCGTGCGACCGCAAAATCCCGGTGTTCGACGGCTATACGCGGTTCGACGTCGATCTCAGCTACGTCGGCCAGCGCGACGTGTCGGCCAAGGGGTACAAGGGACCGGTCGCCGTCTGCGCCATTCGCTACGTGCCGATCGCCGGCCACCGCCGCGACCGCCCGTCGACGAAGTTCATGGCCGACAACAAGGATCTTGAAGTGTGGTTGGCGCCGGTGGCCAGCGCGCATGTGCTGTTGCCGTTCCGCGTCTCCGCCCGCACCATGATGGGCACGGCGGTGATTGAAGCGTCGGAGTTCGAACTCGCCGCCGAGTGACGGTCGCCACGCTCGCTGGCGTTCGCCCTCAGTTGAGTTCGTCCGGCGCCGTCGGCATCGGCAGAACGCCGACGCCCTCTTCAAGCAACGCTTCGACCTCGGCGCCGGTCGCCTGGCCGCGAATCGCCCGCTCGGGCGTTTCCCCCGCATGCATCGAGCGCGCCAGTTCGGCGAACTTGGTTCCGACGTCTGCGGTGTTGGTTTCGATCTCGCGGCGTAACGCACGCACAGCGTCGCGCAGCGCGCGCTGCTTCTGGTCGAGCAGCGCCACTTCGGTCGGCGCTTCCGCCGACGCCGCGGGCGCACGCGCCGCGCCGACCACCGCCGGTGCCATGATCGCCTTGGCGACCCGGTTCGAGCCGCATTCGGGACAGGCGACAAGGCCGCGCCGCGCCTGCGCGTCATAAGCCGCAGCGCTGGGGAACCAGCTCTCGAATTCGTGCCCGTGATCGCAAGCGAGGGCGTATTTGATCATCGCGTCATCCCGCCAGCAGCGCGTCGAGTTTTCCGGTCCCGTCCAGATCGTAGAGGTCGTCGCAACCGCCGACATGCGTCGCGCCGATGAAGATCTGCGGCACCGTCGAGCGGCCGCTCGCCTTGACCGCCATCGCCGCCTGGGCGGCGCGATCGCCGTCGACGCTGATTTCCTCGAACGGCGCCCCCTTGCGCCGCAACAAGTCCTTGGCGGCATGGCAATAGGAGCACGTCGACTTGGTGTAGATCACGATCGGCGGCAAGACCTTAATCCTTCCCCGGCGCTGCGCCGGCCTCGACCGCAATATATGGGGCGTCACGCTCCCGTCACAACCCGTGCAAACACGACCAGGTCGACGTCAGCCGCCCCGGCGCGCAGCAGCGCCCGCGCCGCCGCGTTGGCGGTGGCGCCGGAGGTGAGGACGTCGTCGATGAGCACGATCCGCAAACCGCGCAGCGGCGCTCCCGACGCGACGCGGAACGCTCCCTGCATATTGGCCGCCCGCTGCTCACGGCTGAGGCCGACCTGGCTGCGGGTTGCTTTCACCCGCAACAGCCAGCGCGGCTCGAACGGCTTGCCGCTCTCAGCCGCCACCGCCTGAGCGAGCGCCGCGGCTTGGTTGAACCGCCGCCGCCACAGCCGCAGCGGATGCAGCGGCACCGGCGCGACGGCGTCGGCGTCGGCGAGCACGTCCGCCCCCGCCCGCGCCATCCAGGAGCCAAGCGGCTTGGCGAGGTCGCCGCGGTCCGAATATTTCAACCGGTGGACGAGGCGGCGCGCCGGCCCGTCCTCGAACCGCGCGACGGCGCGGGCGCGGCGGAAAACCGGCGGATCGGCGATCGCCTGCGGCGACAGCAGTCCCTCCCCGAGATCCTGCTCGAATGGCGTGCCGAGCCGATCGCAGAACGGTCGCTCGATGAAGCGCATCGCGCGCCAGCAAGCGGGGCACAACCCGCCGTGGGCGCCGGTCGCCGAGCGGCAGGCGAGACAGATCGGCGGGTAGAGCGCGTCGAGCGCGGCGCGGCCGAGCGAAGCGAAGAGCTCGCGAATTCCGGCGCGCGACGAAGCCTCCGCTCTGGCGACCGACAGGCTCATGGCGCGAGTAGAGCAGGAATTGGCCGTCATGGAAACGGAAATCCCGCCAACCGCCGGGGCGATCCAGGCGCCTTTGCGCCCGCCGGCGCGACGCGCGATAAACGCGCCTGTGTCCACCGCCCCGCCGCAAATCTTCGATCGCGCCCTGCTCGCCGCCAGGCTCGACCGCGCTTGGCGCGGCGGCGACCGTCCCGGCGCCGACTTCCTACTGCGCCGCGCCGCCGAGGAACTGGCCGAGCGGCTGGCCCTGGTCAAGCGCGCGTTCGCGCTCGCCGTCGACGCTGGCGCGTCGGGTCCGCACGCCGCGGCGGCGCTCGCCGCCCGCCCCGGCGGCGGCTCGACCCTCCGTCTTGCGCCGACCGCCGCCAGCGCCGGATCGGGCGACTTTTCCGTCCTGGTCGGCGACATCGAGCGCCCGCCGCTGGCCGCCGAAAGCGCCGATCTGGTCGTCTCGCTGCTGGCGCTGCATCATGTCAACGACCTGCCCGGCGCGCTGATCCAGATCCGCCGCGCCTTGCGCCCCGATGGATTGTTCGTCGCCGCGCTCGCCGGCGGAGACACGCTGACCGAATTGCGCCAAAGCCTGACGATCGCCGAGAGCGAGGTTTCGGGCGGCGTCTCGCCGCGGGTCGCGCCGTTCGCCGACGCGCGCGCGCTCGGCGGGCTGCTGCAGCGCGCCGGCTTCGCCCTGCCGGTCGTCGACGTCGACACGCTCGTCGTGCGTTATGCCGACCTCCTTGGTCTGATGCGCGATCTGCGCGCCTTTGGCGCCGCCAACGCGCTCGTCGAGCGCAGCCGCAAGCCGCTCCGCCGCGCCGTGCTGGCGCGCGCCGCGGCAATCTACGCCGAGCGCTTCGCCGACGCCGACGGGCGGCTGCGCGCGACGTTCGAGACGGTGTGGCTGACCGGTTGGGCGCCGCACGAAAGCCAGCCGAAGCCGCTACGACCTGGCTCGGCGACGGCGCGGCTCGCCGACGCGCTCAAGCGGCGCGAGGGCGATCGATGATCCCGTGGATCCAGCTCGGCAAGGCGCCGGTTCCCGGCGGCGGCGAAGTTCGTCTGATGCGACGCGGCGCCGAATTCTCGATCCGCCTGGGCGTCAAGGAGTTGATGAACAGCCGCATCAGCGGATCGGAAGAAGCCCTCGCCACGCTCGCCTGCGCGAGAATTCACGACCGCGCCCGCCCGCGCGTCCTCATCGGCGGTCTGGGCATGGGCTTCACCCTGCGGGCCGCACTCGGCGCGCTGGACGCCGACGCGCGCATCGACGTCGCCGAGCTGATCCCCGCCGTCGCGCAATGGGCCGAGAGCGAGATGGCGGAGATCTTCGCCGGCTCGCTGCGGGACCCGCGCGTGCGCCTCGAACTGACCGACGTCGCCAAGCTCATCGACGCGGGCGGCGCAGCCTACGATGCGATTCTGCTCGACGTCGACAACGGGCCCGAGGGCTTCACCCGCCTGGCCAACGATCGACTCTACGACGCGCGCGGCCTCGCCGCCGCCCGCGCGGCGCTGAGCCCGGGCGGCGTGTTTGCGGTGTGGTCGTCGGGGCCCGACCGAAAATTCACCCAACGGCTGCGCGACGCGGGCTTTGCGACAGAGGAAGTCGCCACGCGCGCCCGCGGCGCCCGCGGCGGCGCGCGGCACGTCATCTGGATGGCGACGCGGCCCGCCGAGGCGCGCCAAGACGCGTGGACGCGTCGTTGACGCGCCAGACCGCTGGACGGCGGCGCGAATCTCCCTAAATTAGGTTCACGGAAGGCGGGCGGGAAACCGCCGGAAAGGCGGGCATGCGGAGCGCAGCACATCACCTGATCGACGCCTGGCGGCGCTGGGGCCAGCGCCATCGCTTGGCGCAGGCGATGATCCTCAACTGGGCGTTCGGCATGAGCATCGGCGTCTTTTGCGCCGCGCTGCTGCTCGCCTTCGACATCTTCGGCATTCGCTCGCTGCTGTGGCGCTCCGACGTCGCGTTCGTCGGCGCGGCGATGCTGTGTGCGGCCTTCGCTTTCACCTTCGGCGGCGTCGTCGCCGCCGCCGCGGTGATGCAGCTCGACGAGTCCGGCGACGAGCCGCGCGGCCGTGGCCGTCGCGCCCAAACGCCGCGGCTGCACAATCCGGTCGCCGCCGCCGTTCTCGCCGAGTCCAGCCGCCGGCGCTGAGCCGGCGCAGAGCGCCATTCAGCGAATGTCCTCGCTCATTGGCGTGCCGACAATCTTGCGCGCCGCGCCCGCCGCCGAGCCGGTCAGCGCGACGCTAACCAGCACGCAGGCGAGGCCGAGCCAGGCTGCAGGTCTGACGGGCTCGCCGAGCGCAAGCGCGCCGGCGATGACGCCGATGCAGGGAACGACATAGTTGTTGAGCGCGGCGAAGGTCGCGCCCGCCGTTTCGATCAGGCGGAAATAGACGAAGTAGGCGAGCCCGGTGTTGAACAGGCCGAGCGCGACGAGCGCTGCGACCGGCCCCGCCGGCTTCCCCGCCAAAACCGCCAGCGACGGGACCCCGCCAGCGACAAGCTCCGCAGCGGCGAGCAGCGCGCCGGAAACCGCCATCGAACCCGTCGCCGCCATCGCCGCGCCGACCACACGCGAAATCGGCCGCGACAGCAGCGCGCTGCCGGCGTATCCGAGCGCGGCGACCAGCGCCAGGGTTCGACCCAGTCCGGCGTGCGCCGCACCGCCGCCGGCGAACGGCGAGCCGAGCGAGAGGGCGACGCCGACCAGTCCCAGCGCCAGGCCGGCGGCGGCGCGTGCGTTCCAAACTTCGCCGAGGCCGAACATCCGCGCCAGCAGGAAGGTGAAGATCGGCGCCGAACCCATCATCAGCGCCATGTCGGCGCTGGTGATCAGATGGGCGGCGACGCCGAACAGCAGAAACGGTCCCACCTGCCCGATCAGCGACATCGCCGCCATCTGTCCCCAGACTTTGGCCGACCGCGGCCAGGCGACGCGGCGGATGAGCGCGACCGCGGCGAGCGCCAGCGCGGCGACGCCGGCGCGACCGCAAGCGTAGCCGATCCAGTCGAACGATTGGGCGGCGATCTTGATCAGCAGGAACGAGAAGCCCCACAGCAGCGAGAGAAAGGCAAGTTGGACGTAGGCCAAGGCGATTCCGATCCGGGGCGGCGCTTGGCTAACAAGCGCGCACGGCGAAGGCAAACCGACCCGGCTACCCAAGCGCCGCCGCGCTGGTCTAGGATCGCGACCCGCCAGGGGCGAAATCATGGACCACCGCGCCGTCTGCTTCGTCATCATGCCATTCGGGCGTAAGGCCGACCCGAGCGGGCGGATCGTCGATTTTGACCGCATTTACGCCGCGGTCATCGCGCCGGCGGTCGCGGCGGCCGGCCTCGCCGTGGTGCGCGCCGACGAGGAGAAAGGCGCCGGCTTCATCCACAAGCTGATGTACGAGCGCATATTGCTCAGCGATTTCGCCATCGCCGATCTCACCATCCTCAACGCCAACGTCTATTACGAGCTCGGCATCCGCCACGCGGCGCGGCCGGAAACGACGGTGCTGACGATGGCGCTGGGATCGCCCCTGCCCTTCGACGTCGGCGCATTGCGCGCCCTGCCCTACGCGCTCGGCGGCGACGGCGCGCCGACGGACGCAGAAGCCGCGATCAAGGCGCTGACCGACCGCCTGATCGAAGCGCGCGGCCATCGCGCGATGGACTCGCCACTGTTCCAACTGTTGGAAGGCTACCAGGCGGCGCCGATCGACCGGCTGAAGACCGACGTCTTTCGCACCCAGGTCGCCTACGCCGAAGCGCTGAAGAAGAAGCTCGCCGACGCGCGTGCGAGCGGCGTCGCGGCGCTCGACGCCGTGCGCGACGGGCTCGGCGACATCGGCGCGGTCGAGGCCGGCGTCGCCGTCGACCTGCTGCTCTCCTATCGCGCGCTGTCGGAATGGCGGCGCGTGGTCGATCTCTGCGGCCGGCTCGACCGCGCACTGCAACGCACCGTGCTGGTGCGCGAGCAATGGGCGATGGCGCTCAACCGGCTCGGGCGCGACCGCGAGGCCGAGACGATTCTGACCGAAATGATCGCCGAGCGCGGGCCGTCGAGCGAGACTTGCGGCCTGCTCGGCCGCATCCATAAGGATCGCTGGGAGAAGGCGCGCAAGGC
>Ga0181529_10005250_pt1 | contig 13631 bp, 12 predicted proteins | sample PEATcosm2014_Bin_36_FD_119763 | JGI IMG/M metagenome (GOLD analysis project Ga0181529, IMG submission 119763) | Peatland microbial communities from MTU Mesocosm Facility, Houghton, MI, USA - PEATcosm2014_Bin10_30_metaG | ecosystem: Environmental > Terrestrial > Soil > Wetlands > Peat | place... | reverse complement strand
TGCCCAAGGGCTACCAGATCAGCCAATTCGATCTTCCCTTGAGCTGCAACGGCTGGCTGGATATTGGGTGCGGAAAGAAGGACAACCTCCGGGCGCCGGAAGGCGGGGATTCGCCAATTGCTCGCCCTCACCCTAACCTTCTCCCAAAGGGAGAGGGGACTTCTTCTTCCGGGCCGCGGCGGATCGGCATCATCCGCGCCCACCTGGAAGAAGACGCTGGCAAGAGCATGCACGATGAAGTGGCTGGCAAGGCCGATAGCCGCATCGATCTGAATCGGACCGGCACGCCCCTGCTGGAAATCGTCAGCGAGCCCGACCTGCGCTCGCCCGCCGAGGCCAAGGAGTATCTGGCCGAGTTGAAACTGCTGCTCGCTTACCTCGGCGTCTCCGACTGCAACATGCAGGAAGGGAGCCTGCGGGTCGATGCCAACATCAACCTGCACATCGACACCCCGCAAGGCAAAATTGCCACGCCGATCGTGGAAGTGAAGAACATGAACAGCTTTCGCGCGGTCGAGCGGGCGCTCAGTTACGAGGCCGAACGCCAATGGCGCGAGTGGCAGGAGACCGGGCACAAGCTGGGCGACGTGCCCAAGTCGACCCGCGGTTGGGACGAAGGCTCCCAAACCACGCATGAACAGCGCTCGAAAGAAGAATCGAGCGACTATCGCTATTTTCCCGACCCCGACCTGGTGCCGGTCACCGTGACGGAAGCCGAGGTGGAGCAGGTGCGAGCATCGCTGGGCGAATTGCCCGCCGCCCTGCGTGCGCGGCTCGAACAGACCTACGGCATCCCTGCCTACGACAGCGACGTGCTTGTCAACCAGGGGCGTGCGATCGTGGACTTCTACGAATATATTGCCCGGTCTTGTGGAGATGGGAAGACAGCGTCCAATTGGGTTCAACAGGATGTCCTTCGACTCGTCAATAGTCGCCCCGACCTTAAGTTCGAGTTTGTCCTTGAAACAGGGCAATTGGTCGGACGATTAGCGGGAACAACCATGTATATTGCGTCTCCTACTCTCGCCGTCGATCTTTCAAAGATTGGAGCCCCTTCAGTTAGATATGAGCATGAGGTGTCGGTTGCAGACCATCTTACATTATCGGGGACGGCGATAGTGGAGGTGATCAAGGCGGTGAAAGCGGGAAATTTCGAAACCAGTCGTGGCCGGGAGGTATTAGGAATAATGCTCACCTCAGATAAGCCATTGGCCGATGCGGTTTCGGAACTCGGAATCGAGCAAGTCGATGAGTCGGCCCTAATCGAGCTCTGCCGCGGGTTGCTCGCCGCGAACCCGAAGATCGTGGCCGAGGTGAAAGAAGGCAAGCCGAAGGGCCTAGGCGCTTTGATCGGTCAGGCGAAAAAAAAGAACCCCAACGTTAACGCGAATCGTGTGAGGGAATTGTGCCTGCAACTCATCAACGATCAAGCACATTCAACGCCGTCGTAGAGGATATCACGAAGACAAGAAAGAAGGAGTATTTGTTATGCGCGTGGCCATATGGCTTAGCTTTGATATTGGGCTCCGAGGCGACTACGAGGGCATTTACGCATGGCTCGATGAGCACGAAGCAGTGGAGTGCGGCGACAGCGTAGCGTACATGAAGTACGAATGCGAGGATAATTTGCTCGAGTCGCTTGAGCAGGACCTTCGTCGTGCCATCGAGGTAACGAAGAAGACACGAATCTACGTTGTCTGGCGAGAGGCGGCCGGCAAAGTCAAGGGGCGATTCATCATTGGGGCGCGCAGGTCTCCGCCGTGGGCTGGCTCTGGAGGCAGCACGAGCGAGTCTGAGCCCGACGAGAGTTGAATCATGCGATACGCATTAGTCGACACAGGCGTTTGGTATGCGATGTTCGCTTCTGGCGATACTTATGCCCACGAGATCGACGAGAAAGCTGAGGTTCTTGATCAATGCCTGGTCGTCGTTCCTTGGCCAACGATGTACGAAACCCTTCGAACGAAATTTGTCAAGAAGAAGCTGGCGTTACAGCAGCTCAGAGACTATCTCAAACGCCCTCGCGTAGGATATCTTGACGATGTTCCCTATCGTGAACAAGCGATGGAGCTTGCTTTCTCATCGGCTCTTACGGGTCGCCGGCCGTTGAGCATGACCGACTGTTTGATCCGCCTAATCATGGACGATAGAAACGTCAAAATTGACTTTTTGGCTACCTTCAATGCAAAAGACTTTGTGGACGTCTGCAGGAGACGGCGAATTGAGTTGATTTGATAGTGGAGACCATTGGATTCATGACCCCCATCACGCTAATCACCGACTTCGGCACCGGCAGCCACTACGTGGCGGCGATGAAGGGCGTCATCTTGTCGCTTTGCCCGCAGGCCACCATCGTCGACATCGCCCATGACGTGCCGCCGCAAGACGTCCGCCGTGCCGCGCTGCTGTTGGACGACGTGGCCGACTGGTTTCCGGCCGAGACGATCCACTTGGTGGTGATCGATCCAGGCGTGGGCACCGATCGGGCGATTGTCTACGCACAGATAGGGCAGCAGCATTTCCTCGCTCCCGACAACGGTCTGCTGAGCCGCCTGGCGGCGCGAAAACCGCCGACGAAGCTCCTTCAACTCAGCGAACCGGCCTATTGGCTGCCGCAGGTTTCCACGACTTTTCACGGCCGCGACATCATGGCTCCGGTGGCGGCCCGCTTGGCCATGGGGCTCGATCCCGACCGGCTGGGTCCGCCCTTGGAGCGACTACTGACGCTCGATTGGCCCCTGCCCCGCGAGAGCCAAGCCCGCGTCGATGGCGTGGTCATCGAAGTCGACGCCTTTGGCAACCTGATCACCAACATCACGGCCGACATGCTCTGCGGCCGGCCTACCGATCGCCGCGCGTGCATCGTCTGCAATATCTATGAGACGTGGGGCATCTATCACGCTTATGCCGAGCAGGCCGGCGGGACGTTGGTGGCCCTGATCGGCTCGGGCGGTCGGCTCGAGTTGGCCATCGTCGGCGACAGCGCCGCGCGACGGCTGGGCGTGGGCGTCGGCACGCCCGTAACGTTGGCATGGGAGGGAAAAGAGGAGTGAAGGAAGAGGGATCAGGGGGCAGAGTTTTCTGAAACCATCGGCACGACCTTGAAGTCGCCACACGATGTCGTGGCACGCTTGCGGCTGTGCAACGATGGGTTGTCTGTGCGTCAATCAACGAGGGAAACACCGTGTTATGCTGAAGCATAACCTACAAGATTTGCGCGATTGGGACCGCACGCATGTCTGGCACGCTTTCACGCAAATGGCCGAGTACGAGCCGTTTATCGTCGAGCGGGCCGAGGGCTGCGTGCTCACCGACATCGACGGCAACCATTACATTGACGGCGTCAGCAGCCTATGGTGCAACATCCACGGACATCGCCACCCCAAGATCGACGCCGCTATCCGCGCCCAACTCGATCGGGTCGCCCACGTTACCAATCTGGGCAGCTCCAATCCGACCACGATCCGGCTAGCCAAGCGGCTGATCGAGATCGCTCCGCCGGGCTTGCCGCACGTCTTTTTCTCCGACGACGGCGCCACGGCCGTCGAAGTAGCCATCAAGATGGCGTTCCAGTATTGGCGGCAGCGGCGCGATCCACGGCCGCAGAAGACCTGCTATCTGGCCCTCGGCGACGGCTATCACGGCGACACGCTGGGCAGCGTGAGCGTCGGCGGGGTCGAGCGTTTTCAGGCCATGTTCCGCCCGCTGCTGTTCGAAACGCTTCGTCTGCCCGCCCCCGATAGCTACCGCACGCCGCCGGGCGTCGCGCGCGAGGACCTCGCCCAATACCACTTGGAAAAGCTGGAGCAAGTGCTGGCAGAACATCATGGGCGGATTGCCGCGATGGTGCTGGAGCCGCTCATTCAGGCCGCCGCCGGCATGGTCGTGCATCCGCCCGGCTATCTCCGCGGCGTGCGCGAATTGACGCGGAAGTACGACGTGCTGCTGATCGTCGACGAGGTGGCCGTGGGCTTCGGACGCACCGGCCGGATGTTCGCCTGCGAGCACGAAAACGTAACGCCCGACCTGCTCTGCCTGGCTAAAGGGTTGACGGGCGGCTACCTGCCGATGGCCGCCACGCTGGCCACGGAAGAGATCTGGCAGGCCTTTTTGGGCACCTATGCCGAGAGCAAGACGTTTTATCACGGCCACACCTATGGCGGCAATCCGTTGGGAGCGGCCGCGGCGTTGGCCACCCTCGACGTGTTCGAAGAAGAGCGCACGCTCGAACAGTTGGTGGCCAAAATCGCCCGGCTCGGCGAGCATCTGGCGCGGCTGGCCCGGCTGCCGCACGTCGGCGACGTACGTCAGCGGGGCCTGATTGCCGCCGTCGAGTTGGTCCGCGACGTGGCCAGCAAAGAACCGTATCCGTGGGAAGAGCGGCGCGGGCTGCGCGTTTGCGATCATGCCTTCCGGGAGGGCGTGTGGATCCGACCGTTGGGCAGCGTCATCGTCATCATGCCCCCGCTGGCCATCAGCGTGGAACAGTTGGATCGCATTGCCGGCGCCGTCGAACGGGGAATCCCCCTGGCAACGCAGTAGTGCACCGTTACGGCGATTACTGTGCGGCCGATTGCGATCCTTCGGGCGAACCGCTGATCGACGCGCCGGGCGGGAGCGGCCGGGCGGCAATCACGTAATTCAGCCGATACAGCTCCTTGCGAATCTGCCGGAACACCGCGAAGCCATCGGGATAGACCCAAATGGTGATCGTGGTCCGGCCCGGCAGGATCTTCGTCAGTGCCTGGCGGAAGTCCGATCCCTGTTCCAAAGCCAAGCGGACCGGCTCGCCCAGATCGTCCGAAGTGGGAATGATCGTCCAGCGATAGGCGATGCTGCGGCCGCGGCGAGTGTCCCGGGCCGTGTCGATCGACGTCTCGTGGCGCTCCAGCGTATAACGGAGCCGAAAACCGCCGATCGGACCGATGGTTTCGGTCAGCTCGTCCTCGTCGGCCAGTCGGTGGACTTGCTGCTTGGCCCGCGCGACAAACTCTTCCCTCAGCGGGTCCAACGGAATGAACACCACGCGGCCGTTGGCGATCAGCAGATGAGCCTCCGGACCGTCGACCGCCCGGCTCAGCGGCGTGGGATAGCTTTCAATCACAATCGGAGCCGCCGGCGCGTTTTCCACTTGCTCCCGCTGGCGCACCAGTTGATCCAGTTGGAACCGCGACTCCGACAGCCCGCGGGCCAGATCGAAGTCCGTTTGTTTCGTGCCGTCGAGTTGCTGCCGCCGCTGCTGAAGATTATGTTCCACGGCCGCAACTGTCGTGGCCAGAGCATCGCGCTGCATGGCCCGTTTGACACCCTCGGTCGCCACGGCCCGCACCTCGCCCTCCACCCGCAACACGTCGCCCCACAGCGCTTGCTCGCCGGCCAACTCCTTCTCCAACTCTTTGGCGGCGGGCGTGGCCGCCAGGGACACCTTCACCGGCGTATTCTTGATTCGCATGCCTTCCATGACCACCATGATAATCATGATGCTCACCACACTGGCCACGATGTCCAGGAAGGAATCGCTGTTGACCGGCTCGGAAGATTGGACGAACGCACGAGGCATGAGATCGCTATTTCCTTTCCACCATTAGCCCACTGCCTTCCAGCAGGGTCGACAATTCGGCAAAACGTCGGTCCGCGTCCGGGGCCACATAAACCTGGAGCACGGGCCGCCAGAACATGCCGCGCCCGGCGATGCCCCACGTCTCCATGCGCTCCCAGACGGCCGAGATCAACGGATCGATCGCGGCTGCCGTACGCGAGCCCATGGCAATCACTTTGTTCGCGTCTGGATTGCGTTCGGAAACCACCATCAAGTGGTCGCCATAACATTCGATGCGAATCGGCCGCACGACGCCAACCGAGCCGCGACCGGCGTCGCGAAGCCCCCAGTCGGCTCCCCGCTTCGAGGCCAGGCTCTTGGAATGCTTGCTACTTGGATTGTCGTCGTCTTTGCCGTCTTTGTCGTCGCGTTTCTTAGGGGGCGGCGGGTCGGGCGTCGGCTCCCATTCACCCGGCCGCAAGACTCGGCCGCGCACGTCGCTCGACGGCGCTGATTCGCTCGACACGGTGGGCGCGGGCTGTTCGCGCGCCGGCTGGCCAACGACGTATCCGTCGGGCCGTTCGGCTCGCCCGCCCGCTACGGCCGTATTGGGCTGGCCGTTTGGCGACATTGCGGACGTGCCGGCCGGATTGCCGGCCGAGCCGGTGCCGCTGCCGCCCTGTGCCGAGCTGCCTAAACCGCCCGCGCCGGCCAGCTCTGCTCCGCCGGGCGACGCGTTCCCGCCCGAATAAATGCCGCCGCCGGTTGTATTTTGTGCAGTGGCTCCGCCGGCGCTTCCATTTCCGGCCAAGGCCGGCCCGCCGTTGCTGCTACCCGCTGCACCAGCAGCCGCGCCCGGACCAGGACCGCCGGCGCCACGGTTGCCGCCACCGCCAAAAACGCTGCCGATGTTGTCGCCAGCGGCGCCCGTGCCGCCACCACCGCCAAAAACGTTGCCGCCAGGAGCATTGCCCGTGCCGGCGTCCCCGGGAGCGCCGCCAGTCCCGCCCGTGCCACCCGTCCCGCCCGTGCCACCCGCTGAAGCAAGGTAGGGATTGCCCGATACCGTTCCGGTTCCACCCGATCCGCCGCCCGTCGCCTGATCCCCGCTCCCTGTCCCCTGCCCCCTATTCTGTCCCACCGCTCCGGCCGCGCTGGCCGAACGGTAGCCTTGATCGTCGTCGTCGGAAGAACCTCCCTCGCGGACAAAGCCCCCCTGCGGCGACGCATGATAGACGACCTTCGATCGCTTGCCGTACTCGCGCGGCGCGGCGGCGGCCAATCGCGCCTGATTGACCCGGGCCGCAGCAACCACTTGCCGCATTACGTCGGCCAGCCGTGGATCGGGCGGCGGGTAGGCAAGCTTCCAGCCGTCGTCAATCAGCTCATAGCCGAAGTCAAATCCCCACGACTTCATCGCTGCCCTGGCCGCATAGTAGGCGTTGATCCCCTCGGGCCGCACCAATAGCAGCGGGTAAGGCTCGCCAGCCTGCGGATCGAAGTCGCGCCGGGCCAGCATGTACTCGCGAGCAGCCCGCAATGCCACGGCCAACGGATTGCCAGGTCCCAGCGGCCCATCGAAATCGGAGTCCGTTAGGCGGATCCCCTCGGGCTGCAAGACGAGGGCGTCCCCCCGGCATTCCAGATAGATCGGCTGCCGCCGCGTTTGGTTCGGCCCTTCATAGGGCACCACGGCGTAGCTGCGCCGACGGCCGGCGGCCGCCTGATGCGCCTGGGCGAGTTGCTGCTGGGCCGTGCCGATCTGCGCGCGAACTTGCTCCAGTTCCGCTTGCGATTGGGCAAGCCGCTTTTGGTCGCTATTGCCCACATTGTCTAGGTCGCGACTGGTCGCTTGGTACTGGGCAAGCCGGTCGCGCAGCCGCCGCGAGTGATCTTCGAGATGGCCCAGTTCGAGCCGGGCATCAGCCAGTTGCGACTCGGCCCGTGCCCGCGACTTTTTTAGCTGCTCGGTGCGCCACTGCACGTCCTCCCGCTTGGTCTTGAGTTCCGTCCCTTGCTCGGCCATTTTACTGATCGCGGCGGCCTCGGCCTGCATCCGCGCGGTGCGGGTGATGGCCAACAGCAGTGGCACCAACGCCCCCATGGTGCAGATGAGCACCGCCAGGAACGGGAACAGCGAAATGCCGGGACCGTCCTGATTGGGATTTCTGCGGTGGATTCGCCAAGGTTTCATGCCGCGTGCGCCGTGCGTCGCAGGGATTCCAGCTTAATCGGGGCGGCCAGCGGCGTTTCGGCCAGCCGGGCGCTAAGCATGTTGACCGCCGCCGCCAGGCTCAAGACGGTCTGCTCGAAGTGTTTCGCGCCGGCCAAGGCCGCCAGGTTGCCGTTCAGAGCCTCTTCCAGTCGGGTGACCTCACCCGCGGCGACCACGGCCCGCTCCAGCACGGCGGCCCGCTCAGCCAACTCGCCCGCCGCGGCCGACATGGCCGCCTTCACTTTTTCGCTCGCTTCGACGGCCATTTGGGCCCAGTGCTGAGCGGCCGAGTTGACCGACGCCTGCCATAGCTCGGCCTGGCGCCGTAGCAGCACCTCGCTGTTCTGAAGCATTATTTCGGCCACGCGCCGCATGGCAACCAGTTGGCCGTCGCCGCCGGCCGCCACGGCAGTAAACCGGCCGTCCAACTCCTGCTGCACGCGCCGATCCACTTGGTCCAGCAGCGCGTTCTCCCCATGTTCCACGTAGAAGTGAATGAACATCAAGACCATCGAAAGCGTCAGGGCCAGGGCCGTGGTGTCGAACTTCAGACCCAACCCGTTGAGCACCTGGAGCATCGACTGGTCGGGCGCCTGGAGGTCGACGCTGTTTAGCGCCATCGTGATGCCGATCACCGTGCCCAAGAAGCCGAGGATCGGGATTGCCCAGACGATCACGCGGAATTGGCCGTAGCCGGCATGCGCCCGCGAGGCGTCCATGTCGGAGAGATATTTCAACTCGTCGTCCAACGTGTCGGCCGAGCCGCGCCGACAGACGTGCTCCAAGGCCGCGCGCAACCGGCTGACGCAGTACTCGCCCTGGCGTCGGCCAGGCAGGCGGTCCAACCGCGTCAGCAACGCCTTACTCTCCTCGGCCGGGTTGGCCGTTCGCGGCACCGAGCCGAAGAAGGACTCGCTCAGGCCGGATCGCTGCGTCACGACGTCAAAACCCTTGATGAGCAAGGCCGCCAGGCCGATGGAGAACATGACCGTCTCCATATACTCGACCGGATGGTGGGCGAAGTATCGCTTGATGAACGGCACGTCGAGCGGGCCGGCATGGATCAGAGCGTAAAACCCGGCCGAACCGAGGATGCCCCACAAGAACGGTGACTTCGTGGTCGCTTGGATGAATCGGCTCAGTTTGTTCATGTCAGTTCAAATCCCTTCTCGCTGATGGGGTGCCGCAGGCGCGCAGCGGGAACTATGGCCTCCTCAAAATCGACGTAATCGGCAAAGTTTATGAACTCAAAGGATTCGTGCAATAGAAAATGGGGCTCAAAAGTTAAATGAGGAAGATGGGGATGAATAGGTTGAAAAATGACTGCTTGCTAAAGAAACGGTTCGTGTGGAAGAGAGAAAGAGAAACTAGGTAAACAGAGAAAGATATAAGAGGAGAGCAAGAAGCGGATAGGGGTTGGCTTTCGGTCTTCGGCGTTCGGCTTGCCGATAACCGTTCCTCCTTCCCTTCTTCTCCTTTCCTGCTCTCCTGTCTTTCCTTACCTCACAACCGCCCGCACAAACGAAAAAGTTCGCCAAAGTCCGGCTTGCCCGGCTACCGATGATGAACTCTCATAAGGCGGCGAGAAGCAAAGAATCAATTCCCAGGGGGGGAAACAGTCCGGTACTGCCCACGGCGTGGGTTGTCCGGACTGTTGCGTTTCTTGACCGCGAGAATGAGTGTCGTTTCGGCGGGGTCGCCGCTACTCGGCTACTCGGCCGACTGCTCCGCGGCATAGCGGGCACAACAGCCGGGCGTTTCCCAGAGACGAACGTCCACCACCGGAAAGCCGCGTTCCCGGGCCACCTCAAAGATTAGCCGGGCGATGTTCTCGGCCGTCGGGTTCACGTCCATCAGGTACAGCGGCTCGTTCATCGCCCGCAGCGCGGCTACCGCCGGATCGGTCCGATTGAGGACCATGCGGTGATCGAGGTTGTCGTCGATCCAACCGGCGACAACCCGTTTGATTTCAGAAAAATCGAGCACCATGCCTTGTTCGTCGAGCCGCTCGGCTTCCAGCGTGATGATGAGCCGGCCATTGTGTCCGTGCAGATGCCGGCACTTGCCCGCGTAGTTCAGCAGGCGATGCCCGTAGCAAAAATCGATTTGTCGCGAAACGGTAAACATGTTGGGAAAGAGGAAGGACGAAAATCAGCGCCGCGGCGTTTTCATCGTTCCGTCTTGTTCTCCTTCGTTGGCTGAGCTCTGGTTTGCGTACGTGGTCGGATCCTCGCCGATGGAGCCAAACGCCTGTTGCCGCTCGGCGCACTTATTGCAGCGGCCGCAGTGTAAGCCGCGAACTGGGGCGATGCAAGAGAAGGTCAATGCGAGCGGCAGCCCGCGCCCCAACCGCATGACCTCGGGCTTTTTCAGTCCGGCAAAAGGCCGCGTGAGACGCACGCGGCTGTTCGTGGCCAGGTCGATCGCCCGTTCGAAGTCGCGGAAAAACTCCGCCGTGGCATCGGAGAACGGGTTGGAAGCCAACACGGCCAGGGCCAACTCGTCCACGCCGTGCATCGCGCACCACAGCGCCGGCTTGATGGTCAGCAGCGCGTTGCGGCCGGGTAGATATACGGCCCGATCCGGCGTCTCGGCGCCAGGTACGTCCCTGCCGGTGACGCTCCAATGATAACCATAGAGATCGGCCAGCGGCATGTCGAAGACCATCAACGAATCGAGCTGGGGGGAGTCGATGGTAATCAAATAGGCCCGCAGCGCCCACAGCTCATCGCGCTGCCAGTGCAGGCCCGACTGGACGTAAAACGGCTGCACGCGGCGGCCGGATTCCAGCAGGTGGGCCAGCAAAATCGAGCTATCCAATCCGCCGCTCAGCAGTAGACCGACGGGCGCATCGCTGACAGACGTGACGGGCATGGCGTTTCCTCATCCAGTCGAGCGGTCGGCAACGGGCTAGGGCCCGGCGTGGGCCTTCATCCATTCGAGATATCGTGTCGCATAACGATCGAGATTGGCCGTACTGCCGCCGCCGCGCAGGGGCGAACACATTTCGTAGGTGGCGACGCCGTCGAACCCGCCCTGGCGCAGGCCGGCAAAAAACGCCGCGTAGTCGATCGATCCTTCGCCAAAAGGCACGGCCCGCACCATCGCCGGCTCCGGCACATAGTTGACCAGTTCCGGGCGGTAGCGGAAACGCGGCAGATGCACATAGTCGGCATTGGTGGTGCACGCGGTGTAAGGTGCCATGCGCCGTGCCGCCTCGAACAGGTCCTCGCCCCTGAGCGCCAGCGACCAGGCATCGAAGCCCAACTTGCAGTTCGGCCGGTCGATGTCGCCCAGCAATTCCAGCAGGGCATCGCTGTGAACGGCCAAATCGTGGTGATTCTGGATGGCGATCGTCACGCCGTGGGCGGCCGCCCGATCGCAACACTCCCGCAAACCGGTGACCACGCGACTCCAGACGGTTGCCGGCGTCAGGCCCGCGGTCTCATAGGCGGTGAACACGCGAACGATGGTTGCCCCGAGGGCATGGGCGAGCCCGGCCAGCGAGGCAACGTAGGCGACCTGCATTTCCAGATAGGGAACTTCGGCCGCGCCCGCACAAGCAAAATCGGTGTAGGCCCCGACCACCGGGCAAGTCATACCGTGACGATCGAGATGCTCCTTGATCGCGGCGGCCTGCTCCGCCGTGTAGCCCAGCGGAGCGAGGTGCGGCCGTTTCCCCATCAACATCACGGCCGCATATCCCAGCTCGCGCGCCTTGTCGATGAACTCGAAAAGCGAGAGCGTGCTTTGTCCCCAGAAACCGGCGTAACTGACGGAAAACAGGGCGGGGGTCATGTTCATGCCTTCTCCGACTCGCCAACTTTGCGCCACCGCCCATTATACAATATTCAGACGACACAGCTACCGGGTCGAAGGGGCCGCTACGGGTTGTGGCGGCGGGGAGCCAAAACGTTTATTTGACCTCAGGAGTCGATGCCGAAATAGCCGGGCGCTAACAGCTCCCGGCCATTCTCTCGCGCCAGTGTGCATCGGTTGCCCTAAACTGTCACTCTCCCACCAAATCGATCACCATGAGTTCCGGCCGGCAGAGAAATCGTATGGGCGGGGCGTAGTCGCGTTCCATGCCGATGCCGCGACACACCAACAGCCGAGCGCCGCTGGGCAATCGGGTGAGGCCCGCCGCCCAACTGTTGGGAATAAGGGAGTGGGTAATAATCGGACCGATCAGGGGAAGACGCACCTGACCGCCGTGCGTATGCGCGGCCACCAACAGGTCGGCCTGGACCTCGCCTAGCGCGAAGTTGGGCACGTGGCCCAACACCAGATGAAACCGTTCTGGGTGAGCGTCCGTAATCTTCAGATCCGGCGTAAAAGATTGCCACAAGGCAAGACAGGTCAATTGCAGGTCGCCCAGATCGAATGACCGGCTGTCGGAAGTCACCCTGACACCCGACCCGCGAAAAATCTCCTCCCAGTCGAGGCCATCCACGTTTCCCTGGACCGCAAACACTCCCCGCGGCGCCGTGAAGTGAATCTCCTCGAGCAGGTCGTGCAGTTGCCGCTTGAGACTCGTGTATTCTTCGGGAGTCGCCTGGATGTAATCGCCGGCCCACAGAATCAGATCCGGTTTTTCCTCCAATGCCCGGAGCAATACGGACCGTTCGAAGCACCCAATGGAGTCTGTTTGCAGGTCGGCAACGACCACGATCCGCAGCGGGTGGTGAATCTTCGAGCTGGCGATGCGCCAATGCGAGACTTCCAACCAATACGGCTCGATCAGCAGGGCATCGGCCGCGATCAAAAGCAGCGCCACCGCACCGGCCAGCATCACGCCGGCCCGGACCTTCCGGCCACGCCAGACAGCCGCGCTGGCAACCAACAGCACGGTGCCATGCAAAAACAACCCGTAGATCAAGAGGCGGAGGAAACCGAAATGATTCTCGATACATCCGCCAAGCAGGCCGCCCAGCCCCAGCGCAACGACGCCGGCCAGCGCCATCACGCCACACCAAACGAGCAGGCCCTTGTGTCGGTTCACAAGCCAGATCGCCGCGACGTCGACGGCCAGCATCAAGAGGTTGTACAGCGATGTCACAAGTATCACGCGGCCATTTTACCCACAGTTCGGCGGGAATCAAGTTCTCTTCGGTTCTGCCGCCCTCCGCTACCCGGCCCCCTTGCACAAATCGCGCAGACGGCCAACAATGGTTCACGCTCGGCGGGCCTAGGACAATCTTCGTGGTGTGTGAAAGGACCGAAAAATGGCCGGAATCCCCGTACTGACGGCCGAAGGCGACTCGATTGCCCAGGCCTGGGAAAATGCCCTGGTGCGGTTGTACACTTTGGGCTGCGACGTCAAGACGCAGTACGACAAGCCCGACGACCCGCCCAGCAAGGATGCGACGATGATCGTCACGGTCGCCGATCCGCTGGCCGAGCCGATGATCCACCGCGACTTTCCCGGCGGCTTCGAGGAACTTCAAGAGTACGTCATGGAGGTCTGCGAGGGGATCAAGGACCACTGTGTGCGCGATCCGAGCGATCCGGCCGACACGCGCTGGGAATAACCTACCACCAGCGTCTGTTTCGTTACGACGTGCCCACGCTGACGCCGACCGATCAGATCGAGCACCTTTGCCGGCAATTGGCCGACACGCCCTACACGCGCCGCGCCCAAGCGATCACGTGGAAAGTGTGGGAGGATAATTCCTGCTACGATCCGGCCTGTTTGCAGAGCATCTGGTGCCGGATTATCGAGGACGGCGGCCGGCCGGTGCTGAACATGAACGTCCGCTTCCGCTCCAACGACGCCTACAAAGCGGCCTTCATGAACATGTTCGCCTTGGTCCGCTTGCAGGCGACGATTGCCGCGCGGGTGGGCCAGTTATCGGGCACGCCGCTGCGGTTGGGCCG
>Ga0181529_10005247_pt1 | contig 13642 bp, 11 predicted proteins | sample PEATcosm2014_Bin_36_FD_119763 | JGI IMG/M metagenome (GOLD analysis project Ga0181529, IMG submission 119763) | Peatland microbial communities from MTU Mesocosm Facility, Houghton, MI, USA - PEATcosm2014_Bin10_30_metaG | ecosystem: Environmental > Terrestrial > Soil > Wetlands > Peat | place... | reverse complement strand
GCCGACCGCCTGCCGGGCGAGTTCTATCAGCTCGACATCGAGATGAGCTTCGTCGAGCAGGACGACGTGTTGGCGGCGATGGAGCCGGTGATCCGCGGCGTGTTCGAGGAATTCGCCGGCGACAAGCCCGTGACGCCGTCGCCGTGGCCGCGCATTCCCTTCGCCGAGGCGATGCGCAAATACGGCTCCGACAAGCCCGATCTGCGCAATCCGATCGTCATGCAGAACGTCTCCGATCATTTCCGCGGCTCGGGGTTCAAGGTGTTCGCGCGTCTGCTGGAGACGGCGAAGAACGAGGTCTGGGCGATTCCCGCGCCGGGCGGCGGGCAGCGCACCTTCGCCGACCGCATGAATTCATGGGCGCAGGGCGAGGGGCAGCCGGGGCTCGGCTACATGCTGTTCTTCGATCGCGCGAAGGACGAGACGACGCTGCAGCAGGACCCGAAGGCGACCGGAATCGGCGGCCGCGGTCCGCTCGCCAACAACATCGGGCCCGAGCGCACCGAAGCGGTGCGGGCCCAGCTTGGCCTCAAGGCGGGCGACGCGGCGTTCTTCGTCGCCGGCGATCCCACCGTCTTCGCCAAGTTCGCCGGCCTGGCGCGCAACAAGGTCGGCCAGGAGTTGAAGCTGGTCGACGAGAACCGCTTTGAATTCGCCTGGGTCGTCGATTTCCCGATGTTCGAGTGGAACGAGGACGACAAGAAGGTCGACTTTTCGCACAATCCGTTCTCGATGCCGCAGGGCGGTCTGGAAGCGCTTCAGGACAAGGACCCGTTGCACATCAAGGCGTTCCAGTACGACATCGCCTGCAACGGCTTCGAGCTCGCCTCGGGCGGCATCCGCAATCACAAGCCCGAAGCGATGGTCAAGGCGTTCGAGATCGCCGGATATGGCGAACAGACGGTCGTCGAGCGTTTCGGCGGCATGTACCGCGCTTTTCAGTACGGCGCGCCGCCACATGGCGGCATGGCGGCGGGCGTCGATCGCATCGTCATGCTGCTCGCCGGCGAGCAGAACTTGCGCGAGGTGGCTTTGTTCCCGATGAACCAGCGCGCCGAGGATCTGCTGATGGGCGCGCCCTCGCCGGCGACGGCGAAACAGCTGCGCGAGCTGCACATCCGCCCGAATTTGCCGGAAGGCTGATCGCGCCTCAGCTCTTTTCCGGGCCGTCGCCGCTCGTGGCGGCGGCCTGGGCGAAGAAGCCGCGGAACATGTCGCGGAACCACTCGGCGCCCTGTTGGCCTTCGCTGAACCAAGCTCGCAGGAAGCCGTCGGGCGAGAATTTCGCCGCTTCCGCCATCACCCGCTTCTCGATCTCCGCCATCACCGCCGCCTGCATCGGCTGAACGTCCGGCAGGCCCATGAATTGGCGCGCTTCGATGGGCGTGCAGTCGATCTCGATCGTAACTTTCATCGTCGCTCCCTTGCTTGGGGCCCAGACGCCCTGTTGTAGCATTCAATCGGCCCCCGCCGTCGATCTTGGACTTCCTTCGCGCGGGTGAACCATTTGGGCGAACGTCATATTTTTGGCTGGCGCCGGGCTCGATTTGTCGTAGTGTCAACCGCGCCGGCGTTGCGGGGGAACGGGACCAGCTTTGACGGGCGAGCATTTTGACGTCCTGATTGTCGGGGCGGGGTTATCGGGAATCGGCGCGGCCTGCCGGCTGCGGACACGCTGTCCGGGCTCCAGTTTTGCCATTCTCGAGGCGCGCGACGACCTTGGCGGCACCTGGGATCTGTTCCGCTATCCCGGCGTGCGTTCCGACTCCGAAATGTTCACGCTGAGCTATTCGTTCCGGCCGTGGACGCACGCGGCGGCGATCGCCGGCGGTCGGACCATTCTCACCTACATCCGCGACACGGCCCGCGAGTTCGGCGTCGATCGCCGAATCCGCTTCGGCCACAAGGTGCGCGCGGCGGCGTGGTCGTCGGCCGAGGCGCGCTGGACGCTTGACGTCGAGGCCGGACCAGAGCAGCGGCCGGGCCAACTGACCTGTGGCTTCCTCATCGTTTGCGCCGGCTATTACAGCTACGAGGGCGGCTACCGGCCGGAGTTTCCCGGCCTCGAACGCTTCGGCGGCCGTATCGTCGATCCGCAGCGCTGGACCGACGACGTCGACTATGTCGGCAAGCGGGTGCTGGTGATCGGCAGCGGCGCGACGGCGGTGACGATCGTCCCCGCGCTCGCCCGCCGCGCCGCCCATGTCGTGATGCTGCAACGATCGCCGACCTACGTGATCGAGCGCGCTTCGCGCGATGGGGTCGCCGATGCGCTGCGCGCGGCGTTGCCCGAGCGTCTCGCCTTCCGGCTTGCGCGTTGGAAAAATATCGTCGTCGGCGCGGCGTTCTACCGCTTCTGCCGGCGCTTCCCACGCGCCGCGCGTTGGTTGCTGCTGGCGCGGACGCGCGATGCGATGGGGGCCAGCGTCGACGCGGCCAAGCATTTCACGCCGCGTTACCAGCCATGGGACCAGAGATTGTGCCAGGCGCCCGACGGCGACCTGTTCCGCGCTTTGCGCGGCGGCCGCGCGTCGATCGTCACCGACACGATCACGACCTTCACCGCCTCCGGGGTCGCGCTCGCCAGCGGCGAAACGATCGACGCCGACATTGCGGTCGCCGCCACCGGCCTCGAGCTGCAGCCGCTCGGCGGAATCCGCCTCAGCGTCGATGGCGCGGCGATCGAACCCGGTGAGACAACCGTCTTCAAGGGCGCCATGCTGAGCGGCGTGCCCAATCTCGTCTTCGTTTTCGGCTACACGGCCGCCGCCTGGACGCTGAAAGCCGACCTCGTCAGCCTCTTCGCGTGCCGGCTGATCAATCGGCTGAAGCGCAGTGGATTTCGCCGATGCATGCCGCGAGCCAGCGATCCGTCGATGGCGAAACGGCCGCTGGTCGATTTTTCCTCGGGCGCCTATCGCCGCGCGGCCGCCAAACTGCCGAAGCAGGGAACGGACGGGCCGTGGGCGAGTCGGCAGAGTTACTGGCGGGATTTTCTGGCGCTGCGCTTCGCGCCGTTGCGCAGCGGGGGGTTGCGGTTCTGCGACCCCGCTCCCGCGGCGGCGGCGCGGCGCAATCGAGGCGCCGCCAGCGCGCCTCAGACCCCGAGCGCGGCGAGGTAGCGCGGCGCTGGCCGCATTCGATTGGGGACTGAAGGGCGTTCTTGGCGCCGGGCCAGCGAGCCTGGGGCCCTGGCGGCGTTGGCTTCCCCTTGCTCATGCAGCGAGACGCTTTTCCCACTGCGCGTTTTCCGCTAGAGCCTCAAGGTTGCAACGGGGAAGCAGCCGCGCGAGCTGCACATCGGGATGAACCTGCCGGAAAAGCGAGAACGCGCCGGCAGTTGGGGGCGTCGGCGCTATGAAGAAGATCATCGTCTTCGTCGGCACCCGCCCCGAAGCGATCAAGATGGCTCCGGTCGTGGCGGCGCTGCGGGCGACGCCGACGGCGTTTGAAACGCGCGTATGCTCGTCGGGCCAACATCGCGAACTGCTGGCTTCGGCGCTTTTCGAGTTCGGCGTTACGCCCGACATTTCTCTCGATGTTATGACAGAAAATCAGACACTTGCCGGGTTGAGTTCGCGTCTCTTCTCATCCATCGACGCGCTGCTCGAAGCCGAACGGCCGGACGCAATCCTCGTGCAAGGAGATACGACGACGGTCGCCGTCGCGGCGCTGTGCGCGTTCTATCGCGCAATTCCGGTCGGCCACGTCGAATCTGGGCTGCGCAGCTTCGATATCCGCTCGCCCTTTCCAGAGGAAATGAATCGGCGCGTCGCAACGCTCGCTTCGCGCTGGCATTTCGCGCCGACTGAAAAGGCGCGGGCCAATCTGATTGCCGAGGGCGTCCCGGTCGAGGCGATCCACGTCGTCGGCAACACGGTGATCGACGCGCTTCTGCTGACGGTCGCGCAGGTCCGTCGTCAGCCGCCGCCCTTTCCGCATCCGCTCGCCGCCGCGGACCTGGAGGGACGGGCGATCGTACTGGTCACGGCGCACCGGCGAGAAAATCACGGGACGCGGTTGCAACAGATCTGCGGCGCCATCCGACGGCTTGCGGCGGCCCATCCCGAGGCCCGGTTCGTCTATCCGGTTCATCCCAATCCGAACGTGGTCGCCGTCGCGAGCGAGATGCTGAGCGGTCTGGCCAATGTTTTGCTCGTCGAGCCGATGGCCTACCGCGCCTTTGTGCGGCTGCTCGACATGTCTTGCCTCGTCCTCACGGATTCGGGGGGGTTGCAGGAAGAAGCGCCTTCGCTCGGCAAGCCCGTTTTAGTCATGCGTGACGTCACAGAACGGCCGGAAGGCGTCGACGCGGGCGTTAACCGGCTGGTCGGCGCCGACCCGGACGTCATTTTTGCCGCGGTCGATGAGCTGCTGAGGGATCCGCAGCGGCGCAAGGCCATGACGTCGATGGGAAATCCCTTCGGCGAAGGCGTCGCCGGAGCTATGATAGCCGATACCCTCAAGCGCGACCTCGCGTAGAGATGGGCGAACGCGTGACGGGCAGGGCGTTAAAATGACGGTTCGAGTTTGCTTAGTGACGAGCGAGTATCCGCCTGTAATCGGCGGCATCGCAAGCCATGTATTCGAACTGGCGCGCGCGATGACGGCGGCGTCGGTCGAGGCGACCGTCGTTCATCCAATCTCGCTGATCTCGTCGTTGTCCGCGCGGAGCGAGGCGCCCGGAGTGACGGTGCTCCGCCCGAAAATGGTCAAGGCGCAGCCTTTCTACGATTTCACACTGCGGCTGTGGATGCGCAGGCATTTGACGAAAGAGAAATTCGATCTCGTGCATGTCCACGGCGTCCGCCCGCTCGCCGCGACGCGCGACCTTTCCCTGCCGGTCGTCTTCACCAACCATACCTCAGGATTTCTCGGCCGACTGAATGCCGAGCCGCGGCGCAAACGACGGACCGCTGCGTTGCTTGAGCATGTCGACGCGCTGCTCGCGCCGAGCGACGAGCTCGTGGCGGCGGCGCAGGCTTTCGGCTACGCCGGCCCAGCACAAATGATACCGAATGGGGTCGACGCGGAGCGTTTCGCCCCGGGTCCATCCGAGGCGCGCGCCGCATGGGGCATCGGCGCCGATGAGACCGTGATTGTGCTGGCGCGCCGCCTGGTGAAGAAGAACGGCGTGGTTGGCTTCGCAAAGGCGGTCGCGCAGATGCGCGAGCGCAATTTCCGAGTCGTCGTCGCCGGCGACGGGCCTGACCGCGAGGAGATGGTCGAAATCCTCGCCAAGGCGGGAATGCGCGACCGCGTGACGTTCCTTGGCGCGGTGCCGAATTCCTCGATGCCCGAAATCTATCGCGCCTGCGACATCGGCGTCCTGCCTTCACTCGCCGAAGCGACGAGCATTAGCGGTCTCGAGGCCATGGCCTGCGGTCTGCCGTTGGTGGGAACGAACGTCGGCGGCATCCCCGCCATCGTCGCGGACGGCGTCTCTGGCGTGCTGGTCCCGCCTGCGGACCCCAAGGCGCTTGCCGAGGCGCTGGGTCGAATGGTCGACGACGCGGGTCTGCGCCGCGCAATGGGCAAGGCGGGCCGCCGATCGGCGCAGGACAATTTCTCCTGGCCGATCATCGCGCGCCGGACGGCGGCGGCGTACGAAGCGTGTCTTTCGCAGCGCAGCGGACGCAGGTAGGGCGATGAACATTCTCGTTGTCGGCAACGCCCACGAGCGGCTTGCGGGGGCCAAGACCTATGGGTTCGAGCGCAAACTGTTCAATGGCTTCGTGCGCAACGGTCACAATGTGCAGTTCTTCAGCGATCGCGACGTCGCCCGCAACGGCACGATCTTCGGATCGTCCCGGGCGGGACGCGGCGTCGCCAACCGCAAGTTTCTGGAATTCGTGCGTAATTTCGCGCCGGAATTGATCGTGTTCGTCTATTCCTCGCTGATCGCCTCGGACACGTTCGAGGCGGCGAGGCGGCTGTGTCCCGGCCTGCGCCTCGCTCAGGTTTGCATGGACCCGCTGTGGCGACCGGTTTGTCTCGAATTCGTCCGCGATCGTGTCTCAGTGGTCGACGCCACGTTCGTGACGACGGGCGGCCCGGCGCTGGCGCAGTTCGCGAAGAATCGCAATCGCTCGAGCTATCTGCCCAACCCGGTCGACGCTTCGATCGACGTCGGACGCGGTTTCGCGCGCTCGGATCAGCGCTACGACGTCTTCTGGGCGGCGCGCGCGGGCAAGGGCGACTACCCGGAAGATCCGCGCGTCGTGTTCGCCCTCCACCTTGCGGCCTCCGGACAAGTGGAGGTCGACTACCACGGCATCGGCGACCGGCCGCAATTGTTCTCCCACGCGTTCTTCGTGCGGCTGAACGACTGTCGCATGGGCCTCAATCTCAATTCCGACCGGCTGGTCGGCGCTGCGGCGCCGGCGCCGGCGGACGAGCGGCGTCTCTACAACTCGGACCGGATCGCGCAGATCGTCGGCTGCGGTCTGCTCGCGATCTCGACTCGCGCCAACGGGATCGGCGAACTGTTCGAGGAGGGCCGTGAGATGGTTTTCGCCGATACGAAAGAGGAACTGCTGGAGACCGTCTTGCGCTACAAGCGCGACGACGCGGCGCGCCGACGTGTGGCCGAGGCGGGTTGGCGCAAAGGTCACGAACAGTTCAACGAACGCCTGACGGCGCGGTATATTGAGGACGTCACCTTCGAACGCCCATTGTCGCACGCCTATGCTTGGCCGACGCGGTTGTGGTGATGGACATGCGCACGGTCATTTGCATCAAGTGGGGCGATCGATACCCCGCCGCATATGTCAACCGCCTCTATCGCGGCGTGATGCGCAACGTCGCTCAGCCCACCCGCTTCGTCGCCTTCACCGATGACGGCGCCGGTCTCGATTCCGGCGTGGAAGTTCGCGCGATCCCTACGATCCGGTTTCCCGAGACGGAACTGCGCCCTGGGCCTTGGCGCAAGCTCGCGGTGTGGTCGTCTGAAATCGGGCTGGAAGGCGATCTGCTTTTTCTCGACCTCGACGTCGTCGTGACCGGCGCCCTCGACGAACTGTTCGAATACGAACCTGACAGGCTGTGCATGTTGCGCAACTGGACCCAGAGCGACGGAACCGGCAACACCTCGGTGTTTCGATTCCGCGCCGGATCCGAGCCGCAACTGGTGAGCGATTTCGAGTCCGACCCCGTGCGCAAGTCGTTCCATTACGACAACGAGCAGATCTACGTGACCCGCGAGGCGAAAACCCCGATCGCCTATTGGCCGCCCCAATGGTGTCCGAGCTTCAAATTCGATCTCCTGCCGCGTTGGCCAATGAATTGGTTTTGGCCGGCGCCGCTTCCCGCCGAAGCAAAAATCGTTGTTTTCACCGGTCACCCCCGACCCGAGGAAGCGCTGCGCGGGGAATGGCCGGCGACGCCGCTCAAGAGAATCTACAAGCATCTGATCGCGCCGGACTGGCTGGGGCAGAACTGGCGATGAACGCGACGCGCAAGCCCTTGTCCGCGTTTTCCGCGCATGTTAGCCACGGCGCGGACGTCGGGGTATAGCGCAGCCCGGTAGCGCGGAAGTTTTGGGTACTTCAGGCCGCAGGTTCGAATCCTGCTACCCCGACCAGGGCAACCAGCCGCCTGAGGAAAGGCGAGGGACAATGACGGCGCGCATCTACTTGCCGGCTCGCAACGCGATGCAGGCGGGCCAGGCGAAAGACCAGTGGGTGCTCGAATTCGAGCCCGAATCGCCGCGGCAGGCGGAACCACTGATGGGCTGGACGGCGTCCTCGGATATGCGGTCGCAGGTGCGCCTGCGTTTCGCCAGCAAGGAGGAGGCGATCGCCTATGCGACGCGCGCCGGCTTCCTCTACAGAGTCGAGGAGCCGAAGCCCGCGACGCGAAAATTCGTGTCCTATTCCGACAATTTCCGTCCGGGCCGCCCGACGCCTTGGTCGCATTGAGGGAGCGCCGCCAGCCGGCTCCGTAGCTCAGTCGGATAGAGCAGCCGCCTTCTAAGCGGCAGGTCGCAGGTTCGAGTCCTGCCGGAGTCGCCAGCCTCGATCTTTCGCTCGGCGCTCGAACCCGATGCGCCCGGTCCGGGCGATGCGAAGCAACGTCAGAGCCACGATGCCGCCGCACTTTCCGCTCAACTTTTGCGAAGATGCGACGGTTTCCGGTGGTGGGCGCGCAATTGTCTTCGCCGCGCGCCGGCGTCCGAGCGGCCGCAAAAGGCGGACGGCGTTGACGCGGGGGCGAAGAAGTGTCTGATGTGGCGGGGTGAATTGATTTTTCTCAGATTTCAGGCGTTAGGCGTTTGGAAAGGAAGTCGGGCCAGAGTGACGCCCGTGATGTCTGCTCAAACGAGCTTCCGTACCCGTCTCTTCGCGGGCGCGCGGTCCCGCGTGGCCCGCTGCGCCGCCGTTCCTGGACGGACGCGATGACGTCTCCAACGTCGGCTTCGCCGTTTTGGGCTTTCCGCGGGGCGGGGGCGCTGGCGGTTGTTGCCGCAAGCCTCGCCGGTTGCGCTCAGCCGCCCAGCCAGCACGCGCACGGACGCGAGTTCTTTTCGGTCGCCCGATATGGACCGGCGAGCCCGCGGGTCGTCGACGACGGCGAGCCCGTGCCGCGCGGCGGCGGCCAATATCTCGTCGGCCATCCCTACACGATCGCCGGGCGCACCTATTATCCAAGCGAGAACGCCCACTATGCCGCCGTAGGCATGGCTTCGTGGTATGGCGACGCCTTCCACGGACGGCGCACCGCCAACGGCGAAGTCTACGACATGCGCTCGCTGAGCGCGGCGCATCCGACGATGCCGCTGCCGAGCTACGCGCGCGTCACCAACCTCGGCAACGGCTATTCGATGATCGTTCGCGTCAACGATCGCGGCCCGTACGCCCCGGGCCGCATCATCGACGTCTCGTCGCGAGTGGCCGACATGCTCGACATCAAATCGACCGGCACCGCCAAGGTGAAGGTCGAATATGTCGGTCCGGCGCCGCTCGCCGGCACCGACGACGACACCCTGGTCGCGAGCCTGCGCACCGACGGCAAGCCGGCGGCGCTCGACGGGTCGCCGGCCAGCCCAACCATGGTCGCCGACGCCGAGCCGCAGCAGCAGCCGGCGCCGCAACCCCGCGCCCCTGTCGCCGAGCGTCCACGCGACGAAGGCCCGCCCTTCGTCGCCGCCGCCAGCCCCAAGCTGCTGAAGGCGCCGCCGCCTCCGGCGCGTCCGTTCGATCTGGGCGCCATTGCGCGCGTGCTGAACACCGCTTCGGCGCCGCCGGTCCCGCCGCCGCGTCGGCCGCTCATGCAAGCCTCGGCGGGCGAGCGGACGCTCTATTTCGCCGACCGCGAGACGCCGGCCTTGCAGCTGCTGCGCGGCGACCCGTTCGCGCGGGTGACTGGCGGCGATTCGCGCTGAGCCTCGGCGCGAAGGCGCCGCTCCGTCGTTGATTTGTGTTTGAGCCGGCGCCAAAACTGGCGCGCCGATCGCCTCGGCGCGCTCAAGGACCCGCCGTGCCCGCTCGCCTCAAGCTCATTTTCACGGCGTTAGCGCTGACGTTGACGTTGTCGGGCGCGGCGCGCGCCGAAGGGTTCCAGAGCGCCGCCCCGCAGGCGCTGCTCGTCGACTACGAAAGCGGCGCCACGCTTTACGAGAAGAACGCCGACACGCAGTTCCCAGCTTCCGCGCTGGTCAAGCTGATGACCGCCGAGCTCGTCTTCAGCCAGCTCAAGGACGGCCGGCTCCATTTCGACGACACGTTTCACGTTTCGGAGCACGCTTGGCGAACCGGCGGCGCCCACGCCCACGCGACAGCGAGCTTCCTCGACGTGAAATCCAACGTGCGGATCGAGGACTTGCTGCGCGGCCTCATCGTCCAGTCCGGCAACGACGCGGCGATCGTCCTCGCCGAGGGGATGGCAGGCAGCGAAGAAGCTTTCGCCGACCAGATGAACAAGCGCGCCGCCGAGCTCGGCCTAGCCCATTCCAATTTCGTCGATCCGTGGGGGCGCGACGATCCGGCGCAAAAGACCACCGCGCGTGACATGGCACGACTTGCCGTCGACATCATCCGCAACTATCCCGACTACTACCATTACTTCGGCGAAAAGGAGTTCACCTGGAACAAGATCCGCCAGCTGAACCGCAACCCGCTGCTCAGCGCCGAGCCGGGCGCCGATGGCCTGAAGACCGGCGACGCGCCGGACAACGGGCTCAGTCTTGTTGGTTCGGCGGTCCAGGACGGACAACGGTTGATCGTCGTTGTCGCCGGGCTCAAGACGGCGGCCGAGCGAGGCGAAGAAGCGCGCAAGCTGCTCGAATGGGGCTTTCATTCGTTTGAACCGCGACTGCTGTTCCAGCCTGGCGACCTCGTCGGCACGGCGTCGGTCTTCGGCGGCGCATCGAGCGAAGTCCCTTTGACGTGCGACCAACCGATCAAGGTGTTCCTTACCCGCGGGGGCCAGGAGCGTTTGACGGCGAAGATCGTCTATCGCGGGCCGCTGGCTGCGCCGGTCGCCGCCGGCGCCCAGGTGGCGACGCTCAGGGTATGGCGCGGCGACACGCTCGCGCTTGAAGTTCCGCTTCGCACCCAGAATGCGGTTGCGCTCGGCGGCCTCGGCAAACGGGCGCTCGACGCCAGCCTCGAGTTCGCCACCGACCTTATCCGCGGCGCGTTGGCGAAGAACTGATGGCGCACGCGCCGGCGCGGGGCCGGTTCATCACCCTCGAGGGCGGGGAGGGGGCGGGCAAGTCGGTCCAGGCGCGCCGTCTCGCCGCCCGCTTGGGTGAAGCGGGGCTCACCGTCGTCCTGACCCGCGAGCCCGGCGGCTCGCCCGGCGCCGAGGCGCTGCGGGAGGTCATTCTGTCGGGCGGCGCGGCGCGATATGGCGCGATCGGCGAGGCGATCCTGTTCAGCGCCGCCCGCATCGACCATATCGACGCGACGATCGCGCCGGCCCTGAAACGCGGCGAGTGGGTCGTCTGCGACCGTTTTCTCGATTCAACGCGCGCCTATCAGGGTGCGGCCGGCCAGCTCGATCCGGCTCTGGTCGCAAGCCTCGAACGGGTGGCCGTCGGCGCCTGCCGGCCCGACCTCACCTTGGTGCTGGACTTGCCTGCCGCCGAGGGACTCGCGCGCGCCTCGGCGCGACGCGGCGAGGCCGCCGCCGACCGCTTCGAAGGCGAGGGGCTGGACTTCCACGAGACGCTGAGGCGCGCCTATCTGGCGATCGTCGAAGCCGAGCCGGAACGCTGCGCGCTGATCGACGCACGCCCGGGCGAGGGCGAGGTCGCAGCGGCGATCTGGGCGACGGTGCGGGCGCGCCTCGGCGAGCCGCTCAACGCCGCAACCAGGGCCAAACAATGAGCCGCTCGGCGAACGACGCGCCGCCGGAAAGCGACGCCCTACCTGGCGCGCCGCATCCGCGCCTGACAACGCGACTGATCGGCCACGCCGCCGCGGAAGCGGCGATGCTGGCCGCCTATCGCGAAAGTCGGCTCGCCCATGCCTGGCTGATCGGCGGCCGCGAAGGCGTCGGCAAGGCGACGCTGGCCTGGCGCTTCGCGCGCTTTGTGCTCGCCCATCCCGACCCGGCGTTGGCGGCGGTCCAGGGTGCCCGCGACCTCTTCGTCGCCGCCGACCATCCCGCGGCGCGCCAACTTGCGGCGCTGTCGCACCCAGATTTTGCGTTGGCGCGACGCGAATGGAACGCCAAGTCGAAGGGCTTCTACTCAGAAATTCGGGTCGAGGACGTGCGCGACGCGTTGTCGATGTTTCACATGTCGGCCGCCTTCGGCGGCTGGCGGGTCGCGATCGTCGACTGCGCCGATGAGCTCAATCCCGCCGGCGCCAATGCGCTGCTGAAGATGATCGAGGAGCCGCCGCCGCGCGCGCTGATCCTCATCGTCGCGCACCAGCCGGGGCGGGTGCTGCCGACCATCCGGTCGCGTTGCCGCCGGCTGCTGCTCGATCGCCTGACGCAGGCCGAGATCGAAGCGACGATCGAGGGACTCGGGCCGCCGTGGGACGCGATCGATCCGGCGCGGCGGACGCAAGCGGCGGCGCGCGCCGACGGTTCGGCGCGCGAAGCGCTGCGTCGGCTCGATCCCGACGCACAGGACCTCGGCGCACTCATCGACGCGGCGATCGCCCAGTTGCCGCGCGCCGAGTCGCGCATGGTTCACCGTCTCGCCGACGCGGTCGCCGACCGCGCCGCCGCGGATTCGTTCGCCGCGCTGAACGCGGCGCTGTGTGAATGGCTGGCGGTGCGCGCGCGCGCCGCCGCCTCGCCGGCCGTGCGGCGGACGTTGGCCGAGCTTTGGGATCGATTGCGCGCGGCGACGCGCGAGACCGAGGCGCTCAACCTCGATAAGCGATTGCACGTGCTGGCGGCGTTCGAGGACATCGCCGCGCAGTCCCGCCGCCTCTGAAGGGCCGCCGCCGCTCATTTTCAAGCGGCGGGAAATGCTCTAGGGAGGGGGCGCCATGAGCCAGCCCTTCTACATCACCACCGCCATTCCCTACGCCAACGGCGCGCCCCACATCGGCCACGCCTACGAGCGCATCGCCACCGACGCGATCCAGCGTTTCATGCGGCTCGACGGCCGCGACACGCTGTTCGTCACCGGCATGGACGAGCACGGGTTGAAGATGCAACAGACCGCGGCGCGCGAGGGCCTGACGCCGCAGGGCCTGGCCGACCGCACCGCCGCGCAGTTCGCGGCGATGGGCGAGCTGCTCGACGCGCGCGCCGACGACGTCGTGCGAACGACCCAGCCGCGCCACAGGCGCTCGGTGCAAGCGATCTGGGAGCGCATGGCCAAGAACGGCGACATCTATCTGTCGAAATACACCGGCTGGTATTCGGTGCGCGACGAAGCCTATTTCGACGAGAGCGAACTCTCCGACGCGCCCGATGGCGGCAAGATCGCGCCGAGCGGCGCGCCGGCGCAATGGGTCGAAGAGGAGAGTTATTTCTTCAAGCTGTCGGCCTACGCCGACAAGCTGCTCGCCCATTACGAGGCCAACCCGGACTTCATCACGCCCGAGACGTACCGCAACGAGATCGTCGCCTTCGTCAAGCGCGGCCTCTCCGATCTGTCGATCAGCCGCACAACCTTCGACTGGGGCGTGCCGGTGCCCGGCGATCCCAAGCACGTTATGTACGTCTGGGTCGACGCGCTGACGAACTACATCACCGCGACCGACTTCCCCGACGACGGGCCGCGGGCGAAATTCTGGCCCGCCGACGCGCATGTCATCGGCAAGGACATCACCCGCTTCCATGCGATCTACTGGCCGGCGTTTCTGATGTCGGCCGGTCTGCCGGTTCCGAAGCAGATCGTCGTCCACGGCTTCCTGTTCAACCGCGGCGAGAAGATGTCGAAGTCGGTCGGCAACGTCGTCAGCCCGGCCGATCTGGTCGCCGCTTACGGCGTCGACCCGCTGCGCTATTTCTTCCTGCGCGAGGTTCCGTTCGGCCAGGACGGCAGCTATTCGCACGAGGCGATCGTCCAGCGCATCAACGCCGATCTCGCCAACGATCTCGGCAATCTCGCGCAGCGTTCGCTGTCGATGATCGCCAAGAACTGCGGCGGCGCGGTTCCCGACTGGCGCGAGGCCGAGCCCGGCGCCGCCGATCTGGCGATCCTCGCCCGCGCCGACGCGCTGGTCGGCCT
>Ga0181529_10005246_pt1 | contig 13645 bp, 8 predicted proteins | sample PEATcosm2014_Bin_36_FD_119763 | JGI IMG/M metagenome (GOLD analysis project Ga0181529, IMG submission 119763) | Peatland microbial communities from MTU Mesocosm Facility, Houghton, MI, USA - PEATcosm2014_Bin10_30_metaG | ecosystem: Environmental > Terrestrial > Soil > Wetlands > Peat | place... | reverse complement strand
CCTGTGGGTCGAGATGACCGAGTCGGGCGTCATCAAGCCCGGCGACTGGGCCAACTCCAAGTGCGCGCTGGTCTACGGCCAGATGACCGAGCCGCCCGGAGCCCGTCTGCGCGTGGCACTCAGTGCCCTCACCGTCGCCGAGTACTTCCGCGACGTTGAAGGCTCTGACACGTTGCTCTTCATCGACAACATCTTCCGCTTTACGCAGGCCGGTTCCGAGGTCTCCACCTTGTTAGGCCGCATGCCCTCGGCCGTCGGCTACCAGCCCAACCTGGCCACGGAAATGGGCGAACTGCAGGAGCGCATCACCTCGACCAGCAAGGGTTCCGTCACCTCCGTGCAGGCCGTCTACGTGCCCGCCGACGACTTGACCGATCCCGCGCCGGCCACCACCTTCGCTCACCTCGACGCCACCACCGTGCTCAGCCGTCCGCTGTCGGAGCTCGGCATCTACCCGGCAGTCGATCCGCTGGCTTCGACCTCGCGCATTCTCTCCGCGCGCATCGTGGGCCAGGATCACTACGACGTGGCCCAGGGCGTCAAGCGCATCCTGCAACGCTACAAGGATCTGCAGGACATCATCGCCATTCTGGGCATCGACGAGTTGTCAGAAGAAGACAAGCTCACCGTGGCCCGCGCCCGCAAGGTGCAGAAGTTCCTCTCGCAACCCTTCCACGTGGCCGAAACCTTTACCGGAATTCCCGGCGCGTATGTGAAGGTAGCTGACACGGTGCGCAGCTTCAAGGAGATCATCGCCGGCAAGTACGACGACATCCCCGAGCAAGCCTTCTACATGAAGGGCGCCATCGAAGAAGTGCTGGCCGAGTCCGAGAAGCTGAAGGCAAGCGTATAAAAGCAGTGGACAGTGAACAGTGGACAGTGGACAGTAAAAACGCCCACTTCCGAATCGGAACTTGTTGCTCACCGTTCACTGTCAACCGTTCACTGTCAACTGTTCACTGTCCACTGTTCACCGTCCACTGTTCACTGTCCACTGTCCACTGTTCACTGTCCACTGTTCACTGTCCACTGTTCACTGTCCACTGTTCACTGTTCACTGTCCACTGTTCACTGGGCGACTGAAAGGAGCCCCATGGCAGAAGAAACGAATCAACTCAGAATCCGGCTCGTCACTCCCGAGCGCACCATGTTCGAGCATGCGGCGACAGCCGTCGAGCTGCCCGCGAAGAACGGGTACTTCGAGGTGCTCTACGGCCACGCGCCGCTTGTAGCCGAACTCGGCGCTGGCGACGTGATTGTGCACTGCGGCGCCGATATAGCGGACGGCAGCACGGCCGGCGCATCCCGCTACAACGTCAGTTGGGGCTTTGTTGAAGTGCTTCCCGACCGCGTAACGATCCTGGCCTCCGACGCCCTCAAGCCAGAAGAGATCGATGTGCCCCGCGCCGAGCAGCAACTCGACCGCGGCCAGAAGATGTGGAAGGAAGCCGGCGAAAGCGAAGACGCCTACACCGATGCCCTCCGCGTAATCTCCGAAGCCGAAGCCAAAATCGCCTCCGCGCACGAGAAAGCCTAGGCTGTATCGACATATACTGGTCACGTAAACACTTGATAAATAATGAAATTGTCATCCTGAATGAATTGTCATCCTGAGCGAACGGGGCCCCAAGCGCGTTTCAGCTTGGGGGTGGTGAGTCGAAGGATCTGCTTCTGTTTTTCAATCAACTTCGAAGACACGACACTAGTCCAGCCAACATATCCGTTCTGTATATGCCGATGCGCTCTAGACAGTTTCTCTCTGCAAAACAAAAACGCCCTTCCCAACCGAGCAGGGCGTTTTTCCTGTTCACTGTTCACTGTCCACTGTCCACTGTTTCACCAGTGTTTGCGTTCCGACAGCACATCCATCTCCGAGCCCGCCAGCAGAAACGCGCCCACGCCGAAGTTGTAACTCGAACTCGGCTTGTACTCCGCCGGCGCTTCTCCAATCGGCTGAATCGCGCCCAACCGGCCATCCGCATACACATGTGTCAGCATCCCGGCCCAGGCCCGCTCCACCACCGGCAAGTAAGTATCGGCATCCAAAATGCGGTGGCTGATGCCCCACGCAAGGGCGTAGGTGAAGAACGCCGACCCCGAAACCTCCGGCTGCGGATAACTCCCCGCATCGAGCAGCCCCGGCCGCCACAGCCCATCGCTGCCCTGCACCGACCGAACTTCTGCCGCCATCTCGCGCAGCAAGGCAATGTAGTGCGGCCGCAACGGGTCGTCCGAAGGCAGTGTTTCGAGAACCCGCGCGGTGCCCGCCATCACCCAGCCATTACCGCGCGACCAGAAAATCTTCTCGCCGTTCTTCTCGTGCTTGTTCAGGTAGCTCGCGTCGCGCGAGAACAGATGCTTCTGTTTGTCGTAGAGAACCTTCTCGGTCTTTCCCCATTCCCGATCGACATAGGCATCGTAGGTATTGTCCGCGGTAATGTCGGATAACTCGACGCCCGCGGGCGGCGCCATGAACAGCGCATCGCACCACCACCATGCCGGCTTCTCCGGATCGTTGAGCAACGCCACCGCATCGTCGTACTGGCTGCGCATCGGCGTCAGTTGTTCCTGTTTGTGCGAAGACCGGTAGAGCTCAATGAAGGCTTGCGCGATGGCGAAATCGTCGGCCGGATGCGCCGTACGTTCCAGCTTCCAGCCAAAGTGCTCTCCCACCGAGGCGACATACTGGCTATAGCTCCGATCGTGCAATGTGCGCGACGCCGCCATCAAGCCAATATCGAGCACGCCAAAATCCCACGACCGGCTCGGCGGCTGCGCCTGGACGCGCTCGAGTTCCCAGTCGGCAACCTTCTTCATGGCCGCGCGAATCTGCTTCGAGTGCAAGGCTGGCGAAAGATCGCTGGCGAGCGGACCCGGATCGGCCGGTTGATCTCCCGGCACCGGCGCGTCGTTCGTGGCCTGCTGCGCAGAACCCGCAGCGCTCCCTGTCCCCAGAAAAACAAGAGCCAGTGCTCCCAGCACCACTGCGGGCGAACTTATTGCCCGCAGCGTCCTCCATGACCAACGCATCTTCTTTATCTCCCCAGGGTTAGATCTCGCCAAATCTGGGCCGCAGTTCCCTGCCGGCGTTTCCCCATCCCTAGCCATCATACGATCCCGCTCTGCCCCCTCGGCGCGCCTGCTAACACCTTCGCCACTTGCCGATCATGCGCCAACCTCGATAAAGTGACAGCCACAGGTCATCTTCCGGGCGAGCGCCGCCTCTAGGTTTCTGACCGCTTGAAGCTGTACCAACTCTGGGTGCCCCAGGTCCCGATTTTGGGACCTGGGACAGCAGAAATTCCAGGCACGAAATCATGCGGTCAGAGCCCTAGAGGTGTCCGCCACACAGATGGTCGTTTATGTTTTGAAAGGGCACGACCGGGGTACCGGGGTGCCCGGGGTGCCCTTTGGGCCGGGGCCGGGCCGGGTAGCCGTGCCGCAAGTAGCCGCAAATGAGCGGGCTTTACAGGCTGCGGAAGAACCCTGCCGAAGCTGGAATAGGTGTCAGGGCACGACTTCAGTCGTGCCGCAAGTAGCAGCAAATGAGCGGGGCTTTAGCCCCTGAGGGAAGGTTTTAGGCAATTCGACACCAACTTGGAGCCTTTTTGAGAATGGCCATATTTGCGAGCGCCGCCTCTAAAGTGCCGTTCACCGCGTAATCATCTCTCCCCTAAAGGATTTTGCATGTCTTCCTTGCCTTTAAATACCGTCGCGAATCTTGACATCGACTCCACTCTGCGCGAGAACCGTGTCTTTCCGCCGCCCCCCGAGTTCAGCGCCAAGGCCCACATCAAGAGCCTGGAAGAGTACGAGACCCTCTACAAGCAGTCGATCGAAGACCCTGAAAAGTTCTGGGGCGGCGTGGCCCGAGACCTGCACTGGTTCAAGCCCTGGGACAAAGTTCTCGACTGGAATCTCCCCTGGGCCAAGTGGTTTGTCGGCGGCAAGCTCAACCTCTGCTACAACTGCGTCGACCGTCACGCCCTCGGCGCACGCCGCGACAAGACCGCGCTCATCTGGGAGGGCGAGCCGGGCGAAATCCGCCGCCTCACCTACGCCGAGCTGCACGTTGAAGTGCAAAAGTTCGCCAACGCCCTCAAGTCGCTGGGCATCGAGAAGGGTGACCGCGTCGCCGTCTACATGGGCATGACCCCCGAACTGGCCATCGCCCTGCTGGCCTGCGCGCGCATCGGCGCTGTCCACTCGGTCATCTTCGGCGGATTCGCCGCCAACGCCATCGCCGACCGCGTCAACGATTCTGCTTGCGTCGCCATCCTTACCCAGGACACCAGCTACCGCCGCGGCACGGAAATCCAGCTCAAGCGCACCGTCGACGAAGCCATGCCCGCCTGCCACACCGTCAAGCACGTCGTCGTCTACAAACGCAGCGGCTCGCCGGTAAAGATGGTCGAAGGCCGCGATCACTGGTGGCACGACCTGGTCGCCGCCGCCAGCCCCGACTGCCCCGCCGAGCAGCAGGACTCCGAGGACCCGCTCTTCATCCTCTACACCTCCGGCTCAACCGGGAAGCCCAAAGGCCTGCTGCACACCACCGGCGGCTACGCCGTGCAGACCTACCTCACCGCCAAGTACGTCTTCGATCTCCGCGACGAGGACGTCTTTTGGTGCACGGCCGACATCGGCTGGGTCACTGGCCACTCTTATGTCGTCTACGGCCCGCTCCAAAACGGCGCAACCGTGCTCATGTACGAAGGCGCTCCGAACTGGCCCGACTTTTCGCGCTTCTGGAAGATCATCGACGACCACCGGGTTAGCATCTTCTATACCGCGCCCACCGCCATTCGCGCCTTCATCAAGTGGGGCGATCGGCACGTCGAAAAGTTCAAGCTCGACTCCCTCCGCCTGCTCGGCACCGTTGGCGAGCCCATCAACCCCGAAGCCTGGATGTGGTATCGCGAGAAGATCGGCCACAACCGCTGCCCCATCGTCGATACCTGGTGGCAAACCGAAACCGGCGCCATCCTCATCGCGCCCATCCCCGGCGCAGTCCCCACCAAGCCCGGCTCGGCCACGCGCCCCTTCTTCGGCATCCAGCCCGAGGTCGTCACTAAAGAGGGAGTTCCCGTCCCCCCCGGCCACGGCGGCCTGCTCGTCGTCCGCAAGCCCTGGCCCTCCATGGCCCGCACCGTCTACGGCGACCCCGAGCGCTATCAGCAGACCTACTGGTCCGACGTCGAAGGCAGTTACTTCACCGGCGACGGCGCCCGTCAGGACGCCGACGGCTATTTCTGGCTCATGGGCCGCGTCGACGACGTCATCAACGTGAGCGGCCATCGCCTCGGCACCATGGAAGTCGAGTCCGCCCTGGTCGCGCATCCCAAAGTCGCCGAAGCCGCCGTCGTCGGCCGCCCCGACGCGCTCAAGGGCCAGGCCATCTCCGCCTTCGTCTCGCTGGAATCCGGCAACCCGCCCAGCGAAGAATTGAAAGACGAGCTGCGCCGGTGGGTCTCGAAAGAGATCGGTTCCCTCGCCCGCCCCGACGATATCCGCTTCACCGAAGCCCTGCCCAAAACCCGCAGCGGCAAAATCATGCGCCGTCTGCTCCGCGAGCTGGCTACCCACGGCGAAATCAAGGGCGACACCTCCACCCTTGAAGACTTCACCATCATCGCCAAACTCCGCGAGGCAGAAGAAGGATAGAGCGGCCTCGGCGTTTCCGCACGTTTAAGTTCCAGGCGGAAAACCACCTGGATTGACTTCAGGCGGAAAACCGCCTGAGCCCAGATAGATAGCTGTCCCGTTCTTTCGAAAACTCCCTAGCCCCACACTCTGCGGGCGTCCCATCCGCAACGCAGTTTCATCGCAGCAAGGGTGGGATTCAGAACTATTCTTTCCCGCACGCCCCCCACTGCGGCCTACTCACAAAGTAGACTCCATCCGCAGCCTCCACAGAAAATCTTTCTGTATCTCCATCGACAACATCCAGCACCAGACCCCGCTGCGCTACCTGTTCCGGCTGCCCCGATCCCAGGTAGAACGGCGTGTCTTCATCCACAAAGCCCAACAGCGTGTCTCTCGAACCGATTCGAAATTCGTTTTGCTTCAGGCACAGCGGCACGCTTCCATCGCAACACCCGCCCCCCTGGTGAAACAATAGCGCCCCATGGCGCTCCTTCAGTTCCTTCAGCAGCGCCGCCGCTCTTGCCGTCACTTCGATATCAGCGCTCATTCTCGGCCTCCTGTTCCTCGGCCCAAACCACGCAGGGCGACGCCGTCGAGCAAATGCCCGCGCCGCCGCCCCGCAAGACCGCAAACCGCGATGCCCTAAAAGAATCCCATCGCCTTGGTGCTGTAGCTGACCAACAGATTCTTGGTCTGCTGATAGTGGTCCAGAATCATCTTGTGTGTCTCGCGCCCGAAGCCGGACTCCTTGTATCCGCCAAACGCCGCGCCCGCCGGATACACGTGGTAGCAGTTCGTCCAGCACCGCCCGGCCTTGATCTCCCGGCCAACGCGATACGTGTTGTTCATGTTGCGCGACCACACGCCCGACCCCAGCCCGTACGGGGTATCGTTGCCGATCTCGATCGCTTCCTCCAGCGTCTTGAACTTCGTCACCGAAACCACCGGCCCAAAGATCTCCTCCTGGAAGACGCGCATCTTGTTATCGCCCGCGAAGACGGTCGGCTCCATGAAGTAGCCGTTCTCCATGTCGCCGCCAAGGTGCGCTCTCTCGCCGCCTGTCAGGCATTGAGCGCCCTCTTCCCTGCCGATCCGTATGTAGTCCAGAATCTTCGTGATCTGCTCCTTCGACACTTGCGGTCCCATCATCGACGTGGGGTCAAGCGGGTTAGCGACCTTGATCTTCTTCACCCGGGCCACGGCGCGCTCCATGAACTTGTCGTAAATCGACTCCTGAACCAGCGCCCGCGATGGGCAGGTGCACACTTCTCCCTTGTTCAGGGCAAACAGGGCAAAGCCCTCCAACGTCTTGTCAAGAAAGTCGTCGTCGGCATCCATCACGTCGGCAAAGAAGATGTTAGGCGACTTGCCGCCCAACTCCAGCGTCTGCGGAATAATCGGCTCCGACGCGTACTGCATGATGAGCCTGCCGGTCGTGGTTTCTCCCGTAAAGGCGATCTTGGCAATGCGCTTGTTCGACGCCAGAGCCTTGCCGATCTCCCCGCCCGGTCCCGTGACCACGTTCAGTACGCCGGGAGGCAACAAATCACCCACCAGTTGCGCAAAAAGCATCAGGCTCAGCGGCGTATTCGAAGCCGGCTTGATCACAACGCAGTTCCCCGCTGCCAGCGCCGGGGCCAGCTTCCACGCCGCCATCAGCAGCGGGAAGTTCCAGGGAATAATCTGGCCCACGACGCCCAGCGGCTCCTTGAAGTGATAGGCAACGGTGTCGTTGTCGATATCGCTCAGCGCGCCTTCTTCTGCGCGGATGCAGGCCGCGAAATAGCGGAAGTGGTCTACCGTCAGCGGCATATCGGCGGCCCGTGTCTCGCGGATGGGCTTGCCATTATCGAGGGTTTCCGCCAGCGCCAGGGTTTCCAGGTTCTGCTCGACAACATCGGCGATCTTCAGCAGGATCGTTGCGCGATCGGCCGGCGAAGTGTGGCCCCATTTTTCCCTGACGGCGTGCGCGGCATCCAGGGCCTTTTCTACATCCGCCGGCCCGGAACGCGCGAACTCACAGATGGGCTCCGCATTAATCGGGCTTTGGCTCACAAAGTAGCGGCCTGTGGTTGGCGGTACCCATTTCCCTCCAATGTAGTTCTCGTACCTTGAGCGGACGCCCGCCTTATGCAGAGTCTCAAGGACATCCTGAATCGATGACTGATTGACTGCCGTTGCCATAATCATTCTCTCCTTTGCTCGAAGACGATTCATCCTACTCTGCGTCACCAACGATTGCAAAGCCCGAAAACGAACAGTTCCTTACCTCAATGAGACCCACTAATCACTAACCACTACCTCTCTAACCCTCCAAAAATGACCATTTTTTACAAAAAACTCCTCATCCGCTCCTTTATGTACTGATACATCAGTAGAGATCGCAAAATCTGTCCGCTTCTATCAGTACGATTTTCAAGAAAAAACTGCCGTTTCGCCAATTGTCGCCCCGGAAGCATACGAAATCTACACCCTTTGTCGGCCTATACCCCACCGAATTTTGCGATTCTTCAAGAATTGCATTCGAAGTCCAAAGGCTGAAGAACAGGGGCGGGCGCGGGACTTTGAACGACCGCCGCAAAGCAGACGCAGCAGCAAAAAGACAAAAAAGCGCCGGAGCCATCCCATGTGACTCCGGCGTGAGAATTTGTCTTACAGACGTTCGGTTCTGTTAAAAGTTGACGGTGGCAAAGTCGGTGGTGCTGAAGCCGTCAACGTGGCGGCCGAGCAACACTAACTTACCGTTGGTTGGATTCTTGAGCAGCAACCCGACCACGCGGATGTTGGCGCCGTCGGTGAGGTCGGTGAATCCGCCCAGTCCGAAGCGGAAGTCGCTGTGGCCGCCCAGATAGACCGTGACCGGAGTGGGAACCAGAACCCCGGCAAAGCCGTTAATCTGCAACTGGAATGAACCGGTTGCGGAGTTCTGGCTGCCCTTGACGACGGTTCCGTTGAAGCCCCAGTTGCGCAGCGTCACCCGGTCTACGGTGACCGCATTGGCATTGGCGGCGCCGGTAGCCGGACCACCCACGGCAATGCTCTGGCCAGCCGTCAGGCCGCTCGAGTTGAACAGGAATTGCGTGAACGGATTGTGCATCCAGTAGATGGAGTAGGTCTCGCTGCCGGATAGATTCACCTGGGCAATCTGGCCCTGCTGAATGCCGGTGGTAGTGGGCAGCAGCCCGCGCACATAGAGGTCGAAGCTGGTGGCCGCGCCCGTGGGCGGCGTTACGTAGGTTACCTGGCCGGCTGCATAGAAGCCCGTGTCGGAGAGGACTGCAACTTCGTCCGCATCCAGAGTCTGATCGGCCGGATCGAGTTGACCTGAAACCTGCACGATGCTGTTGGTATTCAAAGTACTCAGGCTGGCGCTGCCGTCCCACTCCGTCTGTCCATTTACATCGATCGTGAACTGCTCTCCGTGCGGCCCCTGGACAACGAACGATTGTCCGCTGGCATTCACGCTGACAACGCCCGCGATCAACTCGTCGATGTGAGCGCGGGTGTCGGTGCGCGTAACCGTGTTGATATTGAACGTGGGGTTGACAGAGCCGGTGATATTTCCGTTCGTGTCGACCTGGATCGAATCCTTGAGGTCGAAGTCGACTCGTATGCCAACCGGCTGTCCATTGGTGGAAATGGTCAACGGCTTGTCGAGGTCCCCAGTCACCGTCGTTGAGGTCAGCGTGGCCGTTTCGGTCTTAAGAGCTGGCGGGGTAACGGTGGTGTCGAGGTAACCGATGGTGGCCGTGCCGAGCGTGATTTTATAGCCGGTGTATGTGCCTGTGGGAATATCGTTCATGTCGACCAGCGTCTGCAGGCCGTTGTAGCGCGCGAAGTCGACAGTGGGCGTGCCGCTGACCAGATTCGCGCTGGCTGAGCTGCCGTTGGTCAATTCGGCACTGGTGACCTGCACCGCAAACGAGGTAACGCTTGCCATGGGAGCGTCGGTGCCGACCATGAAAGCCGGGCCGGTGGCGCTGGAGGTTGAGATGTTTGACAGCGCGCCGTTCGAGCAGCCGGAAACGAGAATCACGGCCGCAGATAGCATTAGGATAGCCAGCCTCAAAGGCGTTTTTGTTTTGGGGGACATATCGGATAATTCGCTTTCTGCGGGGTTTCCGCACCTTATGAAGAACAAACGCTGAGTGGGCAGGCTCGCCTGCCTCTCACCCAAACCGCCGAAAACCACCTTGCCACCGAGGCGACAAGCTCAACCTGGAACGCAAAGCGGTGAACCTGGAAGGGTTCTGCTCGTCCTCGGCAGAAAGAATGGAAAAAAGTCGGTCCGGGGCGCGCTCGTGTGCGGAGCCATCGCCGGAGATTCAGTACGACGGCATCCATGCCTCTTTTCGGGTCATTACAGGCCGTCGCTCAGTCTAGACACGGAACAACTGTGGAAGTTGCGGCCTGGATGCAAAAAAATCCTCTGGATTCAAAATATGGCTTGCTCGAAGATCCCTGAGTGGTGCGCCTGGGTCCTGGGAGTCCTCCACCGGAGCTGCCGACCCGCGGGAGATGAAACTTCTGCCTGCCAATGCCGCCGCCAACTCGCCAACTCGCCATGTCCGCGAAGCGGACGCTAACTTGCTGAATTTATTACAAAAACCTACGCGCACTTTCACGCGAATCACTGATAATTCCGGCAAAACAGCAACTTTGTTTCTTTGTAGGCTGTATCGACATATACTGGTCACGTAAACACTTGATAAATAATGAAATTGTCATCCTGAGCGAACGGCGCCCCAAGCGCTTTTCAGCTTGGGGGTGGTGAGTCGAAGGATCTGCTTCTGTTTTTCAATCAACTTTGGAGACAGGACTCTAGAAGACTTCCGAACGGTAACCAGCCGGCATGGGAACGTGCTTCAGGAGCCCGAGTTCACCGGCAAGCCGTTCCAGGCGCGACTGTGTAGCCGCTGTGGGAGGAACAAGCGGCAAACGCAGGTGGTCGCCGCATTTGCCCATCAGCTTCAGCACCGTCTTGACCGGCCCCGGATTCGACTCCCAGAAATTGGCCTCGAACAGCGGCGAAAAGCGGCGCTCAAGCTCGCGCGCTTCCGCCCAATTATTGTTCAGCGCGGCCCGCACCATCTGCGCCACTTCTTTCGGTATCTCGTTGGAAGCTACGCTGATGAGGCCGTGCGCCCCTACACCGATGGCGCCCAGCGTGAGGTTGTCGTCGCCGGAAAAAATCTTGAACCAGCGGGGAAGGATGTGGGCCAATTCGGCAAACTGGGTCAGCCTGCCGCTGGCTTCCTTGATGGCCTGAATGTTCCTTGCCGCCGCGGCCAAACGCGCTACCGTCTCCGGCTCCAGATTCGCCCCGGTGCGGCCCGGCACGTTGTAGAGGCACACCGGGAGCGGATCGACAGCTCTGGCCAGCGCCGTGAAATGCTGGAACTGGCCCTCCTGCGTCGGCTTGTTGTAATACGGGTTCGCCGATAGAACGGCGCTGAGCCCATGCACGCGGGTGAGCAAGGCGGCTTGCCGAACCAGTGTCTTGGTGCAATTATGCGTGCAGCCGCCCCATACAGGGACGCGTCCGGCAGCCGCCTCGACGACGGCGCGTACCGTGTTCAGCCACTCATCCTCGTCGAGAGTGGCGGCTTCGCCCGTTGACCCGCATGCCACCAGAAAGTCGATCCCCGACTCAATCTGCCAGTTCACCAGCGCCCAGAGCGCCGGCTCGTCAACCGATCCATCCGCGCGAAAAGGCGTAACTATTGCTGTACCGCAACCTGTCGTTTCCATCACAGCCAAGTTTATAACGAATGGCCGGGGGATTCGTGGTGGGAAACTGGCCCGCTGAGAAATAGCATGAAGAGGGAATTGTGATCGGGGTTGTTTTGAAAGGGCACGACTTCAGTCGTGCCAATAAACCTGGCAGAAATATCTTGGGGCTTCAGCCCCTGAGGGACGCTTTTCGGGCTATTGGCTCAAGTTCAGCGCTTTGTCAGTAGGCAAAAGGGGACGGGCTTTGGCCCATCCCCTTGCTGCGATTGAGACGACTTGCCCTACTCGGCCTTTACGGTGCTGAACGAGAAGGTCGTGGTCGAGTGCCGCGTGACGCCGGGCCGCAAAACCGTGCTGGGGAATTGAGATTGGTTCGGCGAATCCGGAAAATGCTGGGTCTCCAGACAAAAGCCGGTGTGCTTTTCGTACTTGACTCCGTGGCGGCCGGTGAAGGTTCCATCGAGGAAGTTGCCGGTATAGAACTGAATGCCGGGCTCGGTGGTTTCGACGGTCAATTTGCGGCCGCTTTCCGGGTCGGTGACGATGGCGGCGAGACGCAGGGCGCCTGCGTTGCCGTTCAACACGAAGTTGTGATCGTAGCCGCCGCCGAGCTTGATCTGTTCATCGTCGGAGTCGATGCGCGCGCCCACAACCTCAGGCTTGCGGAAATCGAGCGGAGTGCCGGCAACCGGCGCCAGGATGCCGGTGGGAATCAGCCCTGCGTCCACGGGCGTGAAGCGGTCGGCGTTTAGCTCCAGCTTCTCGTCGAGAATTGTGCCTTGGTCGTCGCCGCGCAGATTGAAGTATGCATGATTGGTGAGGTTGACGACCGTGGCCTTGTCGCTGGTGGAAGAGTAGTCGATGCGCAGCGTGTCGCCCGTGAGAGTGTATTTGACTTTCGCGGTCAATGTGCCGGGAAACCCCATGTCGCCGTCGGGGCTGATATGGGTAAATTCGACGCCGTTGGGAACCTCTTTTGCCTCCCAAACGTACTGGTCAAACCCCACGGGCCCCCCATGCAGCGCATTAGCCCCGTTGTTGATAGGAACCTGGTAGCTCTTGCCGTCGATGGAGAACTTTCCCAAAGCGATGCGATTGCCGTAGCGGCCCACGATGCTGCCGAAGTGGGTGCTGTTGTCGTTCAGATAACCGTCGAGCGTGTCGTAGCCGAGCACGACGTCTGCAATTTTGCCGGTGCGGTCGGGCGTGCGAATACTCACGAGCTTGGCTCCGTAGGCCGTGGCTCTCACCTCGATCTGCGCGCTCTTCAGCGTGTAGATCGGCACCGCAACACCATCTTTCGTATGTCCAAAGATCGACATCTTCACCTCTCCTTGCGCAACAGCCGTCAGGGCCATTGCCATTAAGAAAAACCTCCCAAGAAATCCAAACACCCGGTTCACGGTCTCCGCCCTTCCAGGTAGACTGCGGGTCAATAACTCGTCGAAAATGCAGCGGAACTGCAAGGAATCTGGAGGCGCGCAGACTCAGCGCCTCGGGAATCGGCAGTTTCTACCAAAGGAGAGTGTACACCGGGCGGAGGGAGAGAAGAGTTGCGGAGGAATCGGGCGGGGAACTGCCGCTGCGATGTCCGCGGCTACAGTTGGCCGAAGATTTCGCGAATTTCCCAGGCGCCGGACTTGCCGGCGAGCCACTCTGCTCCGCGAACCGCGCCCAGCGCGAAGCCGCGGCGGCTGGAGGCGTCGTGGCGGATCTCCAGCGTGTCGTGCTCGCTCTTCGCGGTGACGAGGTGCTCGCCTTTGGCGTCGCCGATGCGGTGCGAGGCGATGGGAATCTCGATGCCGGGGCGCACGGAGAGAATGATCTCCTTCAGGGTAAGCGCGGTGCCCGAGGGGGCGTCGAGCTTGGAGGTGTGGTGGGTTTCGTCGATGGAGAAGCTGTAGCCTTCAAGCTGGGCCAGCTCGGCCGTGAGTTGGAAGAGCTTTTGCACGCCGATGGAAAAGTTGGTTCCGTACAGGAGCGCTCCGCGCACTTGGGCCTTGGTCTTCATTTCCTCCAAGTGCTTGTACCAGCCGGTGGTTCCAACGACAATGCGGCCGCCAAGGGCGAGGACGGCATGGATGTTTTCAACCGCTGCTTCAGGAGCGGTGAAGTCGACGACCACGTCCACGCCGGCGAGATTGGGCGCGGTCAATGCGGATGCGTGCTCGTTCTCGTGGATGTCGAGGGCGCGCACGCCGTGGCCGCGTTCGCGCGCGATTTCGGCGACGAGGCTGCCGGTTTTTCCTTTGCCGAGTACGAGGAT
>Ga0181529_10005244_pt1 | contig 13648 bp, 6 predicted proteins | sample PEATcosm2014_Bin_36_FD_119763 | JGI IMG/M metagenome (GOLD analysis project Ga0181529, IMG submission 119763) | Peatland microbial communities from MTU Mesocosm Facility, Houghton, MI, USA - PEATcosm2014_Bin10_30_metaG | ecosystem: Environmental > Terrestrial > Soil > Wetlands > Peat | place... | reverse complement strand
CGGATCCTGGTCCACCTCCAGCACCTCGTCGTTCGTCAGGACCGCCATGGTCTGCGGATCGAGCTTGTCGAGATCGCAGCTTATCACGAGCGCCGCGGCCATCATGGACCAGAGGCTGATGTGGACAAGCTGTTCATTCGGCGTGAGGCGGCACTGACGCCGGAACTGCCAGTTCATCAGGCCGACCACGAGCATGTCCAGATCGTTCCAGTGGCCGGGCCCTACGAACTTGCCCTTGTCCGACTCCTCCTCGACGGTGCAGCGGATGCTGCCCCAGCGATCCGTGATGTCGCCAGTGTCCCGCCACCGGTCCTCGTAACTCAGGCCACCCCAGTCCCACGAGCCGTCGTACCCGAACTGGCAGCGGTTATACACCACGTCGCGGTTCGTTCGCCGCAGTTCGGCATACATCTTGTCGTACGGGCGCGCGAGTCTCTCCTGTCCCGTTCCCGTGGCGATGTCTTCGTAGGAGCACCAGTCGTATTTCAGGAAGTCGGCGCCCCAGCGCGCATACGTGGCCGCATCCTGCGCCTCGTGCCCATAGCTTCCCGGATAGTACCAGCAGGTGACCGGACCTGGCGTCGAGTAGATTCCGAACTTCAGGCCGAGGCCGTGGATCGCCGCGGAGAGGCCCGGAATATCCGGGAACCGCGCATCGCCCATGATCTCGCCCGATGCGTCTCGCTTGCCGGCCCAGCCGTCGTCTACGTCGACGAAAACGTAGCCGTGATCTGCCAGCCCAAGGGAGACTAGCCGCCGAGCGGCGTTCAGCACGCGTGCCTGATCGACCGGGATGCCGAATGCGTTCCAGGTCGTCCAGCCCATGGGCGGCGTGAGCGCAAGCATGTCTCCTCCGACGATGTCCAGGGGGCGCGCGCACAGGCCGTTACGGTTGCGGACGCGAAGGGTCGTCCGCCACTTGCCCTCCTGCTGCAGCGCGCCCGAGAGAACGCCTTTCGCCCCGTCGAGGGTCAGGCCGGGCGGCAGGCCGTCGGCTTCGAAGCGCATGGGTCGCGCGCCGGTCGCGGGAATCCGGAAGAGGAAGGGCCGGTCCGGCGTTGCGCCGACGACCCTCGGCCCGTGGATCTGGGGCCGGTTGTCCGCTGCAGGCACGGTCATCCGGGGCGGAGCCCACGGAGGCCGGAACGGCTCCGGCAGGACGCGCGCGCCGGGGTTCAGGTGGATCAGGGCCGCGCCCCAGTCCGCGTGGTCGTGAGCGATGTTGTCCGTCGCAGCCAATACACGGAGGGTAAGCAGTTGTGCGCCTGCCAGGCTCACGTCGATTGACGCCGGAGGGCCTCCGCCGCGAAGGACGTCCGTGAGCGCGGCCCTTTTCCCGTCCACGAGCACCTCGAAACGTATCGAGCCCTGGGTGCCGCACTCATCGTCGACTCCCACGACGGACGTCAGACGGCTGGCAGATCCGTGCAATGAAACGACCCACTCGCTGTTGGCATGTGTGCCGATGCCGTGCGGATAGAGAACGCCATGCAGCTTGAGCGGGTTGAGTCCGACGGTTATCCCCTGATGCGGCAGCGATACGGGCTGCGACATGTCCGTCACGTCCAGGCTATCGAGCCAGATCGTGTCCGGCGGGGAGACGTCCGGCGCGGACGGGTTCGCGCCTCTACGCTTCAGTTCGGCCATCCAGGCTTCGTTGCGAAGCGTCGTGGCCTCGCCTAGCGGAGTCCGGCCGAAAGCGTCCCGGTCGTTGACATTTGCGCCATGCTCAAGCAGCAGCCGCACGATTTCGGCGCTGTTGTGGCGCATCGCGATTGAGAGCAGCACTCGTCCGCGCGGCGTTGTGCCGCGCAGGCCGAGGATGGAGCGGACGAACGCCCGGGTTCCTTTGGTTATGCCGGCGTGCGCCGTCAAGAACTCGTTGTGAGTATTCGGATCGGCGCCGGCGTCCAGCAGGGCGCTGACGGCCGGAACGTCCACGCGAACAACGGCACGGACGAGGTCGCGGTTCCGGTTGATCTGCCGAGCGGTCCTGTAGCCGCCGGCCAGTATTGCAATGCCTGCTGCGGCAAGGATGGCGAGCGCTGCCGCGAGGATCCTGGCCCGCGAGCGGCGCCTCGGGCGTGGGGCGCCGGCCCGGTCTTGCGAAACCGCGCGGGAGGTTGACTCTTCGTCTGGTGTTTTATTCATTGGGCGAAATTCACCGCGGCGCCGCGGCCCCGTGCTTTGATCGCTGCGATGTAGGATTTGCGCGAGCTGGGACCGATGCCGAACCGGAACCATGTGGCCCAGCCGACGATCAAGACGATAACCAGCATCGCGAGCGGCCAGAACCTGAACCCAGCCGGGCCTATTCGCGATAGGAGGATCGCAACGGTCAACGAGGCAAGAACGGGCAACGCAAGCGGAGGAAGGATCGCTGCCAGTAGTCGGCGATACGGGACGCCCATGAGCTTGCATGCGTGGATAGGCAGTATCGTGAAATCGACCACAGCGATCATAGCGAGCGAACCAAGCGCCACACCAATGGGGCCGATGCGACGCGTAAGAAAAACGCTCAAGATAAGGTTCAGAGGCGCAGCAGCCAGGTATATCCTCGTCAGGAGCAAGTTGAGCTCGGTCCCGATCATGAGCTGCGCTGCAGCGCGCCCCGGCAAGCCGACAAGCGTCACAAGCAGAAGCGTTGTGGCGAGAAGCGCGCTGACGTCTTGTCCGGGCCCTACCCACATCGAGATGATGCGCCGGCCGAATACGGCCATGCAGATGACAAACGGAAAGCCGATCGCCATGGTCACGGAGACGGCAGTAGCATAGAGCCGGAACTTCCGCTCCTCTTCATGGCGAGCATGCAGATGAGAGAAGGCGGGCATCAGAATGTCCATCGGCCGCGTGATGACGGAGGAAACGAGGATCGACAGTTTCGAGGCGATCGCGTAATGCGCCACGTTCGACACGGGAAGCAGCATGCCGATGACCAGCGTGTCGGAGCCGTAACCGATGCTTCCGGCGAGCGACAGCAGCGCATTGCGCGAACCGAACTTGACGAGCTCTCTCGCTACCCTTGGCGACGCGTTGCGCCAGTCCAATCTGATGCTCGGCAGTTGCCGGCGTGCAGCCTGGTAGGCGATGATCCCGTTAATGGTCGACGTAACGACCGTGACGGCGCATACGGCGCGGATGCCGTACCCGGCGAGCACCACGGCGGCCATGGAGAGAACGGCAAGCGGATTCAGGACCGCGTTGATTCGCGCGCTGATGTCGGCCCGCCCGCAGCCGAAGAGCATCGAGTTGAAGGTCGCGTTCGCGAAGAGAACGGTCTGGTTGATGCCCAACAAGAGGATGCAGGTGATAATGATCGCGTGCGGACTATGCTTCAGAGCGGGGATGTAGCCGGATAGGACAGCGACTGTAATATTCAGCGCCGCAGCTACGGCGGCCACGGCGGCATATACGCCGAGAGCAGTATTGATGCAGGTCTGAAGAGCCTGCGTATCGCCGGCGGACAGATAATGGGCGACGCGCTTTGCGAGCGCCGTCTGAACGCCCATCTCGGTCATGCCGATCCAGCCGACGACGGACAGGAGGAAGATGTACGTGCCGTACTGCGACGATCCCAGTTTGTGGATCAGGATCGGCGTTACGAAGAGCCCCGTTAGCGAACCCGCAAGAAGCGGCAGATAGCTGCTTAAAGCGTTCTGGGCAAGCCGGCCGCCGGACGCCTGGTCGATCCCCTGCGCGGACGGCGGTGGGGATTCAGGCGGCACAGGCGTTACGGAATCGTCGATTTCAGGCACCTCCTTGTGAAGGCTGGCGGGCCCGGCGCCGGATCAGATCCGGCGCCGTGAGCCGCAATCCGCAACGCGTCAGGCGACTGCTGCGACCTCTTCCGACCCGGAAGCTGCAGCCGGCACTGCGACCTCGCTGGGCTGAACCGTATCCATGGCTCGAGCCAGCACCTGCGTATTATACCTCCAGTCTTTACTGAACGCGTACTCGCGAGCGACCTGCTTCCAGCGCCGGAGAGCGCCTTGATCGGTCGCCAACGTGCGCAGACAGTCGGCCAGCGCTCCAGGTTCATCCGGATCGAACAGCATTGCATTTCCGCCGCACATCTCCGGAAGTCCGCCGCGTCGGGAGGCGATCACTGCGCACCCGGACGACATGCCCTCCATCGCCGTAAGGGTGCACGGCTCCTGGGATCGAGATGGAACGACGACAACGTCGTATCCGCGGACGACGCCAGGCAGATCCGCCCGCGGGACGAGTCCGAGCACATTGGCCTCCGCGCGCTCCAGGCTGGCCGACAGCTCCTTCAGATAGGGATCTGAATCCGTGCCGTCTTGATACCACCACTTGGCTCCGGCCACGGCCAGCTCTACGGGCAGGCCCTCGGACCGCAGCGTCGCAACCGCATCGGCTGCAAGGTCTGGGCCCTTGTTGGGATCGAACCGGCCCATAAAGAGCACTTTCAGCGGGCTGGTCGGCTCCAGATAGTCCGCGCGCGGAACGTAGGCCGACGTGTCCACTCCGTTCAGGTTGACGACCATCTTCTCTTCAGGAATGCCGTACGCCTTCCGGGTCCAGTCCTTGATATATCCGCTGCAGCAGACGAACCGGTGCACGCTGTCGACGATGTCCTGCACCTCGGCCGGCGTCTGGCGAGTCCGGACTTCGTTCTGAAGGACTACTACCACGCGAGCGCCGGGCAGGACGCGCTTGATGTGCCGCGGCAGGCGCAGATCGTTGTGGACGACGACGACCTCTGGAGTGGGCGACAGGCTCTTCAGCGCGTTCATCGCCGAGTTGAGGTAAACCTCGAAGTATGGCCAGTCCCAGCGGCGAAGCTTGTACGTAACGCGATACGCCGCGCGCTTTGCAAAGGACAAGTTCTCTTTTCGTCCGGTGGCGATTGGGACGATCTTGCCGATGTCGTAGACGGGCTTGTCATTCACCGGCGTCACGATGGTGACGTCGTGGTTCCGTTCGATCAGGTGTCGCGCCTGGTGGGCGATGATCGTGGATATCGCCCCTCCTGAAATGGGCGAATAGTACTCGATCGGCATGTTGAGAAAGCAGATTTTCATGATTGTTGGTCCTCACAAAGTCGCGCAAAGCTGCTGCCAGGTTCTGTCCCATGAGAAGCTGGCTGCACGATCGAGAGCGAGTTGGCGATACCTGGATCGCGCCGTATCGTCGCACACGAGATCTTCCAGGCAGCCCGCAAGTCCGCGCTCATCGTCCCGCTCAAACAGAAGCCCGGCCTCTCCGATCACTTCCGGTGTGCCGCCCGTCCGAGAGCCGACCGTGGCCAGCCCGGACGCCATACCTTCCAGGGTCGTGAGCCCGAAGGGCTCGTCCCATCGCGAAGGCGTTACGTGGATGTGTCCGGTCCGGACCATTTCCGGGAGCATCTTTCGGTCGACATGTCCAGGCCTGCTGACCTCGATCCCGAGAGCTTCCAGCTTCTCGGCGAGCTCGGTCAGGCGCGTCTGGTACGCATCCTGGGTGAACCAGCCGAAGCTGTTCCAACCGATAATCCGCACCCGAAAGCCGCGCGTGCGCTCGGCAAGAGCGAGCGCCGCTCGAAGCACCAGATCCGGCGCCTTTTCGATGCCCGTCCGTCCGCAAAATTGAATGATCGGCGCTCCCGGAGCGGGGTCCGTAAGCGGACGGAACCGCTCGACGTCGACGCCGTTGTAGATGGCCTTGACCGAGCCGGCTTCCAGGCCGTAGAACCGCTCGACCCAGTCCGCGGTAAACCGGCTCACGGCCGATACCTGAACGCCGGAGGTCTGCAGCGCGCGCACGAATCTCGGGCTGCACTCGAGGTGGTTGTGAAGGTGAAGCTGAACGCGCGCGCCCGGAAAACGGCTCTTTAGAACAACGGCGACCTCCGGGTCGTTGTGCAGCACGAAGGGACCGCCAGCGAGTCCGTCCCGCACGATCGCGCCGGCAACCCGGAACGCGAAGGTCCACTGCCGGATGTGCTGCCAGCCCGTCAGCTTGCGGCGCAGCCGAAGCAGCTTGAACGGAACGTAGCTCTTTGGGTCGGCGGGAACGGCGACGAAGTGCGTGGGAACATCCGAATAGGGCGGTTGCGTCGAAGCGAGCGAGACCACCTGGGGGCTTGCGCCTGCTCGCGCGGCAGCGCGGCAGAGCTCCCAGATATACGTGCAGATCGCGCCACTGTGGGTAGGCGTAAACGTCTCCCGCGAGTAGTTGATGAACACAACGCTCATGTGGCCTAATGGCTCTCCCGCCCGCTCAAGGCAGGCGATCCACTTCCGCTTGCGATGGCCGTCTTCGAGGCGGTCGCCACGTCGAACGAGGCCTGTGCGTCGACCAGCATTGTCAGGAGCATTCCGGCTACCAGGATCAAAACCGAAGCCGCTTCCACGAACTCGCGGCGGCTCGGAACGAGCGATCTGCAAAGGGCGCGCACTGCTTCACCTATTCACGTCAACCGAACGGCCATAGGGACTGTCATCGAGAATCGTAACCATCGGCAACGCGGGCTCGCCGCGCCGATGGATCGATAATGAGATTTATCAACCGGAATTATCAGCAGGTGGAGCTTGCCCGCTGCCCCGCAAAAATACCGGTTTTGCGGGGCAGCGGGCGGTCGGGGGCCGGGCGCTCGATCGCGCCCGGCAGACGTAGCGCACGGCGAATCCGAGATCGGATGGAGACGACGGGGTTTGAAGCGACCGCGATGACCCTGCGATTCTGCGGAGTTGAGGATGCGGTTTGGGAGGGGTTTGCCGCGCAGATTCGCGGGCAGCCACTATTGCGGGATTATTATGCGGCCGGCCGGACGCTTCGTGAGGCAGCGGATGCTGGAGCGCGGGCCGTTCCGTACGAGGGCTTGAAGCCGCGCAGCCGGAGCGCGTTCGTTAGCACGGATACGCTGCTCATCGCCATGGCGGCCGATGCGAGCACGGGCGACAACAGCCAGCCGGTAAACGGATAGAGGATCCCTGCGGCGACGGGAATGCAGAGCGCGTTGTAGCCGAAGGCGAAGCCCAGGTTCTGCCGGACGTTGTGCATGACGGCCCGCGAGAGATCGACCGCGTCCGCGACGCCGATCAGATCGCTTCGCATGAGCACCACGTCCGCAGATTCGATCGCCACGTCCGCACCCGAGCCGACGGCGACGCCCACGTCCGCCTGCGCAAGCGCCGGCGCGTCGTTGATTCCGTCGCCGACCATCGCGACGGTTCCGAAGTCCTTCTGAAGCCGCCGGATCTCGCCGGCCTTGTGCTCCGGCAACACCTCTGCCACGAGATGGTCGATTCCCACTTGCCGCGCGACGGTCGCGGCCGTCGCGCGTCCATCTCCGGTCAGCATGTGGACGGAGATCCCGAGCGCGTTCAGCCTTGCCACGGCTTCGGCTGAGGTCGGTTTGATCGGATCGGAGATGCCGAAGAGACCTGCCGCCCGCTTGCCCACGGCGACGGCGACCGGTGTGGCGCCTCCGGAGGCAAGCTTCTCCGCCTCCTCATCCATCTCCCGCGTTTCGATGCCGCGCTCGCGCAGCAGCGCGAGGCTTCCGACCAGAACCGCCTTGCCCTCCACGCGAGCGAAGACGCCACGGCCGGACAGCGCTTCGAAGCCCATCGGTTCGGCGGCGCGCGCATGCGCTCGCCCGGCCATTCCGCCGCCCGGCAGCCCCAACTTCGGAGCCCCGACCTCCCCATCAGGGCGCACCGCCAGCTCGTCCGCTGCGGCGACGATAGCCCGGGCCAGAGGATGCTCGCTCTTTCGCTCGACCGTTGCCGCCAGTCGCAGTATCTGTTCCTCGTCGAAGCCGGGAGCGGCGACCACGCGCGTGAGCGCAGGCCGGCCCTCCGTGATCGTGCCCGTCTGGTCCAGGACGACGACCCGTGCCCGCCACAGAGACTCCATCGCGCCGGCATCCTTGAACAGGATTCCGAGGCGCGCGCCTCGCCCCGTTCCCACGAGCATGGCGGTGGGCGTGGCCAGCCCGAGAGCGCATGGACAGGCGACGATCAGCACGGCCACGGCTGCGACGAGCGCGTGGGGCAGGCGGGGCGGCGGACCCGACGCGAGCCAGGCCGCGAATGCGGCTACGGCGATCATGAGGACGGCCGGAACGAAGATAGCGGTCACCGCGTCCGCCGTACGCTGGATGGGCGCGCGACTGGCCTGCGCGCGCTCCACCAGCCGAACGATGTGCGCAAGCGCCGTGTCGCCGCCGACACGAGTCGCCCGCATGGTGAAGGCGCCGGCGCCGTTCAGCGTGGCGCCCGTAACTGCGTCGCCCGGCCGCTTGCCTGCAGGAGCGCTCTCGCCCGTGATCATGCTCTCGTCAACCCACGACTCGCCGCTTACCACGACGCCGTCCGTCGGCAGCTTCTCTCCCGGCCGGACGAGCAGCAGATCTCCCACGATCACCTCGGCGATAGGAACGTCCTGCTCCCGGCCGTCCTGAACGCGCCTTGCCGTGCGCGGCTGCAGTTCGATGAGGCTTTCGATGGCCGCGCCTGCCCTGCGCCTCGCCCGCTCCTCCAGCATGCGTCCCATCAGAATAAGAGTAATGATGGCTGCGGCCGTCTCGAAGTAGACGCCGTGCGCTCCGGCGCGAGCGGCTCTCTCCGGCGCGAGCGTCACCGCGAGCGAATAGCCGTAGGCGGCCAGCGTTCCCGTTGCGATGAGCGTGTCCATGTCCGCAGTGCGCCGCCGGAGCGAGACAGATGCGCCGCGAATGAAGCCGGATCCGGCCCAGAAGACCACCGGCGTGGCGAGCGCAAGCTGGATCCAACGCGACCACGCAGACTCCGACCAGCGCATGGGAAGGAGCCCGACGTGCGGGCCCATACCGAGGGCGATAACCGGAATGGAGAGCGCGAGGGAGAAGAGGAAGCGGCGTGTTGCGCCAGACGTGCCGGCATGGCGGGCGCGGTCCGGCTCGGACGCCGCGGCCGCCTCGAAGACGCGTTCGTCGGCGACGGCCGCATGGTAGCCGGCGCCTTCCACTGCCGCCACGAGCGCGTCCGGGCTCCCGGACCCGGGGTCGAAAGTCACGCTTGCGGATCCGGTCAGGAGATTGACTGCTGCATCCCGAACACCGGGCGCGCTCTTCAACGCGGCCTCGACCCGGCCGACGCATGAGGCGCAGTGCATGCCGGCAATGCTCAGGTCGCATCGCGCGGCAGGCGCGTCCGCTTCTGCCGGCGCGATCCGGTCCACGGCCTCACGCGCGTCTCGTCCGTTCGAGCCGAAGAAGAACCAGCCGACGAGCGCCATGGCGCCCGCCCCGCCTGCAATTACGGCGATCATCTCCGCTGTTTCCCTCCGGCGGCCTCAATGCCCGGCGGCGCTCTTCACGGCTGCGCCTGCGCGCGAGGCGTGGCTCACCTCGAACGCGACGCGCTGCTGAAGCTCCTTCGAGTTCTCAAAGCCGTCCATCTTCCACACGCCCGCTTTCGTTATGAGGCGGAAAGCGGGCGTGCGGTGGACCTCGTCCCGGTTGCCGTCGCCTGCGTCCTGCTCGACGCGGCCAGCAAAACTGTGCGTGTCCATATCGGCCTTGAATCTCGCCGCGTCGAGACCCAGGCTGCGCGCCCAGTCCACGAACTTGCTCGGCTTGAAGTCCGAGCTCTCCATCTCCTCTTGATGCGCAAAGAGCAGGTCGTGCATCTCCCAGAACTTGCCCTGCGCGCCGGCCGCCTCCGCCGCCTGAGCCGCCTGACGTCCCCAGACGTGCGTGTTTATCGGGAAGTTTCTGAAAACGAACCGGAGGCCGCTGGAATATTTTGCGACCATCGGGTTGAGCGTGGCGTTCGCGGTGCGGCACGTTCCGCACTCGTAATCGCCGAACTCCACGAGCACGACCTTCGCGTTCGGATTGCCCTTGCTGTGCAGGCCGTCACCCAGAACGGTCCGCTTGACCTCCTCGAGGTCCGAGTTCTGCGCAGTCGCCACCGTCGGTTCATTCGGCCGATGGATAAGCCGCCACTGCTGGATGACCTGAGGCTCGCCGTAGTAGGAGGCAATCAGGATTACGGCCGCGATGCTCAGGAGCGGAACACGGCGCTTTTCGAAGCTCTCGGCGTCGGGCAGCCACGCGGAGAGACTGCTGAAAATGAACAGGGCCGTCACCAGGCAAGCGGAGGTGAAGCAGTAGGGGCAGAAGCTCCTGACTATAAACAGCGCGTCGTACTGAAGCAGCCACGAGACTACGAACGCTGCGAGCGCGATGCTCCAGATGGCGAGATCCAGGAGGCGGAGGGTTCTGTCCGCCCTGTGTTCGACGGCCTCGCCCGTCGCACCGACGGCGGACACGGGCTCCGGGGCGCGCCTCAGCCGGAGCTCGCGCGCGACGCACAGCAGCGCGATTGCGAGATACATCAGCGCTCCGAGCGCCGCAGTCGGTATGGGACCGACGTGTCCGAGCGCACTCCTCATCACGTCGCCGCAACCCGCGTTGCTGCAGTAGCTTCCGGATTCAATCTTCGCGTGCTCAAAAGTCAGGAACAGCGCCACGCACAGACCGGCAGCCGCCGCAACAAGGCAGATGAGATTCCAGATGTGATTCCGGGTGCTTTTATTCATAGCTCATTCATCGCTCAGCCATCGTGAAGCGGCGCCGATCCTATCGCGTTTCGCGCTACCGGGCGCATCTTCAAAATTTGCATATCCTCAGCGGAACAGCAGGCGTATTCCGCGCGTATTGTTTTCCAGGACTGCCGGCTCGCTCCGATCCTGCTCGACGAAGCGGCTGCCGGCATCTCTCTGGAAGGATTGTGGCAATCCGATGTTGTGATTCTACCCCGCGTGGTCGGTGGTCGGTGATTAGTGGCTAGTGGTCGGTGGCTAGTGGTTAGCCAGGTGCGGATTGTGGACCGGCGGTCGCGAGGCCGTGGGTTTGAGTATATTCGCCACGCCAGGAAGCGCGGAATGCGGTTATTGTGTGATTGGGAGAGAAGCGAGCCATGACGCAAACCCGGTTCTCCCGGTACGCCTGGACAGTTCTGGCATATAATCTCGGCGTCATTATGTGGGGCGCCTTCGTGCGAGCTTCGGTATCCGGCGACGGCTGCGGCAAGCACTGGCCGTTGTGCGGAGGCGAGGTGATTCCCCACGCGCATCGCGTTCAGACCTGGATCGAGTTTGCCCATCGCGTATCGAGCGGTCTGGTCCTGGCCCTCATCGCGCTCCTTTTCATCTGGGCGTTTCGAGCCTATCCGCGCGGGCACAGCGTAAGGTCCGGTGTCAAGCTCTGCCTCCTTTTTACCTGCACCGAAGCGCTCCTCGGCGCATGGCTCGTTCTTTTCCGGCTCGTCGCGCACGACGCCTCCGTCTATCGCGCGATCGCCATGTCCGCGCACCTCGTCAACACCTTCCTGCTGCTCGCCTCGCTGGCGCTTACGGCATGGTGGGCGAGCGGCGGGGCGCCGCTGCAACTGCGCGGCCAGGGACCGGTCGCCACGGCGCTCGGAATCGGGCTGATCGGGACGATGATCCTGGGCGTGAGCGGGGCGCTTACGGCTCTCGGCGACACGCTGTTTCCTGCGGCCACGCTGACGGCCGGAATCATGCAGGATTTCTCGCCGGACGCGCCCATGCTTATCCGGCTGCGCCTTCCGCACCCGTTCCTCGCCATCTCCGCCGGCCTCTACCTGTTACTGCTCGCCGGCCTCATGATCCATCTCAGGCCCTCCGATGCGACCCGTCGCTTCGCGCGCTGGACCGGTGGACTCTTCCTGGCCGAGCTGGCGATCGGCGGATTGAACTTCGCGCTGCGCGCTCCGATCCCCATGCAGATTGCGCACCTGTTCCTGGCTGATCTCGTCTGGCTGAACGTTGTGCTGCTGTCGGCTGCCGCAGTCGCCGAGGGAGTGCCTCACGCCGAACTGGCCGGCGCCGCCGTGAAGCTCATTCAGCAGGAGGACGCCGGTCCGGCCACGTGGAGGGACTATCTTGCGCTCACCAAGCCGCGCGTCATCAGTCTTCTGCTCTTCACAACGCTGGCCGCCATGTTCATTGCGCGTCCCGGCTGGCCGGGCATAAGCCTTCTGCTGGCGGTCGCTATTGGCGGCTACATGGCAGCGGGCGCGGCCAACACGATCAACATGGTGATCGACACCGATATCGACGGCCGGATGGGACGCACGACCGGGCGGCCGACCGTTACGCACAAGATCTCCTCAGGCGACGCACTCCGGTTCGCGCTGGGCCTGGCGATCGCATCGTTCGTCGTGCTCTGGTGGGGCGCGAACCTGTTGGCGGCGATGCTCGCGCTGGCGGGGCTCGTCTTCTACGTTCTCGTCTACACGCTGCTGCTCAAGCGGCGGACATGGCACAACATCGTGATCGGAGGCGCTGCGGGCGCGTTTCCGCCGCTGGTCGGGTGGGCGGCTGCCGCGGGCCATCTATCGGGCATGGCCTGGCTGCTGTTCGGGATCGTCTTCCTCTGGACGCCGGTGCACTTCTGGGCGCTTGCACTGCTCATCAAGGACGATTACGAGGCCGCAGGCGTTCCAATGCTGCCCGTCGTTCGCGGCGTCCACGCCACGGTGCTGCAGATCGGCGCCTACGCCGTTCTGACGGCCGGGATAACGGCGGTTCCTTTCATCTTCCGAGAGATGCACCTGGTGTATCTCGGCGGCATCTTGCTCTTAAATGGCCTGCTGCTTCTGCGCAGCGCGCAGCTTCTGCAGGCGCCGGACAGGCGACACGCCGTATCGCTGTACAAGTACTCGATGCTCTACCTGGCGCTTCTCTTCCTTGTAATGGCGATCGACCGCGCCATGCCGGCCCATCAGCACGAATTCGCGGCGACGCGCCGGCACGTAGCGGCGTACGCCGGCACGGCGGATTGGAATCGGGCGCGACCCGGATCCGTATGATCCGACGGGCGCTCACAATTTGACTGAGAAAAAGGTACACGAAATGTTGACTCGCTAAATCCCTGGCGGGTATCTTGATAAGTGCTCTCGTCGGCACCGGAGGTAATTCCTCCGAACGAAGGTCCAGGATGGCCTTGATCGCTTCATTTGACCGCTCCTGAACCCCCGTTTGTCATCGTTTGCCGGCATTGACGAGTTCACTTCAGACATTTCGCAAAACTAAATAAACGCAAGTTACCGGAACTGCCTTCCGGCACCGGACCCTGTCATCGACACGAACGCAGTCGCGCCGTCATGACGCGGAGAGACACGCGGCCAAATGGCACAGATCTTCAATTCGTACACGAACACGCTTGCACGTCTGAGCATCGTTCTCGGCGCCATCGCGCCCGTGGCCATCATCGGAGCCGGATCGGCCATCACACGGTCGCCCTTCAACACGAACGTGGGCGTGCCGCGCGATCAGCCCATTCCGTTCAGCCACGAGCACCACGCGACCGAGCTGGGCATCGATTGCCGATACTGCCATACCGGCGTCGAGAAGTCCGCCTTCGCCGGCCTGCCGCCCACACAGACCTGCATGTCCTGCCACTCGCAGATCTGGACGAACAGCCCTCTCCTGGAGCCCCTGCGCGAGAGCTACCGTACCGGCACGCCGATCAAGTGGACTCGCGTCAACGAGGTGCCGGAGTTCGTCTACTTCAACCACAGCATCCACGTCAACCGCGGAATCAACTGCAACGTGTGCCACGGACCCGTACAGACGATGCAGATCGAGTACCGCGAGCATCCGTTCCAGATGGCCTGGTGCCTGG
>Ga0181529_10005241_pt1 | contig 13651 bp, 12 predicted proteins | sample PEATcosm2014_Bin_36_FD_119763 | JGI IMG/M metagenome (GOLD analysis project Ga0181529, IMG submission 119763) | Peatland microbial communities from MTU Mesocosm Facility, Houghton, MI, USA - PEATcosm2014_Bin10_30_metaG | ecosystem: Environmental > Terrestrial > Soil > Wetlands > Peat | place... | reverse complement strand
GCGGCCGACCCCGCCCCTCTGCAGTACATCGCCCCCTACGCGGGATGCGCGATGGGCGAGTGGTTCATGCAGAAGGGGCGGCACGCGCTCATCGTCTACGACGACCTCAGCAAGCACGCCGACGCCTACCGCCAGCTCTCGCTGCTGCTCCGCCGGCCGCCCTCGCGCGAGGCCTACCCGGGTGACGTCTTCTACCTGCACAGCCGGCTGCTGGAGCGCTCGGCCCGGATGTCCGACGAGCAGGGCGGCGGCACCTTCACGGCCCTCCCCATCATCGAGACCAAGGCCAACGACGTCTCCGCCTACATCCCCACCAACGTCATCTCCATCACCGACGGCCAGATCTACCTGGAGACCGACCTCTTCAACGCCGGCACGCGGCCGGCGATCAACGTCGGTCTCTCCGTCTCCCGGGTGGGCTCGGCGGCCCAGACCAAGGCGATGAAGCAGGTGGCCGGCCAGCTCAAGCTCGACCTCGCTCAGTACGGCGAGCTCAAGGCCTTCTCCCAGTTTGCGGCTGACCTCGACAAGCGGACCAAGGCGACCCTGGAGCGCGGTCAGCGCATGACCGAGCTGCTCAACCAGCCGCAGTACGAGCCGGTCCCCTTCGCGCGCCAGGTGATGGCCATCTTCGCCGGCACCCGTGGCTACCTCGACGACGTCCCGGTCAACCGCATCTCCGACTTCGAGCGCTCTCTGCTCCGCTTCCTGGAGCAGAACCACCCCGACCTGGAGAAGACCATCGTCAAGGAGGGGGCGGTCTCCGCGCAGCTCGAGGCCGAGCTGCGGGCGGCGATCGACGACTTCAAGAAGGACTACGCCTAGTGTCGGCTCACTGATGCCCAGCCTGCGCGACCTCCGCCGGCGCATCCGCACCGTCGCCAACACCCAGAAGATCACCAAGGCGATGGAGCTGGTCGCGGCCTCCAAGCTGCGTCGTGCCCAGGAACGGATGCAGAATGCCCGTCCCTACGCGGACGAGCTGACCGGTGTGATGGCCCAGCTGATGGGTCGTTCCTCGGGTCGCGAGCATCCATTCCTTGCCAAGCGCCCGGTCACGCGCCGCTGCATGATCCTGGTCACCACCGATCGCGGCATGGTCGGGGGGCTCAACAGCAACAGCGTCCGGCTGGCGCTCCGGGAGAGCGCTGCCGGCGGGGTCCCGGTCGACGTGGTGAGCATCGGCCGGCGCGGCCGCGACACGATGCGCCGGTTGGGCCGGAACCTGATCGCCGACGTGAGCGACTACGGCGACCGGCCCACGCTCAGCACCATCCTGCCCGCGATCAGCGTCGCCATGGGGCGCTACGAGAAGGGCGAGTGCGACCAGGTCGACCTCGTCTACGCACGCTTCATCAGCAACGGCCGGCAGGAGGCGACGCTGCAGCGGCTGCTCCCCGTCGAGCCTCCCGCCGAGGCCGCCCAGAAGACGGCCGACTTCGAGTACGAGCCGGACTCCGCCGAGGTTCTCGACGCACTCCTGCCCCGATACGTCGAGGCGCAGGTCTACCGGGCCGTCCTGGAGAACGTCGCCAGCGAGCAGGCGGCAAAGGTCATGGCCATGCACAATGCCGCCGAGAACGCCGGTGAGGTGATCGACAGCCTGACCCTCACGGCCAACAAGGAGCGGCAGAGCAGCATCACCACCGAGCTGATGGAGGTGGTGAGTGGTTCCACCGCCCTCGACGAGGCCTGAGCGAGCGATTCAAGGAGTCATGGGTCAAATGGCAGCTCCGAAGACAGTCACCGGCAAGGGCCGGATCGTCCAGATCATGGGGCCCGTCGTCGACGTGTCCTTCGCCGGTGGCCGGCTTCCCCGGACCTACGACGCCCTGGAGCTCGCCCGCGAGGGAGGCCGGCTGGTGCTGGAGGTCGAGCAGGATCTGGGCAACGGCGTGGTCCGCACCATCGCCATGGACTCGACCGACGGGCTGCGCCGCGGCGACGAGGTGGTGAGCACCGGCCAGCCGATCACCGTCCCGGTGGGCGAGGTGACCCTCGGCCGGATGTTCAACGTCATCGGCGATCCCATCGACGCGATGCCGGCGCCGGATGCCGAGCGTCATCCCATCCACCGCAAGCCCCCGCCCGTCAGCGAGCAGGACGTGAGCCAGCAGATCCTGGAGACCGGGATCAAGGTCATCGACCTGATCTGCCCCTTCTCCAAGGGGTCCAAGATCGGGCTCTTCGGCGGGGCGGGTGTGGGGAAGACCGTCGTCGTCAACGAGATGATCCGCAACATCGCCGAGGAGCACAGCGGCTACTCGGTGTTCGCCGGCGTCGGGGAGCGCACCCGCGAGGGTCGCGATCTCTACGGCGACATGAAGGAGTCCGGGGTCCTCGATCGGACCGCGCTGGTCTTTGGTCAGATGAACGAGCCTCCCGGTGCTCGCGCCCGGGTCGCTCTCACCGGCCTCACCATGGCCGAGTACTTCCGCGATGAGAAGAGCGCCGATGTCCTCCTCTTCATCGACAACATCTTCCGGTATGTGCTGGCCGGTGCCGAGGTGTCGGCGCTGCTCGGGCGGATGCCGAGCGCCGTCGGCTACCAGCCCACCCTGGCCACGGAGATGGGCGATCTGGAGGAGCGCATCACCTCCACGCGGAAGGGGTCGATCACCTCGGTGCAGGCCGTCTACGTCCCTGCGGACGACTTCACCGACCCTGCGGTCGCGACCACCTTTGCCCACCTGGGGGCGACCGTGTCGCTCTCCCGGGCCCTCACCGAGATCGGCATCTATCCCGCCGTGGACCCGCTCGACTCGACGAGCCGCGCCCTCGATCCCCGCATCGTCGGGGAGGAGCACTACCGGGTCGCCACCGGGGTCAAGCGGATCCTGCAGGAGTACAAGGACCTCCAGGACATCATCGCCATCCTCGGCCAGGAGGAGCTGACCGACGACCAGAAGCTGACGGTTCAGCGAGCCCGCCGGGTGCAGCGGTTCCTCTCCCAGCCCTTCAAGGTGGCCGAGGTCTTCACCGGGCGCCCGGGCATCTACGTCAAGCTCGAGGAGACCATCCGCGGCTTTGCCGAGATCCTGGACGGGAAGCACGACGACCTCCCGGAGGACGCCTTCTACATGGTCGGGACCATCGACCAGGCGGTCGCCAAGGGGCAGGAGCTGGAGGGGACGGCCGCTGAGGGAGGCGCGGCCGCGGTGGCCGCACCGGCCACCGGCGGCGAGGAGGCTTCCGAGAAGGCTGCCGAGCCGGCGGGGAAGGTCGCTCCGGCATCCGGCCGCGCCAGGAAGGCGAAGCCGGACAAGCGCGGCTGATGGCGAAGCTGAACGTCGAGCTGGTCACCGCGGAGGGCCGAGTGCTCTCCCAGGAGGCCGACTTCGTGCTCGCGCCGGGAGCGGACGGTGACCTGGGGGTGATGCCCCATCACATCCCCCTGCTCACCCCGCTGCGCACCGGGGAGGTCATGGTGCGCAACGACGGGGTGGAGGAGTACCTCTTCGTCTCCGGCGGCTTCCTGGAGGTGCTCCCCGACCGTGTGGTCATCCTTGCCGATGCGGCCGAGCGGGCGGAGGACATCGACCAGGCGCGGGCCGAGGTTGCGCGCCATGCTGCCGAGGAGGCGCTGGCGGAGCACGCCGGCGACGCCATGGCGGCCGCCAAGCTGGAGCGGGCCCTGTACCGGCTCAAGGTGGCCGAGGTCCGCCGCCGGCGGCGGGATCGCGGGGGCCACCCCGGAACGTCCTGAAGGGTCAGCCTCCCAGGAAGAAGTTGCCCGCCAGGAAGTCCGAGTTGACCTCCTGGTCCTGCTCGGTGCCGAGGCAGCTCATGGCAAGCCCCACCGCCGAGTAGGTCGGGTCGGTGAACCCGAGCACGTCGACGCGGTTGACAGCTGAGCAGACGTCCAGGCTGGAGACCGCGTTGCTGTTGCCCAGCTGGAAGCTCGGGCTGCCCGTGAAGACGAAGTAGGAACCGCTGTTGCTGTTGGTGCCGGTCGTCTTGTACGTGCCCTCGCAGTACTGCGAGCTGCCGTCGGAGGCGGTCACCAGGGTGAGGTTCTGGCAGCTGCCCTGGCTCGCCTTCATGCCATTGCCGGTGAGCAGGGAGGTGAAGTAGGTGGTGGCCAGGCTCTCGGTCGGGAAGCCCACGTAGAGGACGTAGTCCTCGGCGTCCTGGCTCTCGGTCAGATCGCAGAGCTCCTCGGCGCTCACTCCGCTCGCCAGCTCATCGCTGGTCGGTACGGGGGAGCAGCTGTCGGCGGTGTTGCCGGTGACGTAGCTGGGCAGGAGGCCGGCCAGCGGGCTGAGGGACGGGGAGCCCGTCGCCGCCGGGCTGCCGGAGGACGACGGCTCGGCCGTGGGTGAGGAGGAGGGGGCGATGGTGGGAGTGGACGTGAACGTGGGCACCGGCGTCGGAGTGGGGGTGCCGGCGACCCGTGCGGCCGCGCCGAACGGGAAGAAGCCGGCGGTCGCGGCGGCCCCGACGTAGACGACGATCAGCACGACCACGATCGCGGCCACGATCAGGGCGGTCGGGGGCCGGCCCCTGCGGCGGCGGCCGGCGGGAGCGGGCCGCGGGGGCGTCCCTCCCGGCGAGCTCGATCCGGACGGCGGCGCGCCGCGCCCCGGGAAGTTCGGGGGGGCACCCCGTGGGCTGGGTGCCGGAGGAGCCGGCGGCGGCGTGAACGCTGACGGGACCGGCAGCGGGGTGAAGGGAGAGGAAGCCGGGAAGAGAGGCGAGCCGGAGGGTGGTGGGGGCGGGGGCGGAGGTGCCGGCGGCGGTGGGTAGGCTGCGGTTGCCGCCGCGAAGCCGGGCGGTGCCGCCGGGGGCGGTGGCGGGATCGAACCGAGCACCGGCAGCGCAGCCATTCCACTCTGCACCGGCCCTGCCGGGGGCGGGTCGCTGATGGGGAAGCCCATGGTTCGGGCGATCTCCCCCACGGCCCAGCGGCTGCTCGGCGGGTCGAGGGCGCCGCTCTGGGCAAGCCTGGCGGAGACGGCCTCGAGGGCCGCGCTGGGGCCGTTCATCGCCGCCTGCTCGGCGAGCTGAGCGCTGGCGCCCGCCCTCGCCGCGGCGACCAGGATGCCCGCCTCCTCGGGTGCGGTGGGGAGCAGGACGTTGAGGGCGCTGCCGAGGTGCCGGGGGTCGGCCAGGATGGCCGGACCGTGGTCGCTCACGACTGCCGCCAGGGCCCGGCGGACATCCCCCTCCGGATCGAAGCCTCCGCTCCCAGCGTTCATGCGATGCCCCTGCTGATCAACGGGTCCGATGCACGGTCAGACCGGGATGGTAGGCGATGGTGGAGCACCGACGCAGCGAGGCAGGCGCCGCGATCCCACCGGACGCAAGGGCAGAACCTCCCTCCCGTCGGGCGCCCGCGACGTGACCGCCGGAGGGTCGCGCGGGCCAGGTCGGCCGGTGGGCTGCTCGGCTCAGAAGAGCCCGACGATGTTTCCCGACTCGTCGATGTCGATGCGCTCGGCGACCGGGGCGCTCGGCAGGCCGGGCATGGTCCGCATCTCGCCGCTGCGAAGGTAGACGAAGCCCGCCCCCGCCGCCGTCCGCACCTCCCGGATGGGGAGCCTCCAGCCGGTGGGGGCTCCCTTGAGCTTGGGATCGAACGAGAGACTCAGCTGGGTCTTGGCGATGCAGACGGGGAGGCTCCCGAATCCGTCCCGCTCACACTGGCGGAGCTGCTGTGCGGCAGCGCTGTCGTAGTCGACGCCGTCGGCTCCGTAGAGACGGGTCGCCACCGCGGCCACCTTCTCCTCAAGGCTGGCCCCGTCCGTGTAGAGCATCCGGAAGTCGCTCGTCTCGTCGCAGGCGGCGGCGACCGCGCCGGCCAGTTCCACCGCGCCCTCGCCGCCGTCCGCGTAGCTGGTGTGGACGGCGCAGCGGACGTTCATCTCGTCGGCGATCCGGCGGATGGCGGCGTGCTCTGACGGGTGGTCCTCAGGGTGCGCGTTGATGGCCACCACCACCGGAACGCCGAAGAGCCGGCAGTTCTCAACCTGCTTGCGCAGGTTGGCTCCACCGATCTCCACCTCGCCGGGGTTCTCCGCGAAGAGCTGGGCCGGGAGGGACCGTCCCGCCACGATCCGGTGCTTCCCGGAGTGCGCCTTGAGCGCGCGCACGGTGGCGACCACGACGGCGGCGTCGGGGCGCAGCCCGCTCACCCGGCACTTGATGTCGAAGAAGCGCTCGGCCCCCATGTCGGCGCCGAATCCGGCCTCGGTCACCAGGTAGTCGCCGGCCCGGCTGCCGATGAGGTCCCCGATCACCGACGAGTTGCCGTGGGCGATGTTGCCGAAGGGCCCGGCGTGAACGATGGTCGGCGTGCTCTCCAGCGTCTGGACCAGGTTGGGCTTGATCGCCTCCAGCAGCAGCACCGTCATCGCGCCGGCGGCGTGCAGGTCGTCGGCGGTCACCGCCCTCCCGTCGCGCGTGTGGCCGACGACGATGCGGCCGAGCCGGCAGCGCAGGTCGCGCAGCGAGGTGGAGAGCGCGAGCACGGCCATCACCTCGGAGGCGGCGGTGATGTCGAAGCCGCTCTGCCGCGGCACGCCGTCCTGGGCGGCACCCAGGCCGATGACCACGTTGCGCAGCGCCCGGTCGTTGACGTCGAGCACCCGGCGCCAGGAGATGGTGGCGGGATCGAGGTTGAGCGCGTTGCCCTGGAAGAGATGGTTGTCCACCATGGCGGAGAGCAGGTTATGGGCGGCGGTCACCGCGTGCATGTCACCGGTCAGGTGGAGGGCGACCCTGTCGAAGGGGATCAGCGTGCTCCGGCCTCCGCCGGCCGCTCCGCCCTTGACGCCGAAGGTCGGGCCCATCGATCCCTGCCGCAGGGAGATCACGGCTCGCCGGCCGATCCGGCGCAAACCGTCGCCCAGGCCGATGGTGGTCACCGTCTTGCCCTCGCCGAGCGGGGTGGGCGTGATCGCGGAGACCACCACGTAGCGCGCCCTGCGGTCTCGCGGAAGTGCATCGAGCGCCCCCAGGCGGATCTTGGCGACGCCCTGCCCGTACGGTTCGAGCAGCTCCGGCCCGATCCCCATCTCTGCGGCGACATCGCCGATGGGGCGTGCCACGGCCGGCAGGGCCCGGCTCTGCGTGGACGCTGTCATCCCCCCATCCTGATCGACCGGGGTTGCTGAAGCCTATAGGCGGCGGCCATCAACTGGGCGGGCACAAGGTCCCGGTCGGCGACCGTGACCCCGTCAGCGTCGGGAATTGCCGCCGCCGCCCTGGGTCATCATCAGGATCATCAGCAGGTTGAGGAAGAGGTTGAAGACGTCCAGGTAGATCCTGAGCGCCATCCGGATGGCGTTCCCCGGGGCGTTGCCGGTGGTGGTCACCCGCTGGATGTCGTAGAGCAGGAAGAGCGAGAAGACCACGCACGCCGCGGCCGAGATGAAGATCTGGAAGGCCGTCGACTGGACGAAGATGCCGATCACCATGGCCACCACCACCCCGATCAGGGCGGCGAAGAGCCATCCCCCGATGCGGCTGAAGTCGCGACTGGTCGTCCGGGCGTAGAGGGTGATCCCGCCGGTGGTGACCGCGGTGGCCGCCACGGCCTCGTAGACGATGTACTGCTCGCCGTTCAGGGCGATCAGGTTGAGCAGGGGTGAGACGGCGATCCCGGTGACGACCCCGAAGGCGAGAAAGAGCACCATTCCGATCCCGGGGCGGGCCGCCAGCGCCTGGGTGGCCATCACCAGGACAAACATGGCGATGAACCAGAGGAAGCTGCCGCCCGAGTAGATGGTGTTGAGCCCGGCGCCGCCCAGCAGGATCCCGCCGAGGGCACAGAGCACCAGCAGGCAGGTCAGCCCCATCACCTTCTCGGGGAGGCTGATCGCCCCCTGCATGGTCGGGTTGGCCCAGCCCCGGGTCTCGCCGAAGGGGTTGTAGAGGCTGCGGTTGGATCCGCCGCCCATGCCGCTGTTCATGTTGAACATCTCAGATCTCTGGCTCCAGGTGGGGAGATCGGGTCGCCATCAGGTTACGGTACCCCGCCTGTCCACCGGGTTACACATGCGGCGTGGCCCACCCCGCGGCAGACGGCCAGAGGGTGGGTCCGCAGACCGCCGCAGAGCTGGGCGGAAATGGGGGCCACCGGTCAGGCGATGGTGACCGCCTGGTTCAGATAGACGTCCTGGATGGCGTTGAGCAGGCCGATGCCATCGGCCATGGGCCGCTGGAATGCCTTCCGGCCGCTGATCAGCCCGGTGCCGCCGGCCCGCTTGTTGATCACGGCGGTGCGGACCGCCTCCCTGAGGTCGCCGGCACCTGACGAGGCGCCGCCCGAGTTGATCAGCCCGGCCCTGCCCATGTAGCAGTTGACCACCTGGTAGCGGGTGAGGTCGATGGGGTGGGGGCTGGTCAGCTTCTCGTAGACGAGCTTGCTGGTCTTGCCGTACTTGAGCGCGGTGTAGCCGCCGTTGTTCTCCGGCAGCTTCTGCTTGATGATGTCGGCCTGGATGGTGACGCCGAGGTGGTTGGCCTGCCCGGTCAGGTCCGCGGAGACCCCGTAGTCGATGCCGTCCTTGGTGAAGGCGGAGTTGCGCAGGTAGCACCAGAGAACGGTGGCCATGCCCAGCTCGTGTGCCTCGGCGAAGGCCACCGCGACCTCCTGGAGCTGCCGGGTCGACTCCTCGGAGCCGAAGTAGATGGTGGCGCCCACCGCGACCGCCCCCAGGTCCCACGCCTGCTGCACGGTGCCGTACATCACCTGGTCGAACTTGTTGGGGTAGGTGAGCAGCTCGTTGTGGTTGAGCTTGACGATGAAGGGGATCTTGTGCGCCCACTTGCGCGACACCGAACCGAGGACGCCGAAGGTGGAGGCCACCGCGTTGCAGCCGCCCTCGACGGCCAGCTCGACGATCTTCTCGCCGTCGAAGTAGATCGGGTTGGGCGCGAACGAGGCGCCCGCGGAGTGCTCGATGCCCTGATCCACGGGGAGGATGGAGACGTAGCCCGTCCCGCTCAGGCGGCCGTGACCGAAGAGCGACTGGAGGCTGCGCAGGACGCGCGGATTGCGGTCGCTGATCGACCAGACGCGATCGACGAAGTCGGGGCCGGGCAGGTGGAGCTGGTCGCTGGCGACCGTCTGGCAGCGGTGCTGCAGCAGGTCCTGCGCGTCCTCGCCGAGGATCTCTTCTACGTTGCTCAGGGGGGTTGCCGTCGCCGTTGCCATGGTGTCCTCCGGGAAGGGGCTGCGGGCGAATTCTCCCTTATCCGGCCCGCGCGGTGACTTCCGACCAGAAGGACGCGTTAGGAGCGATCTGGAGGAGGCCCGATTCGGGTGCCCCGCCGTCATGTACCGTAGTCGCGATGGACCTGCTCCGCATCACCGGCGGTGGCCGGCTCACCGGGGAGGTCGCGATCTCCGGCAGCAAGAACGCGGCCCTTCCGGTCATGGCGGCGGCTCTCCTCACCGACGAGCCGCTGGAGTTGACCAACGTCCCGGACATCGAGGACATCGGGACCATGGCGGCAATGCTCGCCCATCTCGGGGTCGCCGTGGAGAAGGTCGGCGACGGCCGCTGGCGGCTCGACGCCGGGCGGGTCGAGGCGGCTTCGGTGGGCGCAGACCTGACCCGGCGGCTGCGCGGCTCCTTCCTCCTCCTGGGGGCGCTCGTCGGCCGGACCGGCCAGGCGGAGATCGCCAAGCCGGGCGGGGACGACATCGGGATGCGCCGGGTCGAGCAGCACCTGGAAGGGCTGCGGCTGATGGGGGCGGAGGTGGCCGAGACCGCCACCAGCTTCGTGGCTCGGGCAAAGCGGCTCCGGGGTGCCCACATCTATCTCGACATGCCGACCGTCACCGGAACCGAGAACCTGATGATGGCCGCGGTTCTGGCCGACGGCATCACCGTGATCAGCAACGCCGCTCGCGAGCCCCACGTCTATGACCTTGCCCGCTGCCTGGTCGGGATGGGAGCCCGGATCAGCGGCGCCGGCAGCGAGCTGATCGTGGTCGAGGGCCAGAGCAACCTGCTCCACGGCACTCACCACCGGGTGATCACCGACTACATCGAGGCCGGCACCTACATGACGGCCGCGGCCGCGACCGGTGGCGATGTCGCGGTCCACGGGATGCGTCCCGGCGACCTTCGCTCCCTGAGCAACAAGCTGCTGGCTGCGGGCTGCGCCGTCGTCGAGGGAGGCGACCACGTGCGGGTGACCGGCGGCAGGCTGCGCGCCGTCGATGTCACCACCTGGCCCCACCCCGGATTCGCCACCGATCTCCAGCCGCAGTTCGGGGCCCTGATGACCCAGGCGGAGGGGATCAGCATCATCAGCGAGGCCCTCTACGAGAACCGTTTCCGCCACGTCGCCGAGCTGGCCAAGATGGGCGCTCACATCGCCGTCGAGGGGCGGAGCGCGAGCATCACCGGCCCGACCGCGCTGCACGGCACCGCCGTGTCGATCCCCGACATCCGGAGCGGGGCTGCGCTGGTCATCGCCGCACTCTGCGCTGACGGCACCACGGAGCTGGAGAACGTGTTTCACCTCGACCGCGGCTACGACAGCCTGGAGGCCAAGCTCCGGTCGTTGGGGGTGACCCTCGAACGGGTCCGCCCCGGACCTGGGGAGTCGTCGGCCCGCGACCTCTCGGGCGTCATCGGAGATTGATCGGAGGATCGCTGGGGATGCTCGGCAAGAGGCTGGGGATCGATCTGGGTGCCGGCAATGTGCGGGCGGTGGTGCGGGGCGAGGGGCTGACGATCACCGAACCGTCAGTGGTGGCGCGGCACCGGCGCCGTGGCTACTGCGCCGCCGGCCTGGCCGCCGCCGAGCTGGCCGGTGACCCCGACATGGAGCTGATCCGTCCCGTGGGCGCGGGGGCGATCGCGGACCTGGAAGCCGTCGGGGCTCTCCTCCATCAGCTCGTCAACCGCGCCGCCGGGAGGCAGCGCATCTTCCGCCCGGACGTGGTCATGGCGATCTGCCCGGCGATGGGGGGCGACGACCGCCTCGCCATCCTCGACATCTGCGCGCGGATCGGCACCCGGACCGCGTACCTCATCGACTCGCCGATCGCCGCGGCGCTCGGCGCCGGGCACGCGCCGAGCGGGAGCCGTGGCTATCTGATCGTCGACATCGGGGCGGCCACCGTCGAGGTGGCCAGCCTGGCCTCCGAGGGGACCATCGCCATCCGCACCCTCACGACCGCCGGGGACGCCCTTCGCGAAGCGGTGGCGCGCCGCGTCGAGGAGGCCCACGGCGCCGTCATCGACCCTGCGGCGGCCGAGGACATCGTGGCCTCCCTGGCCTGTGTCGGCCCCCACGAGGAGCGCCGGATGCCGGTTCGCGCCGGGGTGGGGGAGGGGTCGGTGACCCTCAGCATCGCCTCCGCCGAGATCGCCGACCTGGTGGACGCCCATGCCCGCCACATCGGCCACGCGATCGAGGAGGTGATCGACGAGACGCCGATCCCGCTCCGCCGCGGCATCCTCGAGGAGGGCATCGCCCTCTGTGGGGGTGGTGCCCGGCTGGAGGGCCTGGACCGCTATCTCGGAATCCAGACCGGCATCACGGTCCGGGTGGCGCCCGATGCGCCGACCTGTGTGATCCGGGGGACTCAGGCGGCCGTCGAGAACCTCGACGTGCTCCGCCGCTCCTTCATGTACATCCGCTGAGCGGCGCGGGGCAGCGGTCCACCAACTTCGGTCGCCGAGAGCGCCCATCGTGCGAGCCACCACTCAGGGGGGATCCTCGATGCCAACTGTGCTCGTCTGCCACGAGATCGACGACAAGGAGCATTGGCTCAGCTCAAAGCGCAGGGAGGAGCTCCTCGCCCCTCTGGGGATCAAGCACCGGACGTTCGTGGATCCCCAGAACGGCACCGAGCGGCGGTGCTGTTCGAGGTTCCCGACATGGCCACGTTCCAGTCCGTGATGAGCGCCCCGAGCACCGCCGAGGCCATGGCGGGTGATGGCGTTCGAGCCGACACCGTGGTCGTGCTCGTCGAGCATGGCGCGTCTGCGTAAGAATCGTCGCGGCCCTGGCTTGGGGCCAGGGAGAATGTCGCATGTACGGCAGCGTCTCGCGCTGGCGAGTCAAGAACGGCCGGCAGCAGGAGCTCGAGGGGCTCTTCACAGAGATGATGAAGGACCTTCCGCCCGGGTCGCGGGGCCGGGTTGTCCGGTGGGCCCTGCGGCACGCCTCCTCAGCGGCTGACTCGGCCCTGAATGGGCGCGGGCTCTGAGTTCCCGAGTACCCCCAGCACGGCGCCTTGCGCCAAGCACTTCATGCACATCCGGCTAGGAGAACGGTCGGCGGTCCTCACCGGGAGCCGGTCAGAGCGACGTCTCGATGGCTGCCAGCACGTCTTCCACGCGGATCTGCTCCATCATCCCGCCCGGCTCGCGCACGGGATGGTGGCTGCGGTGCTGGGGCAGCGCCTGGACCAGCCGGTGCTCGACGCCGTAGGCGCCCCGCCGGCGCCCGTCGGTCGGGCCGAAGAGACCGATGGTCGGTGTTCCGACCGCGGCGGCGAGGTGGAGGAGCGGCGAGTCCCCGCAGATGACCAGATCGCAGAGCTGGAACAGGGCGGCCGTCCCCAGCACGTCGAGCTGGCCGGTGAGGTCGGCGTGAGGGGCGGCGATGTCGGTCGCCGCCGTCGTCGCGGCGTCCTCGTCCTCCGCCGCCCCCACAAAGACGATCCCGGCTCCGTGGCGGGTGGCGAGCTGGTTGGCGAGGTGGGCCCAGCGCTCGGGGTCCCAACCGGTCATCTGGGAGGCGGGCCCGCGCAGGTCGGAGTGGCCGGTGCCCGGGGCGAGGGCGACCAGCAGCCTGCCGTCGGCGACCGCGGTGCTGTGGAGTTGGACCAGGGCCTCCTGCGAGGCAGCCGGGCCGGGGTCCAGGCGGGCCTCATGGCGCTCGGCCGTGATGCCAAGGAGGTGCGCGAGCCGGAGCCAGCTGGCGGCCTGGTTCTCGCCGGGCCGGGGCCTCACGTGCTCGCTGAGCAGGGCGGTGGTCATCCCGCCGCCCACGCCGAGCCGGCGGGCGAATCCCGCCAGATAGACGAGGAGGCGGGGTCTCGCCCCGGTGCCGCAGATGACCGCCGCGTCGAAGCGCATGCGCCGGAGCCGGGCCCATGCGGCCAGCCCCCGGATCGGCGAGGCGGAGGGGTCCAGGCCCCGGAGGGGGATCACCTCACTCGGGCCAGCCAGGGCGCGCGCCGCCTGGGCCGCGGCAGGCGCGCACGCGAGCGTGATCTCCGCCGCCGGCGACCCGGCGGCGAGCGTGCGCAGCAGTGGCGAGGCCTGCAGGGTCTCCACCTGACGGCCCCACACCAGCACCAGAACTCTCATTGGGTGGCGTAACCGTAGCAGCGGCGGAGGGGGGCGGTGGGAGCACCCGCGGGCTGCCCCGTTGCGCCGTGGCGTGGTTCCGGGGTCAGGCTTCCTTCTCCGGGCTCACCGCGCCACGGCGCCGCGCCGGGTTGCCCCGGCGAGAGCCGAGGGGCGCCGCCCCTCGAGCACGTCCACCCTGCCGATCCGGTCAGATGCGGCGCCCGTACGCCGTTGGCGGCGTGGGGTGCGAACATAGGCGTCAAATGGGTTCCCTGGCGGGACGCGATCTGATCTCAATCGCCGATCTCTCCGCAGCCGAGATCACCGAGGTCCTGGACGTGGCCTCCGCGCTGAAGGCGGGCGCGGATCCCGGCCGCCCCCTG
>Ga0181529_10005240_pt1 | contig 13654 bp, 2 predicted proteins | sample PEATcosm2014_Bin_36_FD_119763 | JGI IMG/M metagenome (GOLD analysis project Ga0181529, IMG submission 119763) | Peatland microbial communities from MTU Mesocosm Facility, Houghton, MI, USA - PEATcosm2014_Bin10_30_metaG | ecosystem: Environmental > Terrestrial > Soil > Wetlands > Peat | place... | reverse complement strand
CTTGAAGTTTGCCGAACCCGATGGCGGCTGGTTCTTTGGTGTGGGAAGCCGCATATTCTCGGTTGCCGTCAATGGTCAGACAAACTCGGTTTTGTCGCGAGTGGACGTATTCGCCAATTCGGGTGGCCAGGAGATACCCTGGGACACGACGATTCCGGTTTCGGTGAGCAACGGCCAGATCGACATTGCCTTTACGGGAATCACTCCCGCTAGCAACCCCATCATCAACGCGATCCAAATCATGGCTCTGGGAAGCGTAGAGTTACTTCCGTCTTCGGTCAACCTGGGGTCTTCCCAGACCCAGCAGTTTACCGCCACGGTGGCGGACCCCACCAATCCCGGCATCGCGTGGACTTTGACGCCGGCCAACGCCGGATCGATCACCGCCTCCGGTTTGTACACCGCCCCGTCCAGCATTGCGGCCCCACAATCCGTCACTCTGACCGCTACCGACCAGGCCAACCCGAATTTGTTCCAGACAGCCACCATTAATCTGTACCCGTCCGGGGTCCTCCTCCTGTCTCCATCGTCTACAAACCTTGCGGCCGGCCAGACCCAACAGTTCACGGCCACGCTGGCCGGTGTCGGGACCGCGACAGTGACCTGGTCGCTCAGCTCGGCCAACGCTGGCTCAATTTCCGCTACCGGTCTCTACACTGCCCCGTCTTTCGTCAATGCTTCGCAAACCGTAATAGTGACTGCCACCGCCAATGGCGCCACGGCTACCGCAACCATCAATCTCCTACCCACGGCAGTCATCTTCGTCAGTCCCGTCACGGCGACCCTCGGACCCTCCGAAAATCAGCAACTCACGGCCACCGTCCACGGCACATGGAACACCGCCGTCACCTGGAGCGTCAGCCCGGCTGGCATGGGAAGTATCACCTCCGCTGGCTTGTACACGGCCCCTTCCACTATCGCCTCCAACACGAACGTCACGATCACGGCCACCAGCGTGGCAAACCCCAACACGGTGGGTATTGCCATGCTTACTCTTTCGCCGGCTTCGGGTTCGGTTTTCGTCTCGGTGACGCCGTCCACAGCATCGATCACCAATGGTCAGACGCAGCAGTTAGCCGCCACGGTCTCCGGCGCCAGCAATACGGCGGTCGCATGGTCCATCGTTCCGAACGTGGGCAGCATCAGCGCATCGGGGCTGTACACGGCTCCCGCCAACATCGCCTTGCCTCAGACCATTACCGTCCAGGCGGCCAGCGTCGCCAGCCCCGCTGATTTCAGCACCGCCAACATACTGATCTCTCCGGCAGCCACCAACAACTACAGCTATCGCCGCGCCATTGTCATTGACCATACCAAGGTGCCCAACACGGACCAAGTCAACTTCCCGGTCCTCATCACGGGCACCTACAGCTATCTGGCCACCGTCGCGAATGGCGGCCACGTGCAGAACGCCAATGGTTACGACATTGTCTTCAGCTCCGATTGTGCCGGTCTCCAGCAACTGGACCACGAAATCGGATCTTACAACGCCACTACTGGCGCGGTCTCTTTCTGGGTCCTGGTTCCGCTCGTGTCTCACACCGTCGACACCGTCTTCTATATGTCGTACGGCAACAGCGCCATCACCACCAGCCAGGAGAACAGGCCGCCGGTCGACGCGGCTCTGAACCCCAACACGCCTCACTCGGCCGACTGGACTGCCACGGCAGCCAACAACCAGAACTCGCCATCGACGTTCTACACCATCTATCCGGAGAACACCAACAGCATCGATCCGTCCAGCGTCACTCTAAGCGGCGGGCAGACGCAGCAGTTCCTCCCGCTCTTCACTGTGACCGCGGCCGCCACCTCCGCCAATCCTCTGGTCCTGCTGGGTAGCTCTTTGACCCCCTCGCCCGCCGAGTCGGTCGCTACCAACGGCAACTACGCCTACATCTGCGACAACAACGAAGTCTCAGTCATCGACGTGACGAACGCCGCGACTCCCCTCTTCCTGGGAGCCGCGCTCGCCAACGATCTGGCCAGCGACGGAGTCTCGCGCTGTGCCGTCCAGAATCGCCCGACCGGGGCCGTCCTGTTGGCTTTTGTCGACGAGAGCGGAACCGCTCAGGGTGACAACCCGGCTTTCCTGGCATTCAGTTTGCAAGATCCCACCGCGCCGCAACTCATTGCCGAGACGGGCGTCCCCGACAGATTCTTCGGCCAACCCGTCTATTCCGGCGACGGCAACACAGCCTTTGTGCCAACTGAGGCAATAGAAAGCGTAATTGGTTATTGGAGCGGCCAGAACGGCGATGTGATTGCGGTCAATATAAGCAACCTATCCGCTCCCACGGTGCTCAGCACCATGGAGCCAGTTACGAACCCGCCATATGGCGGCGCCAATCCCATGTGGGGCGCCGCGCTGGCCAATCCCACCACCCTGTTGGTGGGCGGCAGCACCTCCACCGGCGCCAACAACAACGGCACTGGCGAGCTTGTGGTGGTCGACGTCACCAACCCCGCAGCCATATCGGTCGTCACCACGGTGCCGGTGCCGAATACGATGCAGACCTATACTCCGGTACTCCTCGGCAACGTGGCCGTGGCGCTCGGCGATACCGGCGGATGGCAGTGGGGCGCCCCGTGGTTCCTCGGCAGTCTCACGCTGACCACCTTCGACATCACCAACCCGCGCAGCCCGGCGATTCTGGCTAACATCGTTCTCCCATACACGAACTTCTCACCCGGCTCCGCTGTCCAAATCGGCCCCAACCTGTCCCTCTTCGCCGGCGTGGCGGACAGCTCCGGCAATCCCTTACTCCTGTTGGTCGATACCACCAACCCGCTTGTCCCCGTGGTCACACCCTACACGGTGCCTGCCGCCGTGTCGAACATGGTCGTCGCGGGCAACCTGCTCCACGTCACCGCCGGCTCCGCCGGTTATGCCATCTTCCAAATTCCCGGCGTCACCGCGTCTCAGTACCAGCTCACCGGAAATTGCGGCGGTCCTTTCAACTGGACCCTCAGCCCTGCCACCCAGGGCACGCTTTCCGCCTCGGGCCTGTATACCGCGCCGGCCATCGTCCCAGTGGGCCAGACCGCCGCCGTGACGGTCACTTCCCAGAGCGATCCCACCCAGACCGCCTCCGCCCCAGTTAGCCTGTCCTCCGGGCCACTCACCCTCGGTCTCAACCCCGGTGCACCCGGTCCCTATGTCGTAGGCGGTACCGCCACCTTCACCGCCACCGTGACCTCAAACGGCGCGCCTGTCTCCGGCGTCACCGTCACCCTCGCCGTCACCGGCGCCAATCCGACCTCCACCACCGCCGTCACCGGTTCCAACGGCATAGCCACGCTCTCCTACACCGGCGCCAACCGCGGCACCGATTCGATCCAGGCCTCCGCCGATGGCTCCAGTTCCGTCGTGCTCTCCGCGCTCTGGGTCAGCCCCGCCACTGCCTTCTCGACCACGCCCGTCACTGGCGAATTCTTCACCGCAACCTCCTGCTCGTCCGGTTGCGAAGCCTTCACCACCACCCTGGGAACTGTACCGGCGTTCCTCGAAACCTTCCCCGACCTGATGTTCAATGCGACGGGGTCCTCGCCCTCCCCGCGCTCGTTCGCCGACATCATCCTCGGCCCCACCGGTGCTCCCGCCGGCTCCATCCTCGCCCAGGGTAACGGCTATACTGCCGGCGCCCACGATCCAACCGGCGCCCATGATATGACCGGTTTCGCCGCCGTATTCACCGGCAGCTTCGTGGTCGCCCAGTCCGGCAACTACACCATCAACGTCACCAGCCAGGATGGCTTCATCTTCGGTGCCGGCAACGGCGCCACCCGCGTCAGCGGCGTCAACCTCAATCCGCCATCCACAGGCCTCACCGCCTTCCAGTCGTACCCCGTCATGGGTGCCAATAACGGCCCGTCCACCGGCGCCTCCACGCCCATCGTTGTGGTCTTCCCCGCGCCCGGCTCCTATCCCTACGAGTTCGATTACAAGAGCGGCACCGGCGGTCCCCTGTCGTTCACCGTCACCGTCGGCCAGAGTGCCCCCACCGGCGTCGGCTCGCTCTATTCGCTGGTGCTTACCTCCAACACCGCGTCGCCCATTGCCGGCCAGCCCGCCAGTTTCAACGTGAAGGCTACCGGCGAGACCGGCGCACCCATCGCGTCGCTCCCCGTCAGCGTCAACGTCGTCGGCGGCGCTCCGCAGACCCTCCACGCCACCACCAACGCCGCCGGCATTGCCACCGTCTCCTACACCGAGACGGCAGCCATGACCGATCTCCTGCAAGCCTCGGCTCTGTTTAACGGCCTCCAACTCGTCAGCGCTCAAGCCACCGTCGTCTGGGGTGCCGGGCAGAACTCTCCGAAGGCGCCGCTGATCACCGTCAACGGCACGCAACAACTGATCCTGCCCGCCAACGGTACCTACACGGCCACCGTCACCGACCCGGCAGCCCCTGCTGGCGGCGCCATCAGCGTCAATTGGGCGCAAACCGGCGGTCCCGCAGCGGTCACCTTCTCCGCCACCGACCAACTCGCCACCACCGTCACCTTCCCAACTAATGGCGTCTATATGCTGCAGATCACCGCGACCGATTCGCTGGGCTCCCGAACGCTGCCGGTCGGCCCCATCACTGTTAATCCTCCGCAGGCCATCACCGTGGCAACGGGCTGGCTCGGCTCCCCGGCCGACAACTCCGAGGTCACTGGCCTGGTTCCCATCGCCGTAGCCCAGGGCGAGACCCTGACAGGCGGCACGCTGAGTTACTATCCCACCGCCAACCCGAATGCGGTAACTATTCTGAACTCGAATACCACCGGTAGCGGCATCCTCGCAACGCTCGATACCACCTTGCTCGCCAACGGTTCCTACTACATACAGCTCAATGCCACCGATAGCACTGGCAAGAACATGCTCAGCGGTGTCGATGTCCTGGTCGGCGGCAACTACAAGCCCGGCCGCTTCACGTCCACCGTGACCGATCTTGTCGTCCCTGCGCCTGGCATGCCCATCCAGATCAGCCGCACGTACGACAGCCTGGTCCGCTCCACGTCCAGCGATTTCGGCTACGGCTGGACGCTCGGCGTCAACGTGCAGTTGGACGTCGCCGCCAACTACGACGTCACCCTCACCATCAACGGCCAGCGCCGCACCTTCTACTTCACGCCCTATGCGCCAGGCTCTTTAGCTCTCGGCTTTGCGGGTATTGGGAATCCGTACTTTGCCTCCTACACGCCCGAACCGGGGCTGCATGGGACGCTGAACGTATGGTCGGGCGGATCGAGCATCTTCGCCAGTAATACAGGCTGCATGTTCGATTGGTTGCAACCGTATGGTAATTCCTGGTTCTGTTACGACAACGTCGGCACTTACAGTCCCGGTGGCTACGTCTATACCGACCCGTACGGTCGCGTCTATACCATCTCTGCCACTGGCGGTCTCCAGTCCGTCCAGGATTTGGCTGGCAACGCGATCAACATTACGCCAACCGGCATCACCTCTACCAACGGCCTCAACGTGTCCTTCGTCCGCGACACCCAGAGCCGCATCACGCAGATCACTGACCCGCTCGGCAAGCAGTACAATTACGCCTACGATGCCTCCGGGAATCTGGCTAGCGTCACCTATCCCGGCGTCGCCACGCCCGCTCAGTACACGTATGACCCCACCCACCTATATACCGGTGGCATCGACGAGCGCGGCAATCCGATGTCGTCCGCCACTTACGACTCGAGCGGCCGGCTGCAAACCGTGATCCGTCACCCCGATTCGGCCACCACATATCAGACTTCTTACAATTACGACACCACCGACCAGGTTCCGGTCAACTATCCCGACGGAACCACAGCTATGGGCTACACGACCACGACTACGAATCCCGCGGATGCCAACGGCAACGTGGGCAGAGTGACTCAGGTCTACGATTCCTACGGCGAACTGATCAGCTCGACCGATCCGCTCAACCACACAACTCTCAATGAGTACGACGCCAACCACAACCTCATATTCGTGACGGATCCGTTGGGCCACACAAACACCTACACTTACAATTCGAATGGCCTGAAAACGTCGGCGTCGTACCCGAAGACGCCCACCAGCGTCAACACTACCAGTTATACGGCCTACAATCTTTACAGCCAGCCGACGCAGACCACCGATCAGCTCGGCAACGTCCGCAACTTCACCTACGATTCCAACTTCATGCCGAAACTGCTCAGCGACCCGATCGGCCCAGTCGTCAGTTCGACCTTCAACGCCAATGGCACCATGGCGTCCCAGGCCGTCGGCTACGACTTGAACCAGACCCCCGCCGCCGCAACCACCTTTACCTACGATGCCTACGGCAACCTGACCAGCGAGACCGACCCGCTCGGCCGCCAGACGCAATACACTTACGACACGTTGGGCCGTCAGGTGACAGTGACGCCGCCAGTGCCCGCTAATGCAACCGCAGCCAGTATTACGACCACCAACACCTACGACGCCCTCGGCAACCTAACCAACGTCTCCGCGCCGCTCGGCCGCAGCACCAGCTCCACCTATGATCCCAATGGCAACAAGATCACCTCGACCGACGCCGATGGCCATACCACAACCTACACCTACGACGGACTGAATCGCGTCTCCAAAACCACCTATCCGACGTCGCCGGCCACGTACACGACGAGCACCTACGATTTCCGCGGCAACGTCATCGATACGACCGATCAGGCCGGACACGTCACTCAGAATGTCTATGACCTTGCCGGGAGGCTGACTTCGACCACCACCGCGAACGGCACGCCGCAAGCGGCTACCACCAGCTACACGTATTACGACGACGGCAGCAAGGCCACCACGACCGATCCAAACCAGAACACCACAACTTACAACTATGATCCCGCCGGCCACCTCGTCAGCACCGTGGATGCTGCGAACAATGCCACGCAATACGTATATGACGACGCAGGCAACCGGATTCAAATTACCGATCCGAAGGGTCATGTCACCAACTTTCAATACGACGCTCGCCGCCGCCCGACACAAACGACTTACGATGACAAAACCACGATCCAGCGCAACTACGATGGCCATGGCAACCTTGTAACTGTAACCGACCAGGCCAATAACACCGTCAGCTATACGTACGATTACGCCAACCAGCTCCGCAGCGTGATCCAGACCGCCAGCCCGAGTCCGCAGAACGCCACTGCCTACACCTACGATTCCGATGGCAATCGAACCACTCTGACCGATGCCAACAACCACGCCACTGATAACGCATTCGACCTGCTCGGCCAGTTGAACCTGGAGACCATGCCCGCCGGCCAGTCACAGACGCGCACCTACGATGCCTCGGGCAACTTGCAGACACTCACCGATTACAACGGCAAGACCACCACGTACACTTACGACAGCATGAACCGCCTGCTGAGCCGGACGCCAGACCCGTCCCTGCCCGACACGCCCGAAAGCTTCACCTACACGCCGACGGGCAAGCGCGCAACCATGACCGACGCGAGCGGCACGACAATTTACACCTACGACGCGCAGGACCGCCTGAACGCGAAAGCGACACCGCAAGGCACGCTGACGTACACCTACGACTTGGCAGGCAACGTTGCGTCAATGACGTCGTCGAACGCAAACGGCATCTCGGTCGTGTATACCTACGACAGCTTGAACCGATTGGAAACTGTTGTGGACAATCGTCTCCCAGCGGGCCAAAACACCACAACGTACAGCTACGACCCTGCCAGCAACCTGGCGACCATGAACTATCCAAACGGTCTCCAGTCCAGCTTCACATACGATGATCGGAATCGGATAACTGCGCTGAGCAACTCCGCGGCCAGTTACGCTTACACGCTCGATGGCACGGTGGGCAACCGCACTGGAGTCACGGAGCAACTGGCGACTCGGCCCCATCCGCGGATCGTGGGTTGGACCTATGACGGCATTTACCGCCTGACTAACGAAAACATCAGCGCCGATCCGAACTCGAAGACCGGCAGCGCGGCTTATGGCCTCGATCCGGTGGGCAACCGCCAACAGCAGACCAGTTCCATCCCCGGCATCGCAAGCGGCAGCTTCACGTACGACCCCGACGACCGTCTCAATACCGAGACTTACGACGCCAACGGCAACACCCTGACCAGCGGCGGCAAGGCTTTCGCCTATGATTTCGAGAACCGCCTGAAGAGCATGACCGCCGGCTCCGTGGCTGTGACGCTGCAGTACGATGCCGACGGCAACCGCGTCGCGAAGACCGTCAATGGCGTGACCACGCAGTACCTGGTCGATGACCTGAATCCAACGCATTTGCCCCAGGTAGTCGAGGAGTTGGTGAACGGCTCGGTTCAGCGGACTTACGCATACGGAAAGCAGCGCATCAGTCAAAACCAGATCGTTAGCAACACCTCGACGCCAAGCTTCTACAGCTATGACGGCGGCGGTACGGTTCGCCTCCTGACCGACTCGACGGCTACCGTGACCGATACCTACGATTACGACGCCTGGGGGAACCAGGTCAACACGACCGGCTCGACGCCGAACGCCTACCTGTACCGGGGCGAACGGTACGATTCGGATCTGGACCTTTACTATCTTCGTGCGCGATACTTCAACCCGGTGTCCGGCAGGTTCCTCTCACGGGATCCGGAATCGGGACGCACTGCCTCTCCAGCAACGCTGCATAAGTACGACTACGCCAGCGCGGACCCGGTGAACAGGCTCGATCCCCGCGGGCGCGAGGACATGGTTGAGGACTCGGAGCTGGAAGCCAGAGATCAGGCGCAGATTTCCGGTGCTGCCGCCCGCGCCGCTGAGGGCGCCGAGGGAGGAAATGCTCTGGCCGCGATAGGCTGCCTCGAGTCGTTCGCGGTAGTGATGGTAGATGCTGATATAGAGGGCTGGGACAAGGCATTGGAAGATAAAGTTGGGCTGGGGCTCGCCGCTATGGGGTGCGGTCTGGGCTTTGCCGAAGGTCCCACATTGAAGATAGTGGGCCAGTTGGTGGGGGGGCTGGCCTGCGCTAATGGGTTCTATCACCTGATTAAGGACGAGAATGACGTGCTCGAACATCCCACTGACGAAAAGGCGCAGGCGCTCGCGCTCCACATGTTCGACACGCTCTTCGGCTGCATAATGACCGACTTTGCCATTGCAGGCGTAATTTGATTGACTACAGGGAAACCTGTGAAAGTAACCAATCACCCACTTTCCAATTCGCTTTCACCGCCGTTCACGGCGCTTCGCGAGAATTCTTCGCCCCTGTTTTCATGGGCCTGCGTTGGTTCGGCCGCGCTGCATGGCGGCCCGCCGGGTTACTCTGAAATCGAAAAAGAGCTGCTCGCTCGCCAAGACGCAGCCCATTTCGGAGCCACGTCCGGTGCCTATACTCCTCGAGGGGGCAATTTGAAACCGGGTCACGCGGTGCAACGTTCGAAAAGGCGGCCAACGAGGCTTGTATTCTCCTCCTGGAGAGGAGACAAGGAACCGGTTCCTCGCAGCCCCGGCGCTTGAGCGCCGGCAATTATGTTCGCGCGGCCTGCTTCAGTTTCGGCATCCCGCAACAAAGCGGGCACGATTGGCCCACTCTTTGAGACTGATTTCGATTGTTCTCAACCACCGCTCCCCGGCAGCGAGCCGAACGGAGCCGCGACCGGAGGGAGCGGTCTTTCGACGGTACCTGATGCTTCGCGCACTGAGTTAAATCGCGCTGTCATCGCGTACGAAGCCTGACCCAATGATACGCCACATTTGTCTCGCCTTATCCGCGTTCCTGATCCTTGCCGCGCCGCAGTTCGCCACGCCACAAGCCGGCCCGGCGTTTAGTCATGTCAACCCACCGTCGAAGGCGGAGCCATCCCTGCCAGCCTCCGCCGTCCGCGGCTCCGACAAAGCTCCCATCACCGTCCTCGTCTTTTCAGATTTCGAGTCCTTCCCCTGCGCCCGCTCTGCCAGCGTCATCGACGGTTTTCTCCAACAGACCAGAGACGTGCGCGTGATCTTCAAGCACGCTCCAGCGGCGTCGAATCCCAACGCGCTCCTCGCCCACGAGGCGGCCATCGCCGCCGGGGCGCAAGGTAAGTTCTGGGAGATGCACGACAGGCTCTTCGAGAATCAGACCAAGCTGAGCCGCGCCGACTTACTCAGCTACGCCAAATCACTCGGCCTCGACTTAGCCGAGTTCGAGCGCGCGCTCGACAACCACACCTACCGCCCCATCGTCGAGCGCGACCTGGCCGAAGCGGCGGGGCTCGGCGTCACCACCACGCCGACATTCTTCGTCAACGGCCGCCGCCTGGTCGGCCCGCAAGGCTACGCGTCTCTCGGCGCGGTCATCGAGTCGCTCCTCGCTGGCATTCCGCCCGACAAACGCGTGCGCGAAGAAATCGTCGCCGCCGGCCCCGCGCAACAGATCGACTTAGAGCACGCCCCCACGCGCGGCCCCGTCACCGCGCCCATCAGCTTAGTCGTGTTCAGTGACTTCGCGTGCCCCTACTGCGCCGTGACCGCCCCAGTTATCCGCCAACTCCTGGCCGCCTATCCCACGCAAGTCCGCTTCGCCTTTAAACACTACCCGCTGCCGATGCACAAAAAAAGCCCGCTGGCCCACGAAGCCGCCCTAGCCGCCGGCGACCAAGGCAAGTTCTGGGAGATGCACGACCTGCTTTTCGCGACGCAGGCAAAATGGGGCGTAAATCGGGTACAGGCACGGAGTTCCGCCAACGGCGCGGAATCTGAGCCAGTCCCCGAGTTACGCGCGGATCTCATCGCCAAAGCCGCGCAGTTGCACCTCGACGTCCCCAGATTCACCCAAGATCTCGACACCCACCGCTTCAAACCGCAGGTAGACGCCGACCGCCAGGAAGGCAACCGCCTGGGCGTAGACGGCACCCCATTCTTCTTCATCAACGGCCACGCGATCAGCGGCGGCGCAGACCTGCAATCCTTCAAGCGCCTGATCGACGCCGCCCTGAAGGAATCGGCCGCGCCCGCAAAGCCCGAAGCCGCCCGGTAAGAAGACATCGCGCGCAACGAGGTCGCGTCGTCTGCCACCGCCCGAGCGGAGCACCGAGCTGTCAGCGGCGTACGTTCTCCTCAATTTTCAGGAACCGATCGGCATCAATGTTCTTGAGGGTCTGCACGGCTCCTCGCGGCCACCGGATCTCGATCGAGGCGATCCGCTTTTCGCTTCCCAGCCCGAAGTGCACTCGCTTGTCGCTCGACGACATGAACCCTGTGCTAACGGATACGTGGTTGTAGAGCACGCGGCCCGAACGGGTCGTGAGCTTCACTTTCGCGCCAATCGCGTCGCGGTTGCTGTAGCGGCCCACCAACTCCAACGTGAGCCAGTGATTTCCGTTGCCGCCCGAGTTGAGGAGTATGCGGGGCCGCTCCATGAGCGAGGTGACGACCAGATCCTCGAAGCCGTCGTTGTTGAGATCGCCGATCGCCGATCCGCGTTGGTAACCGGCTCGCAGGAAACCGGCGCCCATCTGATCGGATACGTCCACGAATTCCTTCCCGCCCAGATTGCGAAACATGGTGTCGTGCTGGCGTGCGTTCGGCCTCTGGTTGTCAACGTCACCGTTGGCGGAGTACAAGTCCTTCCAGCCGTCGTTATCGTAGTCGATGAAGGCGGTACTCCAGCCGGAGAGCGGTTGGCTGAGCTGTTTCAGATGGACCTGCTCGGGGACATAGCGAAAGAAATCGCCGTGGTTGCGGTAGAGTTGCCAGATCTGCCCCATCAGGTTGTTCGTGAAGATGTCCACGCGACCGTCGTTGTCGTAGTCCTTGGTGTCACTACCCATGGAGGAGACCGCTCTAGCTTCGTCGTTGTAAGCGACGCCGAGCTGGAGACCCTGGTCTTCGAAGGTGCCGTTTCCCTTATTGATGAAAAGTGAGTTCGGCTCGGTGTCGTTGGCGATGAATACATCCTGGTAACCGTCGTCGTTAAAGTCGGCGATGGAGATCCCCATTCCCTTGCCCGGCGCGGCGGCGAAGTTGGACTTCTCGGTCACGTCCTCAAAGTGGCCGTGGCCCAGGTTGTGATACAGCCGATGCGCGGCACGCGGGTAAAACCTCGGACTGCAGTAGTACTCCACTTTATTGACGCTGCATCGCCGGTCGGTTTGGGGAGTCCAGGTTGTGTAGTTGGCCACCACCAGGTCCAGCAGGCCGTCATTGTCGTAATCGAACCAGGCCGCGCCGACGCTCAGCACCCCTGGAGGCTCCCCGCCGATACCCGATTGTTCCGTCACATCGGTGAAGGTTCCGTCGCCGTTGTTGTGATATAATATGTTCCGCCCGGCGCCGCAAATGAAGATGTCCTCGTAGCCGTCATTGTCGTAATCGCCCACGGCGACGCCCAGATTGTAGCCAAGGTTTTCGCCGAGCAGCCCGGCTTTTCGAGTGACATCCTCGAACGTGCCGTCCCCTTTGTTGCGCAGCAGGCAGTTGTAGAACGCGGGGCCGGTTTTTTTCAGCTCCGGCAGCTTGGCGCCGTTGGTGAAGAAGATGTCCATCCTGCCGTCGTTGTCGTAATCGAAGATAGCGACGCCGCCGGCCATCGGTTGCACGAAGTACTTCCGTGGCGAAAGATCGTTATTGGTGATGTAGGAGAACTCCGAGCGCGCGGTGATGTCGATGAAATGCGGCTGCGCCGGTTGGAACGCGATTGCGCCAGCGATGAAGACGCCCGCCGTGAGCAGCGCCGATCTCATTTGCCGCCGCTATCCGGTACGCGCGTGGCGGCGCCTTGAAAGTGAACGCGGGCGGCGCCCATGCGGCGTCTCAGGTCGCGGTCCTGAATCTGGACGTCCTGTTCCAGCGCTTGGTGGATCAGGGGCCTGGCCTCAGTGCGGTTCCCATGCTCGGCCAATCCGGTCCCGCGTGCGGCGGCTGACTGATCGGCCGCAGCAACACCGAAGCCAACCGAAAACGCCGCGAAGAGAAGTGCCAGAATGGCCGGCCGACGCATTCTCACTATATTTGACCACGGCTGCGAAGCGATAGGAACTCCGAGGTACGGAAGCCTAAGTGTACTCTGCAATGCCACCTCGCATAACGCCGGGAAACCAGCGGACATCCATGATAAGGGCTTGTCAAGGGAGAACACCCCTAGCCCTGCGCTTGGAAGAGTCAGGTCAACCCACCTGCGGCAGCCAAGCCGACCCAGACACTCTCCAGCGTTCGCGGCTCCGACAAGGCCCCCATCACCATCCTGGTCTTCTCCGACTTGGAGTCCTTCCCCTGCGCCCGATCCGCCAGCGTGCCGGCGGGTGTGCTCGAGCAGATGGAAAGGCGATCTCACCGGCGTGCCCAGATGATGGCAGGTGATAGCAGATGAGGGGACACGGGGCGAAATTCAGCTGCAAGATGGAGGAGGCCGTTGCCGCACTGCTCACGCAGTGGGCATCGGGCCAGCCACACTTCTGCGATGGCAGAAAGCCCCCGAGTTCCAGGCAGCTTATCGCGATGCCCGGCGCGCCGCACACGCGCAATCCATCGCCAGACTCCAGCAGGCGACCAGCGCCGCCGTAACGACGCTACTGAAGGTCATGGTGGACCCCACTACGCCGGCCTCCACCAAAGTGCGGGCCGCCGACAGCGTGCTGGACCATTCAGGCAAGGCCATCGAGGTCGAGGATATCGAAGTGCGTGTGGCTGAACTAGAGCGCTCGCTGGGAGAATCGCCAGCACAGCGAGGGCGAT
>Ga0181529_10005238_pt1 | contig 13655 bp, 10 predicted proteins | sample PEATcosm2014_Bin_36_FD_119763 | JGI IMG/M metagenome (GOLD analysis project Ga0181529, IMG submission 119763) | Peatland microbial communities from MTU Mesocosm Facility, Houghton, MI, USA - PEATcosm2014_Bin10_30_metaG | ecosystem: Environmental > Terrestrial > Soil > Wetlands > Peat | place... | reverse complement strand
TCGACGGAAGTTTTTATCGATCAGGGATGAGCAGTGAGGTATGAGCTATGAGCTGCGAAGTGACTGATCAATCTGCAATGCATTGACCGGAATGACTACGTAGTAGTGCTGGAGACACTACACTGGATGCGCGGGTGAATCCGGCTGAAGGGTGCGATGAGTTTGCTGTTGCGGATATTGTTGTACGGGGCGCTGGCGGGAACGGTGACGTCGGCGATCTATTGCGCGATGGTGCTGGTGGGGGCGCTGCGCTTTGCGAGACGGAAGAGACGCGAGGAGCGCCAGCCGGCGGATTATCTGCCTCCGGTGAGCGTGCTGAAGCCGCTACATGGCACCGAACCTGATCTGGAAGAAAATTTGTGGGGGTTCTTCGATCTGGACTATCCGGAGTATGAGCTGCTGTTCTGCGCACGCCATGAGAGCGACACGGGGCTACAGTTGGCGCAGCGGATTGCTGCGGAGCATCCGGAGGTGCGGGCGCGGTTCCTGACTTGCGGCGAGCCGCAGTTTCCCAATGCGAAGATGTGGTCGATGGCCGCGCTGGCGCGGGCGGCGAGCTACGAGACGCTGGTGACGAGCGATGCGGATGCGCGGGTGTCGCGGGATTATCTGCGGCGGAGTGTGCAGGAGTTGGCGGACCCGAAGAGGGAGTTGGCGTCGTGCCTGTACGTGGGGCGGACGATGGGCGGGCTGGCGGCGCAACTGGACGCGGTGGGCAAGAGCGTGGAGATGAGCGGCGGGATTCTGGTGGCGGACATGATCGAGGGTGGGACGCGATTTGCGCTGGGAGTGAGCATGGTTCTGCGGCGAGACGCGTTTGCGAAGGCCGGAGGATACGAGGACCTGGGGCAGTATTACGCGGAGGACTTTGTGCTGGGACAGAGGCTGGCGGAGGCGGGATACGGCGTGCGCATGGCAAACTATGTGGTGCGGCTGATGGTGCTGCCGCAGGGACTGCGGGCGTCGTTTGTGGACCAACTGCGCTGGATGAAGAGCACACGGCGGTCAAGGCCGGCGGGACATCTGGGGACAGGACTGACCTATGCGGTGCCGTTTGGGCTGCTGGGGCTGGCGTGGGGTGTGCTGACTGGGCATCCGGCGATGGGTGCGCTGTGGCTGTTAGCGACATGCGTGAATCGCTGGGTGATGGCGGCGGTGGTGCTGTGGGCGATTGAGGATGAGCAGGCAGGGAAGCCGACGCTGATCTATCCGATGAGGGACTTGCTTGGATTTGCGGTGTGGGTGGCGAGCTATATGGGAAGCACCATGCAGTACCACGGAGGCGCGTACTCGTTGGGCGTGGGCGGGCGGTTCGAGCCGGTGGCGCGGAAGTAGCTACCGGTTGGTAAGGATGGATTTGCCGCCGGCGGAAGCGAGGGTGCGGACAGGGCCGAAGCGGCTGAGGCTTGCGGTGCGCGCGGCGGGATTATAGGTGAGAAGAAAGAGGCGGCGGGGGCCGGCCCAGAGGCGGTCGAGCGATGCGTCGTCGTCGAAGATGGCGGGTGTGTCTGGCCAGAAGCTGCCGTACCATGTGCCGTTAACGCGTCCGTTGACGAAGTGCGCGGGCTGGCGGGTGTAGAAGAGCAGAGTGGAGCCGGCGGTGAGTTCGCCGTCGATGAGGATGAGGTCGTCTGGGAGTGGGGATTGGGACTGCTCGGCAACGATGGCCTCCGCCAGACCTTTTGAGCCGAGGGTGGGATAGAAGCGAACCAGTCCCTCGTGCATGCAGAGCAGGAGGCAGGCGGCGGCGACTGCGACGGTGAGGTTGGATTTGTATGTGCGGCCACTACGACGCAGCATGTAGGCGACGGGGCCGAGGACGATGCAGCTGAGTCCGACGAAGACGAGCGGAGCGCGGAAGAGGCCCATGGCGCGACCGGTGAGGTCGAAGAGATGGGCGAGTGAGAGGTTGTAGTTGCCGCCTTGTGAGAGGAGAGATGCGATGTCGGTGTGGGGATCGGCGTGGGGAGCGGTGATGGCGAAGAAGAGCGCTACTGCGGCGAGGAGCGAGCTGATGGGTAGGAGCATCCAGCGATGCCAGCGGAGAGCGCCGCGCGAAGCCCACATCTCAGAGGCGAGATGTGGGGCACCCAGATCACCCGCGAGACACTGGCGGTCGGCGCGGGCGAGCAGACCGCCAACCATGAGAGCGAGGGCCGGGATCGCGGGCAGGGAGTAGTACTCCTGGCGCGCGGAGAAGGTGAAGAATACGAGGATGAGGCCGGCCCAGAGGAGGAGGGTGAGGGCGGTTTCGCGGTCCATCCCGCTCATCCACCCCACCAGCGAAGCTGGCGCGGGCCCCGGCATGTCGCGGTGAGGCTGCGCCATGAATGGGGCACCTGATTTTTCATCCCACATCTCAGAAGCAAGATGTGGGGCACCCGATTTCGTCATGGATGGGGCACTTGCGCGAAGGTCGCGGATGTGGCGAAGGATGGCGGAGGGGAGGAAGGCTGTCCAGGGAAAGAGCCAGAGGGCGGCGAGGAGCCAGAAGAGGAGGACGGGGACCTGACCGTAGTCGTGAGGGATACGGCGCTGTAGGAAGCGGGCGACGTGCTCGTTGTAGAGATAGAACCAGGCCCATCCTGCGCGGGCGGGCAAGCCAAGGCCAGGGGGCATCGCGATGGCCGGATTGCGCAGCGCGGCGAGAATGTGCCAGGGTGCGGCGATGAGAAGGAAGAGCAGCGTGGATGGGATGAGGTGAAGTTTGAGAAGAAGATGGAGCTGGCGGGTGAAGGCGAGATAGAAGAGGACGAAGGCGATGGGGAAGACGACGCCGATGATTCCCTTGGTGAGGAGGTTGAGGGCAGTGACAGCGGCGAAGGCGAGGCAGGGGAGGAGAGCGGATCGAGTTTCTACGATCCCACCCATCCACCCCACCAGCGAAGCTGGCGGGGGCCCCGGCATGTCGCGATGAGACTGCGCCATGGATGGGGCACCCGGCTGTGAGCTATGAACTATGAGCTGCTGCGTTGCGTGGATGCGGTCGAGGGCGATGAGGAAGGCGTGGACGGCGAGGGTCATCCAGAGGCATATGAGGATGTCTGGGATGAAGAAGCGGGTGTAGAGGAAGGGGCCGATACAGGTGGCGAGGACGAGGGTGGAGTAGAGTGCGCCACGGTCGGGGTGGGCTGCAGGAGAGATTCCGGCGAAGAGGCGGAGGCCGAGGGCGTAGACGGCGAGCAGAAGTGCGAGGGTGAGGAGCGCGAGGGGAAGGCGAGCCGCCCAGTCGTATGCGCCGAAGATATGCATGGAGCCGGCGGCCAGCCAGTACAGCAGCGGGGGCTTGTCGAAGAAGCGGATGCCGTCGATGTAGGGGGTGACGTAGTCGTGGCGGAGAAGCATGGAGCGGGCGATCTCGATGTAGATGGAGTCGACATCGTCGAGCAGGCCGGGGGTGAAGAGACAGCCGATGTGCAGGACAAACCATGCGAGAACGATCATGGCAATGGAGCGCGGATTCCAGCGGGCAGGCGGAGGGAGTGCCTCTGTCGACAGGCTGGGGGATGGATTTGCGAATTGGACGTCTGATTGACTCACGGTAGGGGCGGCTGGTCCTTCTGCGGAGTGAGATTGGTTACGAGCGGGCGGGGTGAATCAACGTAGAGAGGACGGTCGGTGAGGAGGGCCTTGCCGGAGGTCTCCTGAAGGAGGATTGCGCGCGCGCCGAGGAGACGGTCCACTTCGTCGCGGCGATCCACCGGTACGAAGAGAAGTTTGCGCGGGCCTGATCCCCACTGGGCGAGAAGTTGGGCGGGAGTGAGGAAGAGTGACTGCGCGTCGGGGAAGGTGGAGCCGAAGAGCATGGAGGAGGAACGGCCATCGACCAGCAGCGCAGGGCGGTCGAGGGGGCGATTCAAGTAGAAGGGGATGGAAGAGCCGTAGGCCTGGTCGCCGTAGAGGAGGAGGGTGTTGTCGCGGGAGATGGCGCCGGAGGCTTCGAGCTGCTGGATGTGTGCGGCCATGTCCTGCGAGGAGAGCATGGGTGCGAAGCGGACGAAAGCGATGTGGGCGGCGATGAGAAAGACGGCGGCGGTGAGCGCGATGGAGGTGGTGGCGGCGAGATGGCGGTCGCGGGCGCGGAGCAGTTTGGCTCGGAAGGCCCAGGCGACCGCAGGGCCGATGGCAAAGGCTGCGAGGGCGAACGAGGCGGGCAGGCGGAGCGCGGCGAAGCTGGGACCCGTGAGGTCGAAGAGCGAAGACATGGAGAGGGTGTAGTCGCCGACGCCGCGATGGGCGAGGAGTTCGCCGATGTCGGGCACAAAGGCGAGGTGGCGCGAGGTGTAGAGGCCGTAGGCGAGGGCCGCGGCAACCGCGAGGCCGATGAAGGTGAAGGCGGCGTGGGCGAAGGTGAGGGCTGGGTTCGAGGTTCGAGGTCCGAGGTCCGAGGACCGCTCGGCACGGGCGAGGGATGCGGCGAGGAGCATCAGGAGCGGGAGGTATGCGGGGAATGTGTAGTACTCCTGATTGGTGGAGAGGGAGAAGAAGAGGAGGACGAGAGCGGAGAAGAGGCTGAGGAGGAGGGTGGTGCGTTGTTCAAAGTTGGGGCATCCGCGCGGCAATAACGACAGATTTGCCGCTTTGCGACGCCTTGTGAACTCGACTGAATATATGAAGAGCGCAGACAGTACTAAATATTCCACCAAGGACAGATGGAAGGTGTCTTTGAGGAATAGTGCTACAGCTAGAAGGAGGAAGTAGCGAAATCCCGTCCACTTGGTTGACGGCGGTGGAGCGGCAGCGCGATAGCTGCGTCGGCCAAACAGAGCGATCAGGGGGAAGAAGAGTGCCCACGGGAAGAGCCAGACAATGTTAAGGCTCCAGTAAAGGTAGCTGGGGAGCTTGTTGTAGTCGCGCGGGATGCGGCGACCGAGGAAGCGGAGGACGTGCTCGTTGATGAAGTAGAACCAGAAGAAGCCGTGGCCATCGAGGCCTCCGGTGTTGCGCAGGCCGGCGAGAATATGCCAGGGGGCGGCGATGGCGAGGAAGAGCAGAGCGCCGGAAAATGGTTTGAGGCGACGCCAGTTGCGGAGTTCACCGGTGAGGGCCAGAAAGAGGACGGCGGTGGCCAAGAGGAAGACGATGGCGACCAGGCCTTTGGTGAGGACGGCGAGAGCGAGGGCGATCCAGAGAAGGTAGGGGTAGAGGGAGGAGGCTCTTTCAACCGCAGGTCCTTCGACTACGGTTCTCGCGCTGGCAGCGCGAGAATCTTCGCTCAGGATGACAGACTTAATTGATGCTTCGCTCAGAATGACAATCTCTTCTGGTGTGGCTGGCGCGAGGGATTGAAGGAGGCAGTAGAGGGCGGCGGCGAGGAGGAGGGAGAGGAGGACGTCGGGGAGGAAGACGCGGGTGAAGAGGAAGACACCGGCGGAGGTGAGGATTCCGAGGCCCGTGTAGAAGGCCGCTCGGTCGCCGAATGCTTGGCGTGCCCAACGGACGCCGAGCAGCATGAGTAGCAGGACGCAGAGCGCCTGGGGAAGATGCACGGCGAAGGCGTTGCAACCGAAGAGGCGGAGGCTGGCGGCGACGATCCAGTAGGGAAGGGGCGCCTTTTCCATGTAGCGAACATTGTTGACGCGCAGGGTGACCCAGTCTCCGGAGAGGGCCATCTGGCGGGCGGCGTTGGCGTGAGTGCCGTCGGCGTCGTCCAGCACGGGCGGAGCGAAGAGCGAGGCGAAGAAGAGAATGAGCCAGAGCGCAGTTAAAAGAGAGAGGACGCGGGCGCGCCTGGGTCGGGCGGCGGCGAGGGAGCTGGTTGCGGGTTCGGGGGAGGCGGTGGTTGACATGAGGAATACTTGCTCTAACAGGATACGTCGTGTGATGTTGCGGGTGGGGTATTGTGACTAGAGATTTATAGACGCGCGTAAATATTGCGGGCGTTGTATTGTGGCATGGAGAGAGGTTTAAGGATGCTGACATTTGCGGCCATTGACATAGGCTCGAACTCCGTCCGGCTGAAGATTGCGTCGGTGGAGCGGCACCGGCTGAAGACGCTGCATGAAGACCGCGAAGTCGTGCGGCTAGGGGAGAGCGTCTTCCAGACGGGGGTGATCTCGCCGGACGCGATGGCCAATACGATTCGCGCGCTGAAACGGTTTCAGAAGGCGGTGCAACTGCATGTGGCGGACCGAGTGCGTGTGGTGGCGACCAGCGCGATGCGCGATGCGAGGAACGCGGCGGCGTTTACGGCGTGGGTGAAGTCGGCGACGGGCTGGAATGTGGAGGTGGTGTCTGGACTGGAGGAGGGGCGGCTGATCCACCTGGGGGTAGTGACGCACGAGGCGGGGGCCAAGGGGCGTTGTCTGCTGATCGACCTGGGCGGCGGGAGCTGCGAGATTACCCACTCGGATGGAGGACGCATCCGCGCGATGGCGAGCATGCCGTTGGGCGCGGTGCGGTTGCAGCAGGAGTTTCTGCAAGACGATCCACCGAAGAAAGAGGATGTGGCACGGCTGAAGCAATTTATCGATCGCGAGTTGCGGCTGGTGATGCGCAAGATCGGGACTCCGCGGGTGAGTTTGGTGATTGCGACCTCGGGCACGGCGGCCGCGCTGGCGGAGGCGAGCGTGGCGCTGGCCAGAAAGATGGCGACTCGGAAGACGGCGCCGAAGAGTTTTGTGCGCATCAAGCCGAGCATGGCCAAAACGGCAGAGGTGCGACGGCTGGCAGACCGGCTGGCGAAGATGACCAATGCCCAGCGCGCATCCATCCCTGGGATTGGGCCACGGCGATCGGAGATTGTGATTGGCGGCGCGCTGGTGTATGCCAGCCTGCTGGAACGCATGGGGCTGAAGGGTTTTCGCTACTCGCCGCTGGGATTGAAGGATGGGATACTGGCGCAGATGCTGGCCGATGCCGATCTGCGGGCGTCGGTCCACAGGAAGATCGAAAGCGAGCGCTGGGAGGGGGTTCTGGAGGTGTGTCGGCGCTATGGCGTGGACATGAAGAAGGCCGAGCCGGTGCGGCAACATGCGGTGCAACTGTATGACGAGCTGGCACGAGTGCATGAGCTTCCGCCGGATTACAGGCTGTGGCTGGAGGCGGCGGCCATGATGCAGGACGTGGGCAAATATATGAACCACCAAGGGCACCACAGACACACGCAGTACATTGTGGCGAACTCGGAAATATTTGGATTTTCTCCGGAGCAGAGGGCCGTGGTGAGTGCGATTGCGCGCTACCTGGGCAAGAGCTGGCCGGACGCGATGGACCGCGTGATGCGGGCAGTGCCGGTGGACGAGCACATCAGTGTGTTGCGTGCGGTGACGCTGCTGCGGATGGCGGTGGCGCTGAACCAGGACCGTGCCAGCGCGGCGGTGCGGATGAAGACACATGTGTATCCGAAGCGCGTGGTGCTGGAACTGATCCCAGGGCGCGGTGGAGCAGAGCTGGAGGCATGGTCGCTGAAGAAAGAAGCGGCCTACTTCCGCGAGGTCTTTCGGCGGGACTTGGCGGTGGAGGTGGCGTAAAGCGCGCGGACGGTGCGCGGATCGAGCAACCAGTTCAGCGTGGACGGGCCGCGGGCCAGGCTCACGCGCGCCAGTGAACCCTTGCGCAGACGCACCAAGGCCGCTCCGGCAGAGGCGCCTGGATCGAAGGCCCGTGAAACGGCGGCAGGTACCAGAAGCGAGGCGATGAATGCGGTGAGGTTGGGGTTGTGGCCGACGACCAGCAGATTTTCGTAGCCCGCGCACTCGCGCAACAACTTCTGAAACTGAACGAAGGTGGCATCGGGCGCAAGCGCGGCGGAGGAGAGGATTTTGGCCTCGTAGCCCATCTCCGTGCCCACCAGCGAGGCGGTCTGCATGGAGCGCTTGAGCGGGCTGGAGACGATGAAGTCGAACTGGAGCTTCATGGTGTTGAGTACATTGGCAAGCTGGAGGCAGTGGCGCTTGCCGTCCTTGTCGAGCGGACGTTTGTGATCGAGGACGGGGTTGGCGCGCTTAATGCCGGCGCTGGCGTGACGCAGGATGTAGAGATTCATAGGGCTATCGATATTGTAGGCCAGCGGGTCGAGTTGAGAGGTTCAAGGTACGAGGTCCAAGTGGCCGAAGGGCCGGCATAGTGGCAGAGGATGGACTGCGCGGACTATGGTATACAGATGCCAACAACAGGCTGATGGATGCGGGTTGAGAACAAGTAAAGTGCGAGTGCTGGATGGTTGAGCGAATCCTGCATCGCGCGAAGTTTTGAAAGGGACATTTTCATGTTGAGTTTCCGATGGAGGGTTGTACTGCTGTGTGTATGTCTTTGCGCGCAGATATTTGCATCACCCACAAGAGCGGCGGCGAGCGGATACAAGAGCTTCCAGGTTGCGGTGTACGTTCCGGAGTATGTGGTGGAGCAGATGAAGGACCCCACTTATCTACAGAGCACATGGGAGACCATAAGCGGGCAGGTGAAGGTAGACAAGGTCTATCTGGAGACCTACCGAAGCGGGCGAACCGCGGACGACGCGTTGCTGGACCAGGTGAAGGCATTTTTTGTCGAACACGGGGTGGAAGTTGCGGGCGGCATCGGGTTGACTGTGATGGAGTCGAACAATTTTCAATCGTTCTGCTATACCGATGCAAAGGACCGCGCATTCGTGAAAAAGCTTGCGCAGAAGACTGCGCGCCACTTCGACGAGATCATTCTGGACGATTTCTATTTTAATAATACGAAGAACGATTCGGATATTGCGGCCAAGGGAAGCAGAAGCTGGGACGACTTCCGGGTTGATTTAATGGACCAGGCTTCGCGGGAGCTTATCGTAGGGCCAGCCAAGGTGGTCAATCCCAAGGTTAAAGTCATTATTAAATTTCCCAACTGGTATGAGCATTTTCAGGGCAACGGCTACGACCTGGCGAAAGAGCCGCGCATCTTCGACGGCATCTGGGCGGGCAACGAGACGCGCGAGGCGGATGGGACCTCGCAACATTTGCAGCCGTATCAGAGCTACGAGATTACGCGTTACCTGGGGAACATTGCGCCGGGTCGCAATGGAGGCGGATGGGTGGATACCGGCGGGCTGCGAACTGTGGACCGCTACGCGGAACAGCTTTGGGACACGATGCTTGCCAAGGCACCGACGATGATGTTGTTCAAGTGGACGGAACTGCTGAATAACGCGGCACCGGGACAGAGGCAGGCGTGGAGCGACCTGCATACAAGCTTCGATTATCAGCAGCTTGTGAGTCGTTACGCACAGTCGCATCCGGGGAAGACGACCACCTATGCGGGCGCGGCAGGTTATGCATTAAACGAAATTGACCCGATTATCGGGAAAATCGGCAATCCAATCGGTGTTGCGAGTTATAAGCCGTATAACTCGTGGGGCGAGGACTTTCTACAGAACTACTTTGGCATGATGGGCATACCTATCGAGATGACGCCTACTTTTCCCAGCAAGGCGAAACTGGTGTTGCTGACCGAGGAGGCTGCCAGCGATCCGCTGCTGATTGCGAAGATCAAGACGCAGCTTCGAGATGGAAAGAATGTGATGCTGACCTCTGGGCTGGTGCGCGCACTGCAGGACAAGGGACTGAAGGACCTGGTGAGCGTGCGAGCCACGCGCACCGTGAGTGTGAGTCAATTTCCAGGTGGGTACGGGGCTGCGGCTGGAGCGGGGATTGTCCCTGTGGGCGTGCTGATTCCGGAGATCGACTACATTACCAACGATTGCACCCCCGTAATTAGCGCAACGGCCAATGGCAACAGCTTTCCGATCCTGCTGGCGGACCATTATTCCAAGGGGACGATATACATCCTTACGATTCCAGATAATTTCAACGATCTGTATTCGTATCCGGTGAGCGTGGTATCGGCGTTGAAGGAAGCTGTGCTGGGAGATTTTCCCGTGCGCATGGAGGGGCCAAACAAGGTGAGCCTGTTTGCGTATGACAACCGTACGTTTGTGGTGGAGTCGTACCTGGACCACGCGGCGACGGTGACGGTTTCCATTGCGGACGGGATTGCGAAGATTGTGAATATGGAGAGCGGAGAGAGCATTGCGGGAGAAGCGCCGGCGCCACGCAGAGGGCCTGGAGGACGACAGAGCACGAGCCCTGCGCGGATGAACTTTTCGATCACGATCCAGCCGCACAGCTATGCGGCGTTCAGCGAGACGCAGTAATCATCCCGGCAAAAATTCGGTGATTTGAAAAAAACCTCTTGACTGCTAGAAGTGTATGATGTACACATACAGCAGACAGAGGAAGTGCGATGTTCCTTACGCTTCAGGACAACGACAGACGACCGATCTATCAGCAGATCACGGACGGGATCAAGAACTTGATCGCGCGCGGCGAGCTGCGGGAGGGGATGACGTTGCCTTCAGTGCGGCAGGTGGCTGGCGACCTGGGCGTGAACCTGAACACGGTCGCGGTTGCCTATCGACAGCTTCAGGACGAGGGGTTTGTGACCGTGCGGCATGGGGCGGGGGCGGTGATCTCGTCACGAAGCCCGCATCCGGTGGAGCAGGCCGAGCTATACAAACCACTGCGCACGGCACTGACCCAGTTGGTGCTGAGTGGACTTAGCGGGAGAGAGATTGTGGAGACCGTGCGGGAGCAGCTTGCACAGTTACAACAGAAAGGGGGCACTCGATGAGTGCACCAAACGCAGTGTGTATCTATATTTTCATTATTTGTCTGATCGTGCCGTTGCTTGTGTATGCGCTGGTGAAGCAACTATGGAATGCGCCGCTGCAGAACGGGCCCGGATACTTCTATGGGATTGAGGTTCCGGCTGGATTCTATGAGGGATCGGGCAAAAGCTGGATGGCCGGCTACCATGCGATGGTGGTGGCGCTCTATGGTTTGCTCGGGGCGGGCCTGGGAGCGATTATCGCGACGCGACGTTGGGAGATGACACCGGTGTGCTTGGGAGGGTTTGCACTGGTGTTTGTGCCGACTGTGTTCGGCTTCTATGCGTGGACGCGACACAAGCTGGGGGTAGATCCGCCGGTGCAGGCGGTGGCATTGGCGCTTACATCGCGGCGGATGAGCGACTATATCTCATGGCCGGCGGAGGCGCTGGCGGTAGCGCTGGTAGCGCTGAGCTGGTGGTTGCTGCTGCTTCACCCTGCACGGCATTTTGACTGGGAGACACCGCTGCAGCTTACCTGGGTTGCGTTGGGAATGATTCCCGGCAAGATGGCAATGGTAAAGCTGAGTTGGCCGCTTCCTGCGGAGCGGGCGGAAGAGCACTACCGGCTACACGAACTTTCCAGGCGATTCTGGATGCGAGTATCCGGAATCATCTTTGAGTGGTACATGGTGGTGGTTCTGCTGGGCGTTGCGCTATTGAATGCAACGTCCTCCCCGGCTCACCATCCGGCACCGGTGTGGCGTTGGCTGGTGCTGGCTTCCCAGTTCGCAGTATGGGGATACGGCATGATCGTAATGTTCCGCGGGATGCAGGAGATGAAAGTGCTGGGCGGCGAACTGCGTCCGGCTGGAAGCTGGAAGACGCCATTTGGCCGAGCATCGTGCTTTGGGACAGGCCGGGAGTTTCGTATCTGGTTTGCGATATGGTTTGGCGGGGTCATGGCTTTCATCGTGTATTCAATTTGCAAGCACGGGTTTAAATGAGGAACTTATCTTTCAATGAGACGTATAGCATGAATAGGATGGGGAGTGTCATGGACAAATTTACTGCACGCAGAATGAGTTTCAGAGCAAACATACTGAGTTTCGGCATATTGCTACCAGCGACGGCGTGGATGGTCCTGGGCGCGGTGGTTGCGCAGGGGCAGGTGGTTGTCACCTTGCCCGCACCGACGGCAGCTGCTGCGACGGCTCAGCCTGCGGCGACAGCAAGCGCGGCGAGCAATCTTACTTTTGACGTAGCATCGGTGCGGCTATCGGCCCCGCTGGACATGGCGAAGGTGATGGCGGACATGCAGGCGGGCAAGATGCCGAATGTGGGCATGCATGTGAATGGATTGCGGGCTGAGTACAACTATCTGACGCTGAAAGACCTGATCACGGTGGCGTACAAGGTGAAGACGTACCAGATTACCGGGCCGGACTGGCTGGGCAGCCAGCACTTCGACATTGTGGCGAACCTGCCGGAGGGAACGACCAAGGACGATGCGCCCAAGATGTTGCAGGCGCTGCTGGAAGACCGGTTCAAGCTGAAGGTACATCGCGTGACACAGGAGCATCCGGTGATGGCCCTGGTGGTGGGCAAGGGCGGCCCGAAGATGAAGGAGTCTCCCGGCGACGCTCCGCCGCTGGACACGGATGCGCCGCTGAAGTCGGGCGAGATGCAAATTGACACTCCGGACGGGCCGGCGCGCATGACCATTGACATGAAGAACGGTGGCGGGACCATGAACCTGGGGACCAAGGGAATCATTACTTACAGCATGAATACGCAGACCATGACGCTTCATATGACTTCGAGCAAGACGACCATGGCCGCGCTGGCGGACATGCTGACGCAGATGATGACATCGATGGGCGGAGCAACGGGCGGGAGCGGACAGCAGGTGCTGGACATGACGGGACTGAAGGGGAACTACGAGGTGGCGCTGGATTTCTCGATGGCGGACATGATTGCGCAGGCGCGCGCGCAGGCTGGGATGGGCGGCGGAGGTGGGGCGACGAGCGGCAACGCAGCGCCCGAGGCGTCCGATCCGGGTGGCGGCGGCATGTCGGTGTCCAATGCAGTGGAGAAGCTGGGGCTGAAGCTGGAATCGCGCAAGGCCTCCGTGGAGCAACTGGTAGTGGACAGCGCGGAGAAGACGCCGACGGAGAATTAAGCGGCCCAACAAGAGGACGTGAAAATAAAGTTGCGCGCGCGAGTGTACTATCTGTTATAGTACAGATGTGATCCCGTTCCGAGTCCAATTCCGCAGTGGTATTTCGCTCTTCGAGCAGATTGTGTATGCCGCGAAGAAGGCGATGGTGTCCGGACAGATGCGTCCGGGCGATCCGTTCCCCTCCGTACGCGCGCTGAGCAAAGAGCTGAAGATCAACCCCAACACAGCACACAAGATTGTGGCCCACCTGGTGAGCGAAGGGCTGCTGGAGACGCGTCCGGGGATTGGGACGGTGGTGGCCGCGCTTCCCGACTCGACGCGCAAGGAGCGCACGCAACTACTGGGGCACGAGATTGAGGAGCTGGTGGTGGAGGCGAAGCGGCTGGGCATCGGACGCGAAGAGATGCTGGCTTCGATTGCGGCGCATTGGCAGCGACTGAGCGCGGACGATGCGGAGACGGGTAAGAGGAAAGACGGAGGGAACAGAGAGCGATGAACCCAACGATTCAGACACATAACCTGACGAAGAGATTTGGCCATACAGAGGTGCTGCGAGAGATCAACCTAGCGGTGCCAGAGGGGGCGATCTACGCGCTGGTGGGGCCGAACGGCGCAGGCAAGACCACGATGATCAAGCTGCTGATGAACATTCTGCGGCCGACGGCAGGGAGCGCCCGGGTGCTTGGGCTGGAGACGCATGAGCTGGCGGGCGAGGTGTTCAGCCGCATCGCATACGTCTCCGAGAACCAGGAGATGCCGGAGGCGATGACGGTGACGGGGATGCTGGAGTATATGCGGCCATTCTATCCGCGCTGGGACCGGGAACTGGAGCGACAGTTGGTGCGGCAGTTCGATCTGCCGATGGAGCGCAAGCTGAAGCACCTGTCGCGTGGGATGAAGATGA
>Ga0181529_10005237_pt1 | contig 13656 bp, 11 predicted proteins | sample PEATcosm2014_Bin_36_FD_119763 | JGI IMG/M metagenome (GOLD analysis project Ga0181529, IMG submission 119763) | Peatland microbial communities from MTU Mesocosm Facility, Houghton, MI, USA - PEATcosm2014_Bin10_30_metaG | ecosystem: Environmental > Terrestrial > Soil > Wetlands > Peat | place... | reverse complement strand
GGAGGAAATGGGCACCGCCGTGCTGGAGAAGTTGGCTTAGTGGTCCAGACGAAACAACGTGAAAGCACCGGCCGGCACGCCGTCCTGGTGGCGGCCGGAATCCTGCTCACCCGGCTGATCGGCTTCGTGCGGCAGCGCATTTTCTCGCGCTATTTCGGACTCTCGGACGCCGCCGACGCCTTCAACGCCGCGTTCCGCATCCCCAATCTGCTGCAAAATCTTTTCGGCGAGGGAGTGCTGTCGGCCTCGTTCATCCCCGTCTACGCGCGCCTGCTGGCGGAGGGCGACGAGGAGGAATCGGGACGCGTGGCCGGCGCCGTGGCCGCTATCCTGGCGCTCACGGCGTCGCTGGTGGTGCTGTTGGGCGTGCTGGCTGCGCCGGTGGTTACCGATACCGTCGCCGGCGGCTTTCACGGGGCCAAGCGGGAGTTGACCATCCGCATCGTCCGCATTCTCTTTCCGGGCGCCGGACTGCTGGTCTGCTCCGCTTGGTGCCTGGGGATTCTGAACAGCCATCGCAAATTCTTCCTCTCGTACACGGCCCCGGTGCTGTGGAATCTGGCCATGATCGTGACGCTGGTGGAGTGCCGGCGGATGGAGCAGGCGGCGCTGGCCGTCGCGCTGGCGTGGGGCTCGGTGGCGGGAAGCGCGCTGCAATTCGGCATTCAATTGCCGGTGGTGCTGCGGCTGGCGCGACACGTGCGTGTGCGATTGGAGACGCACCGGCCGCTAGTCCGCGAGGTCATCCGCAACTTCGTCCCGGTGTTCATCAGCCGCGGAGTGGTGCAGATCAGCGCTTACGTGGATGCGTTTCTGGCCAGTTGGCTGGGCCGGGGCGCGGTGGCCGGGCTCACCAACGCGCAGACGCTGTACACCCTGCCGGTAAGCCTTTTCGGCATGGCCGTTTCCGCGGCGGAACTGCCGGCCATGTCGAGCGCCCTTGGCGACGAAGGCCAGGTGTCCGCCTACCTGCAGCGGCGGCTGAATTCGGGATTGCGGCGCATCGCGTTTTTCGTGGTGCCGTCGGCCATGGGGTTTGCGGCACTGGGCGGCGTGATCGCGGCCGTGCTGTTTGAGAACGGCAAGTTCCGCCACGCCGATTCCCTGTACGTGTGGGGAATCATCGCAGGCTCGGCGGTGGGGCTGCTGGCGTCCACGCTGGGCCGCCTCTATTCGTCCACTTACTATGCCCTGCGGGACACGCGCACGCCGCTGCGATTTGCCATAATCCGCGTGGCGCTCACCACCGGGCTGGGCTACCTGTGCGCACTGCCGCTGCCGCTGTGGCTCGGGATTGAGCAGCGCTGGGGCGCGGCGGGCTTGACGGCCTCCGCGGGAGTCGCCGGCTGGGTGGAGTTCACGCTGTTGCGGAGGACGTTGAACCGCCGCATCGGGCGGACGGGATTGCCGGCGGCGCTGGTGGCCCGGTTGTGGGTGTCGGCCGCGGTGGCTGCCGCCGCAGGTTGGGGCGTCAAGCTGGCGCTTGGCAATGGGCACCCGGTCCGGAACGGCGCGGCCATTCTAGCGGCCTACGGCGCCTGCTATTTCGGCGCGGCGTACCTGCTGGGCGTGGAAGAGTGCGCCGCGGCATTGCGGCGGCTGCTGCGGAGGGGATAATCGGGCTCAGACCCGGCGACGTTGCGGAACGGGGTGCTAGCAACACCGGCCCGCCTTGAATATGATGACGACAGGAGCGCTGGTAATCGATGAGCAGTGCCGAAACCGGGTTAATGACAATCGAGGAGTTCCTGACCAAGCCCGATCCACCGGAAGGCCACTACGAACTGCACCACGGCCAACTGATTCTGATGCCACGCCGGAAAAAACTCCACGTGAAATCCAGCAGGCAATTGCTGGACCTGCTATCCCCATTGGTGCATGGGCACGGCTTCATTACTAACGAATTCCCGTTTCGGCCAACTCCGCAGCACGAAGCGTGGCAAGCCGATGGAGCCTTCGTGCTGCAAGATCGATGGGACTGGGACGACAACGACTATTTCCTTGGCGCGCCGGATCTCGTCATCGAAGTACTGTCAAAGAGCAACACGATGGATGAGATCTTGGACCGCCAGGACATTTGTCTGTCGAACGGCAGTCTGTCATTTTGGACCATCGTTCCCAACCGGCGTCTGGTGTTGGTGACCACCCCGGATCGGAAGACCGTCACCTGTAACATTGGATCGTCGGTGACGCTGCCGGAACCCTTGACCGGCGCCGTTGCGGTTGCATCGATTTTTGTGTAGCGAGAGCCCGGCGGATCAGCGCGCGGCCGTTTCGAGCGCCTGCGCCTTGGCCAGAACGTAGGGTCCGTCGGGAATCACCGCGATGTTCGCACCCGGCGGCAGAGCGGAGGCGAGCGCCGCGATGGCGGATTCCACCGTGGCGAACGAACGGCCCCACAATCCCGCGTGGTACTCGGCCGGAAGCCCCGGAACGTACCAGAGAAGGTGTTGCCGCGTGGTCACCATGGCCAGCTTCTCCAACTGCCACTGATCGATGATTACCGGCGCCCCTTGGATGCGTTCCAGAAACTCGGCGTCGGACGTGCCCTCGCGCAGCATGCGCGCGAACTCCGGCGCGCCCACGCCTTCCGCGCAGGCGGCCACCAGCAGAATGTACCCTCCCGGTTTCACCACGTGGGAAGCGGCCGTCACGCCTTTGATGGATTGATAATACGTCAGGTCGAGCGGGTATCCGGCCGCGGAAGTGATGGCGGCATCCACCGGCTCCTCCAGCGTCTCGAGCAGCACGCGCGACACGAAATCCACGCCGCTGCGGTGCGCCTGCTCGGGATGTCCGGCGAACACGCCGGCAATCGACCGGTCGCGCGCCAGCGCCACATCCATCATGAAATCGTGCCGCGCGAGGCGCGCAATCTCCAGCAGTTCGCGATGGAGTTGATTGTCCTCGATGGAGCCCTCCACGGCGCGCGCATCCCGCATGAATTTCGGACTGTGCAGCACCGTGATGGTCTCCCGCGCCGCCAGGCCCGGAGCGATCAACTTCCTGCCGCCCGAGTAGCCGAGCATGAGATGCGGCTCGATAAAGCCGAGCGTGATGTGCAGATCGGCCGCGGCGAAGCGTTCGTCGATATACACCGGCGTACCCGATTTGGTGGACCCGAGGTGGCGATGGGACGAGAGATTCCGGGCGTCGTGGTTCCCCACGCGGTATGCGGCTGCGATCTCATCGCCGCAGATCTCGCGGATTTCCGCATCGGTGGCGGCCCGGTGCAGGCCCGTGGCGATCAGGATGGTGATGCGCTCTCGCGGGATCCCCGCAGCTTCCAACCGGCGCAGCACGGGAGGGAGGGTCAGGCGGTTGGGGGCCGGCCGGGTGATATCGCAAACGGAAATCGCGGCGCTGGTTTTGCCGCGCGCGAGTTCCGCCAGGGGAGGCGTCCCGATGGGGCGGTCCAGCGCCGCGTCCAGTGCGCTTTGGCAATCGGCCAGTGGAGTCGCAGTCCGGGCCTCCAGGACGCGATACCGGTACGCTTCCGGCAGGTCGACGGTGATTCCGGTTTTTCCGAATGCGAGATCGATTTGCATGTCCATCATCCTACTACTTGCCGAAAGCTGCAAGGTCGGTACTAGAACCTCAGTCCCATAACGAAGGCCAGCATTGTAACGCTCGGTATAGGACTCCATACTCTTCTTAGCACTAAAGCGGGGTGAGCGGAGATGTACTTACTAATCAGGTATCCCGTAGGGATCGTTGTGGAAGGGGTGGTACTGGCTAAGGGGAGGAACAGCATGCGCGTCGCCGCAGCGGGTTTCCCGGACGCGATCGAATTGCAGCGCTGCGGCCCACAATGGTTTGCCGCAACCCGTCAACCGGTCGAGTTCGACTTTCTCATGTCCGATGCCCACCCGCGCGCGAGGATGCCACTTCACCACCGGAATCGAACGGAATGACTGGCCGTTAGTGTCTGAGACGTTATCGGCCCCTCCGGCGCGGCTGTACCTAGGGAACGTGCCCCACCTTCTCACGCGCGAGGCCGTTTAGATTTCGTGGTTCTGTCGAAGGAGCATTTTCCCAGCAAATGCCGTACCATTACTCAGGGGGACTCTCCATGCTGGAAAAGCGATTGACCGTTTTGGGGTTGGCTGCGGCAACCATTGGCTGGCTGGCAACACCACACTTGGCGGCGCAATATGCGCCGGCCCCGGATACGTATTCCGTAACCCAATTGAATTCCCTTATGGGAGCCGCAACGATCCAGCGGATCTGGCGCGACGGCTCAAAAGCTGTGATCGACATCAGTACCCCATCGGGTCAGCCCGGCGGCAAAGCGACCCGCGTCCGCACCATCTACAATCTGACCGCTCATACCACCGTCTCCTGGGATCCCACGTCCGCAACTCCGGAATGCGGTCCGGGCAAGTACAGCGGAGATTGGGGCGACCCGTTTGCGGCGTCGGTGGAGATGAATGCCGGACTGCTTTCGAAGGCTACACCTTCGGGCACCGAAACCGTCAACGGCGTCTCGGCCAAGGTCTTCGCCGCGGACATGGGCGCGCAGGGCAAAGTCAAGGTCTGGCTGGAGCCGAAGTACGGTTTGATCATGAAGGCCGAACTTACGGCTCCCAACACAGCGCCTCGCGTGGTTGTGCAGACCCAGACCCTCTCGTTTGCGAAGCCGCCGGCCTCCGCGTTTGCCGAGCCGGCTGGATGCGGGGCAACCTCTGTAGCCGTTCCTTCGGCCGACGACGAACAGATTGCCGCGGAGACCGGCGAACCGGCAGCGAACTTCACCAAAGCGACCACACCGCCGGCAACCTCCCAAACATGCACGGTGCTGGTCCGCATGGTTCGGAAAGGATCGATGGCCACCGTCACTGGTGGATACCAGATCGGAATCGATCGCGACGTGGATGACCAACACCTGCCCGACTACGCGTTTGGGCCGGACGCCAATGGTCACATGATCGTTTCGGGAGGCCACCTGACTGAAATGACGCGGCAAATGCAAAACGGTGTGCTGCGCCTGGACAACGCCGGTAAGGCATTTCACGTTGAGATTCGCGTGCCCAATGGAGGCGGCGCGGCCACCATCTATCGCCAGTGCGCGGCGCCGCAGACCACCCTGCTTTTGGTGGTGACCAGTCTGGAAAACCTGAGCCCGGGCCAATGGCTATGGGTGAAATCGGGGAAACAGGCGGGACACTAAAGCCAGCCTGCCCGGACGCGGGGGGAGGGTTAAGAGCCTGGAGCGGCACTCCCTCCGGCGCGGCCTCGGCGCGGCTCCGGCGCGGCTCCCGGCGCGGCTCCCGGCGGCTCCGGCGCTGCACCCGGCGCGGCACCCGGCGCGGCTCCGGCGCTGCACCCGGCGCGGCCCGCTGCCAGGGATTATCATTAGCTTGGAACCTGGGAGCCTCCTTGAGCCCGGGAGCCTCCGCTCGGGAGAAGTTCATGAAGATTCGACGTGCCGCTTTTCCGGCCCTGCTAGTCCTCTGCCTGGCATCCTACGGCCAGGAGCCGCGCCTGACACCGCGCGTCAACAATCAGCACCCCATATTGGCGACCGGTTCGCCGGCGCCCGATTTCTCGCTTCCCGGCATCGATGGCAAGGTCCACACGCTGAGCGAATTCAAGGACCCCATCCTGGTGGTGATGTTCATCTGCAACCACTGCCCCACGTCGCAGCTTTACGAGGGCCGCATGAAGAAGCTGGTGTCGGACTACGCTCCGAAAGGCGTGGGATTCGTGGCCATCAATCCCAACGACCCCAAGGCCGTCGCCCTCTCCGAGTTGGGCTACACCGACGTGAGCGACAGCCTGGACGAGATGAAGATCCGCGCCGAATACCGGCGTTTCAACTTCCCCTATCTTTGGGACGGCGAGACGCAGACCGTGACGCAAGCCTACGGGGCGCAGGCCACCCCGCACGTTTTCATCTTCGACAAAGAGCGCAAGCTCCAGTACGAGGGCCGCATCGACAACGCCCAGCGGGAATCGCTGGTGAAAGTTCAGGATGCGCGCCTGGCGCTTGACGCCATGCTGGCCGGTAAGCCGGTGGCCGTTCCCCACACGCCGTCGTTCGGCTGCTCCACCAAGTGGAAGTCGAAAATCGACAGCGGCCTGGCCGAGTTGAAGAAGATCGAAGCCGAGCCCGTGAATCTGGAAATGGTGACCGCGGACGATCTCAAAAAGCTGCGCACCAACCCCACCGGCAAAGTGCTGCTGGTGAATTTCTGGGCCACCTGGTGCGGCCCCTGCCTGGCGGAAATGCCGGCGCTCGAAGAAACCTGGCGCATGTTCCGGCGCCGCGATTTCGACATGGTCACCATCTCCACCAACTACCAGGATGAAAAGAACGGCGTCCTGAAGATCCTCCAGGCGCAGCACGCTTCCAGCCGCAACTTGCAGTTCGCCTCCGACGACACCTACGCCATGCAGGCGGCGTTCGACGCCAGGTGGGACGCCGGCGTGCCCTTCACCATGGTGATTGCGCCGGGCGGACGGGTGATCTACCAGGAACAGGGCGAGGTGGACATCCTGGCCATGCGCCGCGCCATCCTGATGAATCTGGAAAACGATACGTATGCCGGGCACCCGGCATACTGGGCAAGCAGGTAAACCAATATGAAAGCCAACACATCGCTCCGCCTCCCGGCCGTTTGCTGCCTGGTGGCGATTTGCGGCGCCGCGAGTCTCGGGCCCTTCGAATCGAACACCGACGTGGGCGCTCCGCCCCAGAAGGGCAAGGTGGAATTCGATGGCGCGGCCGAATACCGCGTGAGCGGCGGCGGAGAGAACATGTGGGCCTCCGCCGACGCGTTCCACTACGTGTGGAAGAAGATGTCCGGCGACGTGGCGCTCACCGCCGACGTTCACTTCATCGGCGCGGGCGCCGTGGCCCATCGCAAAGCGGCGCTGATGATTCGCCAGAGCCTGGACGCGAATTCCGCCTATGCCGACGTGGCCCTGCACGGCGATGGTTTGACCTCGCTGCAGTATCGCCGCACCTCGGGCGCCACCACCGAGGAGACCCAGCAGGCGGCCCATGCGGACCCGAGCGCGCCCGTGCGCATTCGCATCGAGCGCCGGGGCGACCGTTTCTTCATGCTGGCCGGAAAACCCGGCGAGCAGCTCACCACTACCGGGCCCGCCAGCGTGACGCTGCACGACCCCGTGTATGTGGGGCTGGCCGTGTGCGCGCATGACGCCAACGGGATCGAGACGGCCGTGTTCTCGAACGTGAGCCTGCAGGCCATACCCGCCGCGCGCACGCCGCCGCCAAGCTACCGCAGCAGAATCGTCATCTTCGACCTGCGCGACAAATCCATCCGCACCGTCTACCAGGCGGACACGGTTTGGGAAGCGCCCAACTGGTCTCCCGACGGCAAATACCTGCTGGCCAATTCCGGGGGCCGGATTTACCGCATCGCGGTGGATGGCGGCGCCGCGCCGGAGGCGGTCAACATCGACTCGTCACTGCGCCTGAACAACGACCACGCGCCCTCGCCAGACGGCAAAATGATCGCGTTCTCGGCTTCGTCCCCCACGTCCCGCTCGTCCCAGGTTTACCTGGCCAACGCCGATGGTTCGAACGCCCACCAGATGGTGAGCACCACGCCCAGCTACTTCCACGGCTGGTCTCCCGACGGAAAATATCTGGCGTACGTGTACCAGCATCCGGCGGCCAATGGCGTGCCCTCGAACTACGACATCTTCCGCATCCCCGCGGCCGGCGGCCCCTCCGAGCAGCTCGATTCCAACCCCGGCTACGACGACGGCCCCGACTATTCGCCCGACGGCAAGTGGATCTACTTCAACTCCGACCGCTCCGGCAGTTGGGATGTCTGGCGCATCCCCGCCGATGGCGCCGGCCCCAACGACCAGAAGGCCGAGCAGGTGACCAGCGACGAGATGGAAGACTGGTTCCCGCATCCCTCGCCGGACAGCAAGTGGCTGCTGTTCCTTTCCTTCGCTAAGGGCACCGCGACGCACAACGACAAACTGCCCGGAACGCAGATTCGCATGATGCCGATGCCCGGCGACCGCGTTGCCAAGACGCCGCAGATACAGGTGTTGACCACGTTCTTCGGCGGGCAGGGCACCATCAACGTAAATTCCTGGTCGCCCGATTCCACGCGTTTCGCTTACGTGATCTACGAGCCTCTGGCGCCGGCCGGAGCGGGCCGATGAGGCGGTTGGGGGGCGCGCCGGCGAGCGGGCCGATGAAGCGGCTGGGAGGCGCGTTGGGGTGCCTCCTGGCCGCGGCATCCCTGCTGCCGGCGCAGAACGCTACGCGGCCGCCCATTACCGGCGTGGCCCACATCGGTATCTACGCCGCCGATTTTGAGAAGTCGCGCGCCTTCTACCGGGATTTCCTCGGCCTGGAAGAACCCTACTCGCTTTCCAACCCGGATGGAACTCCGTCCATGACGTTCTTCAAAATCAACGAGCGCCAGTATATCGAGCTGTTTCCCGAAACCGCGGCCAAGACGGACCGGCTGAGTCACATCTCGCTCGAGACCTCGAGCGCCGAAGCCATGCGCGTGTACCTGGCATCGCGCGGCACGGCGGTACCGGCGCGGGCGGCCAAAGGGCGCATCGGCAATTCCAGTTTCAACTTCAAGGACCCGGAAGGCCATACGGTGGAGATTGTCCAGTACGAGCCCGATGGCTGGACGGTGCGCGAGCGCGGCAAGCACATGCCGGAAACGCGCGTCTCCGCGCACATGACGCACGTCGGAATCATCGTGACCAAGTTCGATGCCGAGATGAAGTTCTACATGGATGTGCTCGGCTTCCGCGAAATCTGGCGCGGCAGTTCTTCGGGAACCGAATTGTCGTGGGTCAATCTGCAGGTTCCGGACGGCCAAGATTACCTTGAGCTGATGCTCTATAAGGACGCGCCGCCGCCGGACCGCCGCGGCACCGCGCACCACCTCTGCCTGGTAGTCCCCGATGTAGCCGCCAGCGTGGCTGCGCTCGAAGCCAAGCCATACCGCAAGGTTTACGCGCGGACCATCGAGATCAGGACCGGCATCAACCGCAAGCGCCAGGCGAACCTGTACGATCCGGATGGCACGCGCACCGAATTGATGGAGCCGGTGACGGTGGATGGCAAACCCGCTCCGTCATCCACAGCGCCGCCGCCCCGCTGACGGGTGGGGGCGATCGCCGGCGCGACGCTAACGCCGGACGCCCCGCCAACACGTGGGCGGATCGCCGGCGCGACGCTAACGCCGGACGCCCCGCCAACACGTGGGCGGATCGCCGGCGCGATGCTAACGCCGGACGCCCCGCCAACACGTGGGCGGATCGCCGGCGCGGCGCCGGCACCCCGCGCCCTTCGCCGACGCGCGGCGCGCCGATGCGGTACAAGTGGTATTGCAGGAGGAATCCATGTTTAGGTTGATTGCGTCTCCCACGGTTATTCCCTGCGCCGGCAACATCACCAAGTGCGCCGATGAATTTGTTGGTCTGGTCAACACAGGCGATAACGAGGTGTCCATCACCCGCGTGCAATCGCCCCCGGGATGGGTAGGTCTCGGACAATACTCCGACTATCACGAATGGCGCGTCGTGCTCGCCGGGGTGCTTCACGTGGAACACCCCGACGGGGCCTTCGATGTGCAGCCGGGCCAGGCTCTCGACATCGAGCCCGGCCAGTGGGTCCGCTACTCCACCCCTGAACCCGCCGGCGCCGACTACATGACCGTGTGCATCCCCGCCTTCTCGCGCGCCGGCGTGTATCGCGAATAACCCGCGGACTCGCGCGATCCGCGCCGTTGTGGCATGGCAAGCCAGCTTCGAGGCCGGCGCTCACGCGACCCGCGCCGTTGACAGCCCGGCACACGCGGGCTGGCCCGGCCCGGAGATCGGCCGCCGGTGCGGCTTGCATCCTGCCTGCGAATCGGTAGACAATACTGCGATGCACTCACGCGCAAGCTTCCACCGTTTGACTTTTCTGCTGCTGCTGTCGATCGCCGCGGCAACCGCCCAGGAGACGAAGCCGAGATACCAGATCGTCGATGGCCACCTCCATTTCCTCAGCTTCGTCCAGGAGACCGCCGGGATGGACGCGTTTCTCAAAGCCATGGACGATACCGGGGTTGCGGAGTCGGTCGTCATCGGCATGCCGGTGGTGAAAAAATGGGACGAGGGAGACGCGCGGCGGCCCACCTACTACCTGGACAACGATTCGCGTGTGTATTGGTACAGCGCGACCGACTTTCTGGTGGCGCGGGCCGTGCTGGACCTGCCGAAAGACCGGCAGGCCCGCCTGCATCCCTTCATCTGCGGCTTCAATAGCGCGGACCGCAACGCCGTGGACCACGTGGAGCGCATGCTGGCGCTCTATCCCAACTTCTGGCAGGGTATCGGCGAAGTTTTCCTGCGGCACGACGACCTGACGGCGCTCACCTACGGCGACGTCCCGCGCGCCACTTCGAGCGCGTTCGGCCGGCTGCTCGACCTGGCGGCGGCGCGCGACCTGCCCGTGCTGGTCCACAGCAACATCGGGCCGGCCTGGCGGGAGCAGCCCGAGTATCTCGACGAGATCGAATCGGCCGTCCGGACGCATCCCAAGACCCGCGTGATCTGGGCGCACGCGGGCATCAGCCGCCGCATCGTCATTGCCAATCACACCGACATTCTGCGCCGGATGCTGGGGCAGTACCGCAACCTCACCATCGATTTGTCGTGGGTCATTTTCGAACAGGAGCTCGCGCCCGGCGGGACGTTGGACCGGAGATGGGTGAGCCTGATTGAAGAGTACCCCGGCCGGTTTGTGATCGGTTCGGACACGGTGGGCTCCTTCGACGATTACAAGCCGACCCTGCAGCGCTACTATCTGCTGCTCGATGCGCTGAAACCGGAAACCGCGCGCAAAGTTGCCCACGACAACTTCCTGGCCCTGCTTCCCGCGAGCCGGACCGGTGGGACGGGCCGTTAGGCCTACTTACTTAGTAGTCCGGTTCCGAATTATGGCGACGTATTGTTCGGCCGTTGAGTGGGACCGGCCGGCCTGTCCCACTCGACGCCACATCAGAAATCGTACACTTAGGCCTCTACTGGACCGGCCCTCCCGGAGCGTGAAGCCGGTCGCCCAGTCCGAGGAAGACCGCCAGTCCCTCATCAATGGCGGACATCTCCGCTTTCGCAAGCTCACCGAATACTCGCCGGACCCGCCGCTTGTCAACTGATCGCAGATGGTCGATCAGTGCGAAGGACCTCTTGGCGAGGCCGCTCTCGCCAGGCGCGAGGGGCGGATAAAGAAGCCCTTCGCCCGGAGTCCCTGTTACCGGTACGACGCACACGAGCGGAAAGCGCTGATCGCTGATGACCTCCGGGTCGCTGACGACAATGCACGGCCTCCATCCGCGTTGCTCGTGACCCAATGCGGGGTCGAGTTCCACAACGATGACCGCACCGCGGCGGAGCTTCACTTGCGCCCCTCTACCCAGCCCTTCCCGGCGACCCACCGAACCGGCTGGCCGGCCTTGCTGTCGACGAGTGCCCCGGTGTCTTCCTCCGGCAATCCGCGCGTCCACTCCTCAAGTCCCTGCTCGGCGAGCACCGCGCTTTCCGGGTGTGGATTATGGAGCGATCGACGAAGTTCCTCGCGGCGGCGGCGATCGAGTTCGTTGCGGACGGCCTCGGCGACGAACTTGCTACGGTTCTTCTCTCGCCGGTCGATATCCTCTACAAGGCCACTGGGGAGGGTAACGGTGACACGATCGACGCTAGCCATTTTCATACTCCTGGTATGATCATACTACGCGCCAACGGCGGCCGCAGAGTGGTGGGTAGAGCGGGCCGCTCCCCGAATCGCACGCCGGCAAGATGCCGGCCTACCCTGCCTTGCGCTTTTCGCGCTTGGCAAGAGTCTCATGCAGCACCGATTTGATGTAGGTCTGGTAAGGCAGGCCTTTCTCCTCGGCCTGCTTCCGGGCCAAAGCCAGATCCGCCGCGGGTATCCGCAGCGCCACCACTGGCGCCGGCTTCTTCTTGGATGCCTCAATCCGCGCCAGCAGCTTCTCCCTGGTCAGAATCTGCGCTTCGCCGCTCCTCACGGCATCGAGTAACTCTTTGTCGTGGACCTTGCGGTTCTTGTACCACCAGTCCGCTTCTTCCTCCTCCGTGGCGAACCACGGTACGATGCGCTTGGATTGCTTCTTCATCGGGATCTCTCCAGAAAAACCTTCTTGTTTGAGACGCTGGCTGAAAACGCGGTGACGGCGCGGACCTTGCCCTTGCGAACCGTCCAGACCACCAGCAAGAAGCGGCCTCCATTCGTGAGGCCGACGGAGCGGTACCGCTCTTCGTCGCCGATCCATTCGTAATCCAGTTCCAATGGATCGTTATTCATGGCCTGCTCGAATTCGGCGGGAGTTACTTTGTGCGCCGCCAGGTGCTTCGTGTTCCGTTCATCCCAATCGAATTCGAGTCCACCGGCCACGCCTGATCGTATCGCAACGTGTATACGCTGTCAATAGGCCCTGCCTGCGAGTGCGCGATGCGCCCCGCCGGTCACGCGCGCTTGCTTGCGGCCATGCTCTCAAGCTTGTTCAATCCGTCGATATAGGCCCGCGCGCTGGCTTCGATCACGTCCGTGGAGGCGCTCCGGCCCACCACTTTGCGGCCGCCGTCGTCAAGCTGGACGGTGACTTCTCCCATGGCTTCGGTGCCGCTGGTGACGCCGCGAATCTCATATCGTTGCAGCTTGGCGGAGGTGCCGGTGACCTGCGCAATCGCACGGCATACCGCGTCCACCGGGCCGTCGCCAATCGCCGCCCCTTCGGCCGTGCCATCCTTCACGCGCATCCGCACCGTCGCGGTCGGAATCGCCGATGTGCCGCTGTAAATGTGCAGGTACTGCAGTTCGTAGGTCGTGGCGGGGTGGATCTCGTCGTGCATGATGGCCATCAGATCCTCGTCGAACACTTCCTGCTTCTTGTCGGCCACGATCAGGAACCGCCGGTACGCCTGATCCAGCTCCTCTTCGGAGAGCTGATAGCCCAGCTTCCCAAGGCGGTCGAGGAGTCCGTGACGCCCCGTCCGGGCGGTCAGCACCACGCGGCTTTCCATCATGCCCACATCCTCGGGCCGCATGATCTCGTAAGTGTCCCGCTGCTTGAGGAACCCGTCCACGTGGATTCCCGAGCTGTGGGAGAAAGCATTCGCGCCGATGACGGCTTTGTTCGGCGGAACCTTGACGCCGAGCAGGTCGGCCACCAGCCGGCTGGTGCGAAAGAGCTCTCGGGTATCGATGCCGGTATGGACGCCGAAGTAGTCCGCGCGCGTGCGCAGCGCCATGATGACCTCTTCCAGCGCGGCGTTGCCGGCCCTTTCGCCCAGTCCGTTGATGGTGCCTTCCACCTGGCGCGCGCCGTTGATTACGCCGTAGAGCGTGTTGGCCACCGCCATGCCCAGATCGTCGTGGCAGTGTACGCTGATGGTGGCGCGCTCGATTCCCGGCACGTTCTCCCGGAGGCTGCGAATCAGCGAGCCATATTGCTCCGGCACGGTGTAGCCGGTGGTGTCCGGAATATTGACCACGGTGGCCCCGGCGGCGATGACGGCGGCGATCATCTCAAACAGGTAGTCGCGATCCGCGCGCCCGGCGTCTTCGGCGTAGAACTCCACGTCGTCGGCAAATTGCCGCGCCAGCTTGACGGCATCCACCGCCATGGCCAGGAT
>Ga0181529_10005236_pt1 | contig 13658 bp, 12 predicted proteins | sample PEATcosm2014_Bin_36_FD_119763 | JGI IMG/M metagenome (GOLD analysis project Ga0181529, IMG submission 119763) | Peatland microbial communities from MTU Mesocosm Facility, Houghton, MI, USA - PEATcosm2014_Bin10_30_metaG | ecosystem: Environmental > Terrestrial > Soil > Wetlands > Peat | place... | reverse complement strand
GTGTAGCCTGGATGGCCCTGTGCGCCCCACCCCTGATCGGCAGTGAGCTGCTCCCAGCCGGAGTCGTCGAACTCCGGCTTGGTCCAGGCCATGTTGTCGCCAAGATGGAACTGCCACTTGCCGCCGAGAGGGACCGTGCTATTGCCCAGTGCCTCGATCCGGTGGATCGGCGCGGTTTTATTCTCGGCAATGCCTGATTGGGCCGGGGCTGACAGTACGAAAACGAGCGAAATCACGACGTGCAGCAGGGCAATTGAGGAAACTGACTGCCCCGGAACCAGTGAGGTCCTTTTTGAACGCATCCACCACCTCAGAAGTCATAGAGGTTGAAACACAGAGCCCGGAAACTCCCCAACATACTACTGCCAAGCTTCAAGTGCTTGCAGTGACATGCGGAATCGCAGGAATTCTCTCATGATGAGAAGGCGGTCAGGGTCTCGAATCCCCTCCTGAAACCCCGGCAAGTGGCAGCGGCCCGGCGATTTCTTCAAACCAAAATGAGGGTGCCCCCGGTCCCTCGCTGTTCAGTTCCATGACATCATGTACACATTCGGGAAAGATGAGTTGGATTTGCTTTGGCGGCGAGGAAGCCGCCAGGACAGCCGGCCTGGCGGTCGGCGCTACAGAGCGTCGAACCGGCGGCGGGAAATGCTGGCCAGCGGATCAGACGTCGCGGCGGCCGTCCATGGCGCGGGCCATGGTCACTTCGTCGGCGTACTCGATGTCGCTGCCGGCGGGAACGCCTGTCGCAATCCGCGTGATTCGCACCGAAGGGCTGCGCAACGCGGTCGCCAGCCAGTGGGCGGTGGCTTCGCCTTCCAGGGTGGGGCTGGTCGCCAGGATGACCTCGTCTACCTCGCCGCGCTCGACGCGGGCCAGCAGCGTTCCGGTGCGCAACTGGTCCGGACCCACGCCGTGCAGGGGCGAGAGGGTGCCGTGCAGCACGTGGTAAACGCCCTGATAGCCGCGGGTGCGCTCGACGGCTTCGATGTTGGTGGGCTCTTCGACCACGCAAACCAGGCGCTGATTGCGGGTGGGGCTGGCGCAGTAGGCGCAAGGATCGACGTCAGTGACGTTGTTGCAGACCGAGCAGAGGCGCAGGCTGGCTTTCAGTCCGCGCACGGCTTCAGCCAGCGCCGCCGCATCCTCGTCGCTGGAGCGCAGGATGTGGAAGGCGAAGCGCTGGGCGCTCTTGGTGCCCACGCCGGGCAGCTTCTTCAACTCTTCAATCAGCCGGGCCATGGGCTCGGCATAGCGTGACACGGTGTGCGCCTCTCTGGGGAGCAGATGACAGGTTACAGATGACAGATTACAGATGACAGATGACAGATGACAGATGACAGTGGTCAGCTTCTTCACTGTCATCTGTCATCTGTAACCTGCATCACAGCGTGCGGTACACGATGCCGGCGAAGACGTCGGGGCTCATGAAGCCCTTGGCCCAGGCGGCATCGAAATCCGCAGTCGGTTTCTTGGCGACGGCTTCCTGTTCGGAGGCGCCCGCCGTCTTGAGTGCGGCCACCTTGTCGCGAATGGCCGCGAGCATGTCGCGGTACTTCTGGAAATCGGCTTTCGATCCCAGCGGTCCGTGGCCGGGAACGATCTTCGTATCCTTGCCTGCTACGGCAAGCGCCTTTTCCGCGGCGCGGATCATGCCGCCGATGGAGCCGCCGGTGCCCTCGTCGATGAAGGGATAGAAGCCATTGAACCAGATGTCGCCCAGGTGCAGGACATCGGCCTTGTGGAAGTGGATGTAGATGTCGGTGTCGGTGTGCGCCGGGTCGAAGTGGACCAGGTCGAGCGAGTCGCCGTTGCGCCAGATTTCAAGCGCGTGGTCGAAGGTGATGGCAGGCAACGCGCCAGCCGGAGCGGCAGGCGACGTCGAATGGAACATGGCGATGGTCTGCGGAACGGAGAGCCGCTTGCGCGTGTTGCGATGCGCATAGATGGTGAATCCCGCCGCGTGCAGGCCCTCGTTGCCGCCGGTGTGGTCCGAGTGCCAGTGCGTGTTGACCAGCATGGCCGGCGCGGTCGTTTCCTGCCCCACGGAGGCGATGGCCTCGCGAATGCGCGGCACCGCTGGTGCGAAGCTGGAGTCGATCAGCAGATTGCCCTCGCGACCGGTCTGCAAGGCCATGTTGCCGCCTTGGCCCTGGAGCAGGTAGACGTTGTCGTAGAGCTTGGTGGTCTTCACGGGAGTGGTCGCGCTGTCGGCATGGGTCTGCGCGGCGTGGGCGGCTACCGATTCAGCCTGGGTCTGCGCCTGCATCCAGCGCGAGGCCATGGCGGCGACGCCGGCCGCCGCGCCGAGCGAAAGAAAGTTTCTCCGATTCAATCCTTCAAGCATGGTCCGACTCCTCGGTTGGTAGAAGACAGTGGACAGTTCCTTCACTGTCCACTGTCCACTGTTCACTGTCCACTGTTCTCTGACCACTGTTCACTCGATTCATCCGCCCAGGCCGGGCAAATTGAGCCCGCCTAACATACCTTGCATGCTGGATTGCATGGCGTCGTCGGCCTTGCGCCCGGCTTCGTTGATGGCGGCCACGATCAGGTCTTCGAGCATCTCCACATCCGGTTTGTTGCCGGCCAAGCCAATCACCGCGGCCGGGTCGATGCGCAGCTTCAGAAGCTGCTTCTTGCCGTTCACTGTGGCCGTGATGGCTCCGCCGCCGCTGCTTGCCTCGACCACGGTCTGGTCCAGCTTGCGCTGCACTTCCTCCTGCAACTGGTTGGCTTGGGAGAGCATCTCCGAAATCTTGAGCGGGTTGATCATCCTTGGACTCCTAATCGTGGGGCGGCTACTTCAGGCGCAAATCGACGACGCTGCGGATCTCGGCCTTGAAGATCTCTTTCGCCCGCTGCACCAGGGGATGGGCGAGTGCGGCTTCCTGCACGCTGCCCGCCAGCGGCGCGGCCATCGGGGCGGCGGAAGCACCCGCAGCGGCGCCATCGCCGGGGACGACCATGAAGCGGGGCGACGCGCCCAGCCGCTGCAACTCCTGGCGAATGATTTTCTCTGCTACGGCGTTGATCGTCAAGCTCAGCATCTTCTTGCCCATGCCGGGCACTTCGATGCGCAGGCTGGAGCCGTCGAGATTCCATGCGGCGGTGCCCAGCACCTGCGCCGCGGTCATGTGACCCGCCTCGACCAGAGCGGATCCGACGGCGTGGCGGATGGCTTCAATTGTGGGCGCGGCCTGGGCGGCCTGGGGCGCTCGGGCCAGCGCGCCTTCGGTGAGGGTCTCGGCGGAGCCGTACCCGGCGGGCTGGCTGGCCGAAACCGGGAAAGGCGAGGCTTCGCGCGCCGGGCGGGCTTCGGAGACGATCTGCGGAGCAGGCCGGGGCATCTCGGCGACCGGGCTGGACACCGAGACCGGTTGCGGGCTCGACTCCATCTTGGGACCCGTGTTCCAGCCGCCTGCGCCCGGACCGAAGGGCGAATACGCCGGAGTCGATGACGGAGCGGGAGTGGGAGCTGGCGCTGAGTGTGAAGGACTTGGAGCAGGCCTCGGCGCAGGCGCGGGGGCCGCGGCGCGAACAGAGGCGCCGCTGGCGACGCCGCTAAGCAGTTCTTCCAGCGGCAGCAGGCGCTGGGCATGAATCAGCTTGAGCAGACCTAACTCAAGATGGAACCGTTGCTCCTGGCGGTAGTTCAGGTCATCGAACGTGCGCAGCACGATTTGCAGATTGCGGGTCAGTTCTTCCTCGGTGAACAGCAAGGCCGTCCGCATGGCGCGGGCGCGCTCGTCGCCGGAGATTTGCAGCAGTTCGGTCTGTTCGCCGCCCAGCTTGGCCATCAGGGCATTGCGCAGGTAGCGGACCATCTGGCGGGCCAGAGACGAGGGGCTGTGGCCGGCGTTGACCAGCAGGTTCAACTGCTCCATCAACTCGGCGCTCTGGCCGGCGGCCACGGCTTCCAGCAGCCGCTCGAAGACCGCGTTGGGCACCGAGCCCATCAGCTCGCGAATCTGCGCGGTAGAGAGCAGCGGGCGGCCCGCTTCAAGGGGCGCCGAGGCGATGGCCTGGTCCATGATGGAGAGCGCGTCGCGCATCGAGCCGTCGCCGGCTTCGGCCAGCAGGGCCAGCGCGCCTTCTTCTGCGTCCACATCCTCCTGCCCGGCGATCATCTTCAACTGGGTCAGAATGTCGTCGAATTTGACGGCGTGAAAGCTGAAGTGCTGGCAGCGCGAGCGGATAGTCTGGGGAATATCCTCGGGCTGGGTGGTGGCCATCATGAAGATGACGTGCGCCGGGGGCTCTTCCAGGGTCTTGAGCAGGGCGTTGAAGGCCGCTTCGGTGATCTGGTGGGCTTCGTCGAGGATGTAGATCTTGTAGCGGTCGCGAGCAGGAGCGTAGCGGGCGGCGTCGCGCAGTTCGCGAATCTCGTCGATGCCGCGGTTGGTGGCCGCGTCGATCTCGATCACGTCCACGGCGTTGCCCTGCTTGATCTCGTTGCAGGAGTCGCATACGCCGCAAGGCTCGGGAGTGGGGCGGGCCGCGTTGCCGATCTCGGTGCGGCAATTCAACGCCTGGGCCACGATGCGGGCGATGGTGGTCTTTCCAATGCCTCTATGGCCCGAAAAGATGTAGCCGTGGGCGATGCGGTTCTGGCCCAGCGCGTTCATCAGGGTGCGCGTCACGTGATCCTGGCCGGCAACGTCGGCAAAGCGTTGCGGACGATATTTTCTGGCCAGCACCTGATAACCCATCGATTGATATGCTCCTTACGGTCCGCAATGACTGCAGACGGTCTAGGTGGGATTGTATCGTTCCCATATAAGATATTGATAATAAATAACCTGCTGGCAATGACTCCGGGCGCCGACGGGGGCGATGAAAGAGGTTGGATGGGAGCTGCGCATAGCGCAGGACAGCCAGCATTTGCCTGGGGTATTAACCTATTCACGCAAGGCCTCGCCGTTTTGAACGGTCGCCAATGCACCTTTGGCTGGGACGGACTGATCCTGGAAGCTGGCAGGGCAAGGGGGTTCGGGTTCGAGAATCGGGACCGGATCGCAGTTTTGATGGGACGGAATCGAGTCCGCATCGCGTGAAACTTTGCCGGAGGCTGCGGCATCTTCTCCAGTGAGGGTACGAATGATCTTCCTAACCCGGCGGGCTGCGTTCTCCGCCTCGCACTACTACTGGAATCCGGCCTGGACGGCGGAGAAGAACCAGCAGGTCTTTGGCCGCTGCGCAAACCGCAACGGGCACGGGCACAACTACACCCTGGAAGTGACGGTGGCCGGGGAGACCGATCCGGTGACTGGCTTTGTGGTCGATCTGAAGTGGCTGAAGGACGTGATTGACCGGGAGGTCCTGTCCGCCTACGACCACCGCCACTTGAATCTGGAGGTAGCGGAGTTCGCGGAGACGATCCCCACCACGGAGAACATCGCCATGGCCGCCTGGAAGCGGCTGGAGACGGCGGTCGCTGCGGCAGGCGGGGCGCGGCTGAGCCGGGTGCGAGTCTACGAGACGCCGGAGATCTTCGCCGAGTACCAGGGAGGGCTATGAGCGCCAACTCCGGAACAGCCTATTTTGGCCGCCGTTACATGCTGAGCGCCAGCCATCGGCTGCACAGTGAGGCGCTTTCCGCGGAAGAGAATCGGGCGGTGTACGGCAAGTGCAACAACCCCCACGGGCATGGGCACAACTACGTTGTGGAAGTGCTGGTGGGCGGCCAACTGGACGCGGAGACCGGCATGGTGGTGAACATGGCGGCGCTGGACGAGGCGGTGCGCGGCCGGGTGATCGAGCGGTTCGACCATGCCAACCTGAATCTGGACCCGCTGTTTGCGCATCGCGTTCCAACAACGGAGAATCTATGTAGGACAGTCTTTGGATTGCTGAAGGACGCGCTGCCGGCGGGCGAGTTGGAATACGTTCGCGTGGAAGAGACGGAGAACAATTTTTTCGAGTGTTACGGCGAGCGATTGTGAAGTTCCAGGCAGTGGATAGGCGCTTTTTTATGGTGTGTTTTTGTAACATTGCATTGGAAGAGTTCAAACCGATCTTCGTCCGGTAGGTTCGCCGCGAGACAGGCATCCGCCCCGGAGGGGCGGTACGAAAATAGCCCAGGGCAAGCGTAGCGCCGCCCTGGGAACGAGCCCAAATAATTGTCTGCGCCCCGTAGGGGCGCTGCAAAACCTAACTGGATGATTTTCAAGGCAGGAGATTGTCTGAGTGACAGACGCAGGTCCTTCGGCTGCGCAAGTCGCAAAAAGCGCGACTTGCTCCGCTCAGGATGACAAGCTAGTAAAGCACGCCCAATTCCCCTGGGCGGGAGGATGGTGACCATGGCGCAGCCGATTGCAGTAAGCAAGACCGTTCGCAGGATTTCAAGGGACGAAGGCCTGAGCGAGTTCAGCACGCAGGAGATGTACCGCGAGATCCTGAGCCGCCTGGGCGAGGACCCCAGCCGCGACGGCCTGCTGGCCACGCCGAGCCGCGTGGAAAAATCGATGGCCTTCTTGACCAAGGGCTACGACGAGGACCCGACCAAAATTCTGCGCGGCGCGATGTTCGACGTGGACTACGACGAGATGGTGATCGTCAAGGACATCGAGATGTTCTCGCTCTGCGAGCATCATATGCTGCCCTTTTTCGGCAAGGTGCATGTGGCCTATATTCCCAAGGGGAAAGTCATCGGGTTGAGCAAGATTCCGCGTTTGGTCGAGGTGTTTGCGCGCCGCCTTCAGGTGCAGGAGCGGCTGACGCGGCAGATCGCCGACGCCATTCAAGAAGCCATTGCCCCGCAGGGCGTGGGAGTGGTGATCGAGGCGCGTCACTTGTGCATGATGATGCGCGGGATCGAGAAGCAGCATTCCTCCACGGTGACTTCCGCCATGGTGGGCTGTTTCCGCCAGAAGGAGACCCGGCTGGAGTTCCTCTCGCTGGTGCGACAGCCGGGGCAGGGTGGCATGTGACGCGCCGCTTCGGTCGACTAAAGTAGTTAAGTGAACGGGCTTATTGTCATCGACAAATCGGCAGGCATGACCAGCCACGACGTGGTGGGAAAACTGCGCAGGATTACCGGCGAGAAATCCATCGGGCACCTGGGAACGCTGGACCCCATGGCCACCGGCGTGTTGCCGCTGATGCTGGGCAAATACACACGCCTGGCGCAGTACTTTTCCTCGGCCGAGAAAAGCTATTCCGGGCAAATCCGCTTTGGATTCGCAACCGATACCTACGACGCCGAGGGCGAGGCCGCGGGTCCCGATCTCTTTGCTGAGATGCAGCCGGCGCTGACGCTCGATCGGGTGCGCACCGTGGCCAGCCGCTTTCACGGTGAGATGGAGCAGATGCCGCCGGCCTACTCCGCCAAGAAGATTGCCGGCACCCCGGCCTACAAGCTGGCCCGCGAGGGCAAGCCCGTGGAACTGAAGACCGCCAAGGTCCGTATTGCCTCTTTCGCAATCACCGCGCTGGAAGGCGCCGTGGCAAGCTTTACGATGAGCATCAGCGCCGGAGGGTACGTCCGCTCGGTGGCTCACGAGATGGGCCAGGACCTGGGCTGCGGCGCGCACCTGTACAGCTTGCGGCGCACCCAGGCTGGGGTGTTCACGCTTGAGGACGCGCACACGCTGGAGGAACTTGCGCAACTGGCTGGGAACGTGGAGGCTCTGGAGGAGCTGTGCCTCCATCCCCGCGGTCTGCTGCCGGAGATGCCCGCGGTCACCGGCGATGCAATGGCGCTGGGCAAGCTCCGCAATGGCGCGCAAGCCAACCTGCCGGAGTTTTCCCGCGCGCCGCTGGTGAAGGTCTTCGCCAGTCAGCGGGAACTAGTGGGGATTGCCAAGCGCGTGGCCGGAACGCTGTTTCAGCCGGTCGTGGTGATGGGGTGATAGCAGGGAACAAGGGACTGAGGGACTAAGGGACTAGGGACTGAGGGACTATCGGTGGCGATACTGACTTTCTCGGCTTTGGTAGGTTCTTGAATCCGCCGGCGCCCGCCTTGTCCGCAAATGTGCTGAATGAATCGGGGTGAGTTTGCTCTCTGCTCTTTCCCTAGTCCTTTAGCCCCTTAGTCCCTCAGTCCCCCAGTTCCTCAGTCCCTCAGTCCCTTAGTCCCTCAGTCCCTTCCTCAGCATCGGCGTCAGCGCGGGCAGCAGCGTCCTGGCAATGATCTCCGAGCCTTTGGCGGTGGGGTGGATGCCGTCTTGCTGGATGGTGTTGGGCATGTTGACCAGGTCCTTGTAGATCATGGGGACAAAAGCCGTGTGGTGTTTGGCGGCCAGATCGCGGAAGACCTGCTCGAATTGCTGGATGTACTCCTGCCCATAGTTGGGCGGCAGTGTGATCCCGGCCAGCAGAATCTTGATGTGCGCGTTTTCAAGCGCGGTGAGCACAGTGTCGAGGTTGCGGCGGGTCTGGGCCGGGGGCACGCCGCGCAAGCCGTCGTTGCCGCCGAACTCGACGATGACCGCTTCGGGGTGGAGTTGCAGGATCGAACGCAGATCGGCGACGGCGTCCTTGGTGGTGGCGCCGCTGGTGCCTTGATTGTTCACCTTGTAGCGATAGCCGCGGGCGTCCAGGTCGCGTTGCAGGGCGTCAGGAAAAGACTGCCCCGTCTGGAGGCCGTAGCCGGCGGTGATGCTGTCGCCATAGCAGACCAGCAGGGGCCGGTCGGCGGCAAGAGCCGGCAGGGCGAGCAGGAGCAGAAGGATCGTGCCCACCCACCCATTTCGCAAAGTGCGCGAAATGGATGGGGCGCCCAGCGAAAAGGTTGGGGGACACGGTATCGGGGGCGAAACGAATCTCTTGCGGTGAACGTCCACAGAGATAGTGTAGACGCGTGAAGTTAGGGCGAGTGGTTAAGGGATTAACCCACATTTCTCACCAGGCGCGTCAACGAATTTGTAGCGCCGGCCTCCTGGCCGGCTGTAGCGTGGGTCTCCAGACCCACGCCGGACACCATTTGCGCCGTCACGATGCATGCAAACGGTTTCGATGAACGGTGTCATGCTCTGGCGGCGAGGACGCCGCCAGTACAGCCGACCAGGAGGTCGGCGCTACAGAGCGTCGGCTTGGTCGTGACAAATGCCGGCTAAGGCGCTGGGAACAGACGAGAGTGGAGGGTATCGGGTGATTGAAGTCCGGGATGCGAAGAAATGGATTCAGAACGGCGCGCGGCGGGTGGAGATTCTGAAAGGGATCTCGCTGAGGATCCCGGCGGGGCAATTCGTTGCCATCGTGGGCGCCAGCGGCAGCGGCAAAAGCACGCTGCTGGGCCTGCTGGCGGGCCTCGATACGCCCAGCTCCGGCGAGATTTGGCTGGACGGCGTGCCGATCCACAATTTGGCCGAAGCGGAGCTTTCCCTGGTGCGCGGCAGCAAGATCGGCTTCGTCTTCCAGTCCTACCAACTGATTGCCACCCTGACGGCTCTCGAAAATGTCTTGCTGCCCTACGAATTGAACATGGATGGCAGCGGGCTGAAACAGGCGCGGAGGCTGCTGGACGAGGTTGGGCTGGCGGAGCGCATGGATCATTATCCCGTGCAGCTTTCCGGCGGCGAGCAGCAGCGGGTGGCGCTGGCCCGGGCCTTTGTCGTCGAGCCGCCCATTGTCATGGCCGACGAACCGACCGGCAACCTGGATTCCGCCAATGGAAAGCTGGTGCTGGACCTGTTGCTGGAGCGGAACAAGCGCGCCGGGACGACGCTGGTGCTGGTGACGCACGACCCGGAGGTGGCCAGCCGCGCGGATCGCAAGATCGTGCTGCGCGATGGAATGGTGGTCGAGGATACGCTGCCCTTCAGTGCGCCGGTCCAACTGGCGGAGCAGGCCCAACATGGCTAAGCGGCGGGCGCTGAGCTGGAAGCGGGCGGCCTCGATTGCAGGTCGGGATTTGAAGTCCGCGCCGGGCAAGTTTGGCTTTGTGGTGCTGTCGGTGGCTGTCGGCGTGGCGGCGCTGGTGGGGGTGCGCGGTTTCAGCGACAGCTTCCGGGGCACGCTGGGCGCGCAGGCGAAGTCGCTGATGGCCGCCGACCTGAGCGCGCGCATCTACCGCCAGCCGACGGCGGAAGAACTAGCTAAGGTGACCGCGCTGGAACAGCAGGGCATGCGCGGCACGTGGGTGACGGAGACGGTTTCAATGGCTTCCGCGCCGCCTGACCCGGTGCCGCTGCCGGTTTCGCTCAAGGCCGTCGATCCGGCCGAATACCCCTACTATGGCAATGCCGAACTGGAGCCGGCGATGGGCTTGCAGCAGGCTCTCGATGGTGACTCGGCGGTGGTGGCCGAGGAGTTTCTCATCCGCCTGAAGACCGAGGTAGGCCAAACGCTGCGCCTGGGCGGCCGGAGCTTTCGCATTGCCGCCGTGCTCAAACAGGAGCCGGACCGCATCAGCGCCGGGGCAGGCCTGGGTCCTAGGGTGATGATCTCGCAGGCGGCGCTGGAGCGCACCGGTCTGCTGGCGCCGGGCAGCCGGGCCAGCCAGCGGCTCTTGCTCAAACTGCCCGCGACGGCGGACCCTGTTGCCTTGCGCAAAGTTGTTGAAGCGGCGCTGCCCGACGCGCAGGTGATGGACTACAAAGAGGGCAATCCGGCACTGAGCCAGGGGTTGGACAACGCCACCGCCATCCTGAGCCTGATTTGCCTGGTGGCCATGGTGCTGGGAGCCATCGGCGTGGCCATGGCCATGCACGCGCACCTGGAACAGCGCATGGATATGCTCGCCATCTTGAAGGCGGTGGGCGCGGGTTCGGCGGACTTGCTGCGGATATTTCTCCTTCAGACGCTGGGATTGGGGCTGGCCGGAGGTCTCGTCGGCGTGGCGGCCGGAGTGGGCGTGATGGCCGCGCTGCCGGCGGTCTTCGGCAAACTGCTGCTGGTTCATGCGGTGCTCGAGTTTCCCTGGCGCTCGGTTGCGGCGGGAATGGGAACTGGATTGCTGACGACCCTGCTTTTCTGCCTGCCCCCGCTGCTGGATGTGCGCGCGGTGCGGCCGGTGCTGGTTTTGCGGCGTCTGGTGGAACCGGGGCCGGAGGGCATCGGCGGCTGGTTTGCTCGTTGGTGGGCGCGGCGTCTGCAATTGGGGATTGCTGCGTTGGTTGTTGTCGCGCTGGGCGGAATCGCCTGGGCGCTCTCCGATTCCGCCAAGGTCGGCGGCTCGTTTGCGCTGCTGTTCTCCATCGCGCTGGTAGTTCTGCTGGTGGTGGCGGCGGTGACGCTTAGGGTGCTGCGCTTTCTGCTCAATCGCGTGCGCCTGGCGCTGCCCTCGTTCCTGCGCCACGGTCTTTCCAATCTCTATCGGCCCGGCAACCAGTCGGCGGCGGTGATGGCCTCGCTGGGCACCGGCGTGATGCTGATTTTGGCGGTCTACCTGATGCAGTCCACGCTGCTGCGCGATCTGCGTGAGACAGCCTCGCCCAAGCTGCCCAATGTCTTTCTGGTGGATGTGACCACCGACGAAGTTGCCGGGGTGAAGGAGTTCTTCCAGCATCAGCCCGGAGTGACCCAGGCGCTGGACCTGATGCCGGTGGTGCAGGGGCGGTTCATTTCGCTCAACGGAAAGACACTGGAGCAGCTCAAAGAGCAGCATTTCCCGCGCCGGATGCTGGAGAATGCCGAGTTGAGCTGGGCGGATGCGCCTCCGCCGGGCGACAAGGTCACGCAGGGCAAGTGGTGGAAAGATGGCGGTGCCGCGGAACTGGCCATTGGCGAAGGAGCGGCGCAGCGGCTGCACTTGGGCGTGGGCTCGATTGTGGAACTGGAAGTGGGCGGATCGGTGCGCTGGCTCAAGGTGGCCGCGGTCTATCGCGCCGACGGTCAGCACCTGGGCGCGCGCGTGCCCTTCGAACTGCCGTCAGGGCAGCTCAAGGACGAGATGGCGACCTGGTACGGCGGCGCGCATCTCGATCCCAAACAAGTGGGGGCCATGGAGCGGGCGCTGTTTCTGGCGTATCCCACGGTGACGGCCATCAACCTGGCCGACGTGCTGGAGCGGATCGAAAGCGTGGTCAATCAGATCACGTTTGTGGTGCGCTTTCTCGCCGGGTTCTCGATCTTTGCCGGGCTGATGATTCTGGCTTCGAGCATTGCCAGCACGCGCTTCCGGCGGATGCGCGAGGCGGTGGTGCTGAAGACGCTGGGCGCTACGCGGATGCGGATTGTGCGCACCTTCAGCGTGGAGTTCGGCGTGCTGGGTCTGCTGGCCGGTTCGGTGGGCGTGGTCTTCGCCAATCTGCTGACGCGAGTGCTGCTGGTCAAGCTGGAAGTCGGGTTCCAGATCGAGTGGCGCGCCACAATCATTGCACTGGTGGGGACGGCGGTGCTGGCCACGGCTACAGGCTGGATCGCCAGCTACCGGATTCTCGGATTGAGACCGTTGGAAGTGCTGCGGGAAGAGTAGATAAGCAGGGAACTGGCGACAGGCAACCGGGGAAACCAGGGGAATCCAAGGGGCAGGCGGGCGGTTTTCCCCGTCCGGGAACGCAGGTCCGGGAACGTCCCGTCTGTCCCCGGTTTTCTGTCCCCGGTTTTCCCAGGTTTCAAAACATCCCGTCTGTCCCCGGTTTTGAAATGTCGTGGGATATGGCACGAGATGTTGCCTCCGGTGCGGCAGCGCTCAAGCCTATTAATCTACCGGGATGGAAGAATATCGACGTTGATATGGAAGAAGTCACGTCAGGGCATACCGCGGGAGGCAACCGTGCCATTCAGAGCGGCAAAAAGGACCTATTCCCTGCAGATTGGAGTGAAGACAAGATCGAGCGGGCAATACGAGAAGCGTATCGAAATGGTCAAAAAATGAGCGGGATTCAAGAAGGAGGCAGGGTCTTTGTGGTTGGGCAGGCCGAGGGCCGCACAATTGAGATGTGGGTTAACACGGAAACAAAGGTGATCGAATCCGCATGGCCAAAATGAAGATGACGCGACTGATATTCCAAATCGATCCTTTCTTCAAGCGGTCCAAGTCAGGGTCGATTTGGGGTACGATTTACTTTGAGAACGGCGATGGTCAGGCTTTCCCAGATCGAGGATGGACTGACCTTGTTGCCGCATTCTTGCGAGGATGGATGAGCGCGCTTGTTCGGATTGCTCATGGTACTTCGTCGACAGAAAGGGTTGTGTTTTACGATGGTCCGATGCAAGTCGAATTGAATGCTAAGGGACGAAATCTAGTAGAGATCATCTTCTTCCACCGAGAGGAGCCGCAGGTGACGGCCGAGGAGGAAATGTTGCACCTTCTCAGCGGTTCGGCCCGAGTATCTGAAACGCTCCTGACGGCCTGCGAGGAGCGCGACTGGTATGATGCCGACACTGCAGCAGTGATGTCATTGCTGGCAGATTGTAGAGATTTGGTCGCCAGATACGAAAGTGACGCGGCGGTGTGACCTTGGGCGGGGCCCCGATTCCAAAACCGGGGACAGACGGGATGTTCCCCAATACTCAAGGTTCAAAGCTAAACTTACCTTGTCTAAGATCCTGGGCCGGTTTTGGCGGGCGGCCCCCTTTTTGCGGAGCCAAGGTTCTTTCCGTGGATTCTTCCAAATCCCGCACAAATTCTTCCGTTCCCAACGGCCGGCCGGTATGTGTGCTCTGCCGTATTGAGAGAATCTCCGATTCTGTCTCGCCGGCCAGCAGATATTCCTTCCAACTGGAAACATCCCATCGCTCCCTCCATGGTTCCATGGTGAGCAATCCGT
>Ga0181529_10005233_pt1 | contig 13662 bp, 15 predicted proteins | sample PEATcosm2014_Bin_36_FD_119763 | JGI IMG/M metagenome (GOLD analysis project Ga0181529, IMG submission 119763) | Peatland microbial communities from MTU Mesocosm Facility, Houghton, MI, USA - PEATcosm2014_Bin10_30_metaG | ecosystem: Environmental > Terrestrial > Soil > Wetlands > Peat | place... | reverse complement strand
CGAAAGACCTCGACCGGCCAGATATTCGCGGGCGACCGCACCTTCGGGCCCGCGCAACTGCTCTTCGAACCAGGCGGCCGCAGTCTCGTGCAGTTCCAGCAACTTCGCTCGCAGCCGCGCTCCGGCGGCTTCTTCGGGCGACGAAAATTCGCGCTTGGGCAGCGGAATTCCGCACTTGCCGGCTACGACGCGCACCGCCTCGGGGAAGGTGACGTTCTCGATTTTCTGGACGAAGCTGAACACGTCCCCGGAGACGCCGCAGCCGAAGCAGTGGTAGAACTGCCGCACCGCGTGGACGGAAAAGGACGGCGATTTTTCCTTGTGAAAGGGGCAGAGGCCCGAGTAGTTCGTCGATCCCGCCTTGCGCAGGCGGATGTAGCCCTCGATCACCTTGACGATGTCGGCCTGCTGCTTGACGGATTGGGCAAAATCGATCACGGAAGGGTCTGTATTGAGGATAAGGCAGGAGCGTGAGTCGGGGTGGGATGGGCGGTGGAGAACGCGGGGGATTACGGTTTGATGGCCGGATGCTATGAAGCTGGAAAGGAAGGGCTGGGGTAAATGGTTACTGAGCGATGAGGGTTGGTCATGGTCGAGGTTTTTGGGTGGGCCATCGGTGGACGCTGGGCGACATTTGAGGACCGATCTACCGCCAACCGACGACTCGGCGATTTCGCTACGATCCAGACCGAAGTGTCTGCGAGATTCGAAGCTCCGCTCGTCGTCCCTGACATTTCAAGTTCGGGATTTGAGACCGCCACTTTCGTGGCCTTAACCCTGCTCGGAAGCCCTAGGCCCACCCAGAGCCTTTGAAAACCGACTGGCTTCCGACCCGCCCGTTAATTAGTCAATGTTGTCTTTCCCTTACTGCAAAAGGGCGTAAGCTATTGCTATACATCAATCTAAGTTTGGGGATTGTCCATGCGAGCCTTCGTCTTTGGAGCCCTTTTAGTGGCCTCGGCAAACCTGTCTGGCCAAACTGCCGACACTGCAAAGCAGGTCTACGACTCGTCCCAGAGCTCGGTCTTTCTGATCTACCTGAACGATAGTTCCGGTTCACCAGCGGCCCTCGGGAGCGGATTTTTAGTCGGCTCGCGTACACTGGCGACCAATGCACATGTCGCTAGTGCCGGCAGCCCGGTCCTTTCGATAGGGCCTGTGCGGATTCCGCTGAGGGTTCTTCGTGTTGACGAGGAAAACGATCTGGCGCTTCTCACCCTGGATGCAGACCTATCCTCGAAGCCGTTGCTCCTATCTGCCTCCGCAGTTTCGCCCGGTGAACAAATCTTCGCGATCGGCAACCCTGAAGGTCTCGAAAAGACCATAAGCCAGGGCATAGTTTCCGGATTGCGGAAGAAGGACAATCGCGACCTAATTCAAATCACCAGCCCGATCTCGCATGGCTCATCGGGTGGACCGATCTTGAACGCAAAAGGAGAGGTCGTCGGGATAGCGGTAGGGGTGCTGGAAAACGGACAGAATCTCAACTTTGCTGTTCCGGTTGCCTATCTCAAGGCCTTGATTGAGAACAGCGGCCAAAGAGGCTCCGCGACGGACACGAAGAGTTCTATCGCCGAAGCTAAGAGGTTGCAAAGCCAGAGAAGCGGTCTTGAGTACTCGAGTGATCCTGCGTCTGACTATCAGCAGTTTGGCCAGCGGATTGAACAGATCATGGCCGATGTCACGCGGGGTTCCAACAATGAAGACGCCTTGACTGACGTAGCATGCCTAGGAACAAAATCTCTCGATTTCAGCGATGGCGGGATCACCGCGGCGAAGAAGCTCAATCAGTTAAAGCCCTCCGCCGGACACAGAGCACTTCTGGCCTACCTTCTGCTCGACCGCGCACAAATCGAAAACCTCGTTTCGCTTTTTAGCGAAAAGGACAGTCCCGCTCAAGCAGAGGCGGTAGCTTCCGCCAAGAAATTCTTCGAAGACGCGGCTCAGGAGGCAGCTGATTCCAGGAGGGTCGCAAAAGGAACGGATTACCTGCTTGCCAGTTTTGTCCTTGGCGGAGCAAAGGACGGTGAGGGCGAATATTCCGACGCCGCAATGATCCAGTCTCCCGTTGTAAATGGGGTCCTCACCGTGTGCGACGCTGATCTAGTTCAGACCGCATTCGGGAACCTGATTACGGAAAACACCAAAGCAAAAAGGCCGGAAGAAGCCGAAGGATGGTTCCGCCGGTACGCGGCAAGGTATAAGCCGACGGGCTACGATTGGGACTCTGAGGGAGACCGCAGAGAAGAGGCAAAAGATTTCCCCGCGGCCGCTGATGCATACGAGAGGGCCGCAGCAGATGGCGATTACTATCAGTACGACAACTGCTTTGCATCCATTGATCGCTACAAACAGCAGATTACTGACCAAGACAAAGTTCTCGCCGATGGAAGAAAATGCGTCGAAGCCTCCGTCAAGAATACGAACAAAGGCACAGAGCACTTTTTCAAGCAAGGACTCCCTCTCGTCTATCGGGATATGGCGGATGTGTTGAACTCCCGGGGAGCATATCCATCTGCATTCGAATACATAAAGGAAGCAATTTCAGCAGATCCGCAAAATGCATTTGGAATGTATCTGGAATCGGAGATTCTGGAAAACATGGAAAGGTATTCGGAGTGCACCTCGGCCGCTCAGGAAGCGGTGCGGTTGTCTGACGGCGCCTACCCGTTCATGCAGTTCCAGTTAGGACAGTGCTACTTCGATTCGGGGAATTGGAGCCAGGCCGTATCAAGCTATAGAATCGCCGCTGAAGGCAACAAGGCTGACCCGGCCGCGGCTTTCAACCTCGGCCTATCCCTTCTGAGACAAGGTTTCGGTGCAGATGCACACCAATGGTTTCGCGAAGCTCTCAACAGAAATCCCAGCAGCGAGCTGCGGGGAAAGATAATGCTCCAACTGCAATAAGTCATTTGTTCAAAACGGGCTCTATTTAGAGGTCGACTCTCGCTAATTCAATTATCAAAAATTGGTTGCGCGCAAGGAATGGGATTATTCCCCGGAAACGCCCTTGTCGCCAGTAGGGGTTCTCGGTTTACGCAAAATCGCCCGGTCACACCACGAGAAGCGAACGATGGTTCCGATCCTCTTCGTTTCTCTGCCCATCGTCGGTCACAGACAAGCGTTCTCCACCCAACTTATAAAATACGTTCGCGGTGCGGAAAATAGCGGTTCGCTGGCGCACGATGGCAATAGAAGTCGGGCGGGAAGCCTCAATTTCGGCCAAGGCCAGAAGGTACCCCCCTACCCCCTCCCTACCCCCTAGGGGTATATATTCTCCGCTTATTCGCCTTGGAAAACTCCGATTTACCGGGAAGAACGGAAGCGGCGCACCGAACCAACGCCGGGTCAGTGAGTTGCGGCGACCAGCCTCGCGCGATTCGAAAATGCCAACCGGCGTGGCAGGGCGGAGCGTCTCTCCATGCGGGCCGATGGTTACTTTTGAGGGTCCTGGCCACTTTTTCGGCGGAATCGATTTCGCTACCATGGGTGAATGGCTTTTCCCATCAAAATCTGCGTCGTATGCGAAGAAGAATTTGAACTCAGGCCGGATAAACCCGGCTTTGCCAACCGCTGTCCGTCGTGCAGCGAACCCGAGGCCGCCGACTCTGCAACCGATACCCACCTGAGCGCCGAAGAGCGCCAGGCGGAGATGGAAGCGAACGAGGCCCGGAGGAAGGCGATCCGCGACCTGCTCTACCGCAGCGAGAGCTGAGGCGTGGCCCGGTCTGACCTTCAGGCGTGTGTGCGGCGGCCCGATACCTGTTGCAACGAATATCCTCCTCGTGCATCCAATCCTCAGCAAGGCAGAGGAGGTCAACCATGTCGCTTCGCCCCGTGAAGCAGATTTTTGAAACCAAACCCACCGTCGAGGGCGCCGGCGTTAAATTGCAGCGCGCTTTCGGCTTTGGCAAGACCGCGGAGTTCGATCCTTTCCTGTTGCTGGACGATTTCCGCAGCGACAATCCGGCCGATTATGTGGCCGGTTTCCCCTGGCATCCCCACCGGGGAATTGAAACCATCACCTATGTTCTGGCCGGCGAAGTGGCGCACGGCGACAGCCTGGGCAACAAGGGCCGCATGACCGCCGGCGACGTGCAGTGGATGACGGCCGGCAGCGGCATTCTGCACCAGGAGATGCCCAAGGGGGACGACGCGGGCCGCATGCACGGCTTTCAGCTGTGGGCCAACCTGCCCGCAGCGCTGAAGATGACCGCCCCGCGCTACCAGGACATTCCGGCTGCCGCCATCCCCGAGGTGACGGAAGACGATGGGACCCGGGCTCGCATCATTTGCGGCGAGTTCTGGGGCAAGACGGGGCCGGTGGAGGGCGTGGCGGCAGATCCGCGCTATGTGGACATCTCCGTCCCGCCCCTCAAGCGACGCCGCATCCAGGTCGAGACCACGCGCAATGCATTCGCTTACGTCTTTGCGGGCGCGGGGACCTTCCGGGACGCATCGGCTCCGCAGGCCGTGCTGACCGAGTCGGCTGTGGACCCGAATGCCGCCCCGGTGTACGACGCGAAGAACCACTCTTTGGTCCTGTTCGATCAGGGCGACGAGATCGTGGTGCAAGCCGGTCCCGAGGGGATACGGTTCCTGCTGGTTTCCGGCCAGCCGCTGGAGGAGCCGGTGGCGTGGTATGGGCCGATCGTGATGAACACGGAGGCCCAGTTGCGGCAGGCGATGCACGAACTGCAAAGCGGGACGTTCATCCGGCACGGGTGAAGACAGACGGCCTCCGTTCATGGGGGCGGATGTAACGGAGGTATATCACAACCTGCCACGCAATTGGCGTTTTGCTATACTATGCTCAATCCCGGAAGGGGTGGGCCCTCCCGGGAGTTTGGCTACCTCATCAGCAGCGCCAGGACGAGGATTACAAAGGCCGTCACGAACCGCCAGTCAATGGCGATGGTGATGGCCACTCGCATCCAGGACGATTTCTCATCCAATCGTCCCACCTCCTTTGCGTTGGCACGGCCCGCAGGTCGCTCGTGGCGGCCTGCGGACCGACGGCCCGATCTTCTGGACCGATCTTTCCACCGCTGCCGCTCCCACACACGCAAAGAAGTGCGACCAGTTTATCGCCTGTTACCTGTTCTGCGGTTTTCGGGACAGGTTCAGACGGGAATTTCTTGGCATACCACCACTAAAACGTAAATTTCTACCAGTGTGTTACGCCTCTACCGGCAGTTCCGCAGAGAGAATGTTCATGGGAGTGAGCCCGCGTTGGCGCAGGGCTCGGAGGCTGAGCGCGTCGTGGCGCTTGGCCAGGCGGCGGCCGTTGTGGTCCACCACCAGGCGGCAATGGAACCAGCGGGGATTGACGAAGCCCAGGGCGCGGTTCAGCAGGATTTGGCGCGCCGTGGACTTGAGCAGGTCGGCCCCGCGCACCACTTCCGTAATTCCCATGGCTGCATCGTCGGCCACGCAGGCAAGCTGGTAACTGGGTCCGCCACCACACCACGGACGAAGACCTGTCCGTGGGGACCCCGGATTGCCGTCGCGCCGCCACACCACGAAGTCTCCGAAGTCGCGGCCGGCAACAAAGCGCTGCGCGCCCAGGTTCTGGTCTTCGAACTCGACCACCTCGCCGTCGCGGACGCGAAAGCGCCAGTTGATGTCGCCGGGCGTCTCGATCTCGTCCGCAGTGGGGCCGGGCAGTTGCGGAATGTTGCCCTGGAAGCGGCGGCAGGTGCCGGGATAGATGGGCTCGTCGTCCAGCGGCTCCAGCTTTCCGTTGCTCGGCGGCGCGCCCGGTGAGGAGCTTTCATGCGGAGCGGCCAGCGCGGCCGCAAGGTCCTTGCGCGAACAGCGGCAGGGAAAGAGCAAGCCGCGGCGCAGCAGCCTGCGCCAGGCATCGAGGTAGATGGCACGGCGGCGGCTCTGCACATAGGGCGCGAACGGGCCGCCGCGATCGGGGCCCTCCTGCCAGCGAATGCCCAGCCAGCGCAGGTCTTCCATGGCGGCTTCGGCGTACACCTGCCTGCTGCGTTCCGCGTCCAGGTCTTCCATGCGCATCACCAGCGTGCCGCCCGCGTCGCGCGCCCGCTGCCAGGCTGTCCAGAAGGTGCGCGCGTGGCCCACGTGCAGATAGCCGGTGGGCGAGGGCGCAAGCCGGCCGCGATAACTCGACGTCGGCGTTGGAGGAAGGCTGGCCATGCTGAATTTGAGTGTAGCCATCTCCGTCCGCGCTGGATATGAAGAGTTTGGTTCCCGCCCGCAGGCGATGAATCGGTACGGGGCTGCGAGACAGAACGCCTTTCTGCCTTCTTTTTGATCGCCCGTCAACCGGTGAAGGTCTATTTGCTTTTTAACAGAAGCCAAAGCTCATCTGGAGCTCTTGCCTCGAATGACTGGGAGCCGATGCGATCAGAGAAGGTCCAGAAACTCCTCGACCGTCAGGCCGGAAACCCTGATCAGTGCGCGCAGTGTACCGGGCGCAAGCTCGGAATGCAGCGGGACCGTGAGGTTCGCCCGGACGCCAGCTTTGGTAAGGACCAAATGGCTTCCGGCTTGGCCACGAGCCGACCAACCTGCTTTTTCAAAGGCCTTTGCCGCTTCTTTTCCGGAGATATTGCTCAACTTGCCCATATCTTTAATTACACCTTTCATGAATTCTAGGGTTTACTTAGAAATTATCTGCAAGCGACAACAGTAATATTACTGGACAGCGTGACTTACCCCGATCAGTTTCGAACATAAGAACAATTCGCGACTTTGTCAAGTGAAACAATCGTGTAAGCCCAATATAATCATTATCCTGCGCCTTGCTATGAGTCGAATCAGAAGTAGAGGGCGCTTAAACCGCAACAAGCACTGGCACTTGCCCAGCCGGAAGCGAATCGGCGGCCTTTTGGTCTTCTGCCCAAAGCCAACCTCCAATTGCTTCGCGAATATTCGCCAGAGCTTCCTTCTCGTCCTTCCCTTGGCTCACGCAGCCCGGAAGTGCGGGGCATTCGGCAACGATCCAGCCGTCTTCCTTGGGATGTACAACCACATGAAACATCATGGCAAGCTCCTCGTCAATCCGAATCGCCCAGCTTGAGCACAGCCGGATTGCCCGTCCACCGATCATATTGGGCAGTTTGCACCCAATGCAAGCCTACCACCTATGAACGTTTAGACTAAGAAGGATATGAGCACACTGAAAGCCGTTCGCGGCACTCGTGACCTGTTGCCGCCGGAAACGGCGCTTTGGAACCGAATCGAAGCCACCGCCCGGGACGTTTTTGCCCGTTACAACTTCGGCGAGATTCGCACCCCTGTCTTCGAAGACACCTCCCTGTTTGCCCGCGGCGTGGGCGAGGAGACCGACATTGTCTCGAAAGAGATGTACACCTGGGAAGACCGGGCGCGGGCGCAGTCGGAGAAGCCGCAGTCGCTGACGCTGCGGCCCGAGAATACCGCCGGCGTGGTGCGCGCATACATTGAGCACAAGCTGGGCGAGACGGGCCAGTTGCAGAAGCTTTATTACATCGGGCCGCAGTTCCGCCGCGAGCGCCCGCAGAAGGGCCGTTACCGGCAGTTTTCGCAGATTGGCGCCGAGGTGATCGGACCGGTTTCCGCGGGCAGCGAAAGCCCGCTGCGCGACGCCGAGGTGCTGGAAATGCTGGCCACGCTGCTGGACGAGCTGGGCATCACGGGCTGGACGCTGGAACTGAATTCCGTTGGGTCCTCCGCGGACCGCGAACGTTACAATCTGGCTCTTCGGGAGGCGCTGGTTCCTCTGGCTCCTCGCATGTGTGAAGATTGCCAGCGGCGCGCCGTGACCAATCCGCTGCGCGTGCTGGACTGCAAGGTTCCCGCCGACCAGCCCATCATCGAAACGCTGCCCAAAATCGCCGATTCGCTGGATGAAGAGTCAAAGGCCCATTTTGCCGCGGTGACGGCTGCGCTGGACGCGGCGGGCGTGCCTTACACGCGCAATCACCGCCTGGTGCGGGGCCTCGACTACTACACGCGGACAACTTTCGAATTCACGCACGGAGGCCTGGGCGCGCAGAATGCGCTGCTCGGCGGCGGGCGCTACGACGGGTTGAGCGAGGCGATTGGCGGACCGAAGGCGCCGGGCATTGGCTTCGCCATGGGCGAGGACCGGCTGGTGCTGACGCTGCAAGCGATTGAAGCGGCCGCGCCGCAGTTGGCCGACGGCTACATTGCGCCGCTGGGCGAAGGGCTGAACGCCGCGGCGCTCGGCCTGGCGCGGGAGTTGCGCCGCCAGGGGCTGTGGATTGAACTGGGCGAGGGCAGCTTTCGCCTGAAAAAGTCTTTCGATGCCGCGGACAAGACCGCTCGCCACATTGTCATCCTGGGCGAGAACGAACTCCAATCCGGTATCCTGACAGTAAAGAACTTCTCCACCGGCATACAAACAAAGGTGCCTCGCGCGGAGCTGGCCGTCTTCCTTTCCACCCCCGCAAGCGAGTAAAAGGACACCCAAAGTAAAGGATACAAGTCGTGCTCGATTTTCTAGGTAGCCTCGAACGGACGCATCACTGCGGCGAACTACGCGCCGCCCACGCCGGCCAACAGGTTGTATTGATGGGCTGGGTCAACCGCCGTCGCGATCACGGCGATCTGATTTTCCTCGACCTCCGCGACCGCACCGGCATTTCCCAGATCGTTCTGGACAAAGAGCTTGTACCCGAGGGCCACGCCAAGGGCGAACAGGTGAGGCCGGAGTACGTGGTGGCCGCCGTGGGCAAAGTGCGCCTGCGGGACGCCGACGCCATCAATCCCAAGATGCCCACGGGCGAGATCGAGATCGAGGCCACCGAGTTGCTGGTCCTGAACGACACCCGCCTGGCGCCGTTTTCGCCGTCTGAAGAAGCCATTCAGAACGAGGAAGTCCGCCTCAAGTACCGCTATGTGGACCTGCGGCGGCCGGAGATGCAGCGCAACTTCTGGCTGCGCCACGAGATCGTGCTGGCTATTCGCGAGAGCCTCAGCCGGCAGGGCTTTCTGGAGATCGAGACGCCCATCCTGACCAAATCGACCCCCGAGGGCGCGCGCGATTTCCTGGTGCCCAGCCGCGTGCATCCGGGCGAGTTTTACGCACTGCCGCAGTCGCCGCAGATCTTCAAGCAGATCCTCATGATCTCCGGCTTCGACAAGTACTTCCAGATTGCCCGCTGTTTCCGCGACGAGGACCTGCGGGCCGACCGGCAACTGGAGTTCACGCAGGTTGACCTGGAGATGAGCTTCCCGCAGCAGGAGACGGTTTTTGCGGTGGTTGAACAGTTCATGGCGGCAGGCTTTGCTGCAGCCGGGGTTACGCTGCCCACGCCCTTCCCGCGCATCACCTACGACGACTCAATGCGGCAGTATGGCAGCGACAAGCCGGACCCACGCCTGCCCGGACTCACCGATGTGCGCTCCGCATTCACGGACGCGGCGCTGGCGACGTTGCAGATCGACCCCGCTTTGCCTGTGGTGGCGTTGCGCATTCCCAAAGTGGGTGAGCTGAGCCGCAAGGAGAGAGAGGAGAATCATCCGCTCTTCGATTTGAAGAAGGGCGCCAAGTTCATCGACGACTTCAAGCGGCTGGCCAAGGGATTCCCCGAATCGGCGGCCAAGGTGAAGGAACTGGTTGGCGCAGCCGAGGGCGACTTTGTCATCATCGTTGCCGGCGATCCGGCCCATCCGGTGAAGGCCAGCGACACCAAGTTCCCGGGCCGTTTGAGCGAGCGAGAGATCAACGTCTACATGGCAGCGGGCAACTTCCGCACCGAACTGGCAAAGAAATACGCTGACCGGCATGGCGCCTTTGGCATTACCGAGAAGGTGGTGCGGGACGCCGATCCGCGGAGCGGAGTTGCTATCGATGGATCGGCAGCTTTTCATCCCATCTGGATCGTCGACTTCCCGATGTTCGAGTACGATCTGGCGACCGGCAAGTGGATGCCGGCGCACCATCCCTTTACCGCGCCGCACGAGGCGGACATGGCCAACCTGCTCACCGACCCGGCGAGCGTCCGCGCCAACTGCTACGACCTGGCGATGAACGGCCTGGAGCTTGGTTCGGGCTCCATCCGTATCCACCGCAAGGACGTGCAGCAGCAGATTTTTCAGTCGCTGGGAATCTCCGACGACGAAGCACGCGCGCGGTTCGGGTTCTTCCTGGATGCTCTGGAGTACGGCACACCGCCCCATGGCGGCATTGCGCTGGGCATCGACCGCATTGTGATGCTGCTGACGGGAGCGCCCAGCCTGCGCGAGGTGATTGCGTTCCCCAAGACCGCCAAGGCCATCGACCTGATGGCGGATGCGCCAACCACGGTGACAGAGCAGCAGTTAAAGGAGTTGCATATCCGGGTGGCGTTGAAAAGTTAGGCTCGTCCGAACCCAGGTCTCAAAATCGAGACCTGGGCACCCGGCCGGTCGTATCCGCAGTTCCTACTTATCCAATTCCGCAAACAGTTCGCTGAGAACTACCCTGATGGGCGTCTCCGGCACGACGAGTTCGCCGGTGCGCACAATGTGCAGTCCATCCTTGGTTGCGGTCCAGGCAGCGCGGCGTTCGGGATCGAAAATCCAGATGTGCTCCACGCCGAAGGCGAGATAGTCGTCGATGCGGTCCTGGAAGCGGCTCAGACGGTCCTCGGGAGAGAGGATCTCGATCGCAATCAGCGGCGGATGGGTGAGAATTTGCTCTCTCGGCACGTCCGCGCGCAGCACTGAAAGATCGGGTACGCGGAAATGGCTGGAGCTCACCTGCGCTCTCACGTCCGTGACAGCCCGAACGCCCCAGGCATCCCGATTGTTCGTGAAAAGAACCACCAAAAGCGTTTGCAGATACCCGTGATCGTACTCACCCACGTTCCGCTCCTCGATGCGACCATCCACATAGTCGCAGTCAGGCCGGTAACTGGTGTGAAGATACTCCTCGACCGTCACATAAGGTTCTTCGATCGGCAGTGTGGCCATGGCAACAGTATGCTCCTGCTCGGCTTGGAATCCAATTGGAAGTTGCGAGATCTCGGACGGCTGGAGACGATCAGTTGGCCCGCGGCTCGCCGCCTTCTTCCTCTTCGCCTTCGATCGAGATGCGCAGGGAGCGCAGGAAGCTCAGATCGTTCGGAGTGAAGGGATCCTCCGAGTCGCCCTCATCCTCGGCGGCAACGGCGTCTTCAGCCTCTTTGGCGGCGACCTCGTTGAGGCCGATGGTGGCTTCGAGCATCAGGAGCACGTCAAAACCGTGCTTGCGGATGTCCTGAACTACCCCAGCGATTTGCTCGCTCTCGATGACCGACTCATGGATGGCCTCCCCTAATTGCTGGATCAGTTCGCGCAGACGGGATGTCACAGGGTACCTCCAGTGGCGGCGGCCGGCGCGAGCAACTGGCGCGGGTAGCGGCATGAGATTTCTCTACCTTACGTCTGACGCCGTTTCAGGGCAACTGGGAAGCGTAACAAACTGAGAAAAGCAGTCCCCACAGGTCGCTGATACCATCATAAACGGAATGAAACCTCAGAACATAGGCCGAGCCCTGGGTATCGGGTTGCGAGTGGGCGGAAGGATTATTGGCCAGCGCATCGCCGGCACGGCACAACCTGCCACGGCGCCTCAAGCAGCTGCCAGAGCCAGCCAGGAGAGCCGCGCTGCCGGCAGAACGGCCGGTCAGGCGAGCCGGGGACTGGCGCGCGGGGTGGGCGGGTTCCTGCGCCCCTTCCGCCGCGTGGGCGGCATCCTGTGGCTGGAAGTGACGGGCGTCTTCTTCTTCCTGCCGGTGGTTGTATTCGCCCCCATCCTGTGGCGCACCCGGGCCAGCTACGCGCATGGTCCCGATCACAGCACATTTCTGCTGACCGGAGGCGTGATGCTGGCGTTTCTCTACCTGAGCGTGAGTTCGTTCTGGCGGGCGCGGAAGCGGTGAGGCAGACGAGGCCGGCCTCCTTTGTCGCATGGGAACGGCCGAGGCGGGACTGAAGGGGGAGACGGGCTGGGAAGAGTCTAAAACCAGCGCCTGCGCCGCCTGAGCGCCCAGACCACCAGGACGACCAGCACCAGTCCAATCAGCAACCAGATCAAGTCGTTGCTTCTGAAGTCGCCTCTGAAAAAGCGGTGAAGGGACCTGGACGCGGGCCAGCGCATCAGCGCCAGCGCATTGCTCATTGCCATCCCCATCTTTACCCCCCGCGGGCCCGGTTCAATGCCGGCCCGCTGCCCGGTAAGAATCCTGGGTTGCCTCGCGAGTTGCCTGCGAGACAAATGGACATGGCGCTCAGCGATGCTTTCTCCACCATAGCCGCGGCGCAATCGCAAAATTCAACTGCACCAGCACAATAGCCCCGATGCTGACCCACGTGTTGATGAAACACAAGGCCGCACCGGCTGCGTAGAGCGACTGCGCGATGAGCACGCGGCGGCAGATGCTGCCGCGCACCTCGTCGGGCGTGTCGGCCTTGATGAGGCTCAAGTGGGTGGCGTGGGTCCAACTCCAATAGAGCATGGCGCCGGGGGCAAAGATGTTGAGCCAGTAAATGCCCAGCGCCGCGCGGTAGGTGATGAACTCCGCAAGAAGACGCGTGGAAAGCGGCATGAGGGTGATGGTGAACAGGAACCCGAGGTGAATCCAGGTGAGGTCGCGCGTGCCCTCCGCGATGTGGTTGAGCTGGGTCTGCTGGCCCGCCCAGAAGATGCCCAGGGTGAGAAAGCTCATGCCATAGGCGATCCACTGGGGACCGAGAGCGCCAAGAGCACCGAGCAGTTCATCTTCAGAATGCACCTGGGCGGCGGTGGGGATGTGCAGATCGAGCACCAGCAGGGTCATGGCCACGGCAAAGATGCCATCGCTGAGCGCGGCCAGACGTTCCAGGCTGCGGCCCTGAATGCGGTTGTAGAGGTTGGGCACGGGGAAAGCCTCTCGACTCAAAGATACCTGTGATTCACGCCACTCAAGCGCGCGTGGAGGAAAGAGACGGCCAGCAGGGCTAAGCCCAGGACGATCAGAGTGGTATAGCGGTCAGAGGGCGATGGGCAGCTTGCCGGGCGCATCGGCGAGCAGACCGGCCATGTGTGCGCGCCGGGCTCCGTGGCGGACTCCGGCGGTGAAAGAAAGCTTCCATTGTGCGATTGGGCGGAACTATAGCGGGTTTGCTGCTAAAGCCACGGAGTTATTTTCGGCCCTGGTTCACGCCCGCGGCCGGGGCGGCTTGCGGGTAAGTCTCCAGATGCCCACGGCCACCGCCAGCACACCCAATCCGTAAGCCAGCATCGCGCGCTGCCCGCTACGGATGGCCCAGCCCTGATAAAAGGCAAACCCTCCCAAAACAATCATGATGATGCCGCGAACCTGATTCATGCGTCTTCCCCTTCGGCAGAGTCTGCCTTTTTGATGCTATTGATCCGGCCCCTAAATACTGTTATGTCTTCCCACCCATTTCGCGATGAAACCTGCGAAATGGATGGGGCACGGTAATTCTATTTTAGGGTCGGCTCAATAAAGCCAGAGCCCTGGGAGTTTGACCCGGCAGCCGCCGAATCCCTATCGTATGCAAGGTACAGCAATACCGAAAGGAACACCCGATGACGCTCCCCATTCAGCCTGAAGCCGCCCAGCCCGAAGCCGCCGCGCCGGTCGCCTCCCCGCTCAAGAAAACCGCGCTGAACGCCACCCACCGCGCGCTCAAGGCCAAGATGGTGGACTTCGGCGG
>Ga0181529_10005232_pt1 | contig 13664 bp, 12 predicted proteins | sample PEATcosm2014_Bin_36_FD_119763 | JGI IMG/M metagenome (GOLD analysis project Ga0181529, IMG submission 119763) | Peatland microbial communities from MTU Mesocosm Facility, Houghton, MI, USA - PEATcosm2014_Bin10_30_metaG | ecosystem: Environmental > Terrestrial > Soil > Wetlands > Peat | place... | reverse complement strand
CGTTTTTGCCTTCCGGAGGGAGCGTGGGGCTTCAGCCCCACGAATAAGTCCAACTAATTCAGCGGGCTTTAGCCCCGGGCCTTTTGCCAGAAGCAGCAATCAAGCCTTTTTCCGCAGCCTGTTCAGGCCCGGGCCTTTGGCGTTCTTCCAGAATCTGAAGGAAGTCCAACTGCAGTATTTTCAGCTTGTGCGCGCCATCCAATGGCTCTGATTGATTCCCCGTGTCGTTCTGCACGCAAATCGGTGTGTTTCCGGTGTGGATCGAGGTTAGGCCTTTGCCTTCAAACCATCTACCTCGCCAGCGCGTTGAACATCCAGAAGAGTATGCCCGACAGCAGCGCCGCCGCCGGCAGCGTGAAGACCCACGCCGCCGCGATGTTGCGCAGGGTGGTCCGCTGCAACCCGCTGCGATTGGCCGACATCGTGCCGGCAACGCTCGAACTGAGCACATGGGTGGTGGACACCGGAAGGCCGTACGTGCCCGCCGCAAGGATCGTTGCCATGGCAACCAGTTGCGCCGAGGCCCCCTGCGCGTATGTCATGCGCTGCTTGCCAATCTTCTCGCCCACCGTCACCACGATGCGTTTCCAGCCGATCATCGTCCCCAACCCCAGCGCCAGGGCCACCGCAACCTTCACCCAGGTGGGAATGAACTTGGTTGACTTGTCCAGGTAGCCCGTGTAGTTCGCAACAATCTTTTTGTCCGCCACCGGCATCTGCGGCCCGCCGCTCTTGGCCATCAGGCGCAGAGTCTCGCTGGTCAGGTACATCTGGTTGCGCACGTTGGCCTGCATCCCCTGCGGCACGTCCTCGAGCGTCCCGTACTGCGTGGTCTCGTTGCGGATGTCGAGCACCATCTCTTCGAGCGCCAGCGTCACGCTCGGATCGTACTTCTTGGTGCTGACAAAGTTCTCCAACTCAGGCCCTGCGTTCGGCGCCGCCGTCCCCGGCTGAACATAATGGTCCAGCACCCCGGCCACTTGCGTGGAAACCACTGCAAACTCCTGCACCTGGCTGGCACCCATGGTATGGTTCAGCGCGTAGGCCGTGGGCACCGTGCCCACCAGGATCAGCATCATCAGCCCCATGCCCTTCTGGCCGTCGTTGGAGCCGTGCGCATAGCTCACGCCGCCGCAGGTCAGAATCAGCAGACAGCGAATGTAGAACGGTGGCGGCGCGGTCCCCTTGGGGGCCTGATAGAGTTGCGGGTCCTTGGCCAGCAGCTTGAACAGCAGAAAAACCAGCCCGGCCGCGGCAAACCCCACCAACGGCGAGACGCATAGCGCCGCAATGACCTTCTTAACCTGCTCCAAGTCCACGCCCGAGGTCCCGGTGGTTCCCTTCATCAACTGAAACGCCAGACCCACGCCCAGGATCGAGCCAATCATGGTATGCGAACTCGACACCGGCAACCCGCGGTACCAGGTCGCCAGGTTCCACAGGATCGCCGCCACCAGCAGCGCAAACACCATAGCGAAGCCAGAACCCGAGTTGCCCTTCAGAATCAGTTCCACCGGCAGCAGCGAGACGATCGCCCAGGCCACCGCGCCCGAACTAAACAACACGCCGATGAAGTTCAAAATGCCCGAATAGACCACCGCTATATGCGGCTCCAGCGAGTGGGTATAGATCACCGTCGCCACAGCATTCGCCGTATCGTGAAATCCATTTACAAACTCGAACCCCAACGCAATCAGCAGCGCAAGCCCAAGCAGCATGTACGGGAAAAAGCTCACTGTATGGACGGTCGAGAGGTCTCCCCACACCTGCGCCGCAATGTAGATCAGCCCACCCGCCAGAACCAGCGAAAACAACCCCACGCCGATCTTGCCGGTAGACGACTTCCTTAAATTATCTGCGAGTATTTTTTCTTCGAGAACCGAGGGATGAGGCAGCGTGGCTGGCGTGGCCATGAATCACCTTACTTGAATTGCTGATCCATAACTAAAGCTACTCTATTCACACTGTAGAAATGTTACAGTCCTATGAAAGATTCCATCGCCCTGCAAGCGCCGCTGGCCCGGAAAACCCATCCAGAAATCAGATAATCACATATTAATCAATTTCTTACAAAGCAATCGGACGCGCCGGAACGCTGTGGACAACAGGACGCAATGAACGAATATCGCACAATAAAAACCGAATACCGCACAACCGGACTACCGCCAGTCGTCCCGCGCCGGCGCCTCACCGGCAAACACCGCATCGAATCCCTCTGCCTTCTTGATCAGAATGTCGCCCAGCTCGCGCGGCTGATGCAGCAGCACGGCCTGCAATCGCACCAGCTCCAGCATTGCCAGAAACATGCAGATCAGCGCCCGCTCCGAGTGGGTGCTGTGCAGCAGCCGGCGCAGGCTCACCGGGCGGTCTTCCATCATCAGCCGCCGCTTCACATAGTCGATCATCTGCGCCACGGTCACCGATTCCTCGTTCACGTCCATCACGGGACGGTCGCGCAGCCGCTCCAGCACCTCCTGAAACACGCGCACCAGATCCACCGTGTCTGCCGCAATCTCCTGCTCCGCACCGTCGCCCGCCTCGTCGCCGCCCGTCTCCTCGCGCAGAAACGACCGCATCCCGGGGTTCGACCACGTCGCCTCTTCGATCTGCTGTTTCTGCATCAGCATCTGCGCGGCGGCCTTGAAGCGCTCATGCTCCAGCAGCCGTTCCACCAGCTCCCGTCGCGGGTCTTCCGCATCCGCTCCCGTCACGTCCGATGGATCGCGCGGCAGCAGCGTCTTCGACTTGATGTGGATCAGCAGCGACGCCATATAAATAAACTCGCCCGCTGAGTCCACGTCGGTCTGCCGCAGTTGGTGGCAGTAGTCCAGAAACTGCGCCGTAATCAGCGCAATCGGAATGTCGTAGATGTCGATGTTCTGCTTGCGAATTAAATCCAGCAACAGGTCCAGCGGCCCGTCGTACACCTGCCCCACGGTCACCGAGAAGGGCGACTGCGAAGCCTCTTCCTGTGCCGCGCCGCCGCTCTGCTTCACCGCAATCTCCGGCGTCACAGGCCCCGGCCGCAGCACCAGTGTCTCCGGCACTGGCTCGATCGCCTCGTCCGCGCCTGCCTCGACCTGTCCGGCGCTCGCGTTCTCTCGAATCTCGTCGCTCATCGCCGCGCCAGCCTCATCGCCGTGCGCACCTCGCGCATCGTCTGCTCGGCCCGCGCGTTGGCCCGCACCGCGCCCTCGTCCAGAATCGCGTTCACCTCATCCGGGTGCGTCTCGAAGTAACGCCGCCGCTCCTGGATCGGCGCCAGCTCCTTCACCACCGCATCGGTCAGCCATCCCTTGCACTGGATACAGCCAATCCCCGCCGACGTGCAACCCTCACGCACCTCACCCTGCGTTTCGCTCGAAGAAAAAACCTTGTGCAGATCGAAGACGGGACAGACCTCCGGATTGCCCGCGTCCGTCCGCCGAATTCGCGCCGGATCGGTCACCATCGTCTTCAGCTTGGCGCGAACCTCCGGCTCCGGATCGGAGAGCAAGATCGTGTTCCCATAGCTCTTCGACATCTTCCGCCCATCCGTCCCCGGCAGCTTCGGGCTCGGCGTCAGCAAAGTCTTTGGCTCGGGCAGTATCTCCCGATCGTTCGCTCCATAAATATGATTGAACCGCCGCGCAATCTCGCGCGTTATCTCGACGTGCGCCTCCTGGTCCAGCCCCACCGGAACAAAATCCGTCTGGTACACCAGAATGTCGGCGCTCATCATCACCGGATACCCAAGGAATCCGTAGGTTGCCAAGTCTTTTTCCTTGAGCTGCTCCTGCTGGTCCTTGTACGTCGGCACGCGCTCCAGCCAGCCAAGCGGCGTAATCATCCCCAGCAGCAGGCTCAGCTCCGCGTGCGCCGGCACCTCGCTCTGAAGAAAGATCGTGGATCGCGTCCGGTCCAGCCCCGCCGCCAGAAAATCCAGCAACACGTCCTTCACGTTCGCCGGCAGCTCGCTGGTGTCGGCGTAGTCGGTCGTCAGCGCGTGAAAGTCCGCGATGAAGAAGTAGCAGTCGTACTTCGGGGTGCCATCGTCGTTGGTCGCGTTCTGCAACTCCACCCAGTTCTTCAGCGCGCCCATGTAGTTGCCCAGGTGCAGCTTGCCCGTAGGCCTCATTCCGCTCAGTACGCGCCGCAGCGCTGGTTGTTTCGTCTCTTCGCTCATCTTCGTTCCTCAAGAGTAAATGATTGCCGCCTCTTCGTCTGTCCTTCCCGGCCACCGCCCCGCAAAGCTGCCGTCATCCCGCCCATAGCCCCACCAAATCCTGCCGTCATCCCGACCGGAGCGTAGCAAAGCATCCGTCATCCCGACCTAAGCGTAGCAAAGCATCCGTCATCCCGACCGGAGCGTAGCGGAGTGGAGGGACCCCCGCATTTCGCTTTTGTCTGTTCCTGTTCTTCGCCGGGTGCCCCATCCATCGCGTACTTTGCGATGGGTGGGATTCGACCCCATAAATCCTCGCCTTTGCTCTTTCTGACCCCTTACCACTGACTACTGATCACTGTTGTCAAGCCCCTCGACGCCCAGAAATCCCGCTAACCAACGCCCAATCAACCACATACCTCCGAAAAATAGTTGGCATAGTAGTTTCCCTCCACGACGTATAATTAAATCAGTAAGCAAAACCAGACAGACCCGGCCCAACCCGCCGGGCCTTCGATTTTAACTAGCCACACTTACCCGCAACCGTCGCAACCAGGTCCAGACTTATAGTGCTTCTCTTGTTGATAAAGAGCCGAAACCCTCAAGTCGTCATTCTGGCGCAGCCAGAATCTCAGTATTTTGTTTGTAGCTCCTCTACACCTTCAGGAGATCAGCTCTGGTTCAGACTTGGTCCGATCCAATCCATACCAAGTTCAGACTTAACATGCTTTTTTTGAAGACTTTGAGACTTTTTCGCACACGACGGAGAGAACCAGGATGACCGGCGCAACCGCAACCAACCAGATCTTCGCCTTTACTACGTCTCACGCGCTTAGCGCGAGCTTAACTCTCAATTTTTGAATACTTTACGCTATTAGCACGGGGGGGGGTACCAGCTACAACATCAGCAGCAGCCGGTCATAGACGCCCATCAACGGATAGTAGAAGCTAGCGATCCAATGTCCGCCAAAGAGCAACAAAACGATCAGGCCGTACATCCCGATCCGGTCGTAGACCTGCTCCACCCGGTAGGGCAGAAAGTGGCGCAGAACGTGGCTGCCGTCCAGCGGCGGAATCGGGATCAGGTTGAAGACAAGCAGCAGCAGGTTGATCAGCACGCCGTAGTAGAGCAGCATCGCCACGGGGAAGAGCGGAAACGCGCCGACATCCACTGCGAGGTGGTTTGCCGTCGCCATCGCGGCAGCGATCGTAGACAATCCTGCCGGAACAGCGTGCTTGAAGACGATCAGCAGCACGAGCGCAACAGTTGCCATCGCCAGGTTGCTGGCTGGCCCCGCCATCGAGACCAGAATGTCGTCGCGGCGGAGGTGGCGGAAGTTGCGCGTCGTCACCGGGCAGGGCTTGGCCCAGCCGATCAGCCATCCGCCATAGACCAGCGAGACCAGCGGAATCAGCACCGAGCCCAGCGGATCGAGGTGCTTCACCGGGTTCAGCGTCACCCGCCCCAACATGTATGCCGTGGGGTCGCCCAGGCGCATGGCCACGTAGGCGTGCGCGCTCTCGTGCACCGAGAACGCCAGCACCAATACCACCACCTGGAAGAGGATCAGGACAAACTGCTGCTCACTCATCTGTCCAGTTTACAGAATCGCGCGGGGTTCATCCTTCGTCGCCTTCGGAACTGCCGTTCAGCAGATCGGCCAGCGTCTTCTTGTGCTTCGGTTTGGCGGCGGCCTTCTGCTTGGGGTCGGGGATGACGCGCTCCGGCGGCACCGGGCCCACGCGGTCCCGCGCGTTCAGCTTCACCGCCTTCACCGCCGAGAAGACACGCTTCTTCGCCTTGCTCATCGCAGACCTCGCGCAAACAGACCACTGCGCCGCAGCACCGATTATGCAATACTTTTCATTGCAGCAGTATGGCCAGGATTGCCGCGCAGAATCAGTTGGCAGCCAATCCAGGAGGGTCCCAACATGGAAGAACGCGACTTTTTCGACGAAAAACCCGAGCAACGCACGCATACCATGACCTGTCCGCACTGCGGTCAGCCGGGCGAGTACCAGATCGGATGGCTTGTCCGCCGCAAGAAGGCGCAGCTTCCGCGCGGCGCCGACGAGCGCGACCGCGCCCGCTTTGCCAAGGCGCAGAGCTACATGGTGCGCACCGACGATCTGGTGGGATGCAAGAACATCCGCTGCCGCAAGCGGTTCGATGTTGCCGGAATCCAGTCCGTCGCCTTCCTCTAGATTCCAGTTCAATGGCTGCATCTTCGCGTCCCGGTTTGCGATCTAATCCTCGTAAGCCGTCAGCCGCTGGAGGCAACACTTGGCCAACACCTTGATCCCCATCGAGGAACGCACGCAGACACCGCAGCAGGTTGAGGCCCTCGACCGCCGGCGGCGGCGCGGCCAGCTCTTCCTCGTGCTCTGCTTCCAGTGCCTCATCGTCGCTACGCTGGTTACTCTGTGGAGCGGGCAGGACTTGACCTACTCGCCCGGCTGGGTGCGCCCCATATTCTACTGGAACGCCGCGTTGTTCCTGCTTGCCATCGTCTTCGGCGTGGCCGGCGTTCGCCTGCGCCGCGGCTCGCACGAGTTCCTTAGCTACTAAGTTCATCTGCCTCCAAGCGATCTGGCCGAGTCCGGAACTCGGTTACTCCCGGTGTACGCGCGGTTCAGTGTGCAACCGAGTCGTCTGTAGGAGAATAGACAATGGAACGTGGCGCGGAATCGGCGACCACTGAAACACATCCAATCAGTAGAGACGCTTGGCAGAAGTGCAGAGAGATCTGAGGCAACAGGACGGCATGGCGGAAGAGAGCACATCGCAGGGCGAATTGAAGGCCGCGTCGAGGGTGGTTGGCATCGACCTCGGCACGACCAACTCGCTAGTCGCATTCATGCAGGGCGACCAGCCGACGATCATTCCCGGCGAGGACGGCGACCGGCTGGTGCCGTCGGTTGTGGCCTTCGATGCCGATCAGCACGGCTTCGTAGTGGGCAACGGCGCACGGGCGACGCTGCTGAAGGACGCGTCAAGCGTGGTCTACTCCGCCAAGCGCCTGATGGGACGCAGCGTCGAGGACGTGCAGGAGGAGCTGAAGCTCTTCCCCTTCAAGCTGGCGCCGGGACTCGCGCCGGGCGACGTGCTGAAGCTCGAGGTGGGCGGGTTGCAACTGACGCCGCCGGAGATTTCGGCATACATCCTGCTGCAATTGAAGATGAACGCGGAGCGATTCTTCGGCGCACCGGTGACGCGGGCGGTGATTACGGTTCCCGCCTACTTCAACGACGCGCAGCGGCAGGCGACCAAGGACGCGGGACGGATTGCGGGGCTGGACGTGCTGCGCCTGGTGAACGAGCCGACGGCAGCCGCGCTGGCCTACGGGCTGGACAAGAAGCGCGACGGGCTGATCGCAGTGTACGACTTCGGCGGCGGAACATTCGACATCTCCATTCTCAAACTGCACGAGGGCATCTTCGAGGTGATCTCGACTGGCGGCGACACGCACCTGGGCGGCGACGACATCGACAACCTGCTGATCTCGATCGCGCTGGATGACATTGCGGGCGACGCCGATCTGGCCATCGACCGGGACGCGGTGCCCAGCGGCGAGTTGGTGCAATCCGTGCGCAAGGCCGTGATCGAGGCGAAGATTGCACTCTCCGAGGCCGATGAGACGAAGCTCGATGCGACACTTCCGAACGGCAAGCAGTACACGCGCAAGATCACACGCGCGCAGTTTGAACAATTAATTGCGCAGACGATTCTGCGCACCGCGCGGCCCTGCGTGCAGGCGATGAAGGACGCGCACCTCGCAGCCGAGGAGATCGACGAAGTGGTGCTGGTCGGCGGATCGACGCGCATTCCCGCGGTGCGCGCGCTGGTCGACCAACTGTTCAGCCTGAGCGCGCGCGGCAAGAAGCCGCACACGGAGTTGAACCCCGACGAGGTGGTGGCGCTGGGTGCGGCGGTGCAGGCGCAAATACTGGCCGGAGCCAACGCAGGCTCGGCGCTGGACGACCTGCTGTTGCTGGACGTGACACCGCTCTCGCTCGGCATCGAGGCACTGGGCGGAGTGGTGGCGCGGATCATCGAGCGCAACTCGACAATTCCGGCCAGCGCGACTCAGCACTTCACCACCGGCGTGGATGGGCAGACGAACGTCGCCATCCATGTGGTGCAGGGCGAGCGCGAGCTGGCCAAAGATTGCCGCAGCCTGGCGCGCTTCGACCTGAAGGGCATTCCGCCGATGGTGGCGGGGCTGGCTCGCATCGAGGTGAAGTTCCTGATCGACGCCAACGGCATTCTGCACGTGAGCGCACGCGAGCAGCGCAGCGGCAAGGCGGCCGAGATCGAGGTGAAGCCGACCTACGGGCTGACCGACGAGCAGGTGGAGACGATGATCCTGGCGTCGTTCGACCACGCCGAGGAGGACCTGGATGCGCGACAGCTCATCGAGGCCCGGAGCGAGGCGGAGACGATCCTTGTTGCTGTAGAAAAAGGCATCGGCCACGCGGCGTGGCAGCAGATGACGCCCGATGAGCTGGCGCAGATCGCGGCCTGCGTCCGAGAGCTGACACTCTCAGCCGCGGGCAGCGACTACAGGGTGATTCGGCAAAAGATCGAGCAACTGGACAAGGCGACTCGCCGCTTCGCCGAGCTGATGATGGACAGCGAAGTGATGGGCGCGATGAAGGGCCAGACGATGGAAGCGGCAGGTGAGGGTCTGGGCGCAGACGTCACCGCGCCGCATGCCTTCGCCAAGGCCGAGTTCGAAGAGGATTCCGTGGCGGAAGAACAGGCCGCTAGCAGCCCCGGCAAAGCTTAGAATGAGGTTCCTATGTCCGATCGCGTTGCCGATTTGCCTGAAGTCGATCTGTCGAAGCCGCCCGCCGAGGGCATGGTCCGCGTCACCTTTCTGCCCGAGGGCAGGACAGTGGAGTTTGCCTTCAACACGCTGCCGTATGAGGGCCACGGCCAGCCGATGTCGTTCCTCGACGTGGCGGAGAACTACGGGATATTTCTGGACCACGCGTGCGGCGGCGTCTGCGCCTGCACCACATGCCATCTGCATGTGAAGCAGGGGGCGGAGGGGACCAGCGCGGCCGAGGATCTGGAGCTGGACCGGCTGGAGACGGCGGCGGGCATCGAGTTGGACTCGCGACTGGGCTGCCAGGCGGTGATCGAACGGCCGGGGACGTATGTGGTCGAGATCCCCAAATGGAACCGGAACTACGTGCAGGAAGGCAAGCCGGCGCATGGGCCGGGGAGCTAGGATTCGGTCTGCGATTCTCCTTTCATGGTCGAATTGGGCTCGTTGCTGTGGTTACCCCCCCCCGGTGGTAATAGCATAAAGTATTCAAAACGTGTTGGTTAAGCACGCGCTAAGCGCGTGAGACGTAGTAAAGGCGAAAGTCCAGCACTCGGCAGAGGACGGAGCGGGAGCTGGAGCAGGCAAGATAGAGCGGTTGCGCCTGTCATTGTGTGTACCCCCCCGTGTCAATAGCATAAAGTATTCAAAAAATGCAGGTTAAGCTCGCGCTAAGCGCGTGAGACGTATTAAAAGCGAAGACCCGGCGGTTTGCCGGGTCTGTGTGGTTTTGCTTACTGATTTAATTATACGGGATGGAGGGAAACTACTATGCCAACTATTTTTATGGGGGAAGTGATTGAGATGGCGTTGGTTATGGGGATTTTTTGGCTTCGAGGGGCTTGACAAGCGGATTTGCCTGGATTTTTGCGGGTGGAACGGCGTTTTTTATTTCGGCTATGAGCTACGGGCTATGGGCTATGAGCTGTGTGTTATGCGGATGGAGCCGTCGGCGGTCGGCAAGAGCAAGGGCGGGGATTTTGTGGGAGAAAGGGGTGGATGGTTAGGGCGGGCGCGAGTTCGTCGGGATCCTTCGCGCTCGAAAGACGCGTTCAGGATAACAGCGGAAAACAAACAACGGCAAGAACAGGCAACGGCGAAAACCAATACGGAGATTCTGGCTGCGCCAAAATGACGACTCGTATGGCTGCGCCAAAATGACGACTCATGTGGGGGCGGCTCGTCTACCGCGGCGGCACGTCGTAGACTGTGACGAGGAGGGACGGCGATGGCGCGCGAACTGGATTGGACGGACACCGAAGAGATTGGGATTCAACTTCAAGAGACGTTCCCGGAGACCGACCCCTACACGGTGCGGTTCACCGATCTGCACAAGTGGGTGGTGCAGTTGCCGAACTTCGTGGGCGACCCGGCAAAGTCGAACGAGGGGATTCTGGAGGCGATCCAGACGGCGTGGCGCGAGGAGTATGAGGACGCGAAGGACGCGTAGGGACGGTTGTTGGTTTCTGATTGCTGGAACCTTGCTACAGTTTGCGCGCATGCCACATCTCAGAAACGTGACGTGGTTGCCAGGCTGCGGAATGACAAACAAAGACAAATACGGGGGGGCCTCCACTCCGCTGCGCTCCGGTCGGGATGACGGGATGCTGGGGTGGGTGCGGAAGAGAACGGACAGGGGCTTGTTCGGCTAGCGGCGGCGGAGGATTTGGGCGGGGAGTTTGGAGCCGGTGGCGAGGAGGGTGAGGGCGGCGGCGGCGAGCCATACGATGCTGGCGGCGGCGATGGTCTCGAGGTCCTTTGCGTGGGTGGAAACGGGCGGGAGGAGGTGCGCGGCGGCGGTGGTGGCAGCGAAGGCGACGAGCGCGGCGAGGAGGGCGCGACTGATCTCGCCGAACTCCAGGTGGGCGAGCGAGACCAGGCGTTTGCGATGGAGGAGGATGGCGAGCGCGGCGGTCTGAATTAGGATTCCGATGTCGGATGCGATGGCGAGGCCCATGAGGCCGCGCGCGTGGAAGAGGCCCCAGTACATCGGGATGGAGAGCACGGTGATGAGTGTGCCTGTGATCATGGGGGTTTTGGTGTCGCTGGCGGCGTAGAAGGCGCGGGCGTAGATTCCCTGCACCGCCCATAGGGCGAGGGTGATGGCGAGGATGGTGAAGAGCTGTGCGATAGAGGCGGCATCGGCGCGGTTGAACTTGCCGCCACGGAAGAGGTCCATGAGCCAGGGAGCGAGGGCGATCATCCAGGCGGAGACGATCATTCCGACGGCGAAGAGGCGGGAGACGGCGCGGCCGACCGAGGCGGAGAAGTCGTAGGCGCGGTTCTGCTGGAAGAGCGAAGCGAAGAAAGGCAGCGAGGCGGCTCCGGCGGCGGGGCCAATGACGCTGAAGGGCGCGTTAAAGAGGTTTTTGGCGTTGGTGATCAGCGTGATACCGCCGGTCTGGGCGGATGCGAAGAACTTGAAGTAGAGGGCATCGAACGTGACCAGCGAGACGCCGATCATGAGCGGCAGGGAGAGCTTGAACCATTCAAGGAATGCGGGATCGCGGAAGCCGACGATGGGGCGGTAACGCAGGCCGGTGCGGAATGCTCCGAGGGAGTTCAGCAGTGCCGCGCCAACGAAGGAACCGGCGAGGACTCCCCAGGCCAGCGAGTAGACGCCGAGCCGGTGGTGGAGAAACAGTGCGCCGAGGATAATTCCGGCGTTGTAGATGAGCGGGGTGAAGGCCTGGTAGATAAAAATCTTGCGTACCTGCAGGCGCGAGCTCATACAGCTGCCGACGAAGAAGAAGAGTTGGGCGGGCAGCATGAGGCGGGTGAGCGAGGCGCAGAGGGCGGCGCCCACGGGGTCGTGACGGTAGCCGGTGAAGAAGAGCCAGACGTACTGCGGCGCGAAGATTTCGCCGAGCAGCAGGCCAGCGGCCAGCACCACGGACATGGTGGTGAGGATGACGGAGAGGGCCCGGTCTCCGCCCTCGTCGTCACCGGCGACGCGATAGCGGTTGAGGATAGTGATGACGGAGATGGAGGCGGCACCGCCGATGAGGAAGTAGTTGATGAGGTCGGGGAGGGTGAAAGCGGCTTGATAGGCGTCCTGATCGATGCCTGCGCCGAAGATGTGGTTCACGATCTTGATGCGGGCAAGGGCGAGGAGGCCGGAGAGAAAGGCGCTGAGCATGAGAAGCATGGCCGCGGAGCCGGCGGTGTGCTTGCCGGAGATACGCGAGGATGGGGCCTGATGCGAGGCTGTGGGAGGGACTGGATGCGGCTGAGGGGTCAAGCTAGTGTCCATCGCCTTCTGAGTTCGAGCCGGGAGCGAGAACGTCGAAGAGGAGATCGCTGGGGCGAGTGCGGCTGGATGTGCGCGCGGGAGCGGGTGCGGGCTTGCGGGCAAATTTGGACGCGGCGGAGCTTCTGGGGGCAACGGGCTGGGAGAGCATGGTGGCAAGTGCGGCAAGATCGCGGCGGAGATTGCGCAACTGCTTTGTGTCGGGGAGATCGGATGCGATGAGAGAGAGCTGCGGTTCCTTCTGCTTGAATTCTGCCTTGAGCACCTGGCGCGCGCCGGGGATGGTGTAACCCTCGTCCTTGAGGAGGGTCTTGACGCGCAGGGCGAGTTCGACGTCTCGGCGGCGGTAGAGGCGCTGTCCGGTGCCTCCCTTGTTGGGCTTGAGTTGGGGGAACTCGCTCTCCCAGAAGCGCAGGACGTATGCGGGGACCTCGCAGAGCCGGGCCACCTCGCCGATGCGGAAGTAGAGTTTATCTGGGATCTCAGACGCGTTCGCGCCAGACCCAGGCGTAATCCCGCGGATTGGCTGGTTGCGTGCCATTGGCCAGGCCGAACCCTCCCTTGAGATGAGACCTGAACTACTAAACCTGAATCAACTCTGGTATACCCCCGTGCGCGAAAACAAACAAAAGAAAATACGGGGATCCTTCACTTCGTTCAGGATGACAGACTGAAACCCGGGTACTCCTATACAGAATTATCTTTAGAAGGGATTGAGTTTGGCGAGGCCCTTCTTCTTCTTGTGCTTGCTGGAGGACTCGTCGGCTTTGTCGAAGGCTGGCTTGGACTTATTGCCGTCTGCGGGGGCAATTTGCGCTGGCGGCTGCGAACCAGGAGCAACTTCGTTGACGGGGTCTGGCGCGGCGTCGGGCTTCTCGATGGGGGCCGTAATGGTCGCGTTGGGCGGGCCGGCGAGTTTAATTCCTCCCATGTTGTCGTTCGGGCTCGGTTGGGCTGAGCCGCTGGCGGGCGCGGCCGTTGCGGGCGCGAGGGACTCAGAGCCGGGGAAGACGGGAGGCGAGGCTGGCGCAGCGGATGGCGCGGGGGAAGCCGAGGAGGGCTGCACAATCTCGATGCCCACAGAACTACCGCTGGAGGCGGATGCGGGGGTTGCTTCGGTGACGCTGGTGACTGCAACAGAGTCGCTGGATGCGCCAGCGCCGGCGGCGGGTACGTCCTGAAATGCGAGCGGCGCGGCGGCGGCTGGCGCCGGTACGGGGGCAGACGAGCCGGTGGCGGACGGAGCGATCGGGGTAGCCGCAGTAGCGGTTCGCGGTGCGTAGGCCGCGGGATTCATCGAGGTGTTGAAGTCGAGGATGGCCTGCCGGGTGATCGTGGGAGCGAATGTGGGCTTGACGTCTTCCAGCGGAGGTTCTCCGAGGGTGGCGGCGGGGACTGTGTCCGCCTTGTGCAGGACGAAGAACTCGACGCGGTTGCT
>Ga0181529_10005228_pt1 | contig 13671 bp, 10 predicted proteins | sample PEATcosm2014_Bin_36_FD_119763 | JGI IMG/M metagenome (GOLD analysis project Ga0181529, IMG submission 119763) | Peatland microbial communities from MTU Mesocosm Facility, Houghton, MI, USA - PEATcosm2014_Bin10_30_metaG | ecosystem: Environmental > Terrestrial > Soil > Wetlands > Peat | place... | reverse complement strand
GCGGGGCTCACCATTTACGCGCCGGCCATCGTGCTGTCGGTGATTCTGGGATGGCCGGAGCGCGCCACCACGCTGCTGATGGGCGCGACCGTGGTCAGTTACACCGTGATCGGCGGCATTAAGGCCGTCACCTGGTCGGACGTGCAGCAGATGGGCGTCATCTTCCTGGGCCTGCTGATTGCGCTGATCACCGTCATCGTGCTGCTGCCGCACTCGGTCTCGTTCGGCGACGCGGTGTTTCTGGCCGGCGCAGCCGGCCGCCTCAACGCCGTCACCACCAACTTCGATTGGAACGACCGCTTCAATATCTGGAGCGGTCTCATCGGCAGCACGTTTCTGTTTCTGTCCTATTTCGGTTGCGACCAGTCGCAGGTGCAGCGGTATCTCACCGGCCGCTCGATCATGGAAAGCCGGCTCAGCCTGCTGTTCAACGCCGTGGCCAAGATTCCGATGCAGTTCTTCATCCTTTTCATCGGCGCCATGGTTTTCGTCTTCTACGTGTTCGTCGAGCCGCCGGTGCTGTTCCAGCACACCGAGCTAGCGCGCATCGCACAGGCGAGCGAGTATCACGGCGTCGAAACCCGCTATCACGAAGCGTTTGAGCAGCGCCGGGAAGCCGCGCTGGCGCTGGCGCAGGCGCATAGGGCCGGCGACGGTGCGGCGCACGCCCGAAGCCTGACCGATTACCGCGGCGCTCAGCAGTCGCTCGACCAAGCCCGCGCCAGCGCCGCGCGCCTGGTGGAAGCCAACGGCGGTGAGAAAAGCTTCAGCGACACCAATTACATCTTCCTCTCGTTTGTGACGCGCTACCTGCCGGCCGGAATCGTGGGGCTGGTGATTGCGGTGATCATGGCCGCCACCATGTCCGCCAGTTCGGGTGAAATCAACTCGCTCGCCACCGTTACCGTGGTGGACATTTACCGCCGGCACTTTCGCCGCGGCGCCAGCGATCATCATTATCTAAACGCCTCGCGCTGGGCGACCTTGTTCTGGGGCGTTTATGCGGTCGCCTTCGCCGGCTGGGGCAAGAAACTCGGATCGCTGATCGTGGCCGTCAACGTGGTGGGGTCGCTGTTCTACGGCTCACTGCTCGGCTGCTTCGTGGTGGCGTTCGCTTTCAAGAGAGTCGGTGGCACAGCCGTATTCCTGGGCATGCTGGCGGGCGAGGCCGCCATCTTCTGGACATTCCTGCGCGGCAACATTTCCTATCTCTGGTACAACGTGATCGGCTGCGTGGTGGTGGTGACGGTAGCCCTGGCGCTCACTTGGCTCGCGCCCGCGACCTTCGCCAAATCAGATAGCCGGCGAGCGCAATGATCCCGGCGAGCGTCAGGTAGACCAAATAATGGTGGACGTTGTGTTCCACGGCCTCCCAACGGTCGCCCAGAAAGTAGCCTAGCGACAGAAACGCCGACACCCAGAGGACGGCGCCGGTGTAGGCGAATAGCGCGAACTGCGGCGCTTCGAGGTCGCTCATGCCCGCCGCGTAAGCCGTCAGGTGACGGACGCCGGGAACGAAATAGCCGACGGTGAGACTCCAGTGGCCGGCCTTGCGGAACCAGGCGTGCGCCTTTTCCACGTGTTCTTCGCGGATGCGCACATACCGGCCGTAGCGGTGAATCAGCTTGAGCCCGAACGTGCGGCCGAGCAGGTAGCTGATAGTGATGCCGCAGCCGCTGCCGGTGAGCGCGGCCGCGAACGCCAGCGGCAGACGAAGGTTTCCGCGGAACACCAGGTACCCGGTGAAGGTCAGCAGCGTCTCATCCGGCACCGGCAGGCCGACAATCCCCAGCATCAGCAGGCCGATGATGGCCGCGTAACCGTACTCGGTGATCCATTGGAGGATGTGTTGTTCCATCGCGCGCGTGCGGCGTGTGACCGGGTCAAAGCACCAGTGAGGAAATCTCCACGGGCGTGCGCTCGCCCGCCACCACCACGATGCCGCTTTCGGTGACGTGGTGGAACCGGCGATCATGTTCCAGGTCGTAGCCGATTTGAGTGTCCTCCGGCACGCGGACGTTCTTGTCCAGTATGGCCCGCCGCAGTTTGGCTCGCCGGCCGATATCGCAGTTGTCCAGAATCACGCACTCATCGACGACTGCGCTCGAATGAACGCGCACGCCACGCGACAGGATGGAGTTGCGCACCATCCCGCCCGACAGAATACAGCCGCCGGAGACGATGCTGTCGATGGCCTGCCCGCGGCGGTTGGCGTCGTCAAAAGTGAACTTGGCCGGCGGGTCCGCGTAGCTGGCGCTGCGCAGCGGCCACTCCGGGTTGTACAGGTTGAGCGCGGGGATCACCGTCCGCAAGTCCATGTTGGCTTCGTAATAGGCCTCGATGGTTCCTACGTCGCGCCAGTATGGTTCGGAATCGGCCGGTTCGCCGGGAATACGGTTGTCCTGGAAATTGTAAGCGTAGATCTTCGCGTTGCCGGCCAGCTTGGGCAGGATGTCGCGTCCGAAATCGTGGCCGCTGGCTTCTTCCGCCGCATCGTCGGCCAGCAGGCGCAGCAGGCTGCCCGTGGAGAAGATATAGTTGCCCATCGAGGCGAACACACGCTTGTCGTCGCCTGGGATGGTCGGCGCGGTGGGGTTCTTCTCGTGGAACGCCAGAATGCGGCCGTCCTCGCTGGCTTCGATGACGCCGAACTCGGAAGCATGCCGCTTATCCACCGGGATCGCGGCTACAGTGACGTCCGCGCCTTTGTCCAGGTGGTAGTCGAGCATGTTGTTCAGGTTCATCCGGTAGATGTGGTCGCCGCCGAAGATCGCCACCGCGTCCGGATCGGCCTGCTCCACCAGGTTGATGTTCTGATAGATGGCGTCGGCCGTTCCCTGGTACCAGGTTTCGCCTGGCGACCGCATCTGCGCCGGCACCGGAATAATGAACTGCGACTTCAGCAGGGTGCCGAACTGCCAGCCTTCGCTCAGGTGCTGCAACAACGATTGGCTGCGGAACTGTGTCAGCACGTAGATCGAGTAGATCCCGGAGTTGATGAAGTTGCTGAGCACGAAGTCGATGATGCGGTACTTGCCTCCGAACGGAACGGCCGGCTTGGCCCGCTCCTTGGTCAACGGGTAGAGTCGCGTTCCTTTCCCGCCCGCCAGCACGATGCCTAACACTCGTACGCGCATAGTCTTTGCCAAAGCCCTATTTTTCCAGGCAAGTGCCGGGAATTGCAAGGCCAATTTGCGGGGGGAGCCCCGCCGTCTAAAGTAATCCGCCGCTCTACCGATAGATTCACTGGCGTAACAAATTGATCCAATGATTTCCATCATCGGAATTGTCGTGGTGCTTGGTGCCATCGCGGCTGGCTATGCGATGGAACACGGTAAGTTTCTGGTCTTGATGCAGCCGGCCGAGCTGCTCATCATCCTGGGGGCTGCCATCGGGACCCTCGTGGTGGCAAATCCCCTTCCCCTGCTGATTCGGATCGGCAAAGGCATCGCAGGCATCTTTTCCGGCGCAGCCTACACCAAGGCCTTTTACCTCAGCAACCTGAAGATGCTTTTCGAGCTGTACAATCACGCTCGCAAGGCGGGCACCGCCAAGATTGAAGAGGAGGTGGACAACCCCGAGAAGAGCCCGGTTTTCAGCAAATACCCGGATTTCATGAAATCGCATCACGCCATGGCCTTTCTTTGCGATACCTTGCGCATGGCGTGTTCGGGCGGCGTGGATCCCATGGACATCGACAACATGATGGAGGCGGATCTGGAAGTCCACCACCGGGAAGCGGGTGAACCGGTTTCGGCGCTCGGCACCATGGCGGATGCCCTCCCCGGCCTGGGAATCGTGGCGGCGGTTCTGGGTGTTGTCATCACGATGGGCTCGTTGGGAGGCCCCAAGGAGGAGATCGGCCATAAGGTAGCCTCGGCCCTGGTGGGCACGTTTCTCGGCATCTTATTGTGTTACGGCGTCTTTGGCCCGCTGGCGGCGGCCATGGGTAAACAGATCGAGGCGGAAGCCAACTACTACAGCTTCCTGCGCATCGCAGCGTTGGCCTTCGTCAAGGGGATGAGCCCCATCCTGGCGGTGGAGTTGGCGCGTCGCTCGATCCCGTCCGAGGTACGCCCGTCGTTCAAGGAGATGGAGACCGCCTGCCGCGGTGGCGGCCAGGCGGCCAGCAAGGCGGCCTAAACCATGCCAGGCGAAACCTCAGAAGCCGACAAAGGCCGCCCGATCATCGTCATCCGCCGAAAAGCCACTGCACACGGCGGGCATCACGGCGGCGCATGGAAAGTCGCCTATGCGGACTTCGTCACCGCCTTGATGGCGTTGTTCATCGTGCTGTGGCTGATGGGCCAGGACGAGGAAGTGAAAAAAGCGATTAGCGCGTACTTCAACAACCCCACCGGAACCGGCAAGCAGATTGGCACCTCCGTTGCCGGATTGGGGAATTCGATCGAGGTTCCCAAGGACGACATGAGCAAGCTGCGCGAAAAGCTTCAGGAAGCGCTGAAGGCCATGCCCAATTTCCACAACCTGAAGGACCACGTGGAGATCACCATCACCGCCGACGGGCTGCGCATCGAGTTACTGGAGAGTGAAGCCGGCATGTTTTTTGAATCCGGCAGGGCGGTTCCTACCGAAAACGGCAGCCAACTGCTCAGCCTGCTGGCGGGCGAGCTCGGCAAATTGCCCAACAGCATGCTGATTGAAGGCCACACCGATTCCAAGCCCTACAGTGGGGACGCTTCCTACAGCAACTGGGAGCTCTCCGCGGACCGCGCCAACTCCGCCCGCAAGATCATGCAGGCTAATGGATTGCGCATGGACCAGGTGGGCCAGGTTCGCGGCTTCGCCGACCGCCAGTTGCGCCATCCGGATGACCCGACGAACGCTTCGAATCGCAGAGTTTCGGTGATTGTGCAATACCTGCCTACCACGCCCGCCGGCAAAGGCGCTGAGGGAAAACCCGATGCAGGGCCCGCAGTCGGAAGCGAAAGCAAACCCGCCACGGCCGCACAGCCTCCGGCCAATCCCAAACCCGCAAAATAGCCGCCAGACAGCGCGCGGTCGGTGAATCGGGAATCCGTGTCCGCCGGTTTGGTTCTGATGCGTCAGACCAATCCTGGCTGGCCCTTCTCACGAAGTTGACGGGCGCCTATTCGGCATAGCGTGAGTGCCGATCAGAGCGAGAATACGGGTCTATTGTGGCGAAAGGAACACGGCGGGCGCGCCATTGGTGTTCATGGTAACCATCTTGGGGGCCAGAACCCGGCCCAGGTCCAGCGCGGTCACATCGTGGTGCCGGATTTGCGCTTCGGCAAACGAGGCATCCACCTCGCCAATACTGTAGCTGATTGCGGTCGGCAGAACGCGGAAGTAGTACGGCCCGTCGGTACCGATTTCCGCCGTGGTGCACTTGCCTTTCGTGGCACAGAACTTATAGGTTCCGGGCAGTGCGGCGACGTAAAAGTACGTGTTGCAAGCCAGACGGGCCAACTCGGTTTGATTGGCGTAGATCGTCGGTTTGAACACCACCAGGTCACCCTTCTTGCAGATTCCATAAATGCCAACCCAAATACCCACGGGACCTTGGTCCGATGGCGTCTGCTGGTCCGGTTGCGCCTGCTGGGTGGACTGCGAAGCGTTCAACATGGCTTTCAGAACCGCCTGCGTTACGCCCTGCCCTTTCAAGCGGATCAGCTCTTCCGGGCTGGTCTCGAAAGAGCTGGGCTTGCTCCGGATTGTCAACAGAATGGTGTCCTCGCTAAGCCCCGCTTTGACCATCTTGACGATGTCGGCATTCACCAGAGGTTTTGGCTGCCCCACAGCCTGCCCCTTACCAACTCCGGCGAAGACCGATAACACCGCGACCGCCGCCACAACCGCCGCAGACCGCACCTGCACGCCACACCTCCCGGCGATGGATTCAACCAGGATTTCCGTCTTGCCACCACCCTGGCCGAAATCGATTATACACCAACGATCAAAATCGGAGCCGTTTATCGCATTATCTGCGTCCTGCGTGGATTTGAGCGGGCCATGCAGCGGCTATTGCGCGGAGGCGCAGCCACCGGCGCCGCTGAAGTGAACGGCGCGAATGCCGGGCGCGACTCCCATCTCCTGCAGAACGCGCCGTATCCCCACGAGCAGCGCATCGATGTCCGATGGCGACAACCGCCCGATAGTCCCAATACGGAAACAGGGCGCCGAGGTCAGCTTACCGGGATAGATGATGAATCCCAATTCGCTCAGCCGCCCATAAAAGTCTTCGAACCGAAACTGCGCGTGCTCCGGATAGCGGAACGCGGTGATGATGTAGCTTTGGTCCTCCGGCGCAAGATAAGCCTCCAGCCCCAACTCCGCCATGCCGCGCATCAGCACCGCGTGATTCGTCGAATAGCGCGCGGCGCGACCGGCCACGCCGCCCTCCGCTTCCAGTTCGACCAGAGCTTGACGGAATGCCAGTAACGTATGCGTCGGCGGAGTGAAACGGAACTGGCCGTCGGATTCGAATCCGGCCCACTGCGCATATAGATCGAGGCTCAGGGTGCGCGCGCGGCCTTTCGCCTCGAGTAGCCGGGCGCGGCGCGCCAGCACGAACCCAAAGCCGGGGACGCCTTCGATGCACTTGTTCGCCGACGAAATCAGGAAATCGATGTGGGCCGCGGCGAGATCCAGCGGGATTGCGCCGAAGCTGCTCATGGCATCGACGATGTACGCCGCGCCAGCCCGCTCCACCGCGGCGCCGATCGCTTGGATCGGGTTGAGAATGCCGGTGGTGGTTTCGCAATGAATCACCGCTACGTGCGTGATGCTGCGCGATGCCGTGAGGCGCTCCGCCACGGCCTCCGGCGAGAACTGGCGGTTCTCGGGCGCTTCCGCCGTTTCGATCTCGATCCCGTGAACGCGCGCCATCTGCGCGATGCGTCGCCCGTACGCTCCGTTCACCAGGACCAGCAGCCTGCCTTCCCGCGGAATGGCCGATGAAATCACCGATTCGATGGCAAAGGTGCCGCTGCCCTGCATCAGAACGCATTCGTATTCACCCGCGGCGTTGGGCTCGGCCCCGCCGAGCGCGAGCAGTCGCTCGCGAATCTCGCGCACCGTTTCGAGAAAGTCGCGGTCGCGCGAGCCCGCGTCGCGCAGCATCGCGGCCTTCACCGTCGCGCTGGTGGTGAGGGGGCCTGGTGTGAATAGTAATTTAGCAGTCGTCATGGAATACGTCCTCGTCTTCGTCGCGGTCGCCTGGAATCGCTCACACTGACCGCCTCTGGTAATTGAGATAGGCAACAGCAGCAATGCTCGACAACAAAGCCACGCCGGCCAACGAGGCAAAACCGCCCTTCCAGCCCCACGTCACCGAAACGCTGGCGAAACTGTTTCCGGCCAGTACGCCTCCCAGGTATCCGGCACCGTCGATGAGCCCGGATGCCGTTGCGCTCCCCTGCTTTCCGCCGAAGTCGAGCGAGATGGCGCCTGCCAGGTAGGAGTATGGCCCGGTCATCACGAAAGCAACCAGCGTAACCAGGGCGACCGGCATAACCTTCGATCCTGAGAAGCTCGAGTTCGCCAGCACGAACAACACCAGGGCCGCCAGCAGCATGCCGCAAGCAATAATGGCTGCGCGCCCGCCCCTGCCGAGACGGTCGCTGAGGAAGCCCGCCAACAGCACCGAGATTCCGCCAAACAGCGGAAACAGGGCGCTCTCCTGTGCGGCATCGGCCACCGTGAGTCCCACCGATTGCGTGAAGTAAGTTGGCGTCCACAGGTTGAAGGTCTCGCGCAGGATGGTGATGCCGCAGGATAGCAAACACACCAGCCAGAAGACGCGGCTGCGCGCAAATGTCGATAGCAGCGAGCGCAGACTTTCCGGCGTATGCTGATCGCCCTCGGACTGGAACAGGTTCGCCGGATTGGCGGGAGGCTCGGGGCAGCCGATTCGTTCCGGCGCTTCCTTAAGCAGAAGGACGTTGACCAGCAACAGAAGGCCGAGAGTCGCGGCGGCCGCATAGAATACACCGCGCCAGCCAAGCCCGGCCCCGATCAGCCAGGACATGAACTCGCGCGAGGCCGCGTCGCCAAAAAGAAAACTCAGGCTGACGATGCCCATCGCGGTTCCGTATGAAGAGTAAGAGAACCAGCGGGACGTGATCTTGACCATTCCGGCCCAGCCCATCGATTGAACCAGCCGATTACCCATCCATGCAAACGTGAAGAGAGGAACGCCTCCGGCAAGACCGAACAGGACGGTGAACAGAATGGACCCCGCCATGCCGAACAGGAAATTGCGCCGGCCGCCCAGAAAATCGGCCAGCCATCCGCTGGGAAACTTACCTATAGCGTAAGCCAGAACCCCCAGCGATGCGATTGTGCCCAGGCGAATCGTGGCATCATTGGCCGCGATTCCTCTCTTCCCCATCTCGGAAATCAGGAGTGGCATAGCTACTGCGAGGTCCGAGCGGCACAGATAATATCCTGCGTAACCGGTCACGATCAACGCGACGGTGAGCGCGCGCCATCTCTCGAATCGGCCGGGAACAATCGTTTCGAGTTGCGCCGGTGGATTTTTCACCGGGCTCGCGGAAGCCACCGCTTATGGCCGTTCGCCCGACGAAATCCGGCCGGCGATCTCATCGATCACATCCAGACACTCGCCCGCGCTTTCCACCAGGTAGTGTGCGCCCGCATCCAGCAGACGCGTCCGCGCCCGCGTAATCACTTCACTCCGCTCGGCGGCGGTTGCCGAGTTCCATTCCTCCACGGTCAATCCAGCTTCGTTGCCGGTCCGCGTGACCCCGATCGCCCACATGCCGGCGTTCAGACCTTCCTCGATGTCGCTCGGCGTGTCGCCGATCTTCACGGCAGACCAGAGAGGACTCACCGCGAGCCGTATCGCATTCAGGTAGCACATCCACGGCGCGGGACGCCCTCCGCCCGGTACGTCTCCCGGACAAATTGCGCAATCCGGCTCGAAGCCCTGTTCGCGCGTGCGGTCAACCAGGAAATCCAGCATCGGTCGCGTGTAGCCGGTAGTGGATCCGATCTTGATGCCGCGACAACGCAGTCCCTCGAAAGTTTCAGGTACACCGGCTATAGCACCCGAGAAGCGTCCCAGACATTCGAGTTGTTTCGGGACAAACTCGGCATAAAGCGCCTCCACATCCGTCTCGCGCGGCGCGGCTCCGCGCCGGCGCGTCCACTCTTCCGTCACGCGCGGTAACTCGAGAATCGAGCGGATATGATCCTTCTTGGCGATCCCCATCGACAGGCGTGCTTCGGCGACGGCGACCGCGACGCCTGCTTCGGCAAAAACATCCTGCAAAGCGGCGACGGGCGCCCGGCTGCCGTGGTCCACAATGGTGCCTGCCCAGTCGAAGACAACACCCAGGAGTCTCATGCTCCGATTGACTCCGCGGCGCGGTCCGCCGCCTTAGACACCGCGACTCCACTCGTGCTGTGTCCGTTTTCGAACAGAACCGTGCGCCCTGGCTTCCGTTTCATCATGGCTAGCATAACTGCCATTGGTGGACTCCTTGATGACAAATCCATGTCAGACCTCGCGAAACGAGCGTCGAGCACAAACTTTCTTTTGTAACCATCGCGTGAACGGAGTGTCACATCGATGAAATCACTCGGTTAGTATGCTGCCGAGGAAGGACATTCGCCCGCGTTCCGGATCAGGACACTCCGCTGTGCACCGGTTTCGCGCGCGTCCTTAATAACACTTTGAGGAGGTTCCTGTTGGAACTCAGCAGACATTCCACATTCAGACTCATGGTTGGCTTCGCGGTTCTCTGTCTCGTGACCTCGGCTGTGGCATTGGCTCAGTCGACCTATGGAACCATCAACGGCAGCGTCACAGATCCGTCGTCCGCCGCGGTTCGCGGGGCGACGGTCGAGGCTACTAATCAACAGACCCAGGTCAAGCACAGTCTGGTAACCAGTACTGAGGGGACCTACCGCTTCGTGAATCTCGATCCGGGCGTATACACAGTTTCAGCCAGCGCTCCCGGTTTCAGTGTGACCGAGCGGAAAGATGTCACCCTGCAGGCGCGCGAGGAGCTCCCAGTCGATTTGCAGTTGGCGGTTGCGAGCGCCGCGGCCACCACTGTCGAAGTAATCGGGACGCCTGTCATTGCCGAACAACTGACTCGGTCCGATTCGAAGTCGGGCGACGCTATCACCGATCTGCCGCTGAATTTCCGCGCGACCGCCAGTCCCAGCCCGATCGTTGTCGCGGATCTGGCGCCGGGCGTTGAAACCGACAGCGGCGGCAATATCACGATTGCGGGCCAGTTGCCCACGGCAACATCGTTCTCTCTCGACGGCATATCGACCCAGCTTCCGCGTTACGGCGGCCCCACGCATGACCTTTTCCCCTCGGTTGAGGGCATCGCCGAGTTTCGCGTTAATACCGCTTCCAACAGTGCGGAATTCTCTCAGGCGACTGACATCACGGTCATCAGCAAAAGTGGCTCCAATGAGTTTCATGGCGGCGCGTTTTGGTACTTCCAGCGGCAGGACATGAATTCGGCCGACCCGATCAGCGGCATCATTCCGACGGGCGACGCCAATACTTTCGGCATGTCGATTGGCGGTCCGGTTCTGTTGCCTCATGTTTACGACGGCAAGAACAAGACTTTCTTTTACTTCGATTACGAAGGCGTGCGCCTCGATTCCAACACGCTGATCTCGGCCAATACTCCGCCCACGGCATGGGTGAACGGAGATTTCAGCGGCGCTGGCGCTATCATCGACGGCTTGAACGGCCAGCCGCTGCCGGGCAACAAGGTCCCCGCTTCCCAGATCAACGCGGTTTCCGCCAAGCTCATTCCGTCCGTGTTTCCCACGCCGACAAGCAGTGAAACGGCTCTGACGTCTCCCAATTTGGTTACGTCGTTCCCAGGGACTTATAGCAACGATGGTTTCGATGGGCGCCTGGATCATAACTTCAGCGCGAATCATCACGTGTGGGTGCGCGTGACGCAGAAGACAATCGCCTCGGTCGGCACCGATGCCGCGATCGGCGCTGGTGGATCGGGCGATACAACCTATAACCCACTGATGGGTTCGTTTTCCACCGACTCCGACCTCACAAATATAGCTGCTTCCTATAACTGGATCATCAAGCCGACGTTGATCAACGAACTGCGGTTCGGATATACCCGCGCGAACTTCAATTTTGTGTACCCGCAAGCGGCGCAGGGCGATTCAATCGTCCAAAACGCCGGAATCGAGGGTTTGCCGGGGCCGCCGAAGAATGGTCTGGGCGGCATCCCGGTGTTCTACATCGGCGACATTATGGGCGGCGAGACGAATCCGTATGGACACCCTCGGGTGAATAAGAACGCCACTACGGAGATCGGCGATAACCTGTCCTGGATACTCGGCCGGCACACCGTCAAAGTTGGCGTCGAAGGACGCCGTCTCAGCTATCAGGACAATATCACTTTCAATCTGGGCGACGAGTACGGCGATTACTTCTACAACGGAAGCGACGCGCAAGGGTTCGCCACGTTCCTCCTGGGAAGAGTCGATGACGCCGAGCAGGCGCAGAACGGGCCTGACGGTAAGCCGTACGGCTATCACTATGGCGGTTTTGCGCAGGACGAGTGGCGCCTTCGCCCCAATTTCACGCTGACCGCGGGTTTGCGGTACGAAGTCAACACGCCGTTCAACGATCAGACTCACCAGCTCGGCAATTTCGACACCAATGTTCCGGGCGGAGAGCTGGTGATTCAGAACGAAGAGACGGGGCTCATTAACCCCTTGTGGAAAGGGGCGGTCGGGAACACTCCGTTCGTTACAGCGAGTCAGGTCGGTTGGCCCGATACGCTTCGTGAGACCTACTGGGGTAACATTCAACCGCGCCTCGGCTTGGCCTGGAGCCCCGATCCCAAGACTTCGATTCGCGCTTCCATGGGTTTGTATTCGGTTCCGGTCCTGGGCGCGGTACTGTATTCGTTGCTGGGCGTAGATACCAGTTACTACGCCGACTATGGCACAACATATTTCCCCGACGCCTTTCCGAGCGGCGTCGGCAGCGCGCCGGCTTACCCCGGATATCGCCGCGCCAATCAATACAATTTGAAAGATCCGCGAGTGATTCAATGGAACTTCTCGATCGATCATGACCTTGGATGGAATACGCTGGTGCGCGCCAGTTATACGGGATCGCACACTTATAACCTGATTTATAGCCCGGATCTCAACCAAGTCGAGCCAAACACCGTCGGCTACGCCGCACTGGTGGCGACGCCGGCCCTCCGCGCGCAAAACCTGAAGTACCCGAATTTCCGCGAAGTACTGACTCGCGCCGACGGCCCGAGCGCAAAATACGATGCGCTGTCTTTAGAAGCGAATCACCGCTTCGCCCACGATCTGACGTTTTCCAATAGTTACACTTGGGCAAAGAGCATCACGAACGCGCTCGGTGTGGCTCCTTCGTCGGCAATCCCCACCGGCGGCCAAGGCGATAACGGCGACAACGTGAACAACATCTATAACATCGCCGCCGATGAAGGGAACGCATACTATCTCCCGCGGCAGCGGTTCGTCAGCACCCTTGTCTACGACCTGCCGATTGGCCGTGGCAAGAAATACTTCGGCGGCGTGAGCCGATTCGCGAACGCGGCGGTTGGCGGATGGCGCGTGACCGGCATCACTCTCGCTCAGACCGGACCGTGGCTGACGCCCTACTTCCCGAGCAGTCTCGCCGATCCGTCGGGCACCTTCCCCGCCTCCCGGTCGGTGAAGCAGCAGCGCCCGGACTGTGTGTCGGGCCAGTCGGGGTATTTGTCGAACCCGACGACGGCCGATTATTTCAACGTGAATGCTTTCTCGGTTCCCGCCAGCGACATTGGCCGCTTCGGCAACTGCGGGGTGGGCACCCTGGAGGGTCCGGGAACAGCGGTGTTCTCGTCGTCCGTCGGCAAGACGTTCGCCATCTCGGAAAGGGTTGGCGTGCGGTATGAGGCGCAGTTCGCGAATCTGTTCAATATCCTCAATAAGGCCGCCCCGAATATGAACGTCGCCAGCAGTTCTTTCGGGCTCATCAGTCAAAGCCAACTGGTGGAGCAAGCCGGACCTCGCTCGATTCAGATGATGCTGCGGTTTCAGTTCTAGCCGAGTCGTCTCTTGTTCTCGTGGCGGCCGCTGCTCGGGTCTCGAACCCGCGCCGGCCGCCGCGGCACTTTTGTGAACTGCTACATTTGGACGAAAGCCTCACAACCCATGACTCTATCGCGCCGCTTGTTCACGAACGCCCTGTTGACCGGCCTGACAATCGGGCAGATGGCCGGCCAGCCGGCCGGGCAACGCGCCCTACTGCTGATTTCGATCGATGGCATGCGGCCGGATTACGTCACGGCGGCCGATGAGCATGGCCTCAAGATCCCCAACCTGCGCCGGATATTGGCCCAGGGCGCCCACTCGAGCGGCGTCCGCGGCGTGCTGCCCACGGTGACATACCCCAGCCACACCACCATCCTCACCGGCGTCTGGCCCGTCCGGCACGGCATCTTCAACAACCTCACCTTCGATCCGGCAGGAACTAACTTCGAGGGCTGGTATTGGTACAGCGAAGACATCCGGGTGCCGACGCTTTGGGAAGCTGCGGCGAAGGCCGGCTACCGGGTGGGGAGCGTGAGCTGGCCGGTCAGCGTGGGCGCGCCGGGGGTAAGCGATCTGATCCCCGAATACTGGCGCGCCACGACG